>Ga0081455_10004213_pt1 | contig 16211 bp, 17 predicted proteins | sample TabmetS3T2R1_FD_70207 | JGI IMG/M metagenome (GOLD analysis project Ga0081455, IMG submission 70207) | Tabebuia heterophylla rhizosphere microbial communities from the University of Puerto Rico - S3T2R1 | ecosystem: Host-associated > Plants > Roots > Rhizosphere ... | reverse complement strand
CGGCAAGCGCACGATAATAGTTCGGATACGTTGTGCGGGCAAGCTGGTACGACGCCTCTGCGTCTGTGAGGTTGCCAAGGGCAAAAAACTCATTCCCCAACTGCCACTGCACCCAGGCAATATGCTCCTGAGGACTTCCAGACGTCTGCCCTGCCTCGAGTGCCTGCTGGAGAGCTGCCAGAGCACCTGCACTATCACCCGCCAGGCTTTTCAAACCCGCTAAGCGGCTATACGCATACAGGTCTTGTTGCAGGTCGATCATCTTCTGGTACGTTTCCCGGGCTTGTGCGTACTTCCCAACCTCCAGATACGCGTCGCCCAGAACGCCATATGAGTGACTATCCGTGGGATGCAGCGCAATGGCCCGCTCGGCCTCCTGGGCCGCCCCAACGAAGTCATGCCGAGCATAGAGGACAAAGGCCAGGTGACGCCGTGCCTCGCTATACTGCGGCTGGATCTGCAGCGCCTTGCGGAGCGCCTCCTCGGCGAGCTGAAAGTAGGTCGCATCGCCGTTTTCTCGTGCCTTCCGGCTGTATGCATCCCCAAGTCTATAATAGGCTCTGGCGTTAAAAGGGTTACGCCGCAATAGCTGCTGAGAGAGCGCAATATTCCGGTCAAGGGGGCGCTCTTGCGCCCACCCGAGACCAGACCAGCCCCCCAGGAAGAGTTGCGTTGCCAGAAGCATCACGCTCATGGATCGAGAAATCCGCATATACCTGTCTCCTCCCTCCCCTCTTCGACCCTCCCTGCCGTCGCAGAGCGCCTTAATTGCAGGGATTCCCACCCGGCTCAGCACAATCAATGTGCCGACGATTGCGCCCGTCGAAGGGGGTGGGCAGGAACGGAAACTCCTGCGCAATGCCGTTATCGGTCACGTCAAGGACACCGCCCTGAGCATAATTGCCGAGGCCGTCGTTTGCGAAAAGCAGCTGCGCGCCAATGTTGAAGTTCACACCATCGCCAAGCTTAGGCACGGGTCCAAGAAGAGCACCAGCAGCAACGCGGACCACAATGTCGGTGACATCATCGTTAGGGCGCCGGCCGTTCGGAAACCCTGCCGCATCTCCGGCCAGCCCGCCAAGACGCTTCTGGCTTGTGGGTAAGGTAGGCTCAGCGCCAAGGTTCACGCGCAGTAACTCGGAGCACGGATTGGTGTACGCGCAGTAAGTTGGGTTCTGGCCTGGATATTGCAGGAGGGCAGCAACAAGGTCTGTACGTCCTGAGGTTGGGAAGTTGGTGCCAAACAGGGCATTGATTACAACCACCAACCTCGGATTCAGGTAGAAGTCGAGGAACTGCGCCTCATCCGCCGGGTCGGTGGCATTCCAGCGGTCTTTGGTAGCAGTGCCAATGATGAGCTCGTTGACCAGCGGATTCGCCAGGCGCGCTACCTGCGCGAACGAGCCCTCCCCACTGCGCAGCGCCTCTTCGTCCCCCGCACGCACGTTGTCGGGCGCTCCCTTCCGGTACGTCTTCTTGAAGCGGCTTGTTGAGGCATAGGCGCCCACAATGGCGTGCGGATTGTCCGTGAGTGTCGCAATCGGTACTTCGATGGCAATACTGTTGACATTGAAACCGGAAAAATGATCGACGCCAAAAGCGTTCTTGTCGTCACGAGCGTCTTCTGCATCGCTCAGAATTGGAGGGAAACGGCGGAAGTTGAGCGTGTCGAAGGTGGCACCCAGGTCAATGTAGAAGGTTTCATCGCGCTGTCCCGCAAAGACAGACCCCCCGTTACTCAGATGGTAAATACCCTGGGCGGCCAACGCCTCATAATCTGGCATGGTTTGTGGGCCAACATTGGAGGGAACCGCGAACATCGCTCCCGTGCCAAGATCAACACGATATCCGCCTCTGACCTCGGTCACGGTATAGCGCTGGCGCACGCCGATACCCTCGGAGCCGGGACCGTCGAGGGCTGTAATAGGGGGTAAGACGCCCGGGACATTCCCGGCGTATGCCACGGGGAAGTCACCCAGGGGAGCGCGGATCTCGGTGGTGAAGCGGACCTCGTAGACCACGTCATCAGCCTTGCCATCCGCATTCGTGTCGATGTGGATGGCATAGAGGACCTCGTCGTCAAAATTATAATAATTGGGGCCTGAACTGGGCTCCTGGCCTGGGATGACATTCATAATGAACACTACTCTATCCATGTGTACCCAGCTCCGGAAGCCATAGAAGTCCGTAATGTCTGCCGTAGGGTCCAGGGCTATGAGTGGTGCTTCTCGATGGCTCGCAGCCCAGGCCCCGGGTCCATGCGCGGGGCTCGTCAATGCCAGTCCCAATGCCATCACAATCCCCCACAACGGTGCTTGCCCGAGATGTTGGCCAAGAAGACACATGCGCATAACTACCTCCTGCATTAAGGTTGTTCCCATAGGAGCTTCCCATGCACCTATGGACGCGAGAACTCCGCACCTTATCTGGATTACGTTTCCATGCGGCAAATGGATTTAGGCTGTGACATTTTTTTGATGGCAGGTCGTCTCGCCGGTCATGCGCAAGAGGGCGATCGCGATCTGGCTAAGTTGGCACAGGGTGGTTGCCGTCACATGGGGATCCGTAGTGAGAGACTGGTGCACACGCGAGGGCAGGGAGAGCGCGCTGCGGAGCGGCTGCCGGGCGAGCAGTTGGGTCAAACGAGCGTGCTTGCGGATGTGCGGTCGGGCGTCCAGGACGCTTCCAAGGCGCGGGGGATGGCCAGAGGATCATACCCCGTAGCCACGGCGGCATCGATGGCGGATCTTCTGGACCACGTCTGCGCTGTCGGTGTCGGTAGGTGGCTCGACCGGGAGAAAGCGTGGCTTGAGCCCCTGGGTGGCGCGATCCAGATAGACCCCCTCAAGGCAGACACAATGATCGCGCTATAAATACTTGCGCGGATCGGTAATACGTCCCTCAATAGCGCTGGCAATAACCGTCGCCGGGCTGGCCAGGAAAATGCGGGCATCTGGAGAGCCCATGCGGCCTTTATAATTGCGATTGCTGGAACTGATCATCTTGGCTTTGCTCGACATCACGCCCATGTGACTGCCAAAGCACGGACCACAATTGGACGATTCGACATTCGCCCCGGCATCGATGAATACCTGTAAGAGGCCTTCCGCCATGGCGCGCTGATAGACTTTGCGGCTGGCAGGAATGACGATCAGGTTGACGTCAGGGTGCACCTGGTGGCCACGCATAATGGCGGCCCCGGCCACGAGATCTTCGTACCGGGCATTCGTACAGGAGCCTAAAAAGGCATCAGTGATGGTGTCATCGTCAACCGTGCAGAAATCCGGCGTAGGTTCGCGCTGGCTGCGGGCAATCATCTCTTGCAACCGCGAGATCGGCGTCGTATTGGCGGGTTTATGCGGGAAGGCGACGGTGGGTTCGAGTGACGAGAGATCGATTTTGACGACCTGCGCATAGTCGGCATCTGGATCGCTGTCAATTGGCTCGACTGGCCACTGCGCTCGCCCCTGCAAAAAGTCCGCGACAACATCGTCATACGCCATGATCCCAGTACGCGCGCTCATCTCGACGGCCATGTTACAGACGGTGGTGCGGGCGTCCATCGGCAGGCTGCGTACCCCTGGGCCAGTAAATTCTGCGACGCGTTTGGAACAACCACCGGCGCCCATGACGCCAATAATGTGCAAAATAATATCCTTCGAGAAGACGCCTTTGGGTAGGGTGCCGGTCAGCTCGAACTTGACGGATTCCGGTACCATGAAATCATACAGATGCCCAGTCGCCATGGCATACAGACTGTCCGTCGTGCCGACGCCAAAGGCCAGGGCACCCAGGGCGCCGTTGGTATCGGTGTGCGAGTCCGTGCCCAGGACGATATCCCACGGCACAATCTGGCCGTCTTCGATGAGCACGACGTGCTCGATGCCATCACCCTCTTTGTACATCTTGGCACCAGTCTCTGCAGCGAACTCCTTCATGAGTTTAACGCCCTCGGCGATCTGAATGGTAAAGGCCGGGACCGAGTGATCAGGCAGAAAATAGAGCCGCTTCGGATCAAAGACCCGGGGAGTTGTGCCGTAGCGCTCAAACACCTCGGTAAAGTTAGCGCGAAAGCCTTCGATGGCCGGTGGTCCGATGACGTCGTTGAAAAATAGCTTGGTAATAGGTAAGCGCTCGATTTTCTCACCGGCAGACACCTTGCGGCCCACCTGGCGCGAGACAATTTTTTCCACCATAGTCTGTCCCATTGTATCCTCCTTAGGCGGCGTTACTTGCTTGCCTGTAAAAGCTCTGCCAGGTGATTCTTCACCCGTCCGATCATGCCACCCTGTTTGAAGGTGTCACAGTCGTCAGGATTCATCTCAAAGCGAAACGTCGTGCCTTGCGTCACATTTTCAATAGTATAGGTGTCCAGATCAACGTGTAATTCGTCGCCCATCTGAAAACCTGATGTATCCGGGAGCGTAATCAGTACCAGGCCGTTACTGAGCGAATTGCGATAAAAAATGTCAGGATAGGACTGGGCAATGACACACACTACGTTGTTTTCTTGGATGGCATACACGGCCTGTTCACGACTCGAGCCACAGGCAAAATTTTCTCCGCCAATGACGATATTCACGGTGGTCTGCTTGCAGCGCTCCCGAAAGGCGGGGTCATAGCGGTCAAACGCATAGTCCTTGAAAAACTTCCGGTCGGTACTTTGCTGGAGAAACGAGGCCGGAATAATGTCATCGGTGTTGATGTCTTTACCATAGATCGACGTAACTTTGCCTGTGATCATGCTCCTCCTCCCTCTGGGCCGTGGACGGTGTGGATGCCAGTCAGGCACCGCGCTGGTATGGTTGTAGTACTGGCGTGGTGATCTGCTCAAGCCGCTGCACTACTTCGTCTGCTCGACGCTGGGAGAGATAATTCCACTCGACTTTGGCCGATTTGTCAAGCGCCTCCTATGACATCATGGTTTCACACCAAGAGTTGCAGTGCAAACGAGGACCTTCTACTTTTATGTGCGACTCGTCTAGGCGCACGGCACTTGCCACAGTTGAGTTTCGCAACCATCTCAACATGAGGGCTCGTCGACCATGCAGGAGGACACGACCAAACGAGTGCACGAGCTGGTGGAGGCTGTGTATCGCTCCGCATCGCGCCCAATCCTTGCCACTCTCATCCGTCTGCTTGGGGACTTTGACGCTGCAGAGGAGGCGCTGCACGAGGCCTTCGCCGTGGCGGTCGAGCAATGGTCACGGCATGGTGTTCCGGCCAATCCGCGGGCGTGGCTCATCTCCACTGGCCGCTTTAAGGCGATTGATAGCATGCGGCGGCGTGCTCGGTTCGACGCGTCGCTGACTACACTCGCCAAGCAACTGGAAGCCAGCACCAGTGACGTCGAGGCATGGGACGACGAGAGTGTCGAAGACGACCAACTGCGGTTGATCTTCACTTGCTGCCATGCCGCCTTGCCACCGGAGGCCCAGGTTGCGATGACGCTGCGTGAAGTCTGCGGCCTCACGACCGATGAGATTGCACACGCCTTCCTCACGAGGCCATCCACGATCGCCCAGCGCATCGTGCGCGCGAAGGCGAAAATCCGCGTCGCACGCATTCCCTATGAGGTGCCGTCGAAGGCCGATCTGCCGGACCGGCTGGAGGCCGTGCTCCGGGTCGTCTACCTCGTGTTCAACGAGGGATACTCCGCCTCATCCGGAGAGTCACTGACGCGGCATGACCTCTCCAGCGAAGCGATTCGCCTCGGGCGGTTGTTGGTCGAGTTGCTCCCAGAGCCTGAAGCGGTAGGACTCCTGGCGCTGATGCTCCTGCACGACTCGCGACGAGCTGCGCGCACGTCGCCGACAGGCGAATTGATCCTACTGGATGAACAGAACCGCTCGCTCTGGAACCGGGATCAGATCGTGGAAGGTGTGTCGCTGGTGGAACGAGTGCTGTTGTCACGCCAGTACGGCTCATACACCGTCCAAGCGGCGATCGCAGCGGTACATGCGCAGGCACCCAGTCCCGCCGCCACGGACTGGGCCCAGATCGTCGGACTCTATGACCTGTTGTTTCAGGCCGATCCATCGCCCGTGGTAGAGCTGAATCGCGCCGTGGCAGTGGCGATGCGCGATGGCCCATTGGCGGGACTTACCCTCATCGAGGCCATCTTCGCGCGCGGTGATCTCGGGAACTATCACCTGGCGCACGCGGCACGGGCGGCTCTCTGCCGGCGACTCGGGCGCATAGCGGAGGCCCGAGCCTCCTACGAACAAGCCTTGAGTCTCACGCAGCAGGAACCCGAGCGGCGATTTCTCAAGCGACGGCTGGCTGAGTTGTCTGGCCAGACTGGTTGAGCGATCGATTCACCTCTGTGTGAGCCCAGAAGACAGAGATCAATTTTAGCCTGTCTCAACGACTATCTTCTGTCAACAGCCTTGCATACCTGCGTCGGAGGCCTGGACCTATGAAATACATGTTGCTGATTTATTTTGACGAGCAAGCATTGAGTGAGACCGAGCGGCAGGCGTGTTATGTGGAGTCCACGCAACTCGCGCACGAGATCAAAGCGAGCGGGCAGTATCTGGCCGCCAACCCGTTGCACCCGACAGCGATGGCGACCACCGTCCGCATGCGCGACGGCAAACGGTTCGTAACGGATGGTCCGTTCGCGGAGACGCGCGAACAACTCGGCGGCTACTTTCTCATCGACGCCAGGCATCTCGACGAGGCGATCGGTATCGCCGCACGGATTCCCATGGCGCGTAAGGGGACCATCGAGATCCGGCCGGTGATTGACATCCCAGGCCTGCCGACTGATTAGCCGCCGCGACTGGTGCAGAGCCTCTTCTGATCGTGGGTACCACAGCTGGGGGCTCGATGATGAGAGCGCGTCGCGGCGCTGCGAGAAAAAGATCGTGCGATACGTCGATGTCGCGGACGCCCGTTCGACTATAAGTAGAGCCGAGGTTCAGTGAGGCGAACTGTCGGTGAGCTCAGCTCGTAACCTTCAAGCACAAGGGAGCATGCAGATGCGATGCATGATTTTGGTCAAAGCCGACAAGGATTCAGAGGCAGGCGTTCTGCCAGATCAGAAGATCCTGACCGAGATGGGGAAATACAACGAAGAGCTGGCGGCGGCTGGCGTGCTGCTCGCGGGCGAGGGGCTTCACCCGAGCTCAAAAGGCGCGCGCGTCACGTTCTCTGGAAGTACGCGGACCGTGATCAACGGGCCCTTCGCCGAGGCGAAGGAGTTGATCGCTGGCTTCTGGCTCTGGCAGGTGAAGTCAATGGAAGAGGCGATCGAATGGGTCAAGCGCTGCCCCATGTCCCATGCCGAGATCGAGATTCGCCAGGTGTTTGAGGCGGAAGACTTCGGTGCCGCGTTCACACCCGAGCTCAGAGAGCAAGAAGAGCGCCTACGCGCGCAGGTGAACGCGAGACGGTAGTGGTGGCGCGTTTCAGCCTGCACTGGTAGAAGCTTCGTGCCAAGACCGGCGCGGATTACAAATAAGGAGTAAGGGATGAGCACCGTACGGGTACTTGTTGGGACACGCAAGGGCGCGTTCGTTCTGAGGGCGGATGCCAAGCGCGCACGGTGGGATGTCAGTGGCCCCTACTTTGGCGGCTGGGAGATCTACCACCTCAAGGGATCTCCCGCTGACCCGCAGCGGCTGTATGCGTCGCAGTCCAGCGGCTGGTTTGGGCAGCAGATCCAGCGCTCCAACGACGGGGGCCAGACGTGGGAGCCAGTGGGGAACCAGTTCGTGTACGATGGCGTCCCCGGCACGCATCAGTGGTATGACGGCACCCCGCACCCCTGGGAGTTCAAGCGCGTCTGGCATCTCGAACCGTCGCTGACCGATCCAGACACGGTCTACGCCGGGGTAGAAGATGCCGCCTTGTTCCACTCGAGCGACGGCGGGCAGACCTGGCAGGAGCTGCCCGCGCTGCGTAACGTGAAAGGGCACCTATGGCAGCCGGGCGCCGGTGGGATGTGCGTGCACACGATCGTGCTGGACCCGAGCAAGCCAGAGCGGATCTTCATCGCCATCTCAGCCGCTGGCACGTTCCGGACCGACGACGCCGGCAGGTCGTGGCGGCCGATGAACCGTGGCCTGCGGTCCGAAGGCATCCCCGACCCGCATGCCGAAGTTGGCCACTGCGTCCACCGCATCGCGATGCACCCGTCGCGTCCGCACGTGCTGTTCATGCAGAAGCACTGGGACGTCATGCGGAGCGACGACGCCGGCGAGTCGTGGCACGAGGTCAGCGGCAACTTACCGACCGACTTCGGCTTCCCAATTGACGTGCACGCGCACGAGCCGGACACTATCTACGTCGTCCCGATCACGAGCGACGCGGAACACTATCCGCCCGAGGGCAAGCTGCGCGTGTACCGCAGTCGCACGGGCGGCAACGAGTGGGAGGCACTCACGAAAGGTCTGCCGCAACGTGACTGCTACGTTAACGTGTTGCGCGACGCGATGGGCGTCGACGCGCTCGATCCCTGCGGCCTGTACTTCGGTACCACCGGCGGGCAGGTGTACGGATCGGCCGACGCTGGGGACAGCTGGGCTGCCATCGTCCGTGATCTGCCACCCGTATTGTCCGTGGAGGTCCAGACGCTGCCATGATTCGCGTCGTACTGCCGACACATTTGCGAACGCTCGCACGCGTCGACGGCGAGGTGCAACTGGACGTCGAGGGTCCGGCGACGCTGCGTGCAGTCCTCGACACTCTCGAAGCCCGCTACCCGATGTTGCGCGGGGCCATCCGCGACCACGGCACGCAACGGCGCCGAGCGTTCGTGAGGTTCTTCGCCTGTGAGCAAGATCTGTCCCACGAATCGCCGGATGCCTCGCTGCCCGACGCTGTTGCGACAGGAACCGAGCCTTTGCTCATTGTGGGGGCCATGGCCGGCGGGTAGCAGGGCATCAGGACTAATGCCCCTCAAGGGCATTGTCGACACCCCGTCCTGGCCTCCATGTCCAGCCCCTCGAACAGATCCTGCTCGGACTTGCCGGGCACCGCAGGCGGGTGAAGACGGACACAATAGGCCGTGGCGAAGGCGCGGCGGTACAGCTCGGCAGGCAGGCGCCGCCAGAAGCTGTCCGGCGGAATTTGCGTCCGATGCGCCAGCAAGGCCTGGCGCTGGATCTCGCTGTACGGCCGGACATCGAGTGCCACCGTCGCGGTCTCCGGGCCGGCCCCACGAGCCCGCTTCCTCGACCGCTGGCGCCCACCCACATCGAAGCCTGCGGCCTGGAACGCGGGCCGCAAGGTCTCCCACTGGCCGTCATCGATCTGGGCAACAGCGTAGAGCTTCGCCACCGGCCACGCGGGGCCGGTCTCCGGATACGCCTGCGCATCCCCGGCAGCATGGAAAGCCTCACGGCTCACCTGGTGGCACCTGATGTGGTCCGGGTGGGCATAGCCACCACCCGGTGGTTCGGTGACGATTACACGGGGGCGCAACTCACGAATGATCCGCACCAGCCGGCCCGCCGCCTCGCCTGGGTCGGCCTGAGCGAACGCGTCCCGGTGCTGATTGGCGGGGGTCCCCGGCATCCCCGAATCCCGGTAGCCCAGCAGCCGCAGCTCTGCGACCCCGAGCAGGGCGCAGGCCTGACGCAGCTCCTGTTCCCGAATGGCGCGTAAGCGCGGCCGATCGGCGATCGGATCCAGCGTGGGGTCATGGATCTCGCCTTCCTCGCCCCCTGTACAGATCACCACCCCGGTCCGCACGCCACGCGCGGCGTAATAGGCGAGCAGGCCGCCGGTTGCCGAGCTTTCATCATCGGGATGTGGGCGGACCACAAGCAACGTTACACCTGGCTGACCACGGCCATCGGAGCCGCAAGTCGCTTCCATGTCCCTTCCTCCCTCTCTGTCCCTTGCACCACGTGACGTCCTTCAGCCATGGCAGCCTGACTGCCCCGCCCGTCCCACGCATTCCCCTCCTGACAGGGAACTCTCGACAGGACGCGTATCATGCACAAAGGAAAGCTGCAGGTAGGACTCATTGTATCCGGCGGGGCGCAACCGACGGTTGCCTGGATGCATCCTAGGCGTTGCGGCGCTGTCTCGCAATCGCCAGGCTTGGGGCTGAGCCTATGATGTTATGTGTGCCTATGCTTTATCCTGCAGCGCATCATAGGCGTGGCGAATCATGGTAAGATGGCGCTGTTCTTCGTTGGCAAATTTTTTGAAAATAGCCCGTCCTTCAGGGTACTCAACTTTGTCAGCATAATCGCTAAAAAACTCGTACGAGCGCCGCTCCGCCGTCATGGCAATGTACAGTGCTTCCGCCGGACTGAACGACTGCACAGTCTGTAACACATTCGGCTGATTTTGGGGAAAAATATCCTCGAGGCGGTCATAGTCGAAATAGAGCATGGGCGGTTCGTCGTCCAACGACGGATGGGCCTGGTGTAACGCCTCAAACTCTTTCTGCAACGCTGCCAGGTGGCGCTTTTCCTCTTCCACCAGGCGGGCAAACACTTCACGCGTCGCCTCATCGTGGGTCGCTTCCAGGGCCCGACTGTAAAAATGCAGTCCACGTTGTTCGTTGGCGATAGCAACCTGCAGCGCGTCGCGTGACAGAATGGCGTCCAGGTCAGTGCTATGGCGGCGGCGTGGCGCGGCCTGCGTGCAATCGGCGCACACACTGAGGATGCGCACCGCGTGCTGCTGCGGTGTGAAGTCGTGATCTTGCTGGACTTTGTGGATCAGCGCTTCGAGCTCAGGGCTGAGAAATTCAATGGTACGATTGCAAGCGGTGCAGATGATGTGGTGATGCTGGAAACGATTCGGCTCGTACCGTAGGGTACCATCTCCATAATCCATGGTGCGCGCCAGGCCGCACTCAGCCAGAAGCCGCAGCGTACGGTAGACGGTGGCAAAACCAATACTGGCATTCCGCTCTTTGACCTCGTGATAGAGTTCGTGGGCGGTGAGATGCCCGTCGGAGGCCAGAAAGACATCCACAATATCGCGCCGTGGCTTCGAGTGTTTCAGCCGTTGCTTGCGGAGAAAATCTTCGAAGACGCTAATCTCATCCTGCATAGCCACTTGGCCTTCCTGACTGGAGGATAGCACTATCACCTCTATCCTGAGCACTCTCCATAACCCAACGTCGCTATTGTACTGGACATCTGGCGTGCGGTCAACTCTGCCAGGTGCAGCGCTAGCACTACGCTACGCAGTCAGCCACTTTGCCTGGGTCCAGTGTGCCGACGGATGAGTCAAACTTGAAAATGGACCACGCCCTGCTTCCGCAGTGATACACTCTAACACTGCTGGTTGCCCGGATCGAGTGAGGTCTTGAGCGCGCCAGATGGCGGAGACAACGTCCCGATCATACAGCCTTGGGAGGAAATTGCCATCACTGAACCGGCAGTTCTACCGACGCTCGCCGTACTGTTTGTAGCGAGCCTCACGCACGCGACCTTTGGCTTTGGTACGGCCTCGATGGCGATGCCGCTGCTGGTCATGATCCTCGGCTTCCAGGCAGCGACGGCACTCGTCGGTCTCGTGATGCTCACCACCATTGCTGCCTTGCTCTCTACCGAATGGCGCCGCCTGCATATCTGGTCGGCCTGGCGGCTGTTGCTCTCGTCCGCTGTGGGTATTCCAGTCGGGGTGCTGGTCGTCAGGCTTGCTCCTGAAACGACATTAAAGGTCGCACTGGGTATACTCCTGGTATCCTTTAGCTTGTATAGCCTCACCCGCCCCGCTCTGCCGCGCCTCAGGCGTGCGAGGTGGGTGTATGGCTTCGGATTTGCTGCGGGAGTGCTCGGCGGCGCCTACAATGCCAACGCTCCGCCGGTGGTGCTTTACGGGGCCATGCAACACTGGGCACCTGAGCGTTTTCGGGCCACGCTGCAAGGCTATTTTCTGCCGGCCGCCATACTCATCTGCACGGGACATGCACTGTCTGGCTTCTGGACTGTCGCAGTTGCCAGGCTCTACCTCCTGACGCTGCCGTGTACTCTCGTGGCGGTGTGGGTGGGCCGGAGGCTGGGGCGCTGCATACCTATGGAAAAATTCCAGCGTGCGTTATACTGGGCACTGGCTGCCTTAGGTGGGCTGCTCTTCTTGTAAGGCGACATCATCCTGCGGGGTCCATGATGCGTTTCCAGCTCCACAAATACTGGTACGATCTGCTCATGCCTGTACTGCGCCAGGACAAACCGCCAACCGTCCCGCAGGCCATTGTCTTACAGGAACAGCAAGTCCTCCTGATCAAACGCGATAACCCGCGGTTCTGGGAACTGCCAGGCGGTGGTATGGTTCCCGGCGAGACTCCGGAAGCGACCGTAATCCGCGAAGTCCAGGAAGAGACGGGGGTACAGGTTGAGATTATCGAGTTACTAGGCTGGTATGAGCGCACCGGTTTTCGGGCCCATCTGTCGCCTGTCTACGTCTGTCACCCCCAGACCGGGCCGCCGCAGGCACAGGATGCCGATACCGTACAGGTGCGCTACTTTCCCCTGCACCAGCTGCCACGTGGGCTATGCCCCTGGTATCGTAGCATTCTGCAGCGCGACCTTCCGAGCCCACACCCCCGACCGTTGCGGCAGACCCAGCACCTGGGGCTCCGGACGGTGGTACACTGCATCGGGCTCGACCTCGTCAGTCGGCTCGGTCTGTTCAGCTAGTACTGCGTACCGCAAATACCTCGCCAGTTTGGCGAGGGGAAAGCGCTTGTTGATATAGCACCCCCCCAGTTTGATGCTGTCATCGTCATCCAGCTGATTTAAGGTATACTACAGGGTTACAATCTCCGTGCCGTTATCACATTTCCCCTTCCTCCCTTTGCGAAAAGGGGGCGAGGGGGGATGGCTCAGCCTTCCAGGGAGGAAAGGGTGTGAAGCACAAGATTGGCGTCCTGCTCGGCGTGCTCCTATGGAGTCTGATGGCATGCTACAGTAGTAGTATTTTTCAAGGAAGAAGTCAGGAATGGGCCTTTCGGGAGCGTTATGTTCAGAAGCCATTCTATACGGCCATGTTCATTCACCCATACCGTTACAACGAGGACTATCTCATTGATCTCACAGGCACTATTGCAGACCTTGAGACCGAGACGCCGCGGGCGTCAGTGGCCATACCTTTAGGGAGTCCGATCACCATTGTCGGGTTGGACGATAAGCATGTCCTGGCACGTATCATGGGGTACACGAGCCTCTTCCGTATCAGCCTGCAGACGCAGCGTGGGACCATCGACGATGTGGCGAAAGAACTCGCCCTGGTCGTCTCGAAAGACCCCCCGTTGCAGTCCGTACGCCCTGAGATGCGTGCCTTCGTCGAGCGTCAGGAGGTCACGCGCGGTATGACCCGACGTGAAGTGTCGATGAGCTGGGGACTCCCAGACAAAATCACCAGCGTCCCAGGCGCTACGGGAACCATCGAGGAATGGACGTATTTTGACAGGCGTACGCATGTCTTTTTGGACAATAGCACGGTCACCAACTGGCAACAGTTTTAGAAGGAGAATGCCCTATGCACGTGCTTATAAGCGGTGCTAGCGGGTTCATTGGCTCAGCCCTGGTGCCTACGTTGACCGCTACCGGGCATACGGTGAGGCGGCTGGTGCGGTCGACACCCCACCCCGGGCGGGCTGAAATCCCCTGGAACCCAGCAGCGCGGAGTATTGGCACCCCGGCTCTTGAAGGGCTTGACGCAGTCGTGCACCTCGCTGGCGACAACATCGCCTCAGGGCGCTGGACAGCCGCGAAAAAAGTCAGCATTCGCAACAGCCGTGTGCAGGGCACCACCGTCCTCTGCGAGGCCTTGGCACAGCTGGTCAAACCGCCCAAAGTGCTCCTAAGTGCGTCGGCCATTGGCTACTATGGAGACCGCGGTGAGACAACCCTCCGTGAAGCGAGTCCGCCAGGAACAGGTTTTCTGGCAGAAGTGTGCCAGGCCTGGGAAGCAGCCACAGCGCCCGCTGTGCAACGCGGTATACGTGTGGTGCATTTACGGTTTGGTATAGTGCTGAGTCCGGCAGGGGGGGCGCTCGCCAAGATGCTCACCCCCTTTCGGCTCGGTCTCGGTGGGGTCGTGGGCACGGGCAAGCAGTACATGAGTTGGATTGCCCTGGACGATGTCCTCGGCGTTATCCAGCACGCTCTGAGCACTGAGACCTTGCAGGGCCCGGTCAATGTCGTGGCGCCGCAACCGGTAACCAATCAGGCATTCACCACCACGTTAGGGAAAGTGTTGCGGCGTCCAACCAGACTCCCCCTGCCGACCTTTGCAGCACACCTGATCTTTGGCGAGATGGCCGATGCCCTGCTCCTGGCCAGTACCCGCGTAGTGCCGGCGCAGCTGGTGGCGTCTGGGTATACGTTCCACTATCCCGAGGTAGAGGAAGCGCTCCAGCACCTGCTGGGGACATCTCAAGCCGCGTCCGGCTAAGGGGCCAGCATACACCACGGTGTTGTGCTATCCTGGAGGAGGGCTTACGTGGCAGCGTCATAGCGTTGTTTGAGCTGTTGACGGAGCTCCATGATCGTGCGCGCGAAGACTTTGGGGTTCACCAGAGCGGTATCGGTACGATACGCTTCGATACGGGTGGACAACGATGGCGAGTCAGCAAAACAGAAAGTTTCTTTAGGTTGCACACGCAGCTCGGTCATGTCTTCACCCATGGCTAAGAGGTAGACCGCCAGGAAATAGTCAGTAATTTCTGTCATTGGTGTTCCTTTCGTGGGCACATTCCTTGTACAATCGAGAGAGACTTCCTACCATACCATCTCGACTTTCGTTCTTGCCACTACGAAATTGGCGGGTTATGGTATAATCGCCCCACATGGCTACAGTAACCCAGCAATATGTAGTGGTCTCTGCAAGACGTACAGGAGAAAAAGGAGATCTACGAGTATGGAGAAGACCTTCGATCGTGCAGCCCAGGACATTGGGAACATTCTCGGCATGGAGCATCTCAATGTCACCGTACCTAACCAGGAGATGGCACAAACTTTCTATGCGGCTGGTTTGGGATTTACACGGGATCCCTATATGATGGTCGGCCCGGAAAACATGTGGATCAACGTCGGGCAACAACAGTTCCATTTGCCGACGCGCGACCCCCAGGTCTTTCCAGGGTACATCGGGCTGGTCGTACCTGACCTCGAAGCTCTGAAGACACGGCTATCCGCCATCCGGGAGCGTCTCGCGGGCACGAAATTTACTTGCTCGGCTGAAGATGGCTATGTCCTGGCGACCTGCCCGTGGGGCAATAAATTCCGCTGTCATGCTCCAGGCCCAGAATTTGGGGACATGACACTGGGTATTCCCTACGTCGAATTCCCGGTGAAACCCGGTGCTGCTGCGGGCATTGGGCAATTCTACAAAGAAGTCTTCGGGGCTCCCTACGCCCTGACGCAAGACATGAACGCTGCCACAGTGCGGGTAAAGGTTGGTCCGAAGCAGTGCCTCATTTTCCGCGAAACGACTGCAGAAATTCCGGAATACGACGGGCACCACCTCGCCGTATATGTCGCGAACTTCTCAGGTCCGCACGCGTTCTTGAAGCAGCACAGCCTTGTCACTGAGGAGAGCAATAACTATCAGTATCGCTTCCAGGACATTGTCCATCCCGAGACCGGCCGCAAGCTGTTTACCATTGAGCATGAAGTCCGTAGCATGACCCATCCTATGTTTGGCCGCGAGTTCGTGAATCGTAACCCGTCGCAGAACCTCGGCGGCTACGTCCGCGGCCGCGATGCCTTCGTGGCAGCGTAAATTGCCTGCCTGACTGCCTCTCTTCCTTAGGCTAGGGGAGAGAGGCAGACGTCGTGACCTCTTCACCACCTCACCCAGCGTTCACTGCATATCCATGCTGGATGTCTAATAGATGTTATTGTCCACCATGCTTGACAGGAAGACTGCTATCCTCTACAGTGCCTTTGGAGGAATAGTGCATGGGTCGACGTGTGAAGCATGCAACCTTAGACAATCGTCTGCGCCAGCGACGGCAGGCGGCGGGCTTGAGCCAACAGGCCCTGGCGACCCGCTGTGGGCTGACGCGCCAAGCCGTCAATGCCATTGAGGCGGGGCACTATGTGCCGAATACCCTCGTCGCATTACGATTGGCGCGCGCCTTGGGGAGTCGGATCGAGGAGCTGTTCCATCTCCCGGAGGAGCGCACCCAGGTCGAAGCGGAGTGGATGGGGGAGACTCCCATAGAGGCGACCACACGGCACCGGATCCGGCTGGCGCGTGTGGGCCAGCGTCTGCTAGTGCGTCCGCTC
>Ga0081455_10004212_pt1 | contig 16212 bp, 14 predicted proteins | sample TabmetS3T2R1_FD_70207 | JGI IMG/M metagenome (GOLD analysis project Ga0081455, IMG submission 70207) | Tabebuia heterophylla rhizosphere microbial communities from the University of Puerto Rico - S3T2R1 | ecosystem: Host-associated > Plants > Roots > Rhizosphere ... | reverse complement strand
TGCTGGAGACCGCCGGCCACGAGCCGGTGACGGTCTCGGTCCGCGCCTCCGGCCGTACCGCCGCGGTCAAGCTCGGGGACGGCGAGCCGGTCGCGGCCAGCGCCCGGTGGGACGGCGGTGAGCTGGTGATCACCTACGCCGGGCGTACGCACCGGTTCCTGGCGGCCCGGGACGGCGGGACGTTCTGGCTGGGGCGCGGCGGGCGGACCTGGGCGCTGGCCGAGCGGAGCCCGCTGGCGGCGGCGCGGGGCGGCAGCGGCCCGGCGGCCGGGGTGATCCGCAGCCCGATGCCGGGGGTGGTGCTCGCGGTCAAGGTGGCCGCGGGGGAGCAGGTGAGCGCCGGGCAGGCGCTGGTGATCGTCGAGGCGATGAAGATGGAGCACACCCTGACCGCGCCCACCGACGGGACGGTCACCGACCTGCCGGCCCGCGCGGGCGCCACCGTGAAGGTCGATGAGGTGCTGGCGGTGGTGACGCCATGAGCGCACTACCGATGACCGAACGCATGGACGGGCTGCCGGAGCGGGTCACGATCTGGGAGGTCGGGCCGCGGGACGGGCTGCAGAACGAGAAGGGCATCGTCCCGGTCGAGGTGAAGGGCGAGTTCATCGAGCGGCTGGCGGCCGCCGGGCTCACCACGATCGAGGCGACCAGCTTCGTGCACCCGAAGTGGGTGCCGCAGCTGGCCGACGCCGAGCAGCTGATGACCACGCTCAACCGGAGGGATGGCATCCGCTATCCCGTGCTGGTGCCGAACGAGCGGGGCCTGGACCGGGCGCTGGACCACGGGATCCAGGACATCGCGGTGTTCGCCAGCGCCACCGAGAGCTTCGCGAAGGCGAACCTGAACCGCACCGTCGACGGGCAGCTGGAGATGTTCGCGCCGGTCATCGGCCGCGCCCGCGAACACGGCGTGACCGTCCGCGGCTACCTGTCGATGTGCTTCGGCGACCCGTGGGAGGGCGCCGTCCCGGTCGCCCAGGTCACCAGCGTCGCCAGGCGCCTGTACGACCTGGGCTGCACCGCCCTGTCGATCGCGGACACCATCGGCACCGGCACGCCCGGCCACGTCGCCGCGGTGCTCACCTCCGTCGCCGCGGCGGGCGTACCCACCGAAGCCCTCGGCGTGCACTTCCACGACACGTACGGGCAGGCGCTGGCGAACACCCTGGCGGCGCTGCGGCTCGGCGTCACCACCATCGACTCCTCGGCGGGTGGGCTCGGCGGCTGCCCCTTCGCCAGGAGCGCGACCGGCAACCTCGCCACCGAGGACCTGGTCTGGATGCTGACCGGGCTCGGCATCGACACGGGAGTCGACCTGCCGGCGCTGGTGGACACCAGCGTCTGGATGGCCGGGCAGTTGGGCCGGCCCAGCCCGTCACGTGCGGTACAAGCTCTGGCGAATGGATAGCTCATGATCGACTTCCGGCTGAGCGACGAGTACGAGGCGCTGCGCAAGACCGTCGAGGAGTTCGCCCGCGAGGAGGTGGCCCCGGTCATCGGCGGCTACTACGAGCGGGCCGAGTTCCCGTACCCGCTGATCGCCAAGATGGGCGCGATGGGCCTGTTCGGGCTGCCGTTCCCGGAGGAGTACGGCGGGATGGGCGGCGACTACTTCGCGCTGTGCCTGGCGCTGGAGGAGTTGGCCCGGATCGACTCCAGCGTGGCGATCACGCTGGAGGCCGGGGTCTCCCTCGGCGCGATGCCGATCTTCCGCTACGGCACCGCGGCGCAGAAGGAGCGCTGGCTGCCGGAGCTGACCAGCGGCCGCAGGCTCGGCGCGTTCGGGCTGACCGAGCCCGGCGGCGGGTCGGACGCGGGCGCGACCCGGACCACCGCGCGGCTGGAGGGCGGGGAGTGGGTGCTGAACGGCAGCAAGGCGTTCATCACCAACTCCGGCACCGACATCACCGCGCTGGTCACCGCCACTGCCGTCACCGGTGAGGTGGAGGCCGGCCGCAAGGAGATCTCGGCGATCATCGTGCCGAGTGGCACGCCCGGCTTCACCGTGGCGCGGGAGTACAGCAAGGTCGGCTGGTGCGCCTCCGACACCCGCGAGCTGTCCTTCGCCGACTGCCACGTGCCGGCGGAGAACCTGCTCGGCGAGCGCGGCCGCGGGTACGCCCAGTTCCTGCGCATCCTGGACGAGGGCCGGATCGCGATCGCCGCGCTGTCGGTGGGCCTGGCCCAGGGCTGCGTGGACGAGTCGGTCCGCTACGCCGGCCAGCGCGAGGCGTTCGGGCACCCGATCGGCCGCTACCAGGCCATCCAGTTCTCGATCGCCGAGATGCAGGCCCGTACGCACACCGCGCGGCTGGCCTACTACGACGCCGCGGCCCGGATGCTGCGCGGCGAGCCGTTCAAGCAGCAGGCGGCCATCGCCAAGCTGGTCTCCTCCGAGGCGGCCATGGACAACGCGCGCGCGGCCACCCAGGTCTTCGGCGGGTACGGCTTCATGAACGAGACGCCGGTGGGCCGGTTCTACCGCGACGCCAAGATCCTGGAGATCGGCGAGGGCACCTCGGAGGTGCAGAAGATGTTGATCGCCCGCGAGCTGGGGGTCTAGGTGAAAAGTGTTCGCGTACGCCCTGTCGGGTGACCTGGCGCGACGCGGGCAGGCCCCGGTGCGGGTCAGCGCCCGGACATGGTTTTCTAGGCCCTATGACACGTCCCGGTAACCCGGCGCAGGACGGGGTTGCGCCACCGCGGGCGAAAGGAGGCTCGGTGACCCGGGTTGCCCGGCAGCAGAACCGGTCGATGACGACCCGCCAGGGGTTTCTGGACGCGGCCCGCGCGGTGTTCGGCGAGGAGGGCTTCGCCGAGGCCAGCGTGGCCGAGATCGTCCGGCGGGCCGGCTCCTCGGTGGGCAGCCTCTACCACCACTTCGGCGGCAAGAACGAGCTTTTCGTGGCGCTGTACGACGAGTGGGACGCGGAGTTGGGGCAGCGGGCCGCGCAGGCGGTGACCGCCGCCCGGGAGGCCGGCGAGGCGGACCCGAAGCAGCTGTTCGTGGCCGGCGCCACGGCGTACCTGCGCGGGTGCTGGGAGCGGCGGCAGCTGGCCCGGCTGTTCGTCGAGGGGGACGTGCCGCCCGGGTTCGAGTCGCTGCGCCGGGCCCGTACGCAGGCCTGGGTGAAGCAGAACGCCAAGCTGCTGCGGGCCGGCGAGCACACCGTGACCCGGGCCATGGCCGCGATCCTGACCAGCGTGCTCGGCGGCGCCGGGCGCGAGGTAGTGGCCTGCCGGGACACCGCCGAGGCCGAGGAGTTGATCAGCGCGGTCGTGGTCATGGTCAGCACGATCCCGGTGCCCTGACCAGTGCGGCCGGCCGCCGCCGGCATGGTGCCGCGTTCCAGATGCCGGCCGTATCCGCGGCGGTGTAGGGTGCTGCGACCGGCCACCCGGCGACGAGGCCCGCGCCGGAGCGGGGCCGTCTCGGGGTTGTCCCTCCGCCCGGTGAAACGCCCGGAACCAGGACGCGATTTAATTGCCGCGATGCAACGGTCGAGAGTGGACGGGCATGGGGTGAACGGTCTGACGCGAACGCCGGCGGCGATCGTCTCCGAGGCCGCCGTCGACGTGCTCCTGGTCGAGGACGACGCGGGGGACGCGCTCCTGGTCGAGGAATACCTGGCCGACAGTGGCCTGACCACCCGGCTGCGCTGGGTGCGCTCGCTCGGCGACGCGCTGGACCTGGTCACCGAGCAGCTGGACTGCGTCCTGCTCGACCTGCACCTGCCCGATGGCGACGGGCTGGAGGCGCTGCACAGCATCCTCGCGGTGGCGCCGCAGGCCGCCGTGCTGGTCCTCACCGGCCTCACCGACCTGGACGTCGCGGTCCAGGCGGTCACCGCGGGCGCCCAGGACTACCTGCTCAAGGGCCAGGTCGACGGCCAGGTGCTGGCCCGCGCCATCCGGTACTCGGTCCAGCGCAAGCAGGCCGAGCAGTCGGCGCGGGCTTTACACGAGAGCCAGCTGCGCGCCGCGGAGAACACCCGGCTGGAGCGCGGCCTGCTGCCGGTGCCGATGGTCGACGACCCGCGGGTCTCGCTGGTCTCGCGGTACCGGTCCGGCCGGCAGGGCGCCCTGCTCGGCGGCGACTTCTACGACGCGGTGCAGCGCCCGGACGGCACGCTGTGCGCGGTGGTGGGCGATGTGAGCGGGCACGGTCCGGACGAGGCCGCGCTCGGTGTCGCGCTGCGCATCGCCTGGCGCACGCTGGTCCTGGCGAACGTGCCGGACAGCCAGCTGCTGAGCCTGCTGGAGCAGGTGCTGGTGGCCGAGCGGGCCGGCCCGGAGATCTTCGCGACGCTGTGCCACCTGCACACCGACATCGAGGGCGGCACGCTGCGGCTGCTGTGCGCCGGGCACCCGCCGCCACTGCTGCTGCTCGGCGGCGCGGTACGCCCGCTGCCGGTCGCGCCCACCCCGCCGCTGGGCGTACGCCCGGGTGGCGGCGGGCCGGAGGCGTGGCGGCTGGACGAGGTACGCCGGCCCGCCGGGGCCAGCGTGCTGATGTACACCGACGGGCTGATCGACGCGCACTCCGACGCCGGGTCCAGCCGCTTCGGCGTGGAGGGCCTGTCGGCGCTGATCGCCGAGGTGGTCCGCCGGCCGACCGCGACCAGCCCGCCGCGGCTGGTCGACGCGGTGGTGAGCGCGGTGCAGGCGGCCGACCGCGGCCGCTCCGAGGACGACATCGCGGTCGTACACCTGTCGTGGGCAGACCGGTGAGCCGGCAGCGGGTCGGCATCGAGGAGCCGAGCATCTGGTCGCGGTACTCGGCCCGCCGCTGGACCAACTTCTTCTTCGTCGTGCTCGGCCTGTTCGTGCTGCTGGCCGGGCTGACCGGCGCGCTGGTGCTGCGCGACAGCAGCCACACCGTGGAGCGGCTGGCCGACGTCAACTCCCCGGCGTACGTCCACTCGCAGAACCTGATGAACGGGCTGGTCAACCAGGAGACCGGCGTCCGGGGCTTCCAGGTCAGCCGGGACGAGGGCTTCCTCCAGCCCTACCTGGACGGCCAGCGGACCGAGGCCGCGGCGGTGGCGGCGCTGCGCGAGCTGATCACCGACAAGGACGCGCTGGCCAACCTGGACCAGGCCGAGCAGCTGGCCCGGCTGTGGCGGCAGGAGTACGCCGAGCCGGTCATCGCCAACCTGAAGGCCGTACCGGACGCGAAGGTCAGCGAGCAGGAGTCCAACCGCGGCAAGCAGCAGTTCGACGACGTGCGCAACAGCGTCAGCCGGCTCCAGGGCCGGCTGGCGGCCGACCGTACGCAGGCCCGCAACGACGTCCGGACCACCGACCGCTGGCGGAACGCGATCTTCGCCGCGATCCTGCTCAGCCTGCTGGTGGTCGGGGTGTTCACCGCGGTGTGGCTGCGGATCACGATCCTGCGCCCGCTGACCCGGCTGCGGGAGTCCACCCGCGAGGTGGCCGGCGGCAACTACGAGGCCCAGCTGGCCGTACGCGGCCCGACCGACCTGGTCGAGCTGGGCAACGACGTGGACTCCATGCGCAACCGGATCATCGCCGAGCTGGAGACCAGCGTGGCCGCGCACCAGCGGGTGGCCGAGCAGGCCGCGGAGCTGGCCCGGTCCAACGCCGAGCTGGAGCAGTTCGCCTACGTCGCCTCGCACGACCTGCAGGAGCCGCTGCGCAAGGTCGCCTCGTTCTGCCAGATGCTGGAGCGCCGGTACGGCGACCAGCTGGACGACCGGGGCCGGCAGTACATCGACTTCGCGGTGGACGGCGCCAAGCGGATGCAGGTGCTGATCAACGACCTGCTCACCTTCTCCCGGGTGGGCCGGGTGAACGACCTGGTCGAGCCGGTGGACCTGGAGCGGTCGCTGGCCAAGGCGCTGGCCAACCTCAGCGGGCGGCTGGAGGACACCGGCGGGACCGTCGAGCACGAGCCGCTGCCCACGGTGAACGGCGACCCGACGCTGCTGAGCATGCTGTTCCAGAACCTGGTCGGCAACGCGCTGAAGTTCCGCGCCGCCGACCGGGTCCCGCACGTGTCGATCGGCGTGCGCCAGGCCGGCGCCGAGTGGGAGTTCTCGGTGCGGGACAACGGCATCGGCGTGGACCCGCAGTTCGGCGAGAAGATCTTCGTGATCTTCCAGCGGCTGCACAACCGGGAGCAGTACGGCGGCACCGGCATCGGGCTGGCGCTGTGCAAGAAGATCGTGGAGTACCACGGCGGCCGGATCTGGCTGGATCCCGACAACGACCAGGGCGCCCGGTTCGTCTTCACCCTCCCGCTGGCCGCGGAGCACGGCGCGGAGGCGGTCCCTGACGAGGTCCCCACCGCGCAAGGAGTGGCAGCCCAGTGAACCCGCCGATCGAGGTATTCCACGTACTCCTGGTCGAGGACGACCCGGGCGACGAACTGATCACCCGCGAGGCCTTCGAGGAGAACAAGGTCCGCAACGCGCTGCACGTGGTCCGCGACGGCGAGGAGGCGCTGGACTTCCTGTACCGGCGCGGCGACCACGGCGACGCGCCGCGGCCCGGCCTGATCCTGCTCGACCTGAACCTGCCGAAGTTCGACGGCCGCGAGGTGCTGGCCCGCATCAAGGCCGACCAGGACCTGAAGACCATCCCGGTGGTGATCCTGACGACCTCCGAGGCCGAGGAGGACATCGTCCGCAGCTACGCGCTGCACGCCAACGCCTACGTCACCAAGCCGGTGGATTTCGACCGTTTCCTGGCCGTGGTCCGGCAGATCGACGACTTCTTCGTCTCGGTGGTGCGGCTGCCCTCGCTTTAGCGCCCGCCGAGGTTGACACGCGCTCCCCGCGAGGCCGACACTAGAACTTTAGAATGACGTTCTAGTTTCGAGCCGAAGGGGAGTCAACGGTGCCTAACCTCGACGGGAGAGTGGCGTTCGTCACCGGTGCGGCCAGGGGGATCGGTGCGGCCACGGCCGCGCGGCTGGCCAGCGACGGTGCGGCCGTCGCGGTGGTCGACCTGGACGAGGCGGCCTGCGCCGGCACGGTCGAGGCGATCACCGGCAAGGGCGGCCGGGCCATCGCGATCGGCGCCGACGTCAGCAAGCGCGACCAGGTCGAGGCGGCGGTCGAGCGTACGGCCGGCGAGCTGGGCGGGCTGCACATCCTGGTCAACAACGCCGGGGTCATCCGGGACAACATGCTGTTCAAGATGTCCGACGACGACTGGGACACCGTGCTCGGCGTACACCTGCGCGGGGCGTTCCTGTGCAGCCAGACCGCGCAGAAGCACATGGTGGATGCCAAGTGGGGCCGGATCGTCAACCTGTCCTCCACCTCGGCGCTCGGCAACCGCGGGCAGGCCAACTACTCCGCGGCCAAGGCGGGCATGCAGGGCTTCACCAAGACCCTGGCCATCGAGCTGGGCAAGTTCGGCATCACCGCCAACGCCATCGCCCCCGGCTTCATCGCCACCGACATGACCGCGGCCACCGCGGCGCGGATGGGCGCCGACTTCGAGCAGTTCCAGCAGTTGGCGGCCAGCCAGATCCCGGTCGGCAGGGTCGGCACCCCCGACGACATCGCCGGGGTGGTGTCCTTCCTCGTCAGCGACGACGCCTCGTTCGTGTCCGGTCAGGTCATCTACGTGGCCGGCGGGCCACGCGCGTAGGAGGAACAAGCATGGACTTCGCACTGAGTGCCGAGCAGCGGGAGGTCCGCGACTGGGTGCGTACGTTCGTCCGCAAGGAGGTCATGCCGCTGGAGCCGGAGGTGCTGCGCCGGGAGCGGCAGGGCCTGCCGGGACTGGAGCTCACCGAGCTGCGCGCACTCCAGAACAAGGCCCGGGAGGCCGGTTTCTGGGGCGTGCTCACCCCGACCGAGTACGGCGGGATGGGCCTGGGGCCGATCATGGCCTCGATCATCGCCACCGAGGTGGGCCGCTCGTTCGTGCCCTTCGACTTCGGCGGCAACGCGGACAACATCCTGTACCACGCCAACGACGACCAGAAGCAGAAGTACCTGCTGCCGACCATCGCCGGTGAGCGGATCTCCTGCTTCGCCATCACCGAGCCGGGCGCGGGGTCGGACGCGAAGGCGATCCGGGCCAGCGCGGTCAAGGACGGCGACACCTGGGTGATCAACGGGGAGAAGACCTTCATCACCCGCGGCAGCGAGGCCGACTTCTGCATGGTGTTCGCGGTCAACGACCGGGAGAAGGGTGCCGACGGCGGCGTCACCTGCTTCCTGGTGGACCGGGACATGGGCTGGAAGTCCGAGCCGATCGCCACCATGGGCGAGTGGGGGCCGGCGGCGCTGGTCTTCGACAACGTCCGGGTGCCCGAGGAGAACGTGCTGGGCGAGGTCGGGCAGGGTTTCGCGCTCGCCATGCGGTGGATCGGCGCCGGCCGCTACCTGCTGCCCTCCCGCGCGCTGGGCGCCTGCGAGCGGCTGCTCCAGTTCGCCCTGGACCAGGCCAACACCCGGGAGACCTTCGGCGCGCCGCTGGCCGAGCGGCAGGCCATCCAGTGGATGATCGCCGACTCCGCGGTGGAGATCGAGGCGCTGCGCTGGCTGGTCCTCAACGCGGCGTGGCGGCTGGAGACCGGCGCGGAGTTCCGGCAGGCCGCCTCCATCGCCAAGCTGTACGGCGGCTGGAAGGCCAACGAGATCGTGGACCGCGTCCTGCAGATCCACGGCGGCATGGGCTACACCAAGGAACTGCCGATCGAGCGCTGGTACCGCGAGCTGCGCCTGCTGCGCATCTACGAGGGCACCGACGAGATCCAGCGCCGCACGATCGCCCGCAACCTGCTCAAGGGTTACGTGAAGATCGGGGAGTAAGGCTTGAGACGGGAGCCGCGGCGGGTCGGCGTCACCGCCGCGGCTCCCGGGTCCTGAAAAGAGTGGTTCGTACGCCCAGCGCGTACGAACCGCTCGTCACTCTTTAGTGGGGTTGGTTGGCGTCCATCATGCCGACCAGCCGCCGCATGCCGCCGATCCAGCGGTCCGGGTTGTCGGCCTTGCGGCGCATGTACTCGGCGACCTCGGCGTGCGGCAGGATCAGCAGCCGCTCCTCGGCGATGCCGGCGACCGCCGCGTCGGCCACCTCCGACGGCTCCAGCAGGTTACCGGCCAGGGCGACGGCGCGGGCCGCGGGCGTACCCGCCTCCAGCCCGGTCATCAGCAGGTCGGTCCGCACCCCCTGCGGGCACAGGATGCTCACCTTCACGCCCTGGTCGCCGTAGGTCAGCGCCAACCACTCGCCGAAGGCGACCGCGGCGTGCTTGGTCACGCTGTACGGCGCGTCGCCGGGCTGGATCAACAGGCCGGCCGCCGAGGCGGTCTGGAGCAGGTAACCCCCGCCGCGCTCCACCATGCCGGGGACGACCGCGCGGGCGGCGTACACGTGGGCGAGCAGGTTGACCTGCCAGGAGGCGGCCCACCACTCGTCCGGCGCGCCGAGCCCGAGCCCGGTGCCCATGCCGGCGTTGGAGCAGAACAGGTCGATCGGCCCCAGTTCGGCCTCGGTGAAGGCGACCAGCTCCCGCACCTCGGCGTCGATGGACACGTCGGTGGTGCAGGCCAGCACCCGGGTGGTCTGGCTGGTCAGCTCCGCGGCGAGCCGGCCGGCGTCGTCGCCGTCCAGGTCCGCGGCGACGATCCCGGCGGCACCCTCGGCCGCGAACCGCCGGACCAGCGCGGCCCCGATGCCGTGCGCCGCCCCGGTCACCACCACGACCTTGCCGCGTATCTCCATGCGCCCGCCCGCCTCACGTAACATACCGACTGGTCGGTTTCTGAGTACCCTAGCGTGACTGCTGATGTAAGGGAGAGAGGCGGAGCCATGCAGACCGGACTGGCTGGGCGTACCGCGGTCATCACCGGCGCGTCCCGGGGGATCGGCAAGGCGATCGCGTTCGGTCTCGCGGCCCAGGGCGCCAACGTCGTCCTCAGCTCCCGCCGGCAGGAGGCGCTGGACCAGGTGGCCGCCGAGCTGTCCGGGAAGTTCCCCGAGGTCGGGGTGCTCGCGCACGCCGCGCACGCCGGCGAGCCGGAGCAGGCCGCGGCGTGCCTGGACGCGGCGCTGGAGCGGTTCGGCTCGGTCGACATCCTGGTCAACAACGCCGGCACCAACCCGCACTTCGGCGCGCTGGTCGACATCAGCCCCGCGGCGGCGGCCAAGACCACCCAGGTCAACCAGTTCGCGATCGTGCTGTGGACCCAGCTGGCCTGGCACAAGAGCATGGCGCAGCGCGGCGGCACGATCATCAACATCGCCTCGATCGGCGGCATCCTCACCGAGCCCGGGCTGGGCTACTACAACGCCACCAAGGCCGCCGTCATCCACCTGACCCGGCAGTTCGCCACCGAGCTGGGCCCGAAGGTGCGGGTGAACGGGATCGCGCCGGGCGTGGTCCGTACGCACCTGGCCCGGGCGCTGTGGGAGAACGCCGAGGAGCAGGTGGCCGCCGCGCTGCCGCTGGGCCGCATCGGCGAGCCCGACGACATCGCCGACGCCGCGGTGTTCCTGGCCGGCGACCAGTCGCGCTGGATGACCGGGCACACGCTTGTCGTCGACGGCGGCGCCGCCGTCCGCTCCTCCCGGGTCAGCTGATGGTGAACTGGGGCTTCACCCTGCCGCTGCCGGGCGTACCGCTGGCCGAGCACCGCGCGGTGGTCGAGCAGCTGGCCGACCTCGGCTACACCGACGCGTGGTCGGCCGAGACGATGGGCACCGACGCGTTCACCCCGCTGGCGCTGGCCGCGACCTGGGCGCCCACCCTGCGCCTGGGCACCGCGATCGCGCCGATCTACACCCGCGGCGCCGCGCTGCTGGCGATGACCGCGGCCACCGTCGCCGAGCTGGCGCCGGGCCGGTTCGTGCTCGGCGTCGGCACCTCGACGCCGGTAATCGTCACCCGCTGGAACGGGATGGCCTTCGCCGAGCCGTACAAGCGGAGCCGGGACACGCTGCGGTTCCTGCGCGAGGCGCTGTCCGGGGCCAAGGTGAGCCAGGAGTACGAGACGTTCTCGGTGACCGGGTTCCGGCTGGAGCGCCCGCCGGACCCGCCGCCGCCGGTCGTGCTGGCGGCGCTGCGTCCCGGCATGCTGCGGCTGGCCGCGCGGGAGGCCGACGGCGCGATCACCAACTGGCTGGCCGCCGGGGACGCCCCCCAGGTGCGGCAGGCGCTGGGTGCGGGCAAGGAGCTGGTGGCGCGGATCTTCGTGGCGCCCACCGAGGACCCGGAGCTGGCCCGGCGGGTCGGCCGGCAGGCGATCGCGGCGTACCTGACCGTCCCGGTGTACGCGGCCTTCCATGACTGGCTGGGCCGCGGCGAGGCGCTGGCCCCGATGCGGGAGAAGTGGGCGGCCGGGGACCGGAAGGGCGCGGCGGCGGCGATCCCGGACAAGGTGGTGGACGAACTGATCGTGCACGGCAGCCCGGCGCAGTGCTGGGCGCGGCTGCGCGAGTACGCCGCGGGCGGCATCGACACCCCGGTGCTGGCGCTGCTGCCGGTCGGCGGGGACGTCCGCGAGCAGGTGCGCTGGCTGGGGCCGGCCGGGGGGCCGGCGTGACCGAGACGGTGAGCCCGCCCGGCCTGGACCTGGACCGGCTGGCGGCGTACGTGTCGGGGCACCTGAGCCTGGCCGGGCCGCTGTCCGGCGAGCTGGTGGCCGGCGGCCGCAGCAACCTGACCTACCGGGTCACCGACGGCGAGCGGCAGTGGGCCGTACGCCGGCCGCCGCTGGGCCACGTCCTGCCGACCGCGCACGACATGGGCCGCGAGTTCACCGTGCTGTCCGGCCTGGCCGGGACCGCGGTGCCGGTGCCCCGGGTGGAGTTGCTGTGCACCGACGAGGAGGTGATCGGGGCGCCGTTCTACCTCATGGACTTCGTCGACGGGGTGGTGCTGCGCGACGTCACGGTCACCGCGTCGCTGCCCCGGGAGCGGGCCGCGGCACTGGGCACCCGGCTGGTGGAGGTGCTGGCCGCGCTGCACGCGGTCGACCCGGCCGAGGTCGGGCTGTCGGAGTTCGGCCGGCCGGAGGGCTTCCTGGCCCGCCAGGTCCGCCGGTGGTACCAGCAGTGGGAGCGGTCCAAGACCCGCGAGATGCCGGCCCTGGAGCAGCTGGCCACGGGCCTGGCCGGCGCGGTGCCGGACTCCGGGCTGGTGGGCATCGTGCACGGCGACTACCGGCTGGACAACGTGATGTTCGACAAGCCGGTCGAGCGGATCGTCGCGGTGCTCGACTGGGAGATGGCCACCCTCGGTGACCCGCTGGCCGACATCGGGCTGCTGTGGGTCTACACCGCGCTCCAGCAGGAGGGGCTGAGCCCGGCCAACTCCTTCGCGCCCGACTCCGGCTTCCCCGCGCCGGCCGATCTGGTCGGCCAGTATGCTGCCCGGACCTCGGTGCCCCTGGACCGGCTGCCCTGGTACGCGGCGCTCGGCTACTACAAGCTGGCGATCGTCAGCGAGGGCATCCACAAGCGGTTCCTGGCCGGCCAGACCGTCGGTCCCGGGTTCGAACAGATGGGGCCGCGGGTGCCGGCGCTGGTGGACAAGGGCAACCGGGCGCTGGCCGGCGAACCGGACGGCTGGTGACGGCGCTGAGCGGGGAGGCGGGGTCGGTGATGCCGGAGGCGGCGGTGCTGCCCATCCAGGCGCGCCTGCTCGCGGTCGCCGCCGAACTGTTCGCCGAGAAGGGCTTCGACGCGACCAGCGTGCAGGAGGTGGTGGAGCGGGCTCAGGTCACCAAGGGTGCGCTGTACCACTACTTCGACTCCAAGCAGGACCTGCTGTACGAGATCTACCACTCGATCATCTCGGTGCAGCTGGCCGACCTGGAGCGCATCCTGGCCCGCGGCGAGCCGCCGGCGGCCACGCTGCGCGCGATCGTGCTCAGCCTGGTGGAGACCACCGCGGCGCGGGCCGACCAGGCGCTGGTGTTCAGCCGCGAGATGCACCGGCTGGACCGGGACAAGTGGGACCTGGTCCGGGCCGACCGGCGCCGCTACAACGACCTGGTCCGCGACGTGATCGCCCGCGCCCAGGGCAGCGGCGAGTTCGCCCGGGTCGCCGACGCCGAGACCATCACGCTGGTGATCTTCGGCGTGGTCAACCAGCTGCCGCGCTGGTACAACCCGCGCGGCGCCAAGACCGCCGCGCAGCTGGGCGACGAGATCGCCGACTTCGTGCTCGCCGGCCTCACCCGGCCAGGCCCACCACCAGCCAGATGAACGCCACGCCGGCCACGGTGCAGGCAACGGTCAGCCGGGACGGGTGCCGGGCGTGCGCCTCGGGCAGGATGTCGCCGGTGGCCAGGTAGAGCAGGAAGCCGGCGAAGAAGCCCAGGTACCACCCCAGGGCGTGCTCCGGGATCGTGATCACCAGGGTCAGCGCGGCGCCGGCCAGCGGGGCGACGGCATCCAGGAACAGCAGCAGCGTCGCGCGCCGCCGGTCGTTCCCGTACAGGCTGGTGATCGTGTACGTGTTGAAGCCGTCGGCGAAGTCGTGGCTGACCACCGCGATGGCCACCGCGACGCCGATGCCGCTGCCGGCCTGGAAGGCGAGCCCCAGGCCCAGGCCGTCCATCATGCTGTGCGCGATCAGCGAGCCGGCGGCCAGCAGCCCGACCGTCGGGTGGTGGTGGTGCCCGCCGTACTCGTCCTCGTGCCCGCGGTGCACGGCGACCGCGCGCTCCAGGATGTGTAGCCCGAGGAAGCCGGCGGCGAAGGTCACCATGGGCGCCGGCACCCCGCCCAGGGTGGTGTCGGTCAGCGCGAAGGCCTCCGGCAGCAGGTCGAAGGCGACCACACCGAGCAGCACCCCGGCGGCGAACCCGAGGACGAGGTGCAGCCGGTCGCTGGCATGCACGGCGACCCAGCCTCCGCACAGGGTGGAGACGAAGGTTGCCAGTGCGAACGCCACCACCACGGCGGGGAGTCTAGAAGTGGGCGGGTCAGCGGGTGATCAGTGGGGGCCCGCGGCGGTGAGCTGGTTGGCGCTGCGCAGGACCAGCGGGCCGGTCAGCTCCGCCGCGGACAGCCTGGCCCGGGTCCGTACGGTCAGGTGGGCGGTCTCGCCGGGTAGCAGCGTGAGCAGCATGTCGTCGACCTCGGCGTCGGGCGCCGCCCGGTCGGCGAGCACGGCCAGGTCCCGGACGAACGCACCGGCGGTGACCGCGACCCGGTAGCCGCCCGGGATGGCGGCGACCTCGGTGCTCAGCCGGTGCGGCGGCAGGTCGGCGGCGACGTCCTCGGCAAAGTGCCACCAGGCCCGGTTGCCGCCGGCGTCGGCCAGCAGCACCTCGCGGCGCGGGTCGCCGGCCGCGGCCACGCCCACCGGCATCGGGAAGGTGACCGCGGTGCGGGCCGGCAGCCGGATCGGCAGTTCGGCGCCGGCCAGCAGCAGCCCGTCGTGCCGCAGCCGGCGCAGCGTCACGCTCGCCTGCCAGGGCAGCGCCGAGTCGTTCACCGCGACCAGGGCCAGCTCGCCGTCGCGCGGCTGGACGGTGAGCAGCCGGTCCCGGAAGGCGCGGCGCAGGGCGTACCAGAGGGGTTTGCGGCGGCCGGCGCTGTCGACGGCGGCCCAGGAGACGGCCGGCCAGGTGTCGTTGAGCTGCCAGACGATCGCGCCCGCGCACACCGGCGACCAGGACCGCAGGTGTTCCACGCCGAGGGCGACCGCGCGGGCCTGGTTGAGGCTGGTGGCCCAGTGCCAGTCGGCCGGGTCCGCCGGCTCGGGCAGGTGGCCGGCCAGGCCGCGGGCGAGCTTGCCGGCGCCGTCGTCGGCCTTCTGGTGGACGGCCAGGTCGGGGGAGCCGGGCGGCACGCCCGCGGCGGCCAGCGTGGACCAGGTGGCCGGCCCCTGGAAGCCGAACTCGGCGGCGAAGCGCGGCACGTGCCGGCGGTAGTCGACGTGGTCGCGCTCGTTCCACACGTCCCAGATGTGCATGGTGCCGTGGTCGGGGTCGTTGGGGTGCCGGCCGGCGGTGAAGGAGTACGGGCTGCCGGGGGAGTAGGGCCGGGTCGGGTCCAGCTCGGCCACGATCCGGGGCAGCACGCCGGTGTAGTAGCCCAGGCCCCAGCTCCGGCCGGCCAGCTGTTCGGGCCAGCCCCAGTCGTGGTAGCCCCACACGCACTCGTTGCCGCCGTTCCACAGCGCCAGGCTCGGGTGCCCGCTGAGCCGGGTCACCGCCTCGCGCGCCTCGGCGATCACCTCACCGCGCAGCGGCTCCTCCTCGGCGTACGCCGCGCAGGCGAACGGGAAGTCCTGCCACACCAGGATGCCCAGCTCGTCGCACAGGTCGTAGAAGTCCTCGCTCTCGTACGTCCCGCCACCCCAGACCCGGACCAGGTTGAGGTTGGCCTCCCGGGCCTGGGTCAGCCGCGCGGCGACCCGGTCGCGGGTGAGGCGGCTGGGGAAGCAGTCGTCCGGGATCCAGTTGGCGCCGCGGGCGAAGACCGGCCGGCCGTTGACCTTCAGCACGAACCGGGTGCCGCGCTCGTCGGTGCCGGTGTCCAGCTCCACGGTGCGGAAGCCGACCCGCCCGGTCCAGCTCGCGCCGCCCGCGCTGACCCGCACCGCGTACAGGGCCTGCTCGCCGTACCCGTGCGGCCACCACCGCCGTGCGCCCGGCACCAGGACCTCGATCTCGGCGGCGCTGCCGTCCACGACCGCGCTGCCGGTCACGCCGCCGGCCTCGACGCGCACCTCCACCGGCCGGTCGAAGCCCGGCGCCCGCGCCAGCCGCACGTACGCCCGCAGCCGGCCGGTGCCGTCGACCAGCGGGCGTACGCTCGCGATCCGCACCTCCCGCCAGCGCTCCAGCCGCAGCGGCCGCCAGATCCCGACCGTGGCCAGGTCCGGCCCCCAGTCCCAGCCGTAGTTGCAGGCCATCTTGCGGATCGCGTTGTACGGGTGGGTGTTGACGTGCGGCCGCGGTCCCAGCTCGGCGCTGGCCCGCTCGGCGGCGGTGACCGGCGCCGCGAAGGTGACCGCGACCGTGTTCGGCCCCGGGTGCAGCAGGCCGGCCACGCCGAACCGGTAGGACCGGTGCATGTTCGCGGTGCGGGCCAGCTCGGCGCCGTTCAGCTCGATGGTGGCCACGGTGTCCAGCCCGTACGCCACCAGGTCGACCTGGTCGCCGGCGGCCGCGCTCCAGTCCACAGTGGACTCGTACCGCCAGTCGGTCCGGCCGATCCAGTGCAGCTCGGCCTCGTTCGCCCCCGCGTACGGGTCCGGGATCG
>Ga0081455_10004211_pt1 | contig 16213 bp, 11 predicted proteins | sample TabmetS3T2R1_FD_70207 | JGI IMG/M metagenome (GOLD analysis project Ga0081455, IMG submission 70207) | Tabebuia heterophylla rhizosphere microbial communities from the University of Puerto Rico - S3T2R1 | ecosystem: Host-associated > Plants > Roots > Rhizosphere ... | reverse complement strand
CGGCTGGGGCGGCGCTGCGAGCGGCTCAGCTTGAATTGTCCAGACAGAAACGCTGGGCGTCTCCTTACTTCTGGGCCGGATTTGTGTTGCATGGAGAGTGGAAATAATTGCTCGCCGCCTACCTATCTCTTCGCCGCAGCCCTCATCGCCGGGGTGTACATTCGCTCGGTGTATTCCTTGACCATCCTGCGGGCGCTGAAAATTGGCGCGGAGGTGCGGATCGCCTCTTTGACCAGGTGCGTCCAGCGGCGCGGGATGCCGTCGCTGTCGCGGTCGAAATAGAGCGACACGACCTCGTTTTCGAGCGTGCGGTAGAGCGCATCGGCGTCGGCGGCATCGCGGGATTCGTCACTCGCGGCGCCTGACACGCCTCCGTCAATCGCCCACCCGTTGGTCCCCTTGTACCCTTCGTACCACCAGCCGTCCAGGATGCTTAGTTGCGGCACTCCGTTGAGCGAGGCCTTCTGGCCACTGGTGCCGCTAGCTTCCAGCGGCGCCCGTGGAGTGTTGAGCCAGACGTCGACGCCGCAAACCAGGTGCTTGCCGACGTGAATGTCGTAATTTTCGACGAAGGCGATCCGCCCGCCGAATCCATGCTCTCGGGCCAGGTTGTAAATTTCGCTGATCAGATTGCGCCCCGGGGCGTCCGCCGGGTGGGCCTTACCTGCGAATATGATCTGCACGGGGCGCCATTCGTCGTGGAAGATCTTCTTCAGGCGCTCGATGTCACGGAAGATCAACATGGCGCGTTTATAGGTCGCAAACCGGCGCGCAAAGCCTATGGTGAGCGCGTCGGGGTTGAGCAGCGTCCCTCCGGTCAAGACCCGCATCGGCCCGGCCGCTTCGGTGATCCAGTCGCGCCGCACGCGTTCGCGCATGAAGTTCAGCATTTTGCGCTTGATCCGTTGATGCGTGTCCCACAATTCCGCGTCGGGGATGTCGTGGACGCGCTCCCACAAAGTCGGGTCGTCGTGGTGATCGCGCCAGTCATGCCCCAGATATTTCGAGAAGAGTTTGTCCATCTCCGGCGCCACCCAGGTCGGCGTGTGGACGCCGTTGGTCACCGAAAGGATCGGGACGTCGTCCTCGGCCTGTTCGGGCCACATCGACCGCCACATCGCGCGCGAAACGCTTCCGTGCATTTGGCTGACGCCGTTGCGCCGCCCGGCGAGCCGCAGCGCCAGAGCCGTCATATTGAAATGCGCCCCCCCATTGCCGTCCGGGTAGCTGCCGAGCGCCAGAAACTGTTCGCGGTTGAGGCCCAATGACTCCCAGTAACTGTGGAAATGCTCTTCGACCAGATGGAAGGAGAACACGTCGTGCCCGGCGGGAACCGGCGTGTGCGTCGTAAATATGGTCGTCGAGCGGACGAAATCAGCGGCCTCGTCGAAACTCATGCCGCCCTGGACCAGGGAGCGAATGCGTTCGAGCATGAGAAACGAAGCGTGCCCTTCGTTGGCGTGGAAGACCGTCGGGCGTATTCCCAAACGTTCGAGCATGCGCACGCCGCCGATGCCCAGGACCATCTCTTGCCGTATGCGCGTCTCCTGGTCGCCGCCGTACAGCCGGGCCGAGAGTTCGCGGTCCCAGGGATCGTTTTCTTCAACATCGGTCGCCATCAAGTAAATCGAAACCGGACCCAGCCGCACGCGCCACACCTCGATAAAAATCACTCGCCTGTTCAGGTTCAAAGCCAGCAACCCGCCGTCGCTATGGCGCGTGATCACAGGTTCCATCGGGGCGGCGCCGTAATCAAACCGCTCGTAGCTGGCCTCCTGACGCCCTTCTGACGTGATGCGCTGATAAAAATAGCCTTGCGGGTAAACGAAGCCCACGCCGACCAGAGGCAATCCTAGATCGCTGGCCTCCTTGCAATGGTCTCCGGCAAGAATTCCCAGGCCGCCGGAGTATATCGGCAGCGAGACGTGCAACCCGAATTCGGCCGAAAAATAGGCGATCGCATTTCCGCCCAGATCAGGATACTTTTCGCTGAACCAGGCTCCTCTCGCCGACAGGCATTTGTCGAAGGCCATCATGATGCCGTCGTAATGGCGCAGGAACGCGGGGTCGGAAGCCGCCGCCTCCAACTTGGCCGGGGAGATTTGTTGCAGGAATTTGACCGGGTTGTGATGGGTCAGCTCCCAAAGGGTCTTATCCAAATACTGAAAAAGCCAGCTCGCGTTGGGCTGCCAGCTCCACCACAAGTTATAAGCCAATTCGGTCAGACGCCGTATGCGTGCTGGCGCCGCGCGATCGACAGATTGAGCGCTCATTTTTTCGGATATCTCCTGGGAGCGGGATTACATGCTATAGCTAAAAGATACGTTAACGTGGGATATGCGCCAGAGCCGCCGCCAGATGACCCGGCGCCGGTCGTAGACAGCCAGCACTCTACCTAACCATCTTGACCCCGTCAACCAGATCCATATGGCATATGGCGCATGGCGTATGGCATATTACCGGAGCCAACGGGAGACAAGTGAAAGGACGCGATCGGAAATGAAGCAATACATCGATCTGATGAAGCATGCGCTCGATCACGGCGCGCGCAAAGACGACCGAACGGGCGTCGGGACGGTCTCCGTCTTCGGTTACCAGATGCGGTTCGATTTGAGCCAGGGCTTTCCGATGATCACTACGAAGAGGCTTCATCTGAAATCGATCATCTATGAGTTGTTATGGTTTCTGCGCGGCGAGACGAACGTTAAATATCTGACCGACCACGGCGTGACCATCTGGAACGAATGGGCTGACGAGAACGGCGATCTCGGCCCGGTCTACGGCGCGCAATGGAGGTCGTGGCGGGCGGCTGATGGCCGCGTGATTGACCAGATCGGCGATCTCATCGAACAGATCCGAACGAATCCAAATTCCCGCCGCCTGATCGTCAGCGCCTGGAACGTCGGCGAACTAGATCGGATGCGTTTGCAACCCTGCCATGCGCTTTTTCAGTTTTACGTCGCCAATGGCAAACTCTCCTGCCAGCTTTACCAGAGATCGGCGGACATATTTCTCGGCGTCCCGTTCAACATCGCTTCCTACGCGTTGCTGACTTATATGGTCGCCCAGCAATGCGATCTTGACGTAGGCGAATTCATCTGGACCGGAGGAGATTGCCACATCTACCTGAACCATCTGGAACAGGCCAGACTGCAACTCGGCCGCGAGCCCTTTCCGCCGCCGCAATTGATTATCAATCGCAAACCGGAGTCCATCTTCGATTACCAGTTCGAGGATTTCGAGATCGCCAATTATCAGGCTCACCCTCACATATCCGCGCCGGTGGCGGTGTGATTAGCTGAAGGCTGACGTCCACTCGCCTTAAATTGATGGGAGCGCGGAGCGTATGGAGCGCCTTGAGCCCTGATACCGCTGGCGAATTCCTTTAGCACGTTAAAGGCTCCGATCGCATTAGCTTAACAAAGGGCGATCGACGAGTTTTCGCCAAAGGGACATCCGTCACCCAGTTGATAATACGCACGATATTAGTAGCTGCAGCAGTCAGGATGTTTTGTAAATGAGTTTTGGCCAGTCCAATATAACGAGCGTACCGCAAGCCACTGCTGCGCACGGCTTGCGAGAGACAACCCTCGACGCCTGCGCGCTGCGCGTAGAGCTTGGCGTATTCCTTAGTCTTTTCACGCTCGCGGGCCTCTTGCAGCGCCAGAAACTCCTCTTTGCGATAGACGGTCAGAATCCGCCGCTCAATCTTCGTGCAGTCACTCCGATGGCTACATTGGCGACAGTCAAGCACCGAGAATTTGATCTTGACTTGAGCCTTGCCGTAGCGATCGGTGGTCTCGTGCCAACTGCTGCTCTGTTTTCCGCTCGGGCAAGTGGCCTGCCGTTTTTCCCAATCGAAGCCGAAGTCGGAGGCGGCGAACCCCTTGCCTGCTTGCGCTTGCCAGGCCGTGTCGGGCCTCGCCGGGCCGCACAGTTCGACCCCGTATTGCCGCTGGCTGCGCACGATCAGATCGGCATTGATGTAACCGGCGTCAACCAAATGGACGGCGGGCAGCAGTCGTTTGGCGGAGAGTTTTTGATGGATCTCGTCAACCACTTCGTGATCCGGCACACTCGCTTCGGTTGTCTCAACCTCTGTGATCAAGCGTGGTTTATCTTCGTCACAAGTCTCGGTCAGGTGCGCCTTGTAGCCGACCCATGTCGTGCTCCGTTTGTCGGAGTAGCGCGCATCAGGATCGTGCGGCGAACGAATTCCCACTCCGCCAGGAACCAGGCCGTGATCTTCGGCCGTACGCCAGCGCGTTCGGCTTCCGGCCAGATAGTACTGCTGCACCCAGACCCGCCTGAGCGTCTCCACGGCCGGAACCTGAGACAACCACTCGGGCGCATCAGCCGCATAAATGGCCTCCAGCAGCTTATGACCGTCGACGCCGATGCTCTCACCCAGAGCGATGCGTTCAGCTTTACCTTTGGGCAAGCGGTACTCATCAACTCGCGCGCCGTAACGCTCAATCCACTCCTGCTCGGCATGCGACTGCAACCATTCGGGAGCAGCCACCGCCAGCGAGTTAAGCGCCTGGCGCAAAGTCGCGCCGACATGCTCCAAGCGGTTGAGCACATGAATGGCGGCCAGTACGTGCGTCGAGTCGCTGCGTTGTTTGCCTCGTTCCTTGATCAAATTCCGCTCGCGACACAACTCGAGAATGGCTTCCAACATGTGTTTTTCAGCCTGCCCCGCGATCAGCCGCGCGCGGAATTCAGAGAGAACCGAAGAGTCAAAGCCCGGATCGGTCAGTTCCAGCGAGAGCGCATATTTCCAATCGATCCGGCCGCTCACGGCCGTAGCCGCCTGAGTATCGGAAAGCCCTTCGGCAAATTGCATGATCGTCACCAGCGCCAATTGCCACGGGGCTTGAGCAGGCTGGCCGCGTGTCGAAAACAAGGAGGCGAAATCTTCATCCCGATAAATGCTCCCGAGTTCATCGCGCAAAGACACCCAGGTATTGCCTTTGCGGAACGCGGCGCGTGCGACTCGGGCAGTGTCTTCAGGAATATCAGGGATCGGTTGGGCTTTGAGTGACATGGCAAATCTCCTTTCGGGCATAAAATTCTGGTGTGATTTAATTTGTCGCTCCAATTTTAGCCTAAAAAGAATTCGCCAGCGGTATCTCAAGCCGCCGCACTCCAAAGGCTGCCGCCAATCTTGATGTCAAAACTTAACGCCATTGGCGCCATTAATCCTCAAGGACTATATAGCCTACAGAGATGCTTGGCATTCTACAACGCGTTAGCGTTCAGGTGGAGTGGGCGCCTGCTCAGGGCGCCATCTACTTCTCCCTTTTCAGTTTATAACTGACTGGTACGAGTAGCGCCGGTTGAGAGCCCAAGCGATTTGTACCGACCGTCTCAAGCAAGATTTCGTCATCGCTTATGAGGGTTACCCGGGTCAAAGTTTCATGATCGGGTTGGATCCAAGGTTTTTTCCAGGTTAAGGTTTTTCCCTCTACGTTCAGATCAGGCAGAGGGACATATTCATCGCGGACAATCTGGGGTTCGCCCCCGTCTTCTCTGCGGATCTGCCACACGCGTTGCGTCCCTTTCAGCCTGGCGCCGTCCATCTTCAAGATCAAGACAGCGTCAAGAATCGCATCGGGATTTGGTTTGCCTTTCCATGTGCCTACGAAGCGTTTTGCGGCTTCTACATTGGCGTCTTGAGAAGTTTTGTCTTGTTTGATGTTGATTGGAAATGCCATCGCCCCGGCGCTTAACAAGACAATCGCTAATAACGCGGAGCGCGAAGTTGTTTTCTCTAAAAGTTTCATCGTATGTTCCTCCGTGATGTCAGCGTCATTGACTCCTGAAAGTTGTGGAAAGCGAACCGGTCTATTCGTAATGCAGCGCTTCCGCCGGATGGATTCGCGTCGCCAAAAGGCTCGGATAGAGTCCGCAGACAGTCGTGAGCAGGTAGATCAAGCCCAGAGAGATAAAGATGCTGGCGGTGTAAACCTCCGGGCTGGCGAAGCCCATAAAATCGAGCAACGGGAATTGAACGACTACCAGTGTCCCGACCAGCAGGCCGATTGTAGTGACGATGAACAGCTCGCCTAGAATCTGTTTGTAAATTCGTCGCCGCGTCGCGCCTTTGGCCCGCCGCAAACCCATCTCTTTGGTGCGCTGCGTGACGTTCAGCCATAAAACGCCGGTCAACCCCAGCCCGACCATAATCAACAGAAATCCGGCGACCAGACCGAACGCCGCCGTCGGGACCAGGTATTCCTGGAACACATTCGCGCGCATTTCGACGAGCGGCTTGATGCTGAACGACCAATCCCTGGCCTCTGTTTGCATGCGCGCTAGCAGTTTCTCCTCGAACGCGGCGGTCGTGCCGGGACGGACTTTGATCAGTAAACTGCGCGGCGGATCCCCTTGGATATTTCCCCGCGCGCCGGGTTTGAAGGTCAAATCGTTGCGATAGATGGCGTAGCCGCTCAATCCGGCAAATTCACCGTCCTTGCGGAAATCGTCAATCAGGCCGACCACGCGCTGTTCGACCTTTTGCTTGTCTTCAGGGTTGGAGATGTCTTTGCCGATGGGATCTTCATCGCCGAAAATGTCGCGCGCCAGTTTGCGGTTGATAACCACTGGTTTGTAGCTCGCGCCGTCGTCCTCCTTGCCGAACCATCTGCCGCCGACCATCCGCAGGCCCAGCACTTCTTTGAGGTCATCGGTCACGGGGTTACAGCCGAAGTAAAAAGTCTTTCCTGTTTTTTTGTCATCGCGGCCGCTCGTCCAACCGCCTCGCGAATACGGAGCGCCCCAGACGCCCGCGGCGGATTCAACCTCGCTGAATTCGCGCAGCGCGGCCAGCAGCCGTTTCGAAGTCTCCAGTTGCTGCGGCAGGTCTTTGTCGCCGGAGCCGGCGCGGCGTTCGACTCCGATATACCAGACGTTCTGGTAGTCGAATCCGAGCGGCCGGCGGTAGTTGTCCGTGTAATAGACCGCGAAGACGATCACCGCGAACACGACCAGGAAGGAAAAGAAGATCTCGAGAGTGACCAGAAAATTGATCCGTTTGCGGTTCCAGACCAGTTTGCACAGATGCTTGATCATCGCACACCTCCTTGCATCACGCCCTTCAAAGCCTGGACCGGATGCAGTCGTGACATCTTCCACGCCGGATAAACCCCGGACAGCAAACCGAAGAAGACTGCCAGGATGAACCCGCCTAGGAAAATACGATGGTTCAGGTGGAACTCGGCATAAGGGAACCAACCGCTTCCGGTGATGAACTGCAGCGCGAATCGCGAGATCGCGAACCCGACGGCGCCGCCGAGTAGCGTTAACATCACATTTTCGACGATGAACTGTCCTACCAACGTCCACGAAGACGCGCCGAACGCCTTGCGCACGCCGATCTCGCTGGCGCGCTCCATAATGCGGCTGACGTTGATATTGATCAGGTTGATCGTCGGCAGCAGCATAAACAGAATCATCGCAATGATGAGGGCGGCGATCAAACGATTCGACTGACTCTCCCCAGGCCGGTCGCCACTGCGGAGCGCTTCTGGAATCATCCCTCTCGCGAAGGATTCGAAGTGAGTTTCGGTCGAGCCGAACATCTGGTTCCACTCCTTCGGATTTGGGAAATCCACCTGTTTGAGCCGCGCCTGGAACTCTTCCTTGATCGCCGGGAAGTCCGCCGAGGAGCGCGCCAGATAGATCGCAATGAAATTGCCCATCAGTTCATCGCGATAGGTCTTGGTCTTGGTCGTGCTGATCGGCGCCCAGATGTCGGCGAAGGGAACCTGGCGCAGGTAGGGAACGTTGGCGACCACACCGACCACGCGGAATCGCTGGCCGTCAACTTCAATCGTCTTGCCGAGGGCCGGCTCGTCGCCGAAGAATTTCCGGCGCGTCGCCTCGTTGATGACGGCGACGTAGTTCTCATTCTTCTCGTCATCTTCTGTGTAAGGCCCACCTTCGAGGAAGTTGAATTCGAGGATCTCCCAGAACACGCCGTCGGCGCGTTTGATGTAAGACTCGATCTTCTCGCCGCCCTTGTACGAATAGACTTTCTCGGTCTCGGTGAAGAGCGACATCTTCTCGACGCCGGGCAAATTGCGCGTGTAGCGGTCGAAGAAGCGATAGCCGCCTGTGCCGTTCCATCGGCCGTCGGGGCCTTTCATCTCCAGGAAATAGACGCCGAGCGTGCGCTCCTGCTTGTTCTCCGGCGACTGTTTGCCAAGGACATGGTCGAGAAACGCCACCGCCACCATCAGCACCACCAGCGTGAAGCTGATGGCGAACAGACTGATGAAGGTGAAGAATTTTCGCCGGAGGAACACTTTGAATGCGATCTTGAGGTAGTTTTTGAGCATAGCTTTCAACTCACTTGCCGGCCGTCGAACAGCCGCACGATGCGCTCGGTCTTCTCCGCCTGGCCCGAATCATGCGTGACTATCACGACGGTTGTGCTTTCGTTCTCGTTCAGGTCTTTGAGCACTTCCATAATTTCATCGCCCATCTGGCTGTCCAGGTTGCCGGTCGGCTCGTCGGCCAGCAGGATGCGCGGATTGCCGACGATGGCGCGCGCGATGGCGACGCGCTGCTGCTGACCGCCCGAAAGCTGCGACGGGAAGTGATGGACGCGCGCGTGCAGCCCGACTCGGTCGAGCGCGCGCAGCGCCAGCTTGCGCCGCTCGGAGCCGGAGAGGTTCTTGCGGTAAAGCAGCGGGATTTCGACGTTGTCCACTACGCTCAGATCGTTGATCAGGTGGAACGTCTGGAAGACGAAGCCGATCTGTTCATTGCGGACGTGGGCCAGATGCCTGTCGCTGTAGGACATGACCGGCTGGTTATTGAGCGTTACTTTGCCGCCGGTCGGAACGTCAAGCAGTCCGATCACGTTGAGCAGTGTGCTCTTGCCTGACCCTGACGGCCCCATAATCGAAATGAATTCGCCCTCCCGGACCGAAAGGTTGACGTTGGTCAACGCGACGGTCTCGATCCGGTCGGTGCGGTAGACTTTTTCGACGCCTTCGAGCTCGATCATATTCGCGGTTGATGTTTGATTGCCGTTTGCGCCGGCGTTGAGTGTGATTGCCTGACTCGTCATTGCGGATTCCCTTCTGTTACCAAAATCGCCTGACGAATGAATGGGAATGAGAATATGGAACCGACGGAATAACCGGAACATACGGAGGTCTGGAATCTTCCGTTCGTTCCATTATTTTCGTTTGTTCCGTCATCTCAGCTTCACTTCATTCAGATGCATATAATCGGTCATATCGGAGATGATGACCTCGTCGCCTTCTAGCAAACCCTGGACGACCTCGCAATAGTCCGCGCCCGCGACGCCGAATTTCGCGGCGGTCTTCAACGCCATGTCGCCGCGAATCACAAATATGTCGCGCACGCCTTCACCGCCCACCGACGGCCCCTTCCTGACGCGGAGGACGCCGTCTTTGCGTTCGGCGCCGATCAGCGCGTCAACGCGCAGGTTTGAACGCAATTGCGCGTTCGATTTGTCTTCCAGCCCGACGACCAGAGTGATCACGCCGTTGTTCACAGTCGGGTTGATGCGCGCGATCGCGCCGGAGAGCGCCAGTTGATCATTGACCTTGACTCTCACCGGCTGGCCGAAGGACAGACGGTTAGCGTGGACGTCTGAAACGGTAGCTTCGACGCGGAACGCGCTGAGGTCAGCTATGCGGGCCAGCACCGCGCCCTTCTGGACGGTCGCGCCCTCTTCGTCGATGACCCAGGTCAGCACTCCGTGGCGGTCGGATTTCGTCGTCGCCAGTTCCAGTTGGCGCTGCGCCTCGACGCGCTCTTGTTCGAGCGTCTTCATTTCGAGGGCCAGGCCTTCGAGCTGCGTCTTCGTCGAAGCTTGCGCGTTGCGTTTCGACTCTTCGAGCTGTTTCAGTTCAAAAGCCGTCTTCTCTTCGATCAGCTCGAGCTCGCGCAGCCGCTCTTCCGACATCAAACCCTGGCGGTGCAACTCTCGGTTGCGCGCCGTCGCGGCCTTCGACGCTTTGTATTCGAGATTCTTGATCTCCCAGCGGCCCTGCAGATCGATCAGCGTGTTCTCCAGGTCGAGTTTGGCCTTCGCCTGCTGGTTCTGTTTCAACTCGATCTGCTGATTCAATTTTTCAACCGCCAGCCGCGATTCGTTGAGATCGAGCTCCAGGATCGGGTCGCCTTTCGACAAGACTGCGCCGGGGCGTTTCAATATCTTTAGCACGCGGGCGTTGACCGGTGATGAGATCACCCCCTCGAATTCAGGCAAGACAGTTCCGGAAGCTGTGATCGTCGCTTCAATCATCCCGGTGTCGACTTTTGCGGTGCGGATGCGAGCCCGCGCGACCGACGGCTTGATCAATCGCGGCCCCCAGATGAAGACCGCTGCGACCAGAGCGACCGACAAAATGAGGCCAACCACGCGCCGCATCAATCGTCTTCGCCGGAATGTAACGTCAATCTCTCGATCCATTGTTGGGTTTTCCTCTCTGATCCATCCTGACTTTGACGTCCCTGACTGCGGACAGGAGAGCAAACATTAGGCCATTCGTGAAAAGGCCGATTTTACTGGGTTTATTGATGAATTTGCCTCAGGCGTTGTGCGGGCGTGTACAGCCATCTGTTCAGAATCGGACAGGCGGGGGTCAAGGGCGTGATGTGCGCCATCCGTTGCGGAAAGGTAGGGTTTATGTTTTTCTGTGCGCGGACGGCCAAGTCATTTCCGAGGAAAAACACGATGAAGAATTCGAAAAAAGCAAAGCCCAACTCCCGGCGACGTTTTCTAGGCAGCGTCGCAGGCTCGGTCCTGATTTCACGGATCGGCAGCGGTTCCGTTGAAAGGGTCGAGGCTGGCGCGATGGCCGCGCAAGAGGCGCCCGCGAAACTGGCCATCGAGGACTTTCAGCCGAAGAGCATGCTCGTGGTCCCGGAGCATCCGACTCCCCGCGCCCGCTACCCGGTCATTGACGTCCACACTCACATATCCGGCGTCTTCGGGCGGCAGCGGGCGGCCGATCCGAGCGCCGCAGTCTCGGAATCCGCGTTCAAGCAGTTGGATCAGATCGTGAGTTGGATGGATCAGTTGAACATCGCTACGTTGAATAACCTCACCGGTGGCTATGGAGAGACTCTGAAACGGAACGTGAGCGACCTGCAAGGAAGATACAAGGGCCGATTCCTGAACTGTGTTGTGCCAGCTTACGACAAGCTCAGAGAACCGAACTACCCGGCATGGCAGGCCGATGAATTGCAGCGCGCCAAGGAGGCGGGCGCCATCGGCCTGAAAATAACGAAGACTCTCGGACTATACTTGCGTGAGGACGGCAAAGACGGGCCGCTGGTCAAGATTGACGACCCGCGCCTTGACCTGATGTGGGAGGCGGCTGGGAAGTTAAACCTGCCCGTCTTCATCCATACCGCCGATCCCGACGCCTTCTTCACACCCACTGATCGTTTCAATGAACGTTGGGAAGAACTCCGCAATCACCCGGACTGGTCTTTTTACGGAAAAGATTATCCCCCCAAGGCCGATCTGCTGGCCGCGCGCAACCGTGTGATCGAGCGCCACGCCAAGACCACCTTCGTCGGATTGCACGTCGCCAATCACCCGGAAAACCTCGATGAAGTATCGGGCTGGCTCGACCGGTATCCCAATCTGCGCGTGGAGATCGGCGCGCGGCTCGGCGAGCTGGGCCGACAACCTCGACGCGCGCGCAAGTTCTTCGAGGATTACCAGGACCGCATCATGTTCGGCACCGACGCCACGCCGAACGGCAAGGAAGTCCCGCAGCAGGACCTGAAACCGGCTATGTTCCAGGCCTATTTCCGCTTTTTGGAAACGCTCGATGAATACTTCGATTACGCCCCAAGCCCCACTCCGCCGCAGGGCCGCTGGAAGATTTACGGCATCGGGCTGCCTGACCAGATCCTGAAAAAGGTTTACCACAACAATGCGGCGCGATTGCTCGGCTTGAAAACAATTTGACGTTTACGACGCCGCGGCCTGGAGCGTGATCGCGCCGCGTGGGCGCCAGGGTCAAAATTTATATCGGTTTCAATTTGATGTGCGAGATTGGCGGCGCGTGACCAGGGGCGTAATGTATACCCTCCGTTACGAAAAGGTAGGGGTTATCAGGATGAGAAGGGCGATTAAACAAATCGCCCCACACCCTACACGCATTTGCTAACCGCCCTAATTCCGGCGCTTGCGTTCCACGAAGGCCGAATTGATCATATGCGGCGCCTAAGGCGCCCTGGGTTGTGATATCGTTGGCACACATGGCGGATCAGGGGTTCTGTCGGGAAGTTGGTGATATGATGATTCCTTATTGTGTAATGGTGTGGCGGGAGTATAGCATTTCGCAGAGTGCCCAGAGAGCGAATATCCGAACTTGTTGCGCCATTCGGTCGCAACGACCCTGCTTGAGCGCGGAATGCTGTTAGAGCAGGTCCAAAAATTCATCAGCCCCTCAAAGCTTGAGACCATCCAGGTCTATGCGGAATCTAGGACAGAGATGATCGAAGAAAGTTATCGGAAGGCGCTGGCCGAGTGAATTGGGCCTGTCCGCGAATTGCTGTCACACGATGATAATGCCCCCGTTCATATTGATACGGCGGACAAGAATTGAAGATTGGCAAAAATCCTGTGAGAGTTTACGTACCTTCATGCAAACTTAACCAACGATGAAAATTTTACTTTACAATCCCGACAACGGCGTGACGCGCAATTTCATGCCACACCTTTGGATGTTTCTGCTCCAAGCCCTGACCCCGCCCGGCCATGAGGTATTGCTGATTGATGGTAACGCGCAGCCAATGGATGAATCTGAGATTGCGCGCTTCGTGCGCGAACAAAACATTGGACTCGTCGGTATCGGCGCCATGACCAGAATGATCGCCAAGGCATACCGGATGGCAGACGCGATTCGCGCCGCCGGGGTGCCGGTTGTGATGGGCGGCCCGCATGTGACAGAAGAACCCGACGAGGCGCTCGGTCGGGACGGCGGGCCGCGCCACGCCGACGCTGTGGCGCTCGGTGAAGCCGATGAAACCTGGCCGAAGATTGTTGAGGATGCCGCGCGCGGCGAGTTGAAGGATGTCTATGCGCCGGTTGATGAGACCGGCAAGGAGCGCAAGCCATCGCTTCAGTCCTATCCGGCGATTCCGTGGGAGTCGCTTAATCTCGACCAGTTCAATCTGGTTCCAAAGGTCGCGGCCCCGCTGCTCAGGCGCGCGGGCGGCGGGTGGGGAACGTTTCGGATGATTCCGGTCGAGTCGGGGCGCGGCTGCCCTTACGGGTGCGAGTTCTGCACCGTGACCGGCTTTTTCGGCGATTCAATTCGGTTTCGCACCAACGAGAGCGTTGTCAATGAACTGTTGCAACTGAAAGCGCGCGCTCACAAAGAAGGCGGCCAGATCGCCGTCTTTTTCGTCGACGATAACTTCGCCATCAACATCAAGCGCACGAAGTCGCTGCTGCGCGACATCATCGCCGCCGGCGCGCAGGTGCATTGGGTGGCGCAGATAAGCGCCAATCTGTTGCGCGATGAGGAACTCGTGGACCTCATCGCGGATTCCGGGGGCAGGTGGGTCTTCATCGGCATGGAATCCATTGACCCGGCGAACCTCGCCGATGTGAACAAGGGATTCAACAAGCCCGGTGAGTATGCCGCCGTGCTCGATAGGCTCGCCCGGCGCAACATTTATGCGATCACTTCCTTCATCTTCGGCATGGACAACGACACGCCGGGGGTGGCTGAGCGGACGCTTCAGCAGATTCGGAGCTGGCCGCCGGGGCTACCCATCTTCGGCCTGCTCACCCCCCTACCCGGGACGCCATTGTACAAGCGGCTTGAGACTGAGGGGCGACTGACGCGGCCCAAGCACTGGCAAGATTTCATCCCGTTTGCTATGGCTCACACGCCGATGAAGATGACCATCCCGCAAGCTCATGCCGAAGTCACTTACGGGTGGGCGGACGCCTACAGCCCGCAGGCAATAGCAAAGGCTGTTGCCTCGTTAGAGCATCAGCCGGTGGGTTATCGCATTAACATTCTCGTCTCGCGTCTCTTATTTCGCGGGATTTACTTTCCGCTGATGGGTCGGTGGGCCTGGGTGAAGGCGATCACGAACAACCGCCGCACGATTTTCAAGCTGGTTGTGGAAGCGTTCGGCGCGTGGCGCAAGGCGCGGAATAATAGTCCTGAGAAGATAATGGCGTCCGCCCACAACAAGTGAGCCGAGCAAACAATCTTAAGGTGGAGATGTATTTTCGTAACTCCGAAAGCTGGTCAGTCAATACCAGAGCATCGCAGTCGAAGATTTGAACATCCGGGGGATGGTCAAAAACCATCATCTTGCCAAGAGCGTCAGTGACGCCGGATGGGGACAATTCATAATGATCGTCATCTACAAAGCGGAAGAAGCTGGTAGAACGGTAGTCAAAGTGAATCCATCATATACGTCACAAGATTGCTCACGCTGCGGTTATCGGAATCTGATCCGGCTTGGGACGAGAATCTATCGTTGCAGGCAATGCGATCTGGTGCTACACCGAGATCGCAACGCCGCAAAACGAATTGAACAAATGGGGCGGGCAGTTCCTTCGGGGAGCAGGCGAGGAGTCGCCTGCGAAGAACCGAGAACCTACCAGGCGACGGACCTGGAATCCCCCGCCATAACGCGATAGCGTTTGGCGGCGGGAGGATGTCAATTCAGCTCATTTGTCTTCTTGACTTCTTGTGTCTGCTTGACTTCTTGCGGCAGCAGCCCCGTGGTGGCCTCGGTGACTGAGTTTTGAGCCGGGTATTGAATCGATTGGGGCGGCAGCGCCGCGGCGTCTGGAGGGTTTACGCCTTCGACAAAGCTGCGGCGAGACGGCGCGGGCATCTCTTCCCGTTCTGGTCTGTGTTTGATCGTCCCGCCCAGCCTCCATAATCCCGCGATAAGAAACGCCAGCCCGATGGAGCCGAAAGTAGCCAACAGTACCGCCATCACCTTCAACAAATTTGCATCCAACGAATGGTTGGGGAACAGAAAAATTTTCAGAAAAAACAGCCCAGGCGGCAGCAACCCGATCAGGGCAAAGAGAGCGCCGGTCGCGATGTTTTTGAAACTCGCGTTGGCGTCGGCGGTGAGGCGCAACAGATCGAGTTCCGGCGGATCGGCTGACGCCACGGGAGCGCCGCATTGACGGCAAAAACGCGTGCCGCCTGCCCCGCCCGCGCCGCAGGCCAGGCAATATGATAGAGCGGCTCGCGACTGCGCCAACGCGACGATCGACTCGGCCTCTCGCGTCAACGTGTTGCGATCACCTTTTGTGATAAATCCTGTATGGACGCCCTTGACAGTGTATGCGAAAGTGACGCGCGTCGAATTTGCGCCCGCCGATTTCAAGCCGATGTAGAGTGATCTGTGGTAATCGAGGATGTCCTGCGAACAACCGCTTCTCGCCAAGCCACTCGCGCCATGACGCGCCTGAATCGGATTTTCATTGAGCACGCGATACCCCATCCGCTCCAGCGCGCTGGCCAATCTCGCGCGCAAGCTTTCGGCGTCGCCCGCCACAATGAGTGTTACGTCGTGGTCGAAGCTGGTATCTCCCATCCCGCCCATGTAGTCTGCGCCCATAATGACCTCCTGTGTCTTGCATTAAGCTTAATGATTGTTCAGATTTCGTCTATTTTTACGCCTCTCGACTTTGCGATGTTCCGGCTCAAAAGCGCGGTCATTTGACTCTTTCACAACACAATCATAACGCGACGCTAACACATACCTAACCCCGACTGAAGACGCGCCGTGTATCTTTTCGCGCGAAGCTATAAAAGCAGTGACCATGCAGGTTCACCCGTGAAGACTATGATCACCATAATTCAAAAACATAGCGCTCTGTCGATTCGCGCCGGGAACCTCGAAGTCAAGCTCGCGTCGAATCTGTCCGAAATGGACGCCGCGATGCGGCTGCGGTTCGAGGTCTTCAACCTCGAGCTTCAAGAAGGGCTGGCCTCGTCTTATGACCGCGGCTACGACACGGACGCTTACGACGCTTACTGCGACCACCTGATCGTCAAGGACACGACGAACGGCGAGGTCGTCGGGACTTACCGTCTGCTTCGCGGCAGCCAGGCCGAAAGACACATCGGCTTTTATTCAGAGAACGAGTTCGACCTGGGCAATTTGAAGCGGCTGCGCGGCGAACTGCTCGAGCTCGGGCGCTCCTGCATCGCCGCCA
>Ga0081455_10004210_pt1 | contig 16214 bp, 13 predicted proteins | sample TabmetS3T2R1_FD_70207 | JGI IMG/M metagenome (GOLD analysis project Ga0081455, IMG submission 70207) | Tabebuia heterophylla rhizosphere microbial communities from the University of Puerto Rico - S3T2R1 | ecosystem: Host-associated > Plants > Roots > Rhizosphere ... | reverse complement strand
GCCGGGAATGCCACGAAAGAAGGCGAGCCCCGCGATCGCCGCCTCTTGCGCCGCGCGGCTGACTTTCACGTCCGGCGCGGCCGTGCCGGCACGGATACGCGAGCCGTCCTCGACCCTCACCTCGCCGAAACCGCGACCCAGACGGATGACGACGCCAGGCACCCCGCCGTCACGCACGATCAGGTTGGAGCCGAGTCCGATCACGGTAACGGGAATCTCGCTGGGCAGATGCGCCAGGAAATTGGCAAGGTCAGCCTCGTCCTCCGGCATGAACAAGACCTGCGCCGGCCCGCCGACCCGAAACCAGGTTAGCTCGGCGAGCGATTGGTTCGCCATCAGCCGCCCGCGCAAGCTGGGCATGCGCGCCTTCAGGTCCGCGACGAGATCAGGGAAGATCATGAGCTACACGCCGGAGGGAGGGCGGGAGCAAGCACGGCAATTGTGCGGATCGTGATCACGCCACTGCCCCGAGCGCGGTGAGTTCGCCCGGCAGTGCGTACGCCCATTGCGTGATGTTTCCGGCGCCAAGACACACCACCATGTCGCCGGGCTGCGCCAGCCGTTTGATCAAGCGCGCAAGGTCTTGCGGGCCATCAAGCGGAATAGCCTGGCGATGTCCGTGCGCCCGCAAGCCCTGCACCAGCGAGTCGCGGTCAGCGCCGGCGATCGGCGCCTCACCAGCCGGATAGACGTGCGCGACGATCACGGTATCGGCGTCATTGAAACAGGTCGAGAACTGCTCGAACAGCGATGCGAGGCGTGTGTAGCGATGGGGCTGAACCACGGCGATGATCTGCCCCTTGCTCGACTCGCGTGCGGCGCGCAGCACGGCGGCAATCTCGACCGGATGATGGCCGTAATCGTCAATGATCGGTACGCCGTTCCACTCGCCGGTGCGGGTGAAGCGCCGCCGCACGCCGCCAAAGCTGGCGAGCGCCTTGCGGATGAGGTCGTCGCCCACGCCGAGCTCACGCGCGACCGCGATCGCCGCAGTAGCGTTGAGAGCGTTGTGCCGGCCGGGCATGGGCAGGGTCAGGCCGCCGATTTCGTGCGTCGTCTCCCCGGCACGGTCGCGGAACATGACTGAAAATCGCGAACAGCCATCGGCGTGGTCGAGATCGGCGAGCCGCACGTCGGCCTGTAGGTTCTCGCCGTAGGTAATCACGCGGCGGTCGGTGATTTGACCGACCAACAGCTGCACCACCGGATGATCCGTGCACATCACGGCAAAACCGTAGAAAGGCACGTTTTCGACGAAGGCGCGGAATGCGTCTTGGACCGCCTCAAAAGTCTTGAAATGGTCGAGGTGCTCCGGGTCGACGTTGGTCACGACGGCGACATCCGCCGGCAGCTTCAGGAAGGTGCCATCGGATTCGTCGGCCTCGACCACCATCCAGTCTCCGGCGCCCAGGCGTGCATTGGTGCCGTAGGCATTGATGATGCCGCCGTTGATCACGGTCGGATCGAAGCCGCCGGCATCCACCAGCGCGGCCACGAGCGAGGTGGTCGTCGTCTTGCCGTGAGTACCTCCGATCGCGACGCAGCGCTTAAGCCGCATCAATTCGGCCAACATCTCGGCACGCCGCACCACCGGAAGGCGCTTGGCGCGCGCCGCGATGAGTTCGGGATTGTCGCGCTTGATCGCGGTCGATACCACCACCACCTCGGCATCGCCGAGTGCGGCGGCGGAATGACTGATGGCGACCTTGGCGCCTTTGTCGCGCAGGCGCTTGACATTGGCGCTATCGGAGGCGTCGGACCCTTGCACGGTATAGCCGAGGTTGATGAGCACCTCCGCGATGCCGCTCATGCCGATCCCGCCGATGCCGACGAAGTGGATCGGACCGATGTCGCGCGGCAGTTTCATGGTCTCTTCCCTCTGTGTTTCCCCGACACGGAGCGCCACCGAGCACGCGATCACGCTGTTGCCGCCGCGCCCAGCACCAAATCTGCCAGTTGTTCGGCGGCGTCGATGGCGCCCTGCGAGCGGGCGGCCGCGGCCATTGCTACGAGCTTTTGCGGCGCGCTGGCAAGCGCGCCGATCTCGGCCGCCAGCCGATCGGGCGTGAAATCGTCCTGGCGCAGGCGCGACGCTCCGCCTGCGGCCTCCAGCACACCGGCATTGGCGAATTGATCCTGATCGAGCGCGTGCGGCAACGGCACCAGAATGGCCGGGCGCCCGATCGCCGCGAGTTCCGCCACGGTCGAGGCGCCGGCCCGCGCGATAACGACATGGCTCGCGGCGATCCGCGCCGGAAGATCGGCGAAGAACGGCGCGACCTCGGCCGTAACGTTTGCCCCTGCATAGGCCGCCGTCACGCGTGCAAGATCCTCCTCACGCGCCTGCTGCACCAATGCGAGGCGCGCTTGCACATCACGGGCAAGCCTTGCGACCGCAGCGGGCACGATATCGGCCATGATGCGCGCGCCTTGGCTGCCGCCGAATACCAAGAGCCGAATCGGGCCCGTCGCTTCCGGGACGACATAGGGAATTGCCGACGCCGCGATGACCGCCGGCCGCACCGGATTGCCGGTGCGCGTCGCTTTGGCGCTCAGCTTGGGCTCGCGGTCGAGCACTGCGGCGAAGCTGGTCGCGATGACGTCGACGCGAGGTGCGAGAAACCTGTTGGCACGCCCCATCACCGCATTTTGCTCGTGAATGACCGTGGGAATTCCGCGCAGCGTCGCCGCCAGCACCGGGGGAATGGTCGGATAGCCGCCGAAGCCGACAACGGCGGATGGCCGCAGGCGCATAACGAGTCGCAAGCTCTGTATGGTACCAGTGCCGAGCATCGCCGCCGTGCGCATCAGCGAGAGCGGGTCGCGTCCGCGCACGGTCGCGCTGGTGATGACGTGAATATCGCGCGCCGGAAAGGCCCTGCCGTAGCGCTCAGCGCGATCGTCGGTGGCCAGAGCAGTGGCGACGGCGCGCCGGGCGAGTGCCTCCGCGAGGGCTTCGGCGGCAAATAGGTGTCCGCCGGTTCCGCCGGCGGCCAAGAGAACAAGCGGCACGCGGTGTGGTTCCCCTTCCGGCAGTCTAAGCGGCCTTTTCGGCGGGCACGAACCTCGCCTCGCTTGCCAGCAACTCAGCGCGCGGACGCTCACGCGTCAAGGCAAGCAGCATTCCCATCCCGTAGGCGAGCGAAATCATCGATGAGCCGCCATACGAAATGAACGGAAGCGTCATGCCCTTGGCCGGCATCAGATGCAAATTCACCGCCATGTTGATCGCCGATTGCAGCCCGAGCAGAAGGGCGAGGCCGGCTGCGGCGAATCGCGCAAACGGGTCCTCGTTGCGCCTGGCGTGATGTAGGGCGCGCAACACGATGAAGGCAAACAGCGCGAGCAGCAGCAGGCACAGCACGATGCCGAATTCTTCTGCGGCAACGGCGAACACGAAGTCGGTGTGGCTCTCGGGCAGGATGCGCTTGACGGTGCCCTCGCCCGGCCCGCGTCCGAACCAGCCCCCGCGCTGGAAAGACTCGAGTGCCTGATCGATGTTGAAGGTGTCGCCGGAGGATGGATCTCGAAATCGTTCGATGCGGCGTGCGACGTGCGGAATGAACATGTAAGCGGTTGCGAGTCCGATCGCCGCCGCACCCCCCAAGCCCGCCACCCAAACAAGGCGCATGCCTGCGAGAAAGAACAGCGCGCTCCAGACCAGCGCGATCAGCATGGTCTGCCCGAAATCGGGTTGCAGCACCAACCCGACGACGGCGGCGAACAGCAGCAGAAGCGCGAAGGTGTTGGCCGGCATTTCTGGCCGCCGCGCGGATTCGCCGAACAGCCAGGCGATCAGGATCACGAAGGCGGGCTTGAGGAACTCCGAGGGCTGAACGTTGATCCCAAGCAAGACGATCCAGCGCCGGGCGCCTTTGACCTCGGCGCCGAACTGCAGCGTGGCGGCGACCAACGCAAGGCTCAGCACGAAGACGATGACCGCAAGCCGACGAATATGACGCGGCGACAGGAACGAGGTCGTCAGCATCACGGCGAGCGCCGGAATCAAATAGAGCACATGCCGCCCGACGAAATAGAACGGATCGAGGCCGAGGCGAGCGGCAACCGGGGGTGACGCAGCCAGCGAAAGGATAATTCCCGCGAGCATGAGCGTGAGCAGCGCGGTCAACAGCGACCGATCAATCGTCCACCACCAGGCGGCAAAGCGCGTGCGTTCAAGACGCGAAACCATCGAAACCCCCTCGGGACCCGAAGCGGTCAGTGGTGCCTGGCGTTGGTTGACGGAGGATTAACGGCCGCCTCTAGCGCACGGGGGTGAGCCCCGGCAGGGCGCGCACCAGCTCGCGGAACTTGTCGCCGCGGATCTCGAAATTGCGGTACTGGTCGAAGGAGGCACACGCCGGCGACAGCAGCACGACGGGTTCGGGGATGTCGGAGCTTTCCACCTCCGCCGCCGCAAGCTCGACTGCCCGCTCGAGCGTGCCGGCGATGACATGAGGGACGCGCCCTTGCAGCTCGGCGGCGAACTCGGTTGCCGCCTCGCCGATGAGGTAAGCCTTGCGGATGCGCGGAAAGAAACCCGCGAGTGAGGCAATACCTCCAGTCTTCGCCCTGCCTCCCGCGATCCAGAAAATGTGGGAGAAGCAGGCCAGCGCCTGCGCGGCGGAATCCGCATTGGTTGCCTTGGAATCGTTGACGAACAGGACACGCCCCCTGTGACCGACCTCCTCCATCCTGTGGGCGAGTCCGGGAAACGAAACGAGACCTTGCTGGATCTCCTGCGGCGATAACCCGAGCGCGAGCGCCGCGGCGGCAGCGCAGGCGGCGTTCTGCGCGTTGTGTACGCCACGCAAGGATCCGATGCCGGCGATGCGGGCGATAGTGCGGGCACTGCCGCCCGCGGCCTGCATGATGCTTTCGCCTTCGACATAAAGCCCATCCTGCAGCGGCCGGCGCACGGAGACGCGGACCACCCGTTTGCCGGCCTGCTTGATGCGGTCGGCCGCCGCCGCGCACCAAGGATCGTCAACGCCGACGATCGCCGTGCCGTCCTCTTGCACGCCGGCGACGAGCCGCTCCTTGACCGCGGCGTAGTGCGCGAGCGTTCCATGGCGGTCCAGGTGATCCTCGGTGACGTTGAGAAGGACTCCGACCGAGGGATCGAGCGTCGGCGCCAAGTCGATCTGGTAGGACGAGCACTCGATCACGTGGGCGCGCGCCTCGTCCGGCGGCGCCAGCGAGAGGATCGCGGTGCCGATGTTGCCGCCGATCTCGCTTTCCCGGCCGGCCGAGCGCAGGAGATGCGCGACCAGCGCCGTTGTGGTCGATTTGCCATTGGTGCCGGTGATGGCGACGAACGGCGCTTTCGGCGCACGCGCCCGCCGCTCGCGGCAGAACAGCTCGATGTCGCCGACGATCTCCGCGCCGGCGGCGCGCGCCAGCGCCACGGTCCAATGCGGCGCGGGATGCGTGAGCGGCACGCCGGGCGCCAGCACGAGTGCAGAAATTTTCGACCAGTCGAGCTGCCGCAGGTCGCCGCTCGGGATGCCGGCACTTGACGCCTTGGTCACGGCCTCGGCGCTGTCGTCCCAGCCAATGACATCGGCGCCGCCCGCGAGCAACGCGCTCGCGCTCGCCAGGCCCGACCCGCCGAGGCCGAAGATGGCGACCTTCTGTCCGGCGAAGGCAGTGACAGGAATCATCACCGCAGCTTGAGGGTCGACAATCCAACCAGCGCGAGCACGACCGAAATGATCCAAAAGCGGATGACGATCTGCGGCTCGGTCCAGCCGAGCTGCTCGAAATGATGGTGAATCGGCGCCATCCGAAACACGCGCTTGCCGGTGAGCTTGAAAGACACCACCTGCACAATCACTGATACAGCTTCGAGCACGAAAAGCCCCCCGACGATACCAAGCACGATCTCGTGCTTGGTCGCCACCGCAATCGCGCCGAGCATTCCGCCGAGCGCAAGCGAGCCGGTGTCACCCATGAAGATCGAAGCGGGCGGCGCGTTGAACCAGAGAAAGCCCAATCCAGCCCCGATCACCGCGCCGCAGAGCACCGCGAGCTCGCCGGTTCCGGGCACAAAGTGCAGTTGCAGATAGTCCGAAAAGACTGCGTTGCCGACAACCCAGGCAAATACGCCGAAGCAGCCGGTCGCGATCATGACTGGAACGATCGCCAGCCCATCAAGACCGTCGGTCAAGTTCACCGCATTGCCGGCACCGACGATAATGAACGCGCCAAACACGATGAAAAACCAGCCGAGCGGAAGTACCAGCTCTTTGAAGAATGGAAATGTGAGCGAGGACGCGAAGGGCTGGCGGCCGAGTGACACGATAAAGTAGCACGCCGCAACGGCGATCAGCGCCTCGATGACCATCCGAAGCTTGCCGGAAAACCCGGCATGCGTCTGCTTCGTCACTTTGAGATAGTCGTCATAGAAGCCGATCGCACCAAACATGAGAGTCACGCCGAGCACGATCCAAACGTAGCGATTGGTCAAATTCGCCCACAGCACTGTCGATACCAGCAGACCGAATAGCATCATCAGGCCGCCCATCGTTGGCGTGCCCTTCTTGGTAACCAGGTGCGATTGTGGCCCGTCGGCGCGGATCGGCTGGCCCTTGCCCTGCGCGAGCCGCAGCTGGTCGATGATCGAGTGGCCGAACAGAAAGACGAACACGAGTGCGGTGAACATCGCCCCGCCGGTGCGGAACGTGATGTAGCGCAGGACGTTGAGAGGTCCGATCGCGTCCGAGAATGCGGAGAGCCAGTAGAACATCGGTCAGCCGTCGATGGTCGAAGCTTGGATGGGCGCGAGCACCGGCGTCTCGCGGCGATAGCGGTTTTGCAGCGCCTTGACGATGGGCGCCATGCGTGAGCCGAGCGATCCTTTCACCATGACGGCATCGCCGGGCTGGACCGCGGCAACCACCTGCGATTCGAGCTCGGCCGAGGTCTCGGCATAGCCGCCCTTGCGCGATGAGGGAAGCGCCTCCCACAACGCGCGCATCAGCGGACCGCAGCAGAACACGAGATCGACACCGTGCGCGAGCACCGCTACGGCCAATTCCCGATGCAAGTCGGCGCCGCGCGGGCCGAGCTCCAGCATATCGCCGAGCACCGCGATGCGCCGGCCGAGCGGGCCCGCTTTGGCCTGCCCGAGCAAGGCGAGCGCTGCACGCATTGACGCCGGATTGGCATTGTAACTTTCGTCGATCAGGAGGGCGGTGCCGCGGGGCATGTGCAGCGTGAAGCGGGAGCCGCGTCCGCTCGCCGGCCGCAGCTCTGCGAGCGCAAGCGCCGCGAGCGCTAGGTCGGCGCCCACCAGCACCGCCGTTGCCAGCACGGCGAGCGAGTTGATGACCAGGTGCCGCCCTGGCGCCCCGAGCTTGTAGGTGGTGTCGGTCCCGAGGATTCGCGCCTGGACGGTGGATATGTCCGGCTGGAGCGAGCACTTGATCAACTTTGCCTCGGCGCCGGCGTGCTCGCCGAACGAGACGATCCGCTCGACACCGGCGTTACGTGCGCTGCCCTCGAGCCGCGCGAATTGCGGGCTGTCGCGGTTGATCACCGCCGCGCCGCCGCGCTCGACCCCGAGGAAGATTTCCGCCTTGGCATCGGCAATCGCCTCGAGTGAGCCGAAAAATTCGAGGTGCACCGGCTCGATTGCAGTGATGATCGCGACCTGCGGGCGCACGAGGCGTGTGAGCGGCTCGATCTCCCCGGCATGGTTCATGCCGATCTCGAACACCGCGTAGCGCGCACTCTCGGGACAGCGCGCAAGCGAGAGCGGCACGCCCCAATGATTGTTGTAGGAAGCGACAGACGCGTGGGTCTCACCGCTTCTGTCAAGCGCGAGACGCAGCGCCTCCTTCGTGCCGGTCTTGCCGACGGAGCCGGTCACAGCAACAATTTTCGCCCGCGTGCGCGCGCGCGCCGCGCAAGCCAAATCACGCAGGCCCTCGAGCACGTCGGGGACGATGAGCAGCGGCGCGTTCTGGGGAAAGTCGTCGCGCCTGCCGGCTGCAACAACCGCAAGTCCCGCACGCGCCTCGAGCGCGGCCTGAACGAAGTCGTGGCCGTCGCGGTTGTCGCCCTTGATGGCGAAGAATGCTTCCCCGGGCGTAATCGTGCGCGTGTCGATCGACATACCCGGCACCGCGGGCGGCAATGGACCCGCAGCCGCAGCGCGCATCGCGGCACGCATCGCCTCGACGGACCAGAGCGGCCGATCGGTCATGCCACCCTCCCGGCAAGCGCGGCGGCGACCGCCTCGTGGTCGCTGAATGGCAACACCTGTTTGCCGATGATTTGGCCGGTTTCATGGCCCTTGCCGGCAATCAGCAGCACGTCGCCCCGATGCAGATCCTCGATCGAGCGACTGATCGCCTCCCGGCGGTCGCCGATTTCGAGCGCGCCAGGAGCCGCCTCGAGGATTGCGGCACGGATCGCCGCGGGATTCTCGCTGCGCGGATTGTCGTCGGTCACTACGACCCGGTCGGCGAGCTTGGCGGCAATCGCTCCCATCATCGGTCGCTTGCCCTGGTCGCGATCGCCGCCGCAACCGAACACCACGACCAGCCGGCGCTTCGCGTAGGGCCGCAGCGCTTGGAGCGCCTTGGCCAGCGCATCGGGCTTGTGCGCGTAGTCGACGAAAATCGGCGCGCCGTTGCGCTCCCCAACAAGCTCGAGCCGGCCTTTGGCGCCTTTGAGATTGCCGAGCGCCGCGAAGGTCGCGGAAGGATCGGCGCCGGTGGCGATCACGAGCCCCGCTGCGACCAGCGCATTATCGACTTGGAACTCGCCCGGGAGCGGGAGGCGGACGCGGTATTCGCGCCCGGCGTGCTCGAGCGCGAGCGCCTGCGCAAAGCCCTCGATCGTGCTCTCGACCAATCGAATGGCCTGGCCGCGCCTGCCGACGGTGACGAGCCGGAGGTCGCGTCGTCGCGCCGCCGTCGCGACGATCTCGGCCTCCTCGTGATCGGCCGCGACTACGGCTGCGCCACCCGGCTCGATCAGATCCGTGAACAGGCGCAGCTTGGCGGCAAGATAAGCCTCCAGGGTTGGATGATAGTCGAGATGATCACGGCTGAGATTGGTGAATCCACCGGCGGCAACGCGCACGCCGTCGAGGCGGCGTTGATCGAGCCCATGCGAAGAGGCTTCGATGGCGAGGTGGGTCACGCCTTCGCCGGCGAGTTGATCGAGCGATCGGTGCAGCGCCACCGGGTCCGGTGTGGTGAGCGAGCCGTAGACTTCGCGCTGTGGCGAGACGAGCCCGACCGTGCCGATGCTCGCGGCCGCATAGCCGAGCGCCGTCCAGATCTGGCGCATAAACGCAGCAACCGACGTCTTTCCACTCGTGCCGGTCACCGCTGCGATCACGCGCGGCTGGCGCGGGAAAAATTTCGCTGCGGCGAGCGCCAGAGCTCGACGCACGTCATCAACCTTGATGAATGCAACGCCTGCCGGTAGCGGCGCCGACGGCGGGCGCTCCGCCATGATTGCCGCGGCGCCGGCAGCCAGCGCCTGCGGGATGAAATTGAGCCCGTCCGTCTTTGCCCCGGCGACGGCCACGAAAAGATCGCCCGGCTGCACCGCGCGGCTGTCTGCGCTGACACCGGCGATGTCGAGCGCGGCGAAGCGCGCGTCGCTGAGGGCATCCGCAGTGAGGAGTTTGGCGAGTTTCATGGCGTGGCAGATCGTCTACCCTCGCTGGCAAGCATCGTCCAGGGATAGCGACGATAATTCCGCCCGCACGTTACCAGTAGCGGACCAACACCAAATGCGACGCGTTGCGAGAAGCGACGATACTTACGATTGCGATTTCAGGAACTCCAACACGATGCGATTGAATTTTTCGGCCTGCTCCAAGAATGGATAATGGCCGGCCTTATCGATGAGCACCTTGCGCGAATTCTCAATGACTGCGTTTAATTTGTCGGCATTGGCGACCGGGGAGAGCCGATCTTTCGTTCCCCACACCAAAAGAGTGGGGGCTTTGATCCCGCGCACCTCCTCTTCGGTCAGCGCACCGAGACCTCTGGCATTCGCCGTCTGCATGCTTTCGATCGTATGGGCCGACCACAGACGCAAAATAAGATTTTGCTCTGCCAGCTCCTCCGTCACGAAACTGTGGTCGTAATAGAGCTTTCGCAAATACTCGCGACTCTCCTCCAGAGTTCCGGCGTTCGCAATTTGCCGGTCGTGCCAATTCGGAGGAGCCGGCGGGGGATCAGAGGCCGCGCGATAGCTGCCGCCATTGACCAACACGAGCCGTTCAACCATTTCCGGGTTATGCACCGCCAAGTAAAGAGCGACGCCTGCACCCATGGATTGCCCTATAATGGTAGCTCTCGGCACACCGATCGTTTTCATGAAGCGTGCAAGAAAACCCGCGAATACCCCGCTATGGTAGGCCGTCAGCGGTTTATCGGATTGGCCGAACCCGATCTGATCGAGCGAGATCATTCGAAAGTTCGAAGCTAGGCCCTTGATGGTCGGCATCCAGCGGGCACCCTCCCCGCCCGTTCCATGCAGCAGAATGAGCGGATCACCGCCGCCTGCTTCGAGGTAATGGATCCTGTAACCGAATACGCTTGCATCCTTCGCTGTCGGCTCCGGCCGCTCTTGCGCGGTGCTGCTGGAGGCCATGACGAGTAAGGGAGCTTGTGTCATTGATCTTTCTTCCTAATGCGGCCGCCCATGCTGGGACACTGATTCAAATTCCGCCGCGGCGCAACTAGTCGGCGAAGGCACGCTGATTAGCGGCCGCCCGCGCTCGCCAAGATCAGCTTATCGGAGGGCGGCAAGTCGAAGCGTGGCTCGAGGCCAAGCAGAGGCGCAATCCGGCTGATGACGGCGCCGCCAACCGGCACTGCGTTCCACCCGGAGGTGGTGAAGCCATGCGTCTCGGGGGTCGCCTGCGGCTCGTCGAGCATGATGAGGAGAAGGTAGCGCGGCTGGTCGGCCGGCAATACTGCGGTGAACGAGGTGAGCACCTTGGTCTTGGAATAGCGGCCGCCGATCACTTTGTCCGAAGTTCCGGTCTTGCCGCCCACGTAGTAGCCCTTCACGTCCGCTTTGGTGGCGGTGCCCTTCTCGACGTTGAGCCGCATGAGATAGCGCATCTTCTCGCTGGTCTCGGGCTTGACCACCTGGGTCGCGAGCGCTTGCGCGTCGGCTTCGCTGCGCTTGAGGAAGGTCGGCGGAATGAGGCGCCCGCCGTTCATCAGCGCGCCGATCGCCGCCACCGCCTGCAGCGGCGCCACCGACAGCCCGTGGCCAAACGCGATGGTCACGGTGTTGAGCTCGGCCCAGCGCTTGGGTACGAGCGGCTCGGCGCTTTCGGGCAATTCGGTGCGCAACCGCTCGAGCTGGCCCATCTTCCTCAAGTACCATTTGTGATGCTCGATGCCGAGGCTTAGCGCCATTCGCGCGGTGCCGATATTGGACGAATAAGTGAAGATCTCCGGAACCGTGAGCACGCGGTTCTGAGCATGGAAATCGTGGATGGCGAATTTCCCATACTGCAGCGGATGGCTGGCATCGAACGAAGATTTGAGCGTGATCTTGCCGGAGTCGAGCGCCATCGCGACGGTGAGCGCCTTGAAGGTCGAGCCCATCTCGAACACTCCGGTGGTGAGCCGGTTGATGCGAGTCGCGTCGAGGGCCTCGCGCGGATTGTTGGGGTCGTAGTCGGGCACCGAGACCATCGCGACGACCTCGCCGGTGCGCACGTCGGTTAGAAGGCCCGCAGCCGCTATGGTCTTGAACTTGGCGCGCGCCGCGATCAACTCGTCGCGCAGCGCGTGCTGCACGCGCAGGTCGACGGCAAGCTCGACCGGCTTCTGCAGGCGGTCGGTGGCGAGCCCTGCCAGATGCAAATCCGCAAGCCCGCGCGCGTCGAGCCATTTCTCGATGCCGGCGGTGCCTTGATTATCGATGTTGACGTGGCCGATGAGATGCGAGACCTCGGCGCCATTCGGATAGACGCGCTTGTTCTCGGGCAGGAAGCCGAGCCCGGGAACGCCGAGGCGGTGAATTTGCTGACGTTGCTGCGGCGAGATCTCGCGTTTGAGCCAGACAAAGCGGCGCTTGGACGCAAGCCGCCCGCGCAGTTCGGCTGCGTCGATCTCCGGCATCACTGCTGTGAGCAACTCGGATGCCTCGTCCACGTCGATAATCCGATGCGGCTCCGCGAACAGCGATGGCGTGCGCACGTCGGTGGCCAGAATCTCGCCGTTGCGGTCGAGAATGTCGGGCCGCGCCGTGGCCACCGCGTCCTGGGCGATGAAGCGCCGGGACCCGTGCCCTTCAGGTGCGGCCGCGAACATCACGAGACGCGTGGCGATAACCGCATAACCGAGCGCGAAAACGAGCAACGTGAGGAGGATGCGTGCCCGCGTCTTGGCGACACGATCGACGTTGCGGCCATAAAGCAGCGAATCCAGCAGGCGCCGGCGCCAGGGCTCGCGCGCAGGTGCCGCCGGGTCTGGCATAGGGTCAGCCACAGGTGCCGGCATCTCGTTCACCTCGCGGGCCCCAGCGCGCTGCCGGTTGCGGAATGAGCGAGAGGATCGGGATTGACGATCACCGTGCCGATGGGATCGGCCTCATCCACGAGAACGCGATCGGGTGGTCGCTCGGGTAGATTGTCGAGCGGGTCGATTTGGCGCGCTTCTGCCGCCCTCAACTGCAAGTGTCGTCGCGCCAGCGCCTGAATGCGTGCGGGATTGTCGAGCTTGGCCCATTCCGCCCGCAGCGCCGCCACCGCGTCGCGCTCGCGCCTGATCTCCAGCCGCAGCTTGGCGACGTGTTGCGCCTGCCGCGCGGATTCGAACTTGATCGTATAGACATCGGCCGCTGCCAACACGAGCGCCCCGATCAGGCAAATGTTGAGCACGCGCATCATGGCTGCCGCCCCGAGTCCTGGCGGGCGGCCACCTCCGCCAACGACGGCAGCCGCGGAAGTGCTTGGGTCGCGGCGCGAAGGGCGACGGGCGCGTCGGTGCGCTCGGCCGCGCGGAGCTTGGCAGAGCGCGCGCGAGGATTGGCGCTGATCTCGGCTTCGTCCGGCACGATCGGCCGGCTGGTCAGGATGCGAAACGTCGCCGGCGCCGCACGCAGCTCCGGTCGATGACGCGAAGGAGCACTCGGCCGACCGCGTCCGACCAGAAACGATTTCGTGAGGCGGTCTTCCAGCGAATGGAAAGCCAACACCACCAATCGCCCGCCAGGCTTGAGCACTCGCTCGGCCGCGGCTAGCCCCGCCGCGAGCTCGGCAAGCTCCTCGTTGACGAAGATGCGCAGCGCCTGGAACGTGCGCGTGGCGGGATGGATTGCGCCCGGGCGCGCGTGGACGAGATCCGCGATGATGTCGGCGAGGGCGCGCGTGGTGCGGATCGGCGCCGCGCGGCGCCTGGCGATAATGGCGCGGGCGATGCGGCGCGCGTGGCGCTCCTCGCCAAGTGTCGCGATAATGGCCGCAAGCTCATGCTCGGATGCCCGTGCCAGGACGTCGGCCGCGGTTGGTCCGGATTGACCCATGCGCATGTCGAGCGGACCGTCGTGGCGAAAGGAAAACCCGCGCGCGGCCTCGTCGAGTTGCATCGAGGAGACGCCGAGGTCGAAAACCACGCCATCCACGGCATCGTAGCCACGCGCACGCGCGACCGCCTGCAGATTGGATAATCGATCCTCGACCAACACGAGGTGGCCGCCGGCCGAGTGCACGAGGTCGGCGCCGCGCGCGATCGCATCCTGATCGCGGTCGATGCCGATGACGTTGCAGTCCGCCGCCGCGAGAATCGCGCGGGTGTGGCCGCCGGCACCGAAGGTTGCGTCGATGTAGACGCCGCCGGCGCGGACATTGAGGAATTCGACCGTGGGGCGGCCGAGCACGGGAATGTGACGAGCCAGTCCGCCAGCGACAGCGCGTCCGCTGTCGCGGCTCGCCATCATTCCCGTGCTCCGTGCGGGCCTTCCGCCGCTACCCGGGAGCCCAGCTGCTTCGTGAGCGCGCGAACCTTCTCGGTGGCCTCCGCGAGTTCCGCGCGGAAGCGTCCAGGCTCCCAGATCTGAAACTTGTGGCCGAGACCGGCGAAGGCGATCTCGTCCTTGATGCCGGCGTGATTCTTGAGCGGTTCGGTGAGGATCGCCCTGCCCTCGCCGTCGATCTTCAACACTTCGCTCGTGCCGTAAAGCGCCGCCGAAAACTGCTCGCGCTCTTCCGAATAGGGCGGATAACGTGCGATCAGCGTCTCGATTTCCTTGAGCAACGCATTGCCGCCGGCATCGAGCGCTGGCCGGTCGAGCGTCGGATAGCAGTAGAGTCCCTCGAAGCCATCGCGCGCGAGCACCGCGCGGAACGGTGCTGGGATCGACACGCGGCCCTTGGCATCGAGGCGCAAGGTGTAGTGCGACACGAAGCGGTCCATGACGTCCCTGATTCACCCCCGCGGGTCGCTTCGGCGTTCCTGCGGCGCGAGTCGCACGCACCCGCGCCGCCCCTGCGGGGGCGGTCTTGGACGCCGCATCGCCGCATGGGACACTATGGGTTATCATGGGATCACTTGGGCGTCAATCAACCGCCCGGGCGCGTCCCGCGCCCCGGCTCGGCCGGAATCTCCATGGCCTATTAATGGGATGCCCGCTTAAGGAATGGTTGAGCGCCCAATCCGCCGCGTCCGTAAAATTGCGCAGTCGCCCTCGATGACCTCGGGACGCGAAATTTAATCAGTGGTTAACGCCCTTGGGGCGCCGCCACTGTGACTGGGGGCTTTTCCTCCTGGACACGCGGTTTTAGCGCCGGGCCTGCGATGCGGCGCGGATCCAACGACTCTCGTGCGCAAAAGCGTTTTCGGCGGCGCATGGCAGGTTCCCACTGCACGGAACGCATGGCTGTGCTCGCGAGTTGTTCCCGAGCAAGGAAGGCTTCCTTTCCTTGACGGAACAAACACGATCGGAGGCCACAAATGCTCAAGACACTTATGATTTCGGCTGCGATCAGCGCGCTGATGGTTTCAGGCGCCGTGGCGCAGGCCGATATGTCCCCGAAACCACCGGCGGCACCGGCGGCGAAAACCGACGCCGTCCCGCATGACACCGCGAAATTCATCGCGGCGCAGAGCACGGACCAGTGGGTTTTCTCCAAGTTCAAAGGCACCGATGTCCTCGGCCCGGACAACGCACACATCGGCAACGTGAATGACATGCTGTTCGACAAGAACGGCAAGATCCTCGGGCTGATCGTGGGTGTGGGCGGATTCCTCGGCATCGGCGAAAAGAGTGTCGCCATCGATATGAGCGCATTCCAGCCGGTTCCCGCCGACACCGCTAGCAGCACCGGCGCTGGTGGCAATACTGCCATGGCCAGCCGCAATGACGACCCCACGATGGTCAAGCTCAAAGTGAGCTGGACCAAGGACCAGCTCAAGAACGCGCCGGACTTCCAATATTACAAGCCGCCGGCACGCACGACGAGCGGGACTAGCGGATCTCCGACCACCGGCATGGCGCCGCGGCCGACGACTCCGCCGGCGGGACGCTAAGTTGGAACGAGGTGTCGGGGAACGTTAACCAAGTCGCGTATTGTCGGGGCCGATGGAGCGAGTAGCGTATTGTCGGGAGCGTTGAGTAAGTAAATGTAAGCGGGACGAAGGCGTCCCGGAGTTGGACGGCCGGGTCGGCGATAAGCCGGCCCGGCCGTCCCGTTCTGAGGATGCGGCGCGCTCGAGCTTGTGTAGCATCCTTGTTTCTGCACAATCGCCACCTCGCGCTGCGGCGAACGTTTCGTCGTATGCAAGTAGAAAGTCGGCTCCTGCAAGCGTCCGGGCGGTGCGCGTATGGTTGTGTCTGAGTTGCGTCCCGAATCCTCCGTCGTCGCCGAGGTAAGACCTTCGCCGAACCACAACGAGCGCAAGGACGGCTTCAAGCCCGACATGATCCTGCTGCACTACACGGGCATGCGGGACAACGAGGCCGCAGTCCGACAGCTCTGCATGCCCTCGGCGGAAGTCTCGGCACACTACGTCGTGCTGCAGGACGGCTACATCGTCCAACTGGTGGCGGAGACGCGACGCGCCTGGCACGCGGGAGCTTCATCCTGGGCCGGCGAGAACGACATCAATTCCTGCTCGATCGGCATCGAGATCGCCAATCCCGGGCACGACCACGGCTATCCCGATTTCCCCAAGCGACAGATCGCGGCGGTGACCGCGCTCTGCCGCAGCATCTTCACCCGC
>Ga0081455_10004209_pt1 | contig 16215 bp, 14 predicted proteins | sample TabmetS3T2R1_FD_70207 | JGI IMG/M metagenome (GOLD analysis project Ga0081455, IMG submission 70207) | Tabebuia heterophylla rhizosphere microbial communities from the University of Puerto Rico - S3T2R1 | ecosystem: Host-associated > Plants > Roots > Rhizosphere ... | reverse complement strand
CGGCCGTGCGCATGGTCACATCTCGCACGCCGGCCGCCGGCCCGGGCTTACCGCCCGTTCCGTGGCTGCGTCGAGCTCGCGAGGTCGTACGGTCATGGGTCGGCCCCTGTCGGCGGCCGCAGGCGGTGGTGGACGCCCGAGGACACCGCCAACCTATCGCCGCCGCGTTGGTCGGTTCGTCTCTGCCGGTCAGCGTCGTCATTCATCGCCGAGCAGCAGATGGTCGCCGCCGCGGTCGGCATGCAGGTCCACGGTCGCTGGGTCCCGTTCGCGTCGACGTTCGCGGCGTTCCTCGCGCGCGCGTACGACTTCATCCGGATGGCGGCGGTCTCGCGTGCGAACGTCAGGCTGTCCGGCTCGCACGCGGGTGTGTCGATCGGCGAGGACGGCCCGTCGCAGATGGCGCTCGAGGACATCGCGGCGATGCGTGCGATCAATGGTTCGACCGTGCTGCACCCGTCCGATGCCAACCAGGCTGCCAAGCTCGTCGCCGCGATGGCCGAGCGGCCCGGCGTCTGCTACATCCGCACGCTGCGGGGCAAGACGCCGGTCCGCACGCCGGCCGACGAGGACGTCCGCATCGGCGGCTCTCGGATCGCGGCCGGGGCTGACGCGAACAACGTCGGCATCGTCGCCGCGGGCGTGACCGTCGACGAGGCGGTCAAGGCGGCCGAGGCTCTCGCCGGCGACGGCATCGCCGCGCGCGTGATCGACGCCTACTCGATCAAGCCGCTCGACGCCGACACGATCCGTGCCGCCGCGAGCGAGTGCGGGGCAATCATCACCGTCGAGGACCACGCGCCCGAGGGTGGCCTCGGCGACGCCGTGCTCGAGGCGCTTGCCGGCGGCGACGACCAGGCGCCAGTCGTCTTCAGGCTCGCGGTGCGTGAGCTCCCCGGCTCCGGGACACCCGCCGAGCTGCTGCACGGCGCCGGGATCGACGCCGCCGGCATCACCGCCGCCGTGCGCGAGCTGGCGCGTGCGGGCGTCGCCGGCTGACGCCGCTCGGCCGATCTCGCGCTCAACGGTCGGATTGGTTCCCTCGGGCGGCACTGGCTGCCGGCTCGGTGATGAGCCGCGCGCCGCGATCATGAGTGACAAAGCTGAAGAACCACTGGATGAAGGTGAGCAGTCGGTTCTGGAAGCCGACCAGATACCAGAGGTGAACGAAGAGCCAGATCAGCCAGGCGATCAGCCCGCTCAGCCTCAGCCCCTTGATGTCGGCGACTGCGGCAGCGCGCCCGATCGTGGCCAGGTTCCCCTTGTCGTGATACCGGAAGGGTGGCGCCTCGCGGGCATCCAGGCGGGCTCGTACGACCGACGCTGCGTAGCGACCCTGTTGCATTGCGACCGGCGCGACCCCCGGAAAGGTGACGACGACGCCGGCCGGATCGCGCACCCGGACCATGTCGCCGAGCGCGAACACCTCGGGACGACCCGGCAGCGTGAGATCTGCCTCGACCGTGACGCGTCCGGCGCGATCAAGCTCGGCACCGGTCAGCTCGCTGAGCCTCGACGCGAGCTGCGACGCGCCCACCCCAGCGGCCCACACGACCGTGCGCGCACGAATGCGCTCGCGAGCGCCACGACGGTCCTCGACGGTCACGCCGTACCTGTCGATACCCACCACCGTCGTATCCAACATCGACGTCACACCGAGCCGTCGCAGGGACCGCGCCGCCTTTTCGGACAGCGAGGGCGGAAAGCTCGTCAGCAACCGATCGGCCGCCTCGATCAGCAGGATCCGGCCCCCTCGCGTGTCGATCGTCCGAAAGTCGCGGCGCAGGGTGTCCCGAGCAAGCTCACCGAGCTGTCCGGCCATCTCGACGCCGGTCGGCCCACCCCCGACGACGATGAACGTCAGCCACGCCTGTTGCTCCTCCGCGTCGACCTCGGCGTCGGCGGCCTCGAACGCACTCAGGATCTGGCTGCGCACCGCGATCGCGCTCTCGAGCGACTTGACCTCGTGCGCAAGACCGCTCCACTGATCGTTCCCGAAGTACGAGTAGTGCGATCCGCCGGCGACGATCAGGCTGTCGTATCCGATCGAGTCTGGAGCAGGGATCCCGTCGACCGGACGCAACCGCACTTCCCGAGCGTCGAGATCGAAATCCGACACTTCGGCCATCAGCACCCGGACGTTTCGATCCCGCTTGAAGATCGCGCGGAGGGGATAGGCAATCTGTCCCGGTGACAGTCCGCCAGTCGCGACCTGGTAGGTCAACGGCTGGAAGAGATGAAAGTTTCGCCGGTCGACAAGCGTGACCTCGACCGGCAAGCGACGCAGCTTCATCACGGCCTGAAGGCCGCCAAACCCCCCACCGACGACGACGACCCGGTGGATGCCCACATCGCTCACCACGCTCTGACGGTACCGGTACGCAGCGTTCGACATTGCGAACACGGGATCCGTCGTCAAACGACGGGCGGCGGCGTTCCGTCAGCGCTGGCAGACAGGGCCGGGTCCCAGCCGCACACGGCGCAGGAGTGGCGGAATGCAGACCGGGCGAACTCGAGCGCGAGCCCGTGCGGGTCGGCGCTCGAGCGGACGTCGTCCCAGTCCAGGACATACTCGCCCAACGCCTCCTCCCACCGTGCCGCCGGCGGCGAGAGCGTGAGGTCCCGGAAGCCCTTGGGCGCCGGGTACGCGTAGGAGTAGAACGCTGCTCTGCCGTACTTGGCGTCGCCCGGCCACCAACCGACGGCTACTTCCTGGGCGTCCATCGCGTTGCGCATGATGAAGTCATCCGACGGCGGGCTCGCGGGGTGGCCGGAGAACAGGTTGGTGGAGAGGTCGAACGAACCCCACCAGGCGTTGACCGGCGTCGAGCGCCCGCGGTAGGGCGCGCGGTAGGCGGCGAGAACCAGGGCGGCCTGCGTGGCGGCGGCGAAGTAGGAGGCCACCTGGCCGGGGTCGTAGGTGGCGTGCTCGTGGTCCTGGTCGAGCGGCACCGTCCACGAGACCTCCTGCGGGGTCGGGTCGATCTCGATGTCGCCTCCGAGCGCCCGCGCGGCGTCCAGCACGTCGCGTGTGACGTCGCCAACCGACCGGTTCGGTGTGAGCGCCACGCGCCGCTGGCGGCCGTCGCTGTGCTCCAGGACGGCTTCGTGGGTGCGCAGGTCGAGCGCGACCGTCAACGCACCCGAGCCGTCGGGCGCCGGCAGCGCCAATGTCTCCCATCCCCGCGCCGTCAGCTGCAGGGCGGCGTGCTGGAGCTGCGGCTCGGGAGGCGCCAGGACCACGGCCAGCTTGCCGAGGACCTGGGTGTGGCAGTGCAGCGTGTCGCAGGTCGCCTTCCAGTCTTCGTAGCCAAGCGCAGGCCACTCGCGGCTCATGTTCCTCCTCTACCACACGGCGATGGAGCGAACTCCACGCGATCGCGGGGTCTGGGCACCGGTACGGTGATCGTGTGGGCCTGCGTGTTCGTCCCACAGCTCTCCAGAAGGTCGCGTTCGGCGCGCTCAGCGGTGCCGTCACCGCGGCGGCACTCCGACTGTTCGTGCCCGCAGTCGACAGTGCGGCTCCGCCGGCGGGGACGACGCGGTGATCCCCCACGCCACCTTCCCGGTCGAGCGCTGGCGCGTGCGCGAGACCGCGCTGGAGCTCGATCTGCTCCACGAGGCCGAGTCGATCTTCGCGCTGGCCAACGGGCACCTCGGCCTGCGCGGCAACCTCGACGAGGGCGAACCGCGGGGCCTGTCGGGCACCTACCTCAACGGCTTCTACGAGTCCTACCCCCTGGACTATGGCGAGCGCGGCTACGGCTTCCCTGAGGATGGGCAGGTGATCGTCAACGTCACCGACGGCAAGATCATCAGGCTGCTGGTCGAGGACGAACCGCTCGACATCCATCGCGGCCGACTCGAGCACCACGAGCGTGTGCTCGACCTCCGCACGGGTGTGCTCGAGCGGCGCCTGCAGTGGACATCGCAGGCCGACCACACCGTCCGGGTGCGCAGCCGCCGGCTGGTCTCGCTCGACCTGCGCAGCGTGGCGGCGATCGCGTATGAGGTCGAGGCGGTCGGGCAGGCACTGCGAATCGCTCTGCAGTCGAACCTGATCGCCAGCCAGCCACAGGCCACGCCGAGCAAGGACCCCCGGGCGGCGGCCGCCCTCGCCGACGTGCTCGAGAGCCGCCTGGCCATCGCGCACGACCTGCGGGTCGTGCTCGCCCACCGCACCCGACGCTCCGACCTGATGCTGGCCGCGGGCATGGATCACATGATCGAGCACGACGGCACCCGCTACACGCGCTCTCAGGCAGAGCCGGACATGGGCCGGGTCACGATCGGCGTGCGGCTCGAGCCCGGCCAGTCGCTCCGGGTCGTCAAGCTGCTTGCCTACCACTGGTCCTCGCAGCAGTCGGTGGAATGGCTGCGCGACCAGGTCGACGCCAGCCTCGGGATCGCGGTGGCCGAGGGTTTCGACGGCCTCGCCAACCGCCAACGCGAGCTGCTGGACGCCTACTGGGCGGTTGCCGATATCGAGATCGAGGGCGACGACGAGGTCCAGCAGGCACTGCGCTTCGCGCTGTTCGAGCTACTGCAGGCGACCGCGCGTGCCGAGGCGCGAGCGATCGGCGCCAAGGGCCTGACCGGCAACGGTTATGACGGCCACGCGTTCTGGGACACCGAGATGTACGTGCTGCCGGCATTGACGTACACCCAGCCGAACCTGGTGCGCGACGCGCTGCAGTGGCGGCATTCGATTCTCCCGCTCGCACGCGAGCGGGCAGCCCAGCTCGGGCTCCGGGGTGCGGCGATGCCGTGGCGGACGATCCATGGCGAGGAGTGCTCGAGCTACTGGCCGGCGGGCACGGCGTCCATGCACGTCAACGCTGCGGTGGCCGACGCGGTGCGCCGCTACGTGCTTGCCACCGGCGACGACGCATTCGAGCGCGACTACGGGCTCGAGCTGCTGGCGGAGGCGGCACGACTCTGGGCGAGCTTCGGCTACCACGACCGCGACGGGCGTTTCCGCATCGACGGCGTGACCGGTCCCGACGAATACTCGGCGCTGGTGGACAACAACGCCTACACCAACCTCATGGCGCAGTCGAACCTCCGTGCCGCGGTCGCCGCAGCCGAGCGCCACCGCGAAGCCGCCCAGCGGCTGGGCATCCGCTCCGCGGAGATTGCGGCGTGGCGTCGCGCGGCCGAGGCGGTGTACGTCCGCTATGACGAGCACCTCGGCGTGCACTCGCAGGACCAGGACTTCACTGAACACGACCGGTGGGATTTCGAGCGTACGACGCCCGAGGATTACCCACTGATGCTCCACTACCCGTACCTGCAGCTCTACTGCCGGCAGGTGGTCAAGCAGGCCGACCTGGTGATGGCGATGTTCACCCGCGGCGATGCGTTCACCGCCGAGGAGAAGCGCCGCAACTTCGACTACTACGAGCAGATCACCGTGCGCGACTCCTCCCTGTCCGCCTCCATCCAGGCGATCGTCGCCGCCGAGGTCGGCTACCTCCAACTCGCCTACGACTACCTGGCCGAAGCCGCGTTCATGGACCTGCGCGACCTCACGCACAACGTCCGCGACGGCCTGCACATGGCCTCGCTCGGCGGCGCGCTGATGGCCGCCACCTGCGGGTTCGGCGGCCTGCGCGACTACGACCAGCGCCTCGCCTTCGCCCCGCGGCTGCCCCGCGCGCTGCAGCGGCTGCGCTTCCCGGTGGTGTTCCGCGGTCGCCGCCTAGCGGTCGAGGTCCAGGCCGAAGCCGCCACGTATCGGCTGGGCGAGCAGGACGAGCCGCTCGAGATCATCCACTGGGGCGAGGACGTGGCCCTGCGCGCCGGCCAGCCGGAGCGGCGCAAGATTCCGCCCGCGGCCGAGCTCGACCCACCTCGGCAGCCGCCGGGCCGCGAGCCGGAGCGGGCCCAGCGGCGGCTCCGGATCGCCGCGTGGTGACACTGGACAAACGACGTGGCCACCAAGATCGTCGTCGGCGTGTGGAAGGACCGCCTCACGGTGGCGCAGTCAGCGCGGGTCACACACGAGCTCGTCCCCCGCGTGCAGCCAGGCTCGACGGTCCTCGGCGTTGCACCGGCCCCCATCGCGTTCACGACGGTTCGACGGGCGGCAGCCGGAACTCCTCTCGAGATCGTCTCTCACGATGTCCATTGGCCGGCGGAATCGGGTTCGTATATCGGTACGACGTCGCTCGCCATGCTGAAGGAGCTGAACGTTCGATACTGCATGGTCGGTCACAGTGAGCGGCGCCGGTTCTTTTGCGAGTCGAACGACGACGTCTTGCGGAAGATGCTCGGATGTCAGCAGGCGTCCATCATTCCCATTCTCTGCGTCGGTGACGCAGAAGATGACTTGCATGCTCGCCAGTCAGTCTTGACCGGGCAGCTCGCGGGCTCACTACGCGGTGAAGGGAGCCACAACCTCGATCTGCGTCACGTCGCCATCGCGTACGAGCCGGTGTGGGCGATCTCGACCTGGCGTAGCGAGCGTCCGCTGCCGACCGGCTCCGAGGTACGGGGGATGCTCGAGCTGGTGCGTGAGATCGCGCGAGAGGTGTGCGCCGAGGACCTCCCCGAGACGCCGTTCCTGTTCGGAGGCAGCGTCGGACCGGCCAACGCCGAGGAGTATTTTGCAGAGGACGGCGTCGACGGTGCCTTGGTCGGCGGCGCCAGTTTGACTGCCGACACACTCGTGACGGTGTTCGACGCCGCCCGCGCAGCATGGGGTTGACAGACCGAGACGAACCATGGCGCTCTCAAGGGTCAGGGCCCCGAGCGTTCGTGTCTCGTCCCTGCGCGGTGCTGCGGCTCGTCTGTTGTTCCAGCACGGCGTTGACGTGTGCGCCCACGATCACGATCAGCGCGGCGAGGTGGAACCACAGCAACAGGACGACGATGCCAGCGAGCGCGCCGTAGGTCGCGTTGTACGAACCGAAGTGCGTCACGTACACGTTCAAGCCGATGGTGACCAGCACCAGGAGCACCAGCGCGAGCACCGACCCGGGAGCGGTCCACGTCCATGCCGGCTCGTCGCCGGTCACTCCGAGCCGGTACGTCACGGCGAGCCCGACCAGGCCAACAACGGCCAGACCCGCCCAGAGGGCGATTCGGACGATCCACCGCACCCCTCCTTCGGGTACGTGGTCGGGAAGCACGGCAAGCGCAGTCACGGAAGCAACGACCACGACGATCGCGCCGGCGGTGCAGACCAACGCCACCGCTCGGCGACGGACCAGCGAGCGGCGACCCTTTGCGTCATAGGCCATGCCGATCGCGTCGAGCAGGTGCGCAGCGCCCCTCGACGCCGACCACAGCGCCACCACGACGGAGACCACGACCGACCCTCCGAGCGTGCCCCGCGGCTGGTCGGCAATTCTCGACAGTTGCGAAACGAGGAGCTGTTTCACGTCGGCGGGGAACGCGCCGAAGGCGCGGCGAACATGCCCCCCGACCTCGTCGGGATCGGCGATCAGCCCGTAGACGAAGACCGTGGCCGCAAGCGCGGGAACCAGCGACAGGAACCCATAGAAGGCAACGCCGGCGGCCGTCAATGTCGAATCATGGTCGCGGAGCTCGTCCCGCACACGCTTGGCCACACCGGTCCAATTTCGAGCCAGTCCACCGGTCGGTTCCTCGACGTCGAGGCCATCGTGTCGAGCTCCGAGATCGACGCGATCGTGAGGAGACCGCCCCGTCGGCGACATGGTCGGCGAGGCTATTGTCGGCGCCCCTGAACACTCCTTACGGACACTGTCCAAGGAGGAGAACCATGCCGATCACGGACTTCGACCGCTACCCGCTCACGTTCGGACCCAGCCCGGTCCACCCGCTCGACCGACTCACCCAGCACCTCGGCGGAGCCCAGATCTGGGCCAAGCGCGAGGACTGCAACTCCGGGCTCGCCTTCGGCGGCAACAAGATCCGCAAGCTGGAGTACATCGTGCCCGACGTGGTCGACTCCGGTGCCGACACCCTCGTCTCGATCGGCGGCTACCAGTCCAATCACACCCGTCAGGTCGCCGCGGTCGGCGCCAAGCTCGGGCTGAAGGTCAGGCTCGTACAGGAGCGCTGGGTCGACTGGGACGACCCGGTCTACGACACGGTCGGCAACATCCTGCTGTCGCGGATCATGGGCGCCGACGTCAGGCTCGACCCGGCCGGGTTCGACATCAGCATCCGCAAGTCGTGGCAGGAAGCCCTCGACGACGTGTCAGCAAACGGCGGCAAGCCCTACCCGATCCCCGCCGGCGCCTCCGAACACCGGCTCGGCGGACTCGGCTTCGTCAACTGGGCCTACGAGGTGGCCGAGCAGGAAAACCAGCTCGACGTGTTCTTCGACACCGTCGTCGTGTGCACGGTCACCGGGTCCACGCATGCCGGGATGATCGCCGGATTCGCCGCGCTGGAGGAGGCCGGCGGACGACCACGACGGCTGCTTGGAATCGACGCCTCCGCCACCATCGACAAGACCCGGGACCAGGTCGGCCGCATCGCCCGTCACACCGCCGACCTGATCGGACTCGGCCGCGAACTGCGCGCCGAGGAGATCGTCGTGCTCGAGGGCTGGGCCGGCGACTGCTACGGAATTCCCGTCGAGTCGACCGTCGAGGCCATCCGGCTGTCCGGTCGTCTCGAAGGCATGATCATCGACCCGGTTTACGAAGGAAAGTCGATGGCGGGCCTGATCGACCTGGTCACGTCCGGCGAGGTCGGCACAGACTCCACCGTCCTGTACGCCCACCTCGGCGGCCAGCCTGCCCTCAGCGCCTACGGCAGCCTCTTCGACAGCTGACCCAGGCGCTCAGTTGGCGTCGGCGGCCAGATCACGGAGCAGGGCTCGAGTGCGGACGGCGTCGTCGCCCTGGCCGAACTCGGCGGCGACGAAGTCGGTCACCCCGACGCCGCCCAGGGCATCGATCTGCGCGGTGACCGCGGCCTCGTCGCCGACGATGGCCACGTCGGCCGGTCCGGCGGCACCCTCCTGATCGAGCATCGCGCGGTAGGAGGGGAGCTGGCCGTAGATGGAGAACAGCTGGGCAGCCCGCTCCCGGGCGCCGTCCGGATCGCCGGTCACGCACACCGGGAGCAGGCACACGACCCGCGGCGGTGGACGGCCCGCATCGGCGGCTGCGGCGGTGATCGCGGGGACGATGTGGCTCTCGATCGTGGCGCGCCCCGTCATCCACAGCACCGTGCCGTCCGCCTCCCGCCCGGCCAGCCGCAGCATCCGCGGTGCGAGCGCCGCGAGCAGCACGGGCACGTCGTGATCGCGAGGGGTGGTCAGCCCGACCTCGGCTCGCAACGTCTCGCCGGCGAAGCTGACGCGCCCCTCCCGCAGGATCGGGAGCAGCACGGCCAGGTACTCGCGCATGTGGCGGGCCGGCCTCTCGAACGAGTAACCGAACATCCCCTCGATCACGATCTGGTGGGAGAGCCCGATGCCGAGCGCCAGCCGCCCGTCCAGTGCAGCCTGGGCGGTGAGCGCCTGCTGGGCCAGGGCGGCGGGATGCCGCGGGTAGGTGGGCACGACGGCGGTGCCGACCTCGATGCCCGGCACCTGCGAGCCGGCCACGGCGAGCGCGGTGAGGGCGTCCAGCCCGAAGATATTTGCCAACCACGCGGAGGCGAAGCCGTCGTCTGCGCTCGTCTGGAGCTGGTCGCGCAGGCGGCCCAACGGGTCCGGCCCCGGCGGCGACTCCGCGAGCGACACACCGATCCGCAGCCCCCGATCCCCCACTGATCCCCTCCATCCCGTCCGTCGAGCCCGGCCGGCACCCTACGGTCCCTGTCCCAGCAGCTCAACATGGTCCCGCGCTGTCGCCGGCAGTAGGAATTCTTCATGAACTTCACGGACTACGACGTCCTCAGCTTCGACTGCTACGGAACGTTGATCGACTGGGAAGCGGGAATCAGTGCCGTGCTCGGCCCCTGGGCCCGCCGCCACCAGCCGGATCTGACCGACGAGCGCGTGCTTGTCGCCTACTCCGACAACGAGGCGGAGGTCGAGGCCGCGTTTGGCGACATGGTGTACTCGGACGTTCTGCAAGAGGCGTTCCGTCGCACGGGTGTGGCCTTGGGCTTCGCGGTCACCGACGCCGACGCTGCTGCGCTGGGCAGCTCGGTCGGCGATTGGCCAGCGTTCCCCGACTCGGCCGAGGCGCTAACGCGACTGAAGCAGCACTGCCGGCTGGTCATCCTGTCGAACGTGCACCGCGAGGGTTTCGCGGCGAGCAACAGGCGCCTCGGAGTCGAGTTCGACGCGATCCTGACCGCGCAAGACATCGGCTCCTACAAGCCGAACCCCGCCAACTTCGACGCACTGCTCGCCAAGGCCGATGAGATGGGTGTGCCCGAGGGCAGGTTGTTGCACGTCGCCCAGTCGCTGTTCCACGACCATGTGCCGGCAAAGGCGAAGGGTCTCCCCTCGGTGTGGATCAATCGCCGCCACGACCAGCCGGGGTGGGGCGCGACGCCGGCTCCGGGTGCCGCCGTGAGCGTCGACGCGGAGTACCCATCGATGGCGGCGTTTGCCGACGCCGTCGACGCTGCGTTCGAACACCGGACGTGATTGCCCTGGATCGCGGCGAGGCGAAGGACATGCCACTAGTGGGGGATGCGAAGACCCCCGACCTGGGCGCAGTATCGATACCTACCCCCAGGTTGAGGAGGTCCCCATGGTGGACACCAGCATCCAACCGTTTCGCGCCAGCGTCCCGGACGAAGAGCTCGCGGAGCTGCGGCGACGGATCGCCGCAACGCGCTGGCCCCACGCAGAGCTGGTCGCAGATCGGGCGCAGGGCGTGCAGTTGGCGACGATTCAGGAGCTCGCCCGTTACTGGGCGACCGATTACGACTGGCGCACCTGTGAGGCGAAGCTGAACGCGCTGCCGCAGTTCAAGACCGAGATCGACGGGGTGGACATCCACTTCATCCACGTGAAATCAGCGAACGCGGATGCCTTGCCGCTGATCATGACGCACGGCTGGCCCGGCTCGGTCATCGAGCTCCTCGAGACCATCGGACCTCTCACCGACCCGACCGCGCACGGCGGACGCGCCGAGGACGCGTTCCACCTCGTGCTGCCGTCCCTGCCCGGCTACGGCTTCTCCGGCGAGCCGACCGAGCTCGGCTGGGACCCCGGCCACACCGCGAGCGCCTGGGCCGAGCTGATGAGCCGCCTCGGCTACACCCGCTACGTCGCCCAGGGTGGCGACCTGGGCGCCATCGTGACCGACGTGATGGGCCGCCAGGCGCCCGACGGCCTGCTCGGTATCCACATGAACCTGCTCGTGACGACGCTGGGGGCGCCTACCCCACCGCCGGGAGACACGGAGGAGGAACGCGCGGCCCTCGAAGCGATCAACACGTTCACGACGAGCGGCTTCGGCTACTTCCTGGAGCAGTCCACGCGGCCGCAGACGATCGGCTACGCCCTGCTCGATTCACCCGTCGCCCTAGCAGCGTGGATACTCGACCACGACACGGACAGCTACTACAAGATCTCCCGCGCTTTTCTCGAAGGGCAGCCCTCGGGAGGCCTCACGCGCGACCACATCGTCGACAACATCACCCTCTACTGGCTGACGGACACCGCGGCCTCGGCAGCCCGGTGGTACTGGGAGCTTGGCCAAACTCAAGCTAAAGCACTTGCCTCCGGCCAGGCCCCTCCGGACGTCTCGCTCCCGGTCGGATTCACCACGTTCCCCGGCGAGATCTTCCGGGCCCCGCGCAGCTGGGTCGAGCAGTCGTACCCCAACCTCACCTACTTCAACGAACCCGATAGGGGCGGGCACTTCGCCGCCTGGGAAGAACCGGAGGTCTTCTCCGCCGAGGTGCGAGCCGCCTTCGCCTCCCTGCGATGACGCGCGCGCCCACATGAGGCAACCAAACGACACCGGCGCACAGATCGCCGGACGATGGCGAAACTCCTGCGTGCCCGACGGCGTGTGCTCGTCTTTCGAATCAGTCGCGCCTCGCGTTCCACGGCAAGTGGCGTAGTTCACCAGCAAGAGCCTGGACTGCGGATTCTCCGTGGCGACGCGCCCACAAGCTGAGCAACTCCTCGTTGTCCAAGAAGAACTTCCAGTCGCTTGTCACCCCTTGCCTCACGAACATAAACGGCACCGGCGATTGGAATGGTCGGAAGCTCGGGTTGTAAATGGCCGTCCCCTCGTTGCCTTCGTAGTACGGCCCGAACAAGATTCCATCGTCCGCGTACGACTGAAGAGCGAGATGCTGTAGGACGTCGTCAAAGATGCCCTGAGCACGATCAGCTGGCAAGTTGGTGAAGACGACGACGATTACCTTGTAGTCAGCATCGTCGCCGCCAGTCGGTTCAGTCTCCAGGAACAGTCTCTTGTAGCCGTTTACGAGCTCGATGACGTCTGGCTCGTCCCGGTCGGCGATCCGCTCAGGAGCGAGCCAGAGGACCTTGCGTTCCAATGACCCAGGCACGAAGGGACAGACGGTCCCAGCGCGACCGAGATCCTTGTGAGGCTTGACCACGAAGGTCCTGATCCAGTCTGCGATGGCGCGAAGCGAACTTAGATCGCTATCCGCCAGGTCCCTCGTCCTGCTGGAGTCCTCCAGATCCTCGAGGAGGAAGAGATTCGTGGTCTGCGCCGCCATGGAACCTTCTCCCGAAGAAGGCTGAAGAAATCGTGTCCCAACGTCGCAGCACCGTCAACGGCGAAGCTCCCCGCGATGTGCTCGTGGCAGATCCGGACTCAAGTCGTTGTGGCGCCGCGACGACGGCTGGCGCACTCCACCGCACTCATCGATTGCTGCGGCCCTCAATCGTCGGTGGGCCGTCACCGCAGGTGCCGACACCGATTGCCCTGGTCGCGCTCGCCCGCGTGGCGGATGCATCCCGCGCCCACCTCGCGGGCCGGCTCGGCCGCCACTGGTCGCAGGCAGTCGCCGCGCAGGCCTGGCCTGCGGTCGTGCCCGCCGAGAGCCGCAGTCGTCCCTCGACCAGACGTCGGGGCGCAGAAGTCGTGCAGTGCGTGCCAGAACAGAGCCCCAACGACGGTGACTGAGCGACAGGGTCGCGTTTCGAGTCGGCGCCGCGTAAGCGTCGTCCCGAGCCTGGGCGACCCATGCGGACCTTCCGCGATGACCACCTGGACGTGACCAGGTTCCTAGCGGTTGGAACGTTCGTTGTGCCGATCGCGGTGTACGGCGCGCGCGGAACCGTGTGGCCCCTTGTCGCGACGACCGCCGTGTGGCCGGCGCGGTCTGGGCGGCGGCCGCGGTCGCCGGTGTGACAAGGATCGCAGCCGCAGCGGCTGCGGCGGCCAGCTCGAGACGTCGATGGGTCATCGGGGCTCCTAAAACGTTAGGAGGTTGCTTATACAATCCCTCTTCCCCGTGTGACGGCTGCCAGACGGCATCCATCGCCGGCTGCCCGCGGCAATCGAGTGCGTCCGGGGCTCCGGTACGACCGGGATCAGACCACTCTCGCCTGCGCGACAGGGGCTCGCCCCTGGGCTCTCGGCTGGTCCGAATCGTCGGTTCTGAGTCCCCGAAGGTGGGGGTAAGAGTGGCAGCGATAGGGGGTGTTCCAATGACCTGGTTACTAGTGGTGTTGGCGATAGTCGTGGTGTTGGGCATTGCTGTGGTGGCGATCCCACAGCTGCGGTCTCGATCGTTGAAGCAGCGGTTCGGACCGGAGTACGAGCGCCTCGTCGACGAGGAGGGTGACCGCCGCAGCGCCGAGGCCGAGCTGCGGGGCCGCGTCAAGCGACGCGACACGCTGGAGATCACCGACCTCGAACCCGACGCGCGCGAGGCGTACACCGAGCAATGGCTCAAGGTGCAACAGGGCTTCATCGATGCGCCCGAGCAGACCGTGGCGGAGGCCGACGGTCTCGTTCAGACGGTCATGCGAGAGCGTGGCTATCCCGTTGACGAGTTCGACGAGCGCATCGACATGATCTCCGTCGACCATCCCGAGTTGGCCGACAACTACAGGACGGCGCACGCCATCCAGCTTCGGAGCGATCGGCAAGAGGCGTCGACCGACGAGCTGCGTGAGGCATTCCAGCGCTACCGCTCCCTGTTCGCCGAACTGCTGGCCGACGGGGACCACACGGCCGACACGAAGGACCGCGACGATCACGATCTTCCCGAAAGAGGTGCACTATGACCACGCATGAGACCGACCGCCCCGTCGACTACGAGTCGGTCGACGAAGTCGAGGAGACGGACGAGCAGCTCGACCCTGGGACCGATACCGATACCGATGCCGACGTCGCCGAGGCCGGCACGGACGTGCCGGTCGACGACGAGCCCGACACCGCGTGGTCTCGTGAGCCGGACGCCGTCGACGAGGACACCGACGAGGACGAATCCGCCGAGCCCGAATTCGTCGAAGCTGAGGAAGCCGACGAGCTGACTCCGCCCGATTTGGCCGACGAAGCTGACGAGCCGGACGCGGTCGCAGCCGACCGCGCAAGCGAGTCAGACCCTCGCGGGAAGCTCACACCGGTTGGGCCCGAATCTGCGATGGATCCTGGGGCTGGTAGCTACGAGGATCGCTGGGGCGCCATCCAGACCGCGTTCATCGACGATCCCCGCCGCGCGGCCGAGAGCGCCAGCGCCCTCGTGCTCGAGATCTGGGACGAGATCGAGCGCGCTATTACCGATGAGCGTGAAGGCATCGACGACCGGTGGACGGCCGACAGCTCGACCGACGATCTCCGAGGGGCGATGCAGGACTATCGGACGCTCTACACCCGCTTCCTGCGCTTCACGTCTGCCTGATCCGAGGGAGGACCGGGCCTGCCGTTCGCTAGGCCCGGTCCTCGTGGCCGGCGCTCCTCGCTCATCCGAACCGGCGGCCAGCCCCGTCGCCCTGGCCGGCGTCACTCGATGGCGGCTGTCGCCTCCCACAGCTGGACATCGGCGCCGTAGTGGTGTTCGACCGCGACGGGCCGGAACCCGAGCTTGGCCAGCACGTTCTGCGAGGCCTTGTTGTCCGGACGCACGACAGCCACGACGCGGTCGAGGCCCAGTGTGCCGAACGCCATGTCCACGAGTGCGTGGCCCAGCTCGGTGGCGAGGCCGAGGCCCCAGACGTGCCGGGCGAGGTAGTAGCCGATCTCGACCTCCGGACCGCGCTCCAGATGTTGCAGGCCGGCGAAGCCGTAGAAGTCGCCCGTCTGGCGGTCGGTCACGGCCATCATCCCGAAGCCGTGCTCCTGGACGTGGAGGATCTTCGCCTCGAGCGACTGCTGGGTCTCGTCGAGGGTGCTGGCGGTCCCGTCCCAGGTCACCTCCGGGTCACTGAAGACGCGGCTGTACAGGTCGTGCAGGTCCTCCGGCGTCAGCGACCGGAGGCACAGACGCTCGGTGACGAGCTCGCCGGACACGCCGTCGAGGCTAGGCCCGCCTGGTCACTGCCTCGCGCAGGGTGGGCGCACCTGCAGTCAACCTGCCCGCCTCCATGACGATCAGCGCGTTGCTCGTGATGAGCAGCGAGGCGACGAAGCCTGTGAACACGGGAGCGCGATCCGACGGCCTCGTCGTCCGGGGCGTTGGTGCCGTTGCCGTAGGCGCAGAAGTGCTCGTGGTCAATGCCGCCGGCGGCGGTGTCGATGAGGTCGAGGTTTGCGACGCGGCGACGTCGTCGTTGAGATCGTCGATGCACTGGAGATTCCCGATCGGGAGGACGAGATCCACGGCCCATGCACCGGCCACGGCTCCAGCAAAAGGAGCCCCACCGCCATCCACAGCCACCGCAGTCGACGGGCACCTTGGCTCTGTCGAACCGCGCTCACGCCCTCCGTCCGATGAACGCAAGTGAAGGTACGCCACCGGGCAGGTTGCTCAGCTGCCCGCGCTAAGGCCGTATCCGCTTACCAGCGTCGATGCGCCGAACGTAGAGCGCCCGCCGGAACCGTGAGCATCGTCAGCAAGTTGTTCGACGCCAGCGAGGTTGTTCGTAGGGAACTCCATCACAACTCTCGGTCTGGCAAGTCATGGGCACACCGTCGGCCGACGTCCCGGTAGCGCCGGCCGGGGAACAGAACGCACCCGGGTGTACGGCACTGGCCGGCGGAGGTTCCGCCGGCGGAGGTGGAGCAGGGGCGGGCGGAGCTGTAGCGGGGGGTTGTGTTGCGGGTGGCCTGGTTGCCGGTGGCTGCGTGACGAGAGGTTGCGGAGCCGGGGCAGATGTCGTTGGCGGCGCCGTGGTGGTTGTCGTCGGCGGAGCTGTTGTGGACGTCGTCGTCGTGG
>Ga0081455_10004208_pt1 | contig 16216 bp, 13 predicted proteins | sample TabmetS3T2R1_FD_70207 | JGI IMG/M metagenome (GOLD analysis project Ga0081455, IMG submission 70207) | Tabebuia heterophylla rhizosphere microbial communities from the University of Puerto Rico - S3T2R1 | ecosystem: Host-associated > Plants > Roots > Rhizosphere ... | reverse complement strand
GCGGCGGTGATCAGCGGTTTTGCAGCGAGATGGCAGGCGTCGGAAACGAGATAGCGCGTCTCGAAATTGTCGGAGCCGTCGAGCACGAGGTCGTAGCCGCCAACGATGTTCATGGCATTGCCGGCGTGGAGCCGTACCGCATGGGATTCGAACAACACATGCGGATTAAGCGCGCGGATCTGCTCGGCCGCGCTATCGACCTTGAGCCGGCCGACCTCCGGCGTGGTGTGGATGATCTGGCGCTGCAGGTTGGACAGCGAAACCCTGTCGTCATCGACCACGCCCAACGTGCCGACGCCGGCGGCGGCCAGATACATCAGCGCCGGCGCGCCGAGCCCGCCCGCGCCGATCACCAGCACGGCGGCCTCCTTCAGCGCCGCCTGGCCGGGGCCGCCGACCTCGCGCAGCACGATGTGGCGAGCGTAGCGTTCGAGTTCCTTGTCGCTCAGCATCCCTTTTCTCCCCTCATCCTGAGGAGCGGCGCCAAGCCGCGTCTCGAAGGATGGGCCACGGGCCTCATGGTTCGCCCGGCGATACGAAGTATCGTCCGGAAACGCGCGAAGACGCGCTCCTCACCATGAGGGTCCCCTGAACCGGCGTCCGGTTGTTGCTGACCTAGCAGATGTGCATAATCGGCGCTGGCTGCAATCCCGGGATTTGTCATGAGAACGGTGCTTTCGGCAACATTGTTGGTCGCAGCCATGGCATGCCCCGCCAAAGAAGCTGCCTTTGCCCAGATGCAGGCGCCCACGACCGCCGGCAGCAAGCCGAAGCCGGTCGCGACCACCACGATCCGTCCTCCGGGAGTACAAACCCCGGCTGACACCGCAAATGCCATGGCGCAGGCCGAGCGGCTTGCGCTGCAATCCGACCTCGCCTGGGTCGGCGAATATAACGGCGCGATATCGGGCGAAGTCAGCGAGCGCATGGTCAACGCCATCAAGGAATTCCAGAAGAACCGCGGCGCCAAGCCGACCGGCGTGCTCAATCCGCAGGAGCGCGGCATCCTCGCCGACACGGCGCGGAAGCGGCAGGAGAGCGTCGGCTGGAAGATCATCACCGATGCCGGCACCGGCGTGCGGCTCGGCATCCCCACAAAACTGGTGCCGCAGCAGACCAGCGACGCCAACGGCGCCAAATGGACCTCCCCGACCGGGACGGTGCAGATCGTGCTGTCGCGGCGCAAGGAGGCAAGCCCCACCACGGCAAAGCTCGCCGAGCAGGAGAAGAAGGCGAACGGCCGTACCGTCGACTACAACGTGGTGAAACCCGATTTCTTCGTGCTGTCGGGCCTGCAGGGGCTGAAGAAGTTTTATCTGCGCGGCACGTTCAAGGGCGACGAGGTCCGCATCCTCACCATCCTCTACGACCAGGCGGTGGAGAACACCGTCGAGCCGGTCGTGATCGCGATGTCGAGCGCGTTCAATGCCTTCCCGACCGGGCCGCAAGCAGGCCCGCCGCCGCGCAAGACGGTGGAATATGGCACCGGAATTGTCGTCGCCGAGGACGGCAGCATCGTCACCGACCGCCAGCTGGTCGACAGCTGCGTCGCCATCGCCATCGCCGGTTTTGGCAATGCCGACCGCATCGCTGAGGACAAGGAGCGCGACCTTGCGCTGCTGCGCATCTACGGTGCGCGCGGGTTGAAGCCGCTGGACCTGGCCAGTGGCGGCGGCAAGACCGCCGTCGAGCTCACGGGTATCGCCGATCCGCAAAGTCAGGGCGGCGGCAACGCCGCGAGCAGTGTCAAGGCGTCCGTCAACGGCGCCGATCTTGTGCCCGCGCCGGCGCTCGGCTTTTCCGGCGCAGCGGCGATGGATGCCGACGGCAAGTTCGCGGGGCTTGCACAGCTCAAGCCGGTGGTGGTCGCGGGGCCCACAAACAGCACGCCGTCGCAAGCGGCTTTGGTGCCGGCCGATGCGATCAGAGATTTCCTGAAAGCCAACGGCGTCGCCGCGTCCGGCACATCCACGGATGCGAAGGCATCCATCGTCCGCGTAATCTGCGTGCGGAAATAGCCCTCTCTTCACCTCGCCCCGCTTGCGGGGAGAGGTCGGATTGCATGAAATGCAATCCGGGTGAGGGGGACTCTCCACGCACACCTCTCTGACCGAATTTGCGGAAGCAGCCCCTCATCCCAACCCTCTAAGAGCGAGCTTCGCTCGTCTCGACCCCGCAAGAGCGGGGAGAGGGAGCTTTCCGCCGTCCTCGTTGACGCGCCGGCTAGTCCGGAAACGCCGGATTGCCGTAGGGATAGAATTTCTTCAGGTCGACATTGCGATACGGCAGCGCGTCGAGACGCGTGGTGCCGAGAAATGGCTCGTCCGGCTCCACCAGCAGAATCGTTTTCGCAAAACCATTGTCGTGAAAGCCACGGCGAAAGTGCACGCGCGACTTGATCGCGAACACCTTGAACGCGTCGAGATCGAGACCGAGCGCGCGGAGGGAGAACGGCTCCATGATCTGCACGAGATAGGTCGAAACAATCAGCACATTGTCGCGGCCGAATTTCACGACAACCCAGAACTGGCCATGGCCCTCGACTGCGTTGACGATCGTGCCCGTGATCCGCACGGGATCGCCGGCGGATTCGTCGACGAGCCCGCCGATCTCCATGTCGAACGCATCGCCCGCCCTGGCGCCGCTAGCCTTCAGTTCTGCCGTTGCCTTCGCATCGGCAATCGTCGCGATGATCACCTGCGAGAGGTCTTGCGCGATGATCTCTTTCAACAAAAACGTCGCCGAGCCCGAGCGATCGCTGTGATCGGCCAGCACCACCGGCGTCTCGCCGTTCGCAACCGCCGCTTTCGCGAGCGCAACGCCCTCGGCAATGGAATGGATTTTGGTCGACGTCAGCAGCCCCTCGCGATTGCGCCAGGCAAGCCGGGCAATGTCGCGGGCGATATCGGCCGCGAGCTTCTCGTTGCCGTTGGTGAGAACCTGGATGGTGATGCCAATGTCGGGCACGTCGGCAAAGGGAAAGCCGAAGAACACGTTGACATAGACGTCGGTCTCGCGCGCCTCCCACACCAGCGCCCGCTGGGTCAGGTCCATCCAGGGCGAGGCACCGGTCCACATCCGCACCGTCGCCGAGACGATCGGCACCTTCACCGTGACATGGGCCGGCTTGTAGTCGCCGCGGATCGCGCGCACCAGCATGCGCGCGGCACGCTCGCCCTGCAGGTATTCGTCGTAATGCGGGAAGTATTTGACCGCAAAGCCCATGTCGGCATGCTTGAGGAACTCATCGTCCTCATTGCCATGCAGATCGAAGGTCGCGGCAATGAAAGCCTTTGGCCCCACGATCCCGCGCACCCGCCGTGCCAGCTCGGCTTCGGGGCGCGGCACACCGCGCACCGCCATCGCGCCGTGGACGCAGAGATAGACACCGTCGAACGGGCCCTCGGCCTGCAACCCTTCGATCATCCTGCCGGTGAGCGTCTCGAAGGCCTCTTCGGTCACCCAGCCCGAGCCCATATAGGTCTTCGGCCAGAGCGGCGATTCGATGCCGACCAGTTCGACCCCATCGAACTCGCGCGCCATCTTCACAAAGCCGCCCATGTAGGATTTTGGGTAGGCCTTCAGCAGCGCCTCACCTTTCACGGGCGAGCCCGGATAGATGAAATCGTCAAGCCGGGTGTCGTTCTTCAGGAAGGTGACGGTTTCGTGGGCGAAGTGCAGCACCGCAATTCGGATCGGATCGCGCATGCCGCTCTCCGCCTCAGCGCAGGCCGAACCGCACGCCGGCGCGCGCGAGTCCGCCGGACATCCCGATCGGCGTGCCGTCGGCGCGCCAGCAGGCGGCGCCGGACAGCCGTCCGTCTTCAGTGAATTCGATGCCGTTCATGCCGCCGCCAACCGTCGACATCGCCACGACCTTGTGGCCCATGCCCTTAAGTTTTTCGCGCACACTCTCCGGCACGGACGGCTCGACCTCCAGCGCATTGCCCTCGGTCCAGACACGCGGCGCCTCGACGGCTTCCTGCAGCGTCATGCCGTGGTCGATCAGATTGAGCAGCGCCTGCATCGCGCTCGGGAAGATGCGCTTTCCTCCGGGCAGCCCCAGCGCATAGCGCAGTCTGCCGCCATAGAGCGCCATCATTGGCGACATCGAGGTGGTGATGCGCTTGCCCGCCGCCAGCGACAGCGCGTGTCCCGGCCGGGGATCGTATAGATGCATGTAGTTGTTCGGGATGGTGCCGAGACCCGGAATCAAAATCTTCGCGCCGAACAGATTGTTGATGGTCTGCGTGGTCGCGACCACATTGCCTGCGCTATCAGCCGCGGTCATGTGCGTGGTGCAGGCGCTTTCGAGCTGCTCGACGCCGGCGCCCCAGGCCCGCGCCTTGGCATCGTCGATGCTGCGGCGGCGCTCGTCGGCATAGGCTTTGGAGGTCAACCGCTCCACCGGCACGTTGATATAGGCGGGATCGCCGCTCGCGGCCTCGCGGTCGGCAAAGGCGATCTTCATGACTTCCGCAAGGTAGTGGATGGTTTGCGCCGTGCCGAAGCCGAGCGAGGCGATGTCAAAACCTTCCAGGATGTTGAGCATCTGCGCGATGTGCACGCCGGAAGCCGCGGGCGGCGGCGGGCCCATGATCTGCCAGCCGCGATAATTGGCGCGGATCGGCTGCCGCTCGACGGTCTTGTAGGTTTTCAGATCCTCATGCGCAATGAAGCCGCCATTGGCTTTCATGTAGTCGACGAGGACATTGCCGAGCAGGCCGTTATACAGCGCGTCCGGCCCGTGCTGCGCGATGTAGGCAAGCGTCTCCGCATATTCGGATTGCACCACGCGCTCGCCGGGCTTGAGCGGCACGCCGTTGGGCAGATAGATCGCCGAGATCGGCTTGTCCTTCAGCATGACAGCGGCGCCATCGCCGATGCATTCGTGCAGATAGGGCGTCACCGAAAAGCCGCGCGCGGCATGCTTGATCGCGGGCTGCATCACGTCGGCAAGGCTCATGGTGCCGAAGCGCGCCAGCGTCTCGCACCACGCCTTCAGCGAGCCGGGAACGGCGACGGCCTTCGGCCCGTTGAGATTCTCGTCGCCCACGGTGTCGAACACGTCATGCGGCGAGCCCGGCTTGGAGGTGTAGGTGTCGGGCTTCACCGCTGATGGCACCGTGCTCTGGCCGTCGATGAAGCGATGGCTGCCGTCGGCCAGGCGGATGTGCGCCATGCCGCCGCCGATGATGCCGACCATCATCGGCTCGACCACGGTCAGCGCAAACAGGGTCGCGATCGCGGCGTCTACCGCATTGCCACCGGCGGCGAGCATTTCCGCGCCCGCGGCTGAGGCCAGCGGATGATTGCTCACCACCATGCCGCGGCTGGAAAAGGCAGGTCTCTTTTCACATTGAAAGACAGTTGCCGCGCGGTCGCGCCAGTTACCACCCATCGCCTTTGTTTTCTCGTTTTGTGGAGCGATGGCCGCGATGTTCCCCGGCCTTGCGCGCTCGGTCAAGCCGTCGCGATTTTCCTCGTCACGGCATTCTCAGGCGATCGGTCAATCATTTCTGGCACTTCGGGCACCAGAAGGTCGAGCGGCCGTTCTGGTTGAAGCGGCGTATGGTGCCGCCGCAGCGCGGCGTTTGGCACTTTTCGCCTTCGCGGTCATAGACCTGGAAGGAATGCTGGAAATAGCCGAGCTCGCCCGAGGTCTGGCGATGGTCGCGCAGCGACGAGCCGCCGGCCTTGATCGCCTGGTTCAGCACCGTGTGGATCTCCTCCACCAGCCTCCGCGCGTGATCGGTCGTTTCGCCCTTCCTGGTCGAAAGCGTCGCGGCCAGGCGGCGCGGCGACAGATGCGCGCGATACAACGCCTCGCAGACATAGATGTTGCCAAGTCCCGCCACCACGCGCTGGTCGAGCAGCGCGGCTTTCACGCTGGTCTTCTTGTTGTGACAGGCCTGCGCCAGCATATCGGCATCGAACTCATTGCCAAGCGGCTCGGGACCGAGCCCCTGCAGCAGCGGCTCCTCGCCGAGCTCGTTGCGGGCGATGATCTTCATGTAGCCGAAGCGCCGCGGGTCGTTGAACACCACCGACGCGCCTGACGACATGTGAAACACCACATGGTCGTGGGCGCGGTCCTCGTTGCGCGGATGATGGAATTCGCCCGGCGTCACACTGACCTCGCCCTTCAGCACGCGAAACGAGCCGGACATGCCCAGATGCATCAACAGCACGTCGCCCGAGGTCAGGTCCGCCATCAGGTATTTGGCGCGGCGGCCGAGCCCGGTGACAGTCTGGCCGGTCAGGCGCGCGGTAAAGTCATTTTGAAAGGGAAAGCGCAAATCCTTGCGCCGGGCTTCCGCTTTAACGATTTTGGCGCCCTCCATGACGGGTTGCAGGCCGCGGCGGACGGTCTCGACTTCGGGCAATTCGGGCATGAGGTCATTCACCTTATGGAGGGCGTGTGATAGCCCCATTGCGGCCGGCGCGCTATGGTCCGCCGGGTGGGATCAAGTGAGTAGAGTGATGGCTCGGCCGGACCAAACCACGCATTTCGGCTTCAGGGACGTGCCCCTGGGCGAGAAACAGACGCTGGTGAACGAGGTGTTTCGCAGCGTCGCCGCGCGCTACGATTTGATGAACGACCTGATGTCTGCAGGCCTGCACCGGGCCTGGAAAGACATCATGGTCACCACGCTCAACCCGCCGAGGAACGACGCGCCGTTCCACTTGCTCGACGTCGCCGGCGGCACTGGCGATATCTCCTTCCGCGCGGCGAAAGCGTCCGGCCCAGGCTTCCGCGCCACCGTTTGCGATATCAATCTGGATATGCTCGAGGTCGGCCGCAACCGCGCGACAGCCCAGCATCTCGACGATCGCGTCGGCTTTGTCGAGGGCAATGCCGAGCAGCTCACCTTTCCCGATCGCACCTTCGATGCCTACACCATCGCGTTCGGCATCCGAAACGTGCCGCAGATCGATCTCGCGCTGAAGGAAGCCTGGCGCGTGCTGCGCCCCGGCAGCCGGTTCCTCTGTCTTGAATTCTCCACCGTCGACGTGCCCGGGCTCGACCGGCTCTACGACCTGTTCTCGTTCCGCATCATTCCGCCGCTTGGCCGTGCGGTGACTGGTGATGCCGAGTCCTATCAATATCTCGTCGAATCGATCCGCAAATTTCCCAAGCCCAATGCGTTTGCCGACATGATCCGCGCAGCCGGCTTCTCGCGCGTCAAATGGCAGAGCCTGTCGGGCGGCATCGTGGCGCTGCATTCGGGCTGGCGTTTGTGATCTCTGCAACGACCCACATTGCAAGGCTTGCCCGCGCCGGTTTCGTATTTGCGCGCGAGGGCGTATTCGGCGTCATCGATCCGGCACTGGTGCCGGCGCCGGGCCAGCTGCTGGTGAAGCTGGCTCGCCTGATCGAGCGACCCGGCGCCAAGGCCGGCCCGCGTTTGTCGCGCGCGCTGACGCGGCTTGGCCCTGCCTATCTCAAGCTCGGGCAATTTCTCGCAACGCGGCCGGACGTCGTCGGCGTCGCCATGGCGAACGATCTGGAAAATCTGCAGGACCGCCTGCCGCCGTTCTCGCAGGCCGAGGCCGAGGCCGCCGTCGCGCAATCGCTGGAGAAGCCTGTTTTGCAGGCCTTTGCGACCTTTGGACCATCGGTCGCCGCGGCCTCGATCGCACAGGTGCATCGCGGTGAGGTGATGCGCGACGGCGTGCGCCATCCGGTGGCGATCAAGGTGCTGCGGCCCAACGTCGCCTCGCGCTTCCGCCGCGATCTTTCCGATTTCTTCTTTGTCGCACACAAGGCCGAATTGCACTCAGCCGAGGCGCGGCGGCTGCGCCTGATCGAAGTGATCAACACCATGTCGCGCACGGTCGCGATGGAGATGGATCTGCGGCTGGAAGCGGCCGCACTCTCCGAGATGGCGGAGAACACACGCGACGATCCGGATTTCCGCGTGCCGGCCGTGGACTGGGACCGCACCACCCACAACGTGCTGACGCTAGAGTGGATCGACGGCATCGCGCTGAATGATCACGCCCGGCTCGCACAGGCGCATGTCGATCTGCCCGACCTCGGCCGCAAGGTGATCCAGAGCTTTCTGCGCCACGCGCTGCGCGACGGCTTCTTCCATGCCGACATGCATCCCGGCAATCTGTTCCTTGATGAAACCGGCCGGCTGGTCGCGGTCGATTTCGGCATCATGGGCCGGCTGGGACTGAAGGAGCGGCGTTTCCTCGCAGAAATCCTGCTCGGCTTCATCACCCGCGATTATCGCCGCGTCGCCGAGGTGCATTTCGAGGCCGGCTATGTGCCGGGCCATCATTCGGTGGAGAATTTCGCGCAAGCCATCCGCGCCATCGGCGAGCCGATCCACAATCGCACCGCCGAAGAAATCTCGATGGCAAGGCTGTTGACACTCCTGCTTGAGGTCACCGGCCTTTTCGACATGCAAACGCGCCCCGAGCTGATCCTGCTGCAGAAGACCATGGTGGTGGTCGAGGGCGTGGCGCGCGGTTTTGACCCGAAACTCGACATCTGGAAGGTCGCCGATCCCGTGGTGCGGGAATGGATCGAGCGCAATCTCGGCCCGGTCGGCCGCATCCAGGGCGCATTGGCCGGCGCCGGCGAGCTTGGCCGGGCGGCCGCCAGCCTGCCTATGATGGCCAGCCGCGCCGTGACCGTGCTCGAGCATCTGGAGAGGATGGTGCGCGAGGGCGTCACGCTGTCGCCAGAGACCATTGCCGCCTTCAGCCGCGCCGAGGCCAGAAAAGACCGCTGGCGGACGCTGGCGATCTGGATTATCGCGGCAACCTTCATCGGAATTCTCTGGGCGGTCCGGCAGCTCTGATTGCATAGCCATCAAAGCGATGCTAGCATTGCTAGCAGTTCTCATCCCCGGGGCCGTCCCATGGCCAATCTCACCATCCGAAAGCTCGACGACGCCATCCGCGACGAATTGCGGCTGCGCGCCGCCCGCAACGGCCGCTGGGTCGAGGATGAGGTGCGGGTGATCCTGCGCGAGGCAGCGCAGAATCACCCGCCTGCGCCCTCGGTCGCAGCCGCTCTACCCGCCGAGCAACCAGCTGCGGACGCCGCGAGCCGCCTGCCCCGCGTCACCCTGATCATCGGCGGCGGCATTGCCGCCTACAAGGCGCTCGACCTGATCCGCCGGCTGAAGGAGCGGCAGATCGAGGTCCGCTGCGTGCTGACCAAAGCCGCGCAGCAATTCGTCACGGCGCTTGCGGCAAGCGCGCTGTCGCATGAGCGCGTCTATACCGATCTGTTCGATCCCGAGAGCGAATTCGACGCCGGCCACATTCGCCTGGCGCGCGACTGCGACCTGATCGTGGTGGCGCCCGCCACCGCCGACCTGATGGCGAAGATGGCGCACGGCCATGCCGACGATCTCGCCAGCGCCATTTTGCTCGCCGCCAACCGGCCGATCCTGCTGGCGCCGGCGATGAATCCGCTGATGTGGAAAAACTCCGCCACCCGCCGTAACGTCATGCAGCTCCGCCGCGATGGCGTTCGCACCGTCGGCCCCAACGCGGGCGAGATGGCGGAAGCGGGCGAAGCCGGCGTCGGCCGGATGTCGGAGCCAACCGAAATCGCGGCTGCCGCCGAGCACATGCTGCGCCCGCCCAAACCGCAGCCGCTCGCGGGCAAGCGCGTGCTGATCACGGCCGGCCCCACGCATGAGGCGATCGATCCAGTGCGCTACATCGCCAACCGCTCTTCCGGCAAGCAGGGTTTTGCCATTGCCGCCGCCGCACAGGCCGCCGGCGCCGATGTCGTTCTCGTCACAGGCCCGGTCGATTTGCGCGATCCCGCAGGCGTCACCGTGATCCATGTGGAATCGGCGCGCGACATGCTGCACCATGTGGAAGCCGCATTGCCGGCTGATATCGCGATTTTCGCCGCTGCTGTCGCCGACTGGCGCGTGGCGAGCGAAGGCGCGCAAAAACTGAAGAAGACGCCCGCCGGCATGCCGCCGCTGCAGCTGGTGGAAAACCCCGACATCCTCGCCACCGTCTCCAAGCTGAAGGACAAACGTCCGCCGCTGGTGATCGGCTTTGCCGCCGAGACCGAACAGCTGATCGACAACGCCAAAGCAAAGATCGAGCGCAAGGGCTGCGACTGGATCCTCGCCAATGACGTGTCGCCTGCGAGCGGCGTGATGGGCGGCGACCGCAACACGATTCATCTGCTGACGCGCGAGGGCGCCGACATCGATGTTGATTCCTGGCCTGTCATGACCAAGGAGCAGGTCGCAAGCGAGCTGGTGGCGCGGATCGCGAAACAGGCCGGAGCAAAATCGTGAGCGGCACAGTCAAGGTCGACATCCGCCAGCTGCCGCATGGCGAAGGTCTTGCGCTGCCGGCGTATCAGAGTGCCGACGCGGCCGGCCTCGATCTGCTCGCAGCGGTGCCGGAAGGCGCGCCGCTCATTCTCGCGCCGGGCAAGCATGCGATGGTGCCGACGGGACTTGCGATCGCATTGCCATCAGGCTTTGAAGCGCAGGTGCGGCCGCGTTCGGGACTGGCGGCCAAGCACGGCATCACCGTGCTCAATTCGCCGGGCACGATCGATGCGGATTACCGCGGCGAGATCAACGTCATCCTGATCAATCATGGCGAGGCGCCGTTTGCGATCCGTCGCGGCGAACGCATCGCGCAAATGGTGATCGCGCCGGTGGTGCAGGCGCAGCTGGTTCCTGCGACCGATCTCTCGTCGACGGATCGCGGCAGCGGCGGGTTCGGCTCGACCGGCCGCTAAACCATTCATTTCCCTGCTATTTGAGGATCGCCTGCAAAGTCACCAATCACGGCGATTGACTTTACCTACTAGTAGGTAGATAAGCGAGCGTCTTCTCTCCAACCATAGGATCCGCCGTGACAACCGAACTGTACTGGCTGACGCTGACCGCACTGATGACCGCCCTGTTCTGGGCGCCCTACGTCCTGAACCGCATAGCGGTGGGCGGACTTGGCGCCGCGCTCGCCGGCACGTCGCCGGCCAGCGAGGGCCATTCCGCCTGGGCCAACCGCGCCATCAAGGCCCACACCAATGCGATCGAGAACCTCGCGATCTTCGCGCCAATCGTGCTCACCGCCCATGTGCTGAACATTTCCAACGGCGCGACGAAAGCGGCGGTCGTCGTCTACTTCTTCGCGCGGCTCATCCACTTCGTGGTCTATTCGGCAGCGATCCCGGCAGCGCGAACGCTCGCTTTCACCGCCGGCTGGCTGGCGCAGATCGTCATCATCGCCAGCATCCTGCGCTGGATTTGAGTGCCGGGGTTCTGATCGCGATGGCCCGCCCGCTCCTGCTTGTCACCGGCATCGCCGAAGGTCTTGGCTCCGAAATCGCCACGGCCTTTGCGCGGGCGGGCCATGACGTCATCGGTCTTTCGCGCAGCGACCGCTGTTCGGCGCATATCCGCCAATCGGTAGAACAGCATGGCGGCAGCTACGCACATCTTGCCTGCGACCTGACCTCATCAGGCGATGTTGCCGCAGCGCTCAAGCCGCATGCCGCGCGCGTCGACGTGCTCGTTCACAACGCGCATATGCTCCTGGTCAAGCCGTTCGAGCAAACCAGCGCGATCGAATTCGAGCATGTCTGGCGCGTCGCCTGCCTTGGCGCTGCGCTGTCGGCACAGGCCGTCCTTCCCCATATGACGGCGCGCCAGCGGGGAACCATCATCTTCACCGGCGCCACCGCCGGCATTCGTGGCGGCGCCAAATTTTCGGCCTTTGCCTCGGCCAAATTCGCGCTGCGGGGGCTGGCGCAATCGCTGGCGCGCGAGTTCGGCCCCCGCGGCGTGCATGTCGCCCATCTGGTGCTCGACGGCCTGATCGATGAGGTGCAGACTGAGCGGCGTTTTGGCGCTTCGTCCACGGCCCGGATGTCGCCGCAGGCGGTCGCGCAGGCCTGCCTCGATCTCTCGGCACAGCATCCCTCGGCATGGACGCACGAGATGGACTTGCGCCCGTTCTCTGAACGGTTTTGAGGAGACATCGATGTCCAATGAACTCGTCAACGCCGACTTCGCTCAGCGCGTCGTGATCGCGACCGATACGCTGCCCTGGGTTCCCTCGCCGCAGGCAGGCGTGGAGCGCCGCCTGCTCGACCGCATCGGTGGCGAGGTCGCGCGCGCCACTTCGCTGGTCCGCTACGCCAAAGCCTCCGCCTTCCCCGCCCATCAACACGGGCTGGGCGAGGAGTTCCTGGTACTCGACGGCGTGTTCTCCGACGAGCACGGCGACTATCCCAAGGGTACCTATGTCCGCAATCCGCCCGGCAGCCGTCACACGCCGCGGACGGAGCCGGGCTGCACCATCCTGGTCAAACTGCGTCAGATGGAGCTGTCGGAGACGACACGGGTCGTGATCGATACGTCCTCCGCCAATTGGGAACCGGGCGGCGCGCCCGGCCTCTCCCGGCTGCCGCTGCATGACGCTGAAGATACCGGCGAACGAGTGGCGCTGGAACGGCTCGCCCCCGGCACCCGTCTCGGCGAAGAGGATTGCCCCGGCGGCGAAGAGATTTTTCTGTTGTCGGGATCGCTCCGGGACGAATATGGCAACTACGGCGCGGGCGCCTGGATCAGGTATCCGGTCGGGTTCCGCCGCAGCCTCGAATCGCGGCATGGCGCGACCTATTGGGTGAAACGAGGACATCTGCGCCCGATGTCATGATGGGAAGACGATGACGACGACGACGGCGACAAGGCAGAGATCGGAGACCGCTGAACAGATCCTCGATCTCGCCGAGACGCTGATCCAGACCCGCGGCTACAGCGCCTTCTCCTATCAGGACATTGCGGACGCGCTCGGCATCCGCAAGGCCAGCATCCATTACCATTTTCCGTCCAAGAGCGATCTCGGCGTTGCCGTGGTGAACCGCTACATCGACCGCTTCGACGCCGCGCTGACCGAGGTTGCCGGCGACGACGCGCAGTCGTCGATGGCGATGCTGGATCTCTACGTGCAGCCCTATCTCCAGTTCGCCCGCGCCCCCGACCGGGTCTGCCTGTGCGGCGCGCTGTCGGGCGAGATGCTGGCGCTGCCGGAGGAAATGCGCGCGCGGGTCGACCATTTCTTCAGGACGCATCAGGCGTGGCTGACCAGGCTCTTGAAGCGCGGCGTGGCGCGCGGCGAGTTCGATCTGCCGGCGCCGCCGGCCAAGGTCGCGCGGTCGATTTTCGCCGGGCTGCAGGGCGCCTTGCTGGTCAAGCGTGCCACCGGCGACCTCTCGCAGATCAACGACGTGATCGCGGTCATGAAGTTGCAGCTTGCTCGCCGCGCCTAAGCCGCACAACCGTGCGATTACGGACAGTTTTCCAAGACTGCCACGCAATTTTCCACGGCCGGTTTTGCGTTCACGGTCTGGACTCTTACCCCATGAGTCGCCTTGGGATTATTCTCTTTTGATTCGTGCACGGCGGGGGAAGCGCCGGGCGTGAAGTCGTGCGTTCCTTGGGGCAAATCATGTCGGGCGTAGTCGCGGCAATGCGTCGAACCCTGCTGTCGTGCACCTCACTGGCGCGCAACGGCCTGATGGGACTCGCCTTTTCGGCATTGCTGCCCATTTCCTCCGCGTTTGCCGCGGACCTCGGCATTACCGAGGCCATTTCCGACTGGCTCGATCTCAATCACCAGGAATTCGCCGTTCTCGCCACCGCCATGGCGCTGCTGGGCTTTTCCGTGGTCTCGGCGATCCTGCTGATGCGCAATCGCACCCGCGCGGCGCGGAACGAGAGCAAGCTGCGCGCCCAGATCAGCGAGCTGGCCAACCAGACCGACCGGCTGAGCGCGCTCCTGTTCGCCGAGCCGCAGGTGCTGATTTCCTGGCCCGCCGGCGACGACCGGCCGCGCATCGGCGGCGACGTTTCGCTGCTGCTGCCGGAGGGCCAATTGCGGCAGCGCGTCCTTGCCTTCGGTGCCTGGCTGCCGGCGGAATCGGCCGTGCAGATGGAACGCGCGGTCGATGCGCTGCGGGAGAAGGGCGAAGGCTTCATGCTCAACCTCGCAACCTCGGCGGGGCGCGCGGTGGAGGCAATGGGCCGCGCCATCGGCGGGCAGGCTATTGTGCGGATTCGCGAACTCGCGGGCGTGCGCCGCGAACTCGCCGAATCCAATCGGCGCTACCAGACGCTGCTCGAGGAAACCGAGCTGTTGCGCGATTTCGCCGGCGCCGCTCCCTGGCCGATCTGGGCCAAGGATTCGCAGGGCGTGCTGCGCTACGCCAATATGGCCTATGCGAAGGCGACGGAAGCCAGAAGCGCCGCCGATGCGGTCCACCGCAATCTCGAATTGCTGGAAAGCGACCAGTCCAGCGAGATGACCAAGGCGCTGAACGACAATGCGGCCTATTCCGCGCGGCTTCCCGTCGTGCTGAGCGGCGAACGCCGCACCTATGACGTGCAGGCCAGGAAGTTCCCGAGCGGCAGCGCGGCGATTGCCGTCGATGCCAGCGAGGTGGCGCAGCTGAAGGCGGCGCTGCAGCGGATGGCCGAAGCGCATCGCCGCACCCTCGACCAGCTCTCCTCCGGCGTCGCCGTGTTCGACTCCAACCGACGGCTTGCCTTCTACAACGAGTCCTACCGCCGGCTCTGGGGCCTCGATCAGGCATTCCTCGACGCCCATCCCGACGATTCCAGCGTGCTCGACCGGCTGCGCGCCAACCGCAAGCTGCCCGAGCAGCCGGACTTCCGCGCCTGGAAGGCCAAGCTGCACGAAGCCTATCGCGCGATGGAATCGGAGACCTACACCTGGTTCCTGCCTGACGGCCGCGCCATCGCTGTCGTCACCACGCCTAATCTCGAAGGCGGCGTCACCTATCTCTTCGACAATGTCACCGAAAGCCTGGACATGGCGCGCCGCTTCGACGGCCTGATCCGGGTGCAGCGCGAGACGCTCGACAACCTCACCGAGGCGGTCGCGGTGTTCGGCAGCAACGGCCGCGCGCAATTGTCCAACCCGGCCTTTGCCAAGATGTGGCGGCTGTTGCCGGAGACGCTGCGCGAGCAGCCGCATATCGAGACGGTGGAAGAGCTGTGCAAGCCGCTGTTTGACGATGCGCTGACCTGGCGCGCGCTGCGCGAAGCCATCACCGCGATCGAGAACCGCGCCCAGGTCGCGCAGAAGATCGAGCGCAAGGACGGCAGCGTGCTGGAATGCATGACCATCCCGCTGCCCGACGGCGCGACCATGCTCACCTTCCAGGACATCACCGACACCGAGAACGTCGAGCGCGCGCTGCGCGAGCGCAACGAGGCGCTGGAGACCGCCGACCAGATGAAGGTGGATTTCGTCCACCACGTCTCCTACGAGCTGCGCTCGCCGCTCACCACCATCATCGGCTTCGCGCATTTCCTCAGCGATCCCTCGACCGGTCCGCTGACGCCGAAGCAGGCCGAGTATCTCGACTACGTCACCAAATCGACCAATGCGCTGCTCGCGCTGACCAACAATATCCTTGATCTTGCCACCATTGATGCCGGCGCCATGAAGCTCGAGCTCGGCCCGGTCAATATCCAGAAGGCAATCGAGGCCGCCGCGGAAGGCATCCAGGACCGCCTTGCCACCGACCGCATCACGCTGAAGGTCGATATCGAATCCAACATCGGCACCTTCACCGGCGACGAGCGGCGCGTGGTGCAGGTGCTGTATAACCTGCTGGCCAATGCCGTCGGCTTCTCGCCGCATGATGCGGTCGTCACCGTCAGCGCACGGCGCACCAGTACCCATGTGGTGTTCACTGTGGCCGATTCCGGGCCCGGAATCCCGGCGGAAGCCAAGGACAAGGTATTCAACTGGTTTGAGAGCTATTCCAACGGCTCGCGGCACCGCGGCGCGGGGCTCGGCCTGTCGCTGGTGCGATCATTTGTCGAACTGCATGGCGGTGAGGTACGCTTCGACCCGACCGTCGCCAAGGGCACGACGGTCATCTGTGAGTTCCCGCTCGACCGAGCCGCCCATCGCCACGCCGCGGAATGACGTCGTCAGCTATCTTCTCCCTCGCGCTTGTCAACGAGACCGCCACCGCGCATCTGATGGCGGATCTTGCGCTCCTGACAGGCCCCGGCGCCGTCATCACGCTGTCCGGCGATCTCGGCGCCGGCAAGACCGCGGCGGCCCGCGCCATGATCCGCTACCTCGCCAGCGACGACGAGCTGGAGGTGCCGAGCCCGACCTTCACGCTGGCGCAGACCTACGACCTGCCGCTGTTCCCGCTGATCCA
>Ga0081455_10004207_pt1 | contig 16219 bp, 6 predicted proteins | sample TabmetS3T2R1_FD_70207 | JGI IMG/M metagenome (GOLD analysis project Ga0081455, IMG submission 70207) | Tabebuia heterophylla rhizosphere microbial communities from the University of Puerto Rico - S3T2R1 | ecosystem: Host-associated > Plants > Roots > Rhizosphere ... | reverse complement strand
CTCATCATCACCCTCAGCCAGAAGAGGCGACAAATCCGGGCGACAAAATTAATGGCGCGACGCCGGGGTTGCAGAATTGATTTATCTTGACAACACCCTATGTAGAAGTCTATACATATAGGTGTCTACATTAATTGTTGAACTATCAGACAGTGTAGCGTCGTTCATGTCGCTACGAACGACGCCCTGAAAAGTGAAAACCGTCCCCTGGGTACGCGTCGCTTCCAGCGCGCAGTCTCGGCGAAAGGCGTATTGATCGGGAGCAGACGTTCCCGAAGTCGCCTCGCCTGAGTCGAGTGACTATCGCTTGCAGGCGCGCGCACCCGGCTCTAGGCGCGTTGCGGGCCTCCCATAGATTTGTAGATTTGGCGCCCACGACTGCGCGCTGGAAGCGACGCGTCCCCAGGGGGCCTAGGAGCGAAGAATGGCCAAAGGATATCTCTCTTACACGATGGCGCTGATCCTGCAGGCGCTCGACAACGGTTACAAATACGGCCTTGAAGTAATGACGGTGACAGGGCTGGCGAGCGGGACGGTCTACCCGGCGTTGAGGCGGTTGGAGGACGCGGGCTACGTCGATTCCAAGTGGGAGCGGCAGAGCATCGCGCAGGCCGAGCAGCGTCCGGCGCGCAAATACTACGAAGTGACCGAAGAGGGCAGGGACGCGCTCGCCGAAGCGCGCAAGCGGTTTCGGCTACTGGATCATCTCGAACAACCCGCGCCCAAACTCAAACCCGCGCGCGGAAAGGGATGAGCCATGCGCCAACGCGGACGAAAAGCTCGCGCGCGGCCCTGGCTGTGGCTGGTTCGGCTGATCGGCGTGATCGTGCCACGTCGATTGCGGGACGATTGGCGGCAGGAGTGGGAAGCAGACTTGCAGTATCGCGAAGGGCTGCTGGCTGAGTGGGACAAGCTCGACCGGCGCGGCAAACTCGATCTGCTGTGGCACAGCCTGGGCGCGTTTGCGGATGCGCTGTGGCTGCAGCCGAGAAGACTGGAGGACGAAATGTTTCAGGACTTGCGTTTTGGCCTGCGGATGCTACTCAAGGACAAGGCCTTCACCGTAGTGGCGGTGTTGACGCTCAGCCTGGGCATCGGCGCAAACACTGCGATCTTCAGCGTTGTGAACGCCGTCTTGCTCAGGCCGCTGCCGTACAAAGCTCCGCAACAATTGGTGTGGATAGAAGAGTTTTCAGATACATCCGAGAACGATCCGATTCCCGGCCCGCACTTCCTCGAATGGAGCGAACAGAACCGAATACTCGAGAGCATTGCCGGGTATAACGTTGAAGAGGCGACGCTGACCGGCGGGGGCGAGCCTGAGAGATTACAATGCGGTTGGGTCACGGCCGGCTTCTTTCCCACGCTCGGAGCGCAGTTCGCGCTCGGACGCAACTTTCTCGCTGCTGAAGATCGCCCCGGCGGCGAGCGAGTCGCCATCATCAGCCACGGATTGTGGCGGCGACGCTTCAACTCCGATCCGAACATCATTGGCCGCAAGATTACGCTCAACGATCAGGGCCACGCGATCATCGGCGTGCTCCCGCCCGATTTTCGTTTCATTCAGCCGCTGGATCTTTGGACGCCGATGGCGCTCGACGCTCAGCAGGAACGCGGCCATCAAATGATCACGCTGCTCAACGTGATCGCGCGGCTCAAACCCGGCTTCTCCCGTGAGCAGGCGCAAACGGAATTGGCGGACATTCTGCAACGCTATGAAGGCGCAAAGCCGAAAAATGTTATGTCGTTCGCCGGCAATCGGGCCCGCGTCATTCCGCTGCATCAACAACTGGTCGGCGATACGAAGCGCCTGTTGCTGATTCTGCTCGGCGCGGTCGGGCTGATCTTGCTGATCGCCTGCGCAAACGTCGCCAATCTGACGATGGCGCGGGCCGCCGCGCGCGGCCCGGAGATGGCGATTCGCGCGGCGCTCGGAGCCGGACGAGTTCGGTTGATGCGGCAGACGCTCACTGAAAGCCTGTTACTGGCGGCGGTCGGCGGCCTGTGCGGATTGCTTTTGGCATACGGGTTGACGAAGGCGATTGTCTCGCTGAACTCGGCCGGCGCGCTGGGCCAGATCTCCAATATGGCGCGGATCGGCATTGATTCAAGCGTGCTTCTCTTTACGCTGCTGGTCTCGCTCTTGACCGGCGTCGTCTTTGGCCTCTTCCCGTCGTTGCAGGCATCGCGTCCCGATTTGAACGCCTCGCTCAAAGAAGGTGGGCGCGGCGGCGGCTTCCATCGTGGACGCGCGCGCCAGTCACTGATGATCGCTGAAGTCGCGATGACCATAACATTGCTGGTCGGCGCGGGGCTGCTCGTCAGGAGTTTCGTCAATCTGTTCAGAGTCAATCCAGGCTTCCGCGCGGAGAACGTGTTGACGGCGCGGCTCTCTCTGCCGTCTCCGCGTTACGAAAAGAGCGAAGATCGCCTGCGTTTTATGCGAGAGTTATTGCCACGTCTGGCGGCTCTGCCCGGAGTCGAATCGGTCGGGGCCATCAACCACCCGCCGCTGACGGGATTCACTTTCTTCGGCTGGCTGCGAGTGGAAGGGCGTCCGGAGGCGCCTAACAACAGAGAGCCTGCGTCGCCGATCGGACAGGTCACGCCGGATTATTTCCGCGCGATGGGCATCCCGCTGCGCGCAGGTCGTTATTTCACCGAAAGTGACAATGCGGATGCGCCCAGAGTGTTGTTATTGAACGAAGCTCTGGCGCGCAAACTCTTCCCCGGCGAAGACGCCGTCGGCAAGCGCGTGAATCCATTCGGCGCAAATAGGGATTACGCCACTGTGGTCGGCGTGATCGGCGATGTGCGCCACAGCGGGCTGGATCAGGCAGTCACTCCGGAAGTCTATATCCCTTATCTGCAAAACGGCGGCGGCCTGATAGCGCTGACTATCCATACTAAGGTCGATCCGCTCAGCCTGACCAATGCCGTACGCCAACAGACGCTGGCGGTTGACCCCAATATGCCGGTTTACGAGGTGATGACGATGGAGCAGCGCCTGTCAGATTCGGTTTCCTCGCGCCGCTTCAATCTGCTGCTGCTCGGCGCGTTCGCGCTGCTGGCGCTCACCCTCGCCGCGGTCGGAGTTTACGGCGTGATCTCTTACGCCGTCACACAGCGCGCGCATGAAGTTGGCGTTCGCATGGCGCTCGGCGCGCAAACAGCGGACGTGCTGCGACTTTTCGTCAGGCAGGGAATGTCGCTGGTAGCCGTCGGCGCTTCGATCGGGCTGCTTGGAGCCTTGGCGTTGACGCGAGTAATGGAGAGTTTGCTCTTCGGCGTGAGCGCGACTGACCCGCTGACATTCGCGGGCGTGGCGTCGTTGCTAGGGCTCGTGGCGCTCGCGGCATGCTATCTGCCGGCGCGGCGCGCAACGAAAGTCGACCCGATGACCGCGCTGCGCCACGAGTAAAGATCGTAGTCCCGCCTTTAGGCGGCTGCAAATTGAGGAAATGTGTTACGAATTCACTCGTGACCTTCTTCATTGAAACCCGTGATTCCGCTTCTTCAAAGGGGCGAGCGCATCAATGAAAAAAGATCGTTTCGGCTCGGCAAGATTCCGCCTAAAAGCGGGACTACGAACTTTTCGCTTCTGGCTCTGGCTGGTCCGCGTTATCGGCGTGATCGTGCCGCGCCGCCTGCGCGCCGATTGGCGGCAGGAGTGGGAGGCCGAGTTGTGTTATCGCGAAAAGCTGTTGGCCGAGTGGGACAAACTCGATTGGCGCAACAAACTCGATTTGCTCTGGCACAGCCTGGGAGCGTTTGCGGATGCGCTCTGGCTGCAACCGAAAAGATTGGAGGACGAAATGTTTCAGGACTTGAGATACGGCATGCGGGTGCTACTCAAACATAAGGGCTTCACCGCCGTGGCCGCGCTGACGCTGATGTTAGGCATCGGCGCGAACACGGCGATCTTCAGCGTCGTGAACGCCGTGCTGTTGCGGCCGCTGCCTTTCCCTGAGCCGGAGCGGATTGTCTGGTTACGGGAGAGCCATCCGCCGTCCAATTTGCCGCAATTTTCGGTCACGTTTCCGACCTTCCTGGACTGGCGCAGCCAGAATCAGGTCTTCGCGCAGATGGGCGCATACCGCGAAGATGGCTTCAATCTGCAGGCCGGCGATGAGCCGAAGCGCGCGAACGGCGCGCGGGTGACGGTTGATTTCTTCGCGACACTCGGCGTGCGGCCGGAGGTGGGACGCGCCTTTTCGCCGCAAGAGGACGCGCCCGGCGGCGAGCGCGTAGTCATCCTGAGCCACTCGATGTGGCGCCAATCCTTCGGCGGCGATCCGCAATTGGTCGGGCGACAGATCAAAGTGGATGGGCAAGCTTACACGGTCGTCGGGATCATGCCGCCCGGATTCCGCTTTCCGGGAGATGACGCGGAGTTATGGCTGCCCTTCGCGCTCGATCCGAAGATCGCCCGCGTGTCGCATTTCCTGCGTGTGCTGGGCCGGCTCAAACCGGGCGCGACGATTGAGCAGGCGCGCGCCGAGCTGGAGACGATCGCCGTACGCCTGGAGCAGGCCTATCCCGACACGAATAAAGGCTGGCGCGTGTTCATGCAGCCGTTGCATGAAGCGATCAGCGGACAGATGCAAACGCCGCTGCAAGTGTTGTTCGGCGCGGTCTTGTTCGTGCTGCTGATCGGTTGCGCCAACGTCGCCAACCTGTTGCTTTCGCGGAATGCGGCGCGTGAACGCGAACTGGCGGTTCGCGCGGCTTTGGGCGCCGGGCGCGGGCGCATCGTTCGGCAGCTGCTGACGGAAAGTTTGGTACTGGCGCTCCTTGGCGGCGCGGGCGCGCTGCTGTTAGCGGCGTGGGGCGTGAAGCTGCTGACGACGCTCGGGCCGCGCAATATCCCACGCTTGAAAGAAGCCTCGCTCGATCTCCCGGTGCTCGGCTTTACGCTGGCGGTCGCGTTGGTGGCGGGTTTGATCTTCGGCCTGGCGCCGGCGTGGCAGCGCTCGCGGCTCAACATCAACGCGGCGCTCAAAGACGGCGCGCGGATGGCGGGCGCGGGGGGGCGGCGGTTGCGCCAATCGCTGGTGGTCGCTGAAATCGCGTTCGCGCTGCTCTTGCTGATTGGCGCGGGGCTGATGCTCAAAAGCTTCGCTCGCTTGCAGCAGGTCGCGCCGGGCTTCGATGCGCAACGTGGTCTGACAATGGAGATCAATCTCTCCCCAGCGAAGTATGCGCGGCGCGAACAGCGCGCGGCCTTCCTGCAACAGACGTTGGAACGACTGAAAACCTTGCCCGGCGTCGAATTCGTCGGGGCGACTCATCGCCTGCCGCTCAGAGGCAATTCGGCCATAGGTTTTCAGATCGAGGGACGCCCCGCGCCCGCTCCCGGAGAAAGCGTTTCCGTCAATTACCGTTCGATCTCGCCCGATTACTTCCGCGCGATGGGCGCGGCGCTCGCAGCCGGGCGCAGGTTCACTGAAGAAGAAGGCTGGCAAAAAATGAGCGCGGTGATCATCAATCAAGCGCTCCAGCGGCGCTACTGGCCCGACGAAAACCCCTTGGGCAAACGCATCAAGATCGGAGGAGCGCCGGATAGTCCCTGGATCACCATCGTCGGCGTCGCCGCCGACGTGAAGGAGTCCGGATTGAATGCCGACACGGAAGCCGGCTTGTACCTGCCTTATGTGCAAGCGCCTAACAATGCCATGACGCTGGTGTTGCGGACAGGGCCGGAACCGCTCAGCCTGGCCGCGGCGGCGGGCGCGGCTATACGTCAAGTCGACTCCGAACAGGCGGTCTCCAACATCAGCACACTCGAGCAGTTGCTGAGCGAGACGGTGGCGCAGCCGCGCTTCAACACGGGGCTGCTGGCGCTCTTTGCGCTGCTGGCGCTGCTGCTCGCGGCGGTGGGGATTTACGGCGTGATGTCCTACGCGGTCAGCTCACGCACGCAGGAGATCGGCCTGCGCATGGCTTTGGGCGCGCAAGCTCGCGACGTGTTGAAGCTGGTGGTGGGGCAAGGCATGAGGCTGGTTGCCTTCGGCCTGGCGCTCGGCCTGATTGCCGCGCTGGGGTTGACGCGTTGGCTGAAGACCCTCCTGTTCGGTGTGGAAGCGACCGATCCGCTGACATATGCGGTGATCGCCGCTTTGCTGGCCGCGGTGGCGTTGCTGGCTTGCTACATTCCTGCGCGGCGGGCGATGAAAGTTGACCCATTAGTCGCGTTGCGCCACGAGTGAAGTACGTAGTTCCGCCTTTAGGCGGCTGCGTATTGAGGAGAGTTCGTAGTTCCGCCTTTAGGCGGCTGCGTATTGAAGAGGCGTGTTACGAATTCACTCGAGACCTTCTTCATTGAATACCGTGATTCCGCTACTTCAAAGGGGCGAATGCGTCCATGAAAAAAGATCGTTTCGGCTCGGCAAGATTCCGCCTAAAGGCGGGACTACGAACAATTCGTTTCTGGCTCTGGCTGATCCGCGTTATCGGCGTAATTGTGCCGCGCCGCTTGCGCGCCGATTGGCGGCAGGAATGGGGGGCCGAGTTGCGTTACCGCGAGTCCCTATTGACTCAATGGGACAAGCTCGATAGGCGCGCCAAGCTCGATTTGCTATGGCACAGCGCGGGCGCGTTCGCCGACGCGCTCTGCTTACAACCAAGAAGACTGGAGGATGAAATGTTTCAAGACTTGCGTTACGGCATTCGGATGCTACTCAAGCGGCCCGGCTATTCTCTGCTGGCGCTCATCGCTTTGGCGATCGGGATTGGGCCGGTCACGGCGATCTTCAGTTTGATCAATGGGCTGTTGCTGCGCCCGCTGCCGTACAACGAGCCGGACCGGCTGATGACTGTCTGGCGCAGCCTTCCACACCGTGGCTTTCACGAATACCCGGTTTCGGGACCGACGTTCCTCTATCACCGGGAACGCAATCAGGTCTTCTCGCAGGTCTCAGCCTTCGTCTCAGACAATTTGAACATCGGCGGCGAAGGCGAGCCGGAGCGGGTTGAAGGCGCTTATGTCTCGTCCGAATTTTTCTCGACGCTGGGCGCGCAGCCCGCGCTCGGACGCGGCTTCGAGCCGCATGAAGAGCTTCCCGGCGCCGCCCCGGTCGTAGTGATCAGTCACGCCCTTTGGCGGAACAGATTCGGCGCCGATCCAAACGCCCTCGGCAAAACGCTGCTGCTCGACGGACGGCTCTATCAAGTCGTCGGCGTGGCGCCCGACGGGCAGGAGTTCCCGATTAAGGCCCAACTCTGGACACCGCTCAATTTGGACCCGGAGCAATTTGGGCGCGGCAGCAACTTTCTAAGCATGTTCGGGCGGCTCAAACCCGGCGTGACCGTCGAGCAGGCGCAGGCGCAGTGGAACGAAGTGGCGATGGAACTCGAGCGGCAATACCCGCAGTTCAACGCCGGCGCGCGCATTGAAATGATCCCGCTCGAAGAACATGCCACTAGGGCCATCAAACGGCCACTCTTTCTCTTGTTCGGCGCGATCGGTCTGGTCTTATTGATAGCCTGCGCCAACGTCGCCAATCTGACGCTGGCGCGCGCTTCAGGGCGGGAGCGTGAACTGGCCGTGCGGGCCGCGTTGGGCGCCAGCCGTCTGCGCCTCATCCGGCAACTCCTGACCGAAAGCCTCGCGCTCGGGGCGATGGGCGCCACATTGGGCGCGCTGATCGCCGTGTGGACGCGTGACCTGCTTGTCGGTCTGAACCCGCTCAAAATCTCCCGCCTTTACACGAGCGATATGGATTGGCGAACGCTCGGCTTTACGGCGGCGCTCGCGCTGCTCACGAGCATCGTTTTCGGTTTGATTCCGGCCCTGCAATGCGCGGGCCGGGATTTGGCGGGCGCGATCAAAGAAGGAATGGGTGGCGTTTCCGGCGCCGCAATCAAAGGCCGGTTTCGCGGCGCGTTAGTGGTGGTCGAGGTCGCCCTCTCGCTCGCGCTGCTCATCGGCGCGGGGTTGCTGATAAGGAGTTTCCTGAGCCTGCGCACAGTCGATCCCGGCTTCAATCCTGAAGGCGTTTTGACGCTGGACCTGACGCTGCCGCAACCTGCTTACGCCGATCAGAACAAACGTCTGGATTTCATCCGCCAAACCACGGAGCGGTTGCGCGCTATCCCGGGAGTAGAAAGCGTCGCCTCAGCAGCCTACGTCCCGATGTCCGAGGCGTATACCAGCCGCCGTTTCGCCGTCGCCGAGCGGCCCATGCCGGAGCCCGGCAAAGAACCATTCGCCAGGGAGTTTCCTGTCAGTTCGACTTACTTCAGATTGCTCGGCGTCCCGCTCCGCGCGGGGCGCATACCCACTGAACAGGAGACGCAGGCCAGTCTGGCGCTGATCGTGAATGAGAGCTTCGCTCAGCGATTCTTCCCCGGCGAAAACGCCGTCGGCAAGCGAATGCGTTTTTACAGCGCGTCGCCACAAGGCCCGCCGCCTCCCTGGATCGAGATCGCTGGCGTCGTGGGCGATGTCAATCAGAAGAGCTTGTCCGACAAGGCCGAGCCAATCATTTATACCCCGCAGACGATGCGCGCCTGGGCTTTCATGAGTTTCATGGTTAGGACCAAAGGCGACCCGGCGTCGCTCGCCAACGTCGCCCGTCAAGCCGTCTACAGCGTAGATAAAACCCTGGCGGTCTCGAAAGTCGCCACACTCGAAGAGGTCGTGTCGCGCACTACGTTGAGCCGGCGCGGGTTGATGACCTTGCTCGGAGCTTTTGCTGCGGTGGCGTTGCTGCTCGCCACGGTGGGAATTTACGGCGTGCTCTCCTATACGGTGAGCCTGCGCACGCGCGAGATCGGCGTAAGGATGGCGCTCGGCGCCGAGCGCCGTGACGTCATGAAATTGGTGATCGGGCAAGGAATGGCGATGACGCTTGTAGGCGTCGCCTGCGGCCTCGGCGCCGCTTACGGACTGACGCGCTTGCTGAAGGAGATGTTGTATGGCGTGGGCGAACGTGACCCGCTTACTTTTGTGGTGGCGCCATTGCTGCTTGCCGGTGTCGCTTTGGTGTCCTGCTACATCCCGGCGCGGCGCGCGACGAAGGTCGATCCGCTGGTAGCGTTCCGGCAAGAGTGAATTTCGTAGTCCCGCCTTTAGGCGGCTGCGAATTGAGGAGGCGCCTTACGAATTCACTCGAAACCTTCTTCATTGAATCTCGTGATTCCGCTACTTCAAAGGGGCGAGAGCGTCCATGAAAAAAGATCGTTTCGGCTCGGCAAGATTCCGCCTAAAGGCGGGACTACGAACATTTCGTTTCTGGCACTGGGTGATCCGCGTCATCGGCGTGATCGTGCCGCGCCGCTTGCGCGCCGATTGGCGGCAGGAGTGGGAAGCCGAGTTGCGATATCGCGAGACGTTGCTCACCCGATGGGAGAGCCTCAATCGGAAAACGAAATTTGCTTTGTTGTGGCACAGCCTCGGCGCGTTTATGGACGCGCTGTGGCTGCAGCCGCGCAGATGGGAGGACGCGGTGGTCCAGGACATACGCTATGCGGTTCGAATGTTAGTGAAGAATCCGGGCTTCACCCTGGTGGTCGTGTTTACGCTTTCGCTGGGGATTGGCGTCAACACAGCCATCTTCACGCTCTTCAACAGCCAGTCGCGGCCCTTGCGGATCGCGGACCCCGACGCGGTGGTCAGGCTGGAATACCACGCGACGCAAAGAGGGTGGGGTTTCTCCTTCTCCGACTATCTCTTCTTCCGCAATCAGACTCAGGTCTTATCCGGCCTGGTGGCCTGCTCCGACGAGAAATTCCTGCTTGGAAGTCAGACCGCCGCGACAGAATGGGAAGAGGTTGCGGGAAAGTTCGTCTCCGACAATTACTTCTCGGTCCTCGGCGTCAGCCCCATCCGCGGCCGCACATTCACGGCGGAAGAAAACAGCGCGCCGGGCAGGGAACCGGTTGTAGTCCTGAGCCACCAATTGTGGCAGAGGCGCTTCGGCGGAGATCCGAGCATCATTGGTCAGACGCTGCTGTTGAACAACAAACCCTTCGTGGTGATCGGAGTGATGGGGCCGGATTTCTCCGGAATCGGCGGCGGAGGAGCGCGCTTCTGGCTGCCGCTGACGATGAGAACCGAAATGCTCACCGTCTATCACGAAGGAACCACCGCCGAGGAGAGGAATTGGTTCGGCAGTCGGAGTTTCCAGTGGCTCGATGTCTACGGCCGTCTCAAGCCGGGCAGGACGATGGATGAGGCGCAAGCTGAAACGAGAGTGCTGATGAGTCAACTCAGGCGGGCATGGCCGGAGATTGACCCGCAAGCCGGCGTTGATGTGGGGCCGGCGCAGCGGCGCCTCAAGGGATTCCTGCAATTGATGGCGATCGTAATGGGCGCGACCGGCATTGTGTTGTCGATCGCCTGCTCCAACATTACCAATCTGCTGCTCGCGAGAGCGACCCACCGGCAGAAAGAGATCGGCATCCGCCTTTGTTTGGGCGCGACTCGCCGGCGTGTGATGAGGCAGTTGCTGACTGAGAGCCTGTTGCTCGCCGGACTCGGCGGCGTCGCCGGGCTACTCGTGGCCCGATGGTGTCTCGAAGCTTTGGCTTTCCTGTGGGGGCAGGATCTCGGCCCCCTGGCGACCAACGCCAAACCGGACTCGCGAGTGCTCGCCTTCACTTTCGTCGCTTCGCTGCTCAGCGGAATTTTGTCGGGACTGGCTCCTGCTCTGCGCGCGACGCGTCCTGATCTGATCGCGATTACCAAAGACGAAGCCGCCGCTTTAGGCCCATCGCTTACGCGCTCCAGGCTGCGCAACGGACTGGTGGTCGCGCAGGTTGCGTTCAGCCTGGTCTTGCTGATCCCAGCCGGATTGCTTGTGCGCGGCCTCTGGCGGGCGCTGGCGATTGATCCCGGCTATGAAACCAAAAAAGCGTTGGTCGTCGGATACAGCCTGGAATTGAGCGGTTATGACGATGCCCGCGCGAGGCGTTTCCATCAGGAGCTGGTGGATAGGTTGAAGGCTATACCCGGCGTGCAGTCCGTCATTCTGGGTGGTTCACCATTTCGCGGAGCCGGCTCCGTTACGCTGCCGGATGTGGAGGCGTACGATTCGACCGGCCGGCAGCGCGATAACGGCTACTTAGTCTCGCCCGGCTTCTTTGCGGCCAGCGGCATTCAGCTTACGCGCGGTCGAGAGTTCACCGAAGAGGAGGCGCGAACCGGGGCGCAGGTCGTAGTGATCAGCGAGGCTACGGCGCGGCGATTGTGGCCTGGAGAAGAACCGATTGGAAAGATGCTGCGGGTCCAGAGCGGCGAGGCGACGCATTTTGCTGAAGTCGTCGGCGTGGCGCGCGATGCGCAAACCTTGCAATTCGGCGAAATCCCGCCGGTCTTCGTCTATGTTCCGCTCGTCCAGCGCCAATGGCAGGACCTCAGCATATTGGCTCGCACGTCGCGCGACGCCAATGAGATCAAGCCGCTCGTGCGCGCCACGGCCCGTGAGATGGAGCCTACCGTCAGACTCTGGCTGCATACACCCGAAGAAGAGATTGCCAATTCGAAGTGGGGATACATGGCGACCAAAGTGGCGTCGCAATTGGCGTCGGCGCTCGGGCTGCTAGCGTTGCTGCTGGCCACGATCGGCGTCCACGGCGTGATGGCCTACTCCGTCAGCCAGCGCACGCGCGAGATCGGCATCCGCATGGCTTTGGGAGCGAGCCGCCGGGACGCGATGCGGCTCGTGCTCAGCCAGGGATTGCGACTTGTCGGCGTCGGCGCCGTGTTGGGACTTGCGGGCGGCGCGGCGGTCTCTCGCGCGATTTCGATAATGTTTTATGGCCTGAGTCCGCTCGACCCCCTTACCTATTTGAGCATCGCGCTTTTACTCGCGTCGGTCGCCGTGTTGGCGATCTATTTGCCAGCCCGGCGGGCGGCTACTGTCGATCCGATGATTGCGCTCCGGCACGAATAGTTTTGATTGCGGATTGCGAGTCAGTACTGCGAGCGGTAATGAGCGGCGAAGGTTGACCCGTTGGTCGCGCTCCGGCGCGAGTAGCGCAAACTGTCGAGTTTGCGCCGCTTCCAACCCAGACCATCAGGAGGAACCAGGTCAGGCGCCTGGTTCGCACGACTGGCAATCAAGTAGCGGGTGAAGAAAGAGCGCAAACTCGACAGTTTGCGCTACTCGCGCCGAGCGACTTTTGTATCTCAGATGTCTGATCTCCAAAAACAATATTTCCGAAGACCGTGGCTCTGGCTGATCCAACTTATCGGTGTGATCGTGCCGCGCCGCTTGCGCGCCGATTGGCGGCAGGAGTGGGAAGCAGAGTTGCGGTATCGCGAAGAACTGTTGACCGAATGGGACAACCTCAACTGGCGAGCCAGACTTGGTCTGCTGTGGCACGGCGCGGGCGCTTTTGCGGACGCGCTCTGGTTACAACCGAGAAGATTGGAGGACGAAATGTTTCAAGACTTGCGTTACGGCGTGCGAATGATGTCGCAGAATCCCGGCTTCACTTTGATCGCCATCTTCACACTGGCGCTGGGCATCGGGGCGAACTCCACGATTTTCAGCCTGGCGGACGCATGCATGCTGCGTCCGTTCAATTTCCCGAATCAGGATCGTCTGGTGATGATTTGGGAAAAGGGGCAAGCAGGCTTCGTTCGCGGCTTTGTCGCGCCAGGCAATTTCAATGATTTTTTGGAGCAGAGTCAGAGCTTCGAGCGACTCGTCGCCGTTGAACAGCAGGACTTTGACCTGACTGGCATGGATTATCCTGAGCGATTCGGCGGCTGCGTCGTGTCTACCAACTTCTTCGACGCGCTCGGCGTAGGCGCGGCGCTCGGCCGCACGTTTCAGCCGGGCGAAGACCAGCCGGGGCGCAATCAAGTGGTCGTGCTCAAGCACAGCTTCTGGGTCCGCCGCTTCGGCGCCGATCCGAACATTGTGGGCAAGACTCTGACGCTCAACGCCAAAACTTTCACCGTCATCGGCGTGTCGCAGCCGGACTTCCATTTCCCGTTCAACTCCGTCGAGCTGTGGTCGCCGATCGTCTTCGACGCTCAGGCGAAAAGCGAGCGCCGCAAGCATTTCCTGCAAGTTCTGGGTATGCTCAAGCCGGGCGTCAGCGTCGCGCAGGCCCACGCCGACATCGACGCCATTTCTCAGCGCGCCAAGCGCCTCTTTCCAGAAACGAACGCCAGAGCCGAACATTACGTGATCAATATGAACAAGGACTTTTCGCGCGCGGCGCGAACGGCCTTGCCGTTGTTGATGGGAATGGTCGGATTCGTGTTGCTGATAGCCTGCGCCAACGTGGCGAACATGCTGCTCAGCCGCGCGGTCAACCGGCAGAAGGAGATTGCGGTGCGGTTGGCGCTGGGCGCGTCGCGCCTGCGGTTGATTCGTCAACTGATGACGGAAAGTCTGCTGCTCGCGCTCGCGGGCGGCGGCCTGGGATTACTCTTGTCCGTTTGGGGGGTTAAGCAGTTCCGCGTAAGCGTTCCGGAGGACTTCACGAGATTAGTTCCCGGCATCGACCACCTCGGCATCAATCAAACAACGCTCCTCTTCACGCTACTTGTTTCGATGATGACGGTCGCGCTCTTCGGCCTGTTACCCGCCTTGCAGGCGAGCAAGCCCAGTCTCAATGAATCGTTGAAGGAAGGCGCAAAGGTCGCCTCATTCGCCGGCTCGCGTCGCCGGCTGCGCGGCGCCCTGGTGGTCGCCGAGATCGCCATCGCCCTTGTCTTGCTGATCGGCGCGGGGCTGATGCTGCGGAGCTTCGTGGCGATGGCGCGTGAGGACATCGGCTTCGATCCGCGCAACGCGCTGGGCTTTCAGATCGGGCTGTCCGACGAAAAATACCCGGAAGAAAAGCGCCGCATCTTTTTCGACCAGTTGCTCAGTCGTTTGCGAACGCTCCCCGGCGTCGCGGCCGCCGGGGCGATCCATCAGCTGCCGATGACCGGGACCTCCAGGGCGGACTTTGCGATCATCGGGGAGCCGCCGGCCGAGAAAGGCAAAGAGCTTTTCACAAACTTCCGCATTGTGACGCCCGGCTACTTCGGCGCCATCGGCATGCCGCTCAAGCGCGGGCGCGACTTCAACGCGCAGGATAACGAAAAGGCTGCGGGAGTCGCGATCGTCGACGAGGCCTTCGCGCGCTTGCGCTTCCCGAATCAAGAACCCATTGGACGGCGGATCGTGTTTTTGGACAAACCGGATAAGCCGATGGAGATAGTCGGCGTCGTCGGCAATGTTAAAAACAAACTCGATGAAATCGCCGAGCCCTACATTTACGCCGCGTATGCGCATTTTCCTTTCTCCGGCATGGGGATCGTCGTGCGAACCGCCGCCGATCCGACCGCGATAACTCCCGCCGTGCGTGGCGAGGTGATGGCTCTCGATCCCGCGCTGCCGATCTCCGGTCTCAAAACCGTGGAGCAAATAGTATTCGAAAGAAGCACTCCCAAACGAATCATGACCGCGATGATGGGCGTGTTTGGGGTGTTCGCGCTGCTGATGGCCGGCGCGGGCCTCTACGCGGTGATGGCTTACGCCGTCTCGCGGCGCACACACGAGATCGGCGTCCGGCTCGCTCTAGGCGCCCGCCCGCGCGACATTCTGAGGATGATTACCCGGCAAGGGCTGAAGCTGACGCTGGCAGGGTTGGCGTTCGGATTGGTGGGAGCATTCGCGCTGACGCGCGTGATGTCTGGGATTCTGTTCGGCGTCAGCGCCGCCGATCCGCTGACGTTCATCCTGATCTCATTGTTGCTGTCGTGCGTGGCGCTGCTGGCCTGCTATCTGCCAGCGCGTCGGGCGACGAAGGTCGATCCGTTGGTCGCTTTAAGATGCGAATAGTTCGTTCATTTAACAAGACAAAAGGAGGAACATGAAATCCTTGATTCCCGCAGTGATTTTGCTCTCCTGCAGTATTTCAGGTTTAGCGCAAGCTCCGTCCCCCTCCACACCCGCGCAGGATATCACTCTCACAGAGCAAACCAGACGCGAAGTGATCGAAGCGGCGCTGTCGGCTCTGGATAAAAACTATGTATTCCCTGAGACGGCCAAAAAGATGGAGACAGCGATTCGCCAGCGTATGGACCGAGGCGAATATAACCGGGTCACTGATCCGCAACAATTTGCCCGAATGTTGGAAGAGCATCTTCAGGAGGTCAGCCGCGACAAACACCTGCTCATCGTTTACAGGCGTTCAACTCTCCCCTCAATGAATGCGAATACGGGGCTACCTTTGGAGGAACAGGCGCGGCGCATGGCGGAGCTGAAGCGAGATAATTACGGGTTTGTGAAGGTGGAACACCTCGAAGGGAACATCGGCTATCTCGATCTGCGTCTCTTTATTCAGCCCGTGGTTGCTGGCGAAACGGCCGCCGCCGCGATGAATTTCCTGCAAAACACCGACGCGTTGATTATTGATTTACGGCAGAACACAGGAGGTTCCCCGGCGATGGTAGCGTTGCTCTGCGGTTACTTCTTTGAGAAACGCATCCACCTGACCGACATCTACTGGCGGCCGGAAAATTCGACGCGTGAGATCTGGACAGAGGAATCAGTGGCGGGTAAGCGGTACGGCGCCAAGCCTATATGGATATTGACGAGCCAACAGACAATCTCGGCCGCCGAGATGTTCGCCTACGATCTGAAAACCCTGAAACGCGCTGTAACAGTCGGCGAAACGACAGGAGGTGGAGCTCACACGACGAGACTTCAACGACTGCACGACCATTTCGGGATGTTGACGCCCGCGGGTCGAACGATCAATGCGATCACGAAGACTGATTGGGAAGGCGTCGGCGTTCCTCCGGATTTGGCGGCGCCCGCGAGTGACGCACTCCGGGTCGCGCATGCGGCGGCGGTGCGGAGCGCGATCGAGCAAGGCGCCGATCAATCACGGAAACAAGAATTACAGGATTTATTGATGGAATTAGAGCTCCCGGCAAAATCCACGCCTGTTGACGCCGGCGGGCTGAGACTCCCGAAAACTCCGGCAGGCGATGCGATGCGATCTTTTCTGCTCGCCTTGAATAGCGGCGACATTGGGCGCTTACGCCACTTTCATCGAACCCAGGGCGCGAATGTTTCCTTCGGTCGAAGGGACTATGAGAGGCTCTTTCAACCCAGCGACGGGCTCAAAACCCGGAGAATTGTGAAGTCGTCCGATTTTCGGATCGAGGTGTTGGCGCAATTCAAGAAAGACAATACCTGGAAAAGACTGAGCGTAGAAGTCGAGGCAATCGCGCCTCATCGGGTAAAGAAGATCGATATAG
>Ga0081455_10004206_pt1 | contig 16221 bp, 15 predicted proteins | sample TabmetS3T2R1_FD_70207 | JGI IMG/M metagenome (GOLD analysis project Ga0081455, IMG submission 70207) | Tabebuia heterophylla rhizosphere microbial communities from the University of Puerto Rico - S3T2R1 | ecosystem: Host-associated > Plants > Roots > Rhizosphere ... | reverse complement strand
GTTGCCCTCATTGGGGTGAGTCCGTGGTGTGCCTGCTGCTGACGCCACGGCCCGCGCCATCCTCCTACCATGGAAGTTCCAGTGCAGTCGTCAGAAAATGCGTCAATGGTGCAAAGGTCCGACAGGTCTCGGTAAAGACATCCATAAAATCGGGCGCACAGGCTTGTTCCTCCGTGAAGTGAGCGAGCGCAATATAATCCTTGCGCTTCAGGTCTGCCAGCAACGGGTGCTCCGGGTCGTACCCGCTTGGGTGGCGCTTGAGCGAGTCACCGCCCAGGCAGCCAGTGGCGCGGAAGGCTTTGGACGAGATGACGTGCTGCCAGCGCTGCGGCTGCGCCACGATGGCGTCGCGAATCTTCGTGAGTGCGTGCCGGTCAGGATGCCACACACCGCTGGCGACAAACACCGTCCCGGGCTCGAGGTGCAGGTAAAAACCAGGGGCATGGGCATCGCGGCCAGCTTCGTGGCGAAAATGTGCCCCAGCGTTCGTCTTGTAGGGACGCTTGTCCTGTGCGAAGCGCACATCGCGATGAATGCGAAACAGCGAGCGCCCATTGGGGCGAGCGTCGGCAACGAAGTGCGGGCTGATCTGCCATAGGCGTGGCCCAAAGTCACCGATGAAACGGAGCATGGGATCGCGCACCTCCCTCCCATAACGCTGCTTGTGGACTTGAAACCACTCGCGGTTGTTGTTACTGTGCAATGCCTCAAGGAAGGCAAACAAGGTTGCGTCAAAGTAGGGCTGTGTGGTCATGAGTGACTCTCCGACCCTCTCCCGGGGCAGAGAGGGACTGACGGTGTCGCCTCACCGGGCAGTTTTCATAGGGGACAATATATCTGAACATATGTGCAGATGTCAAGGATTTCTGGAGTGAGGACAATACCCACACAAGGCTACATGCGGCCTTTCGCCTAGAGGAGGAGTGAGGAACATGCCTGAACGCACGTCGAGGCAGACAGACGTCGTGATTGTCGGTTCTGGAGCGGTCGGCATCGCCGCGGGTCTGGAGGCGCATGAGGCTGGAGCCCGGGTCATCGTCATCGAAAAAGAGGCGCAGCTTGGCGGTGCTGCCGTCATTTCTGGCGGTGGTTGTAGCTGCGTCGGCACGCAGCTGCAGCGCGAGCATGGTATCGAAGACACACCGGACCTGGCCTTCAATGACTGGATTACGTGCGGTGAGGGTGCCGCGGATGAGGAGTGGGCGCGCTTCTATATCGAACACTCGAATGCGGACCTCTACCAGTGGGGGATCGACCGCGGCGTGCAGTGGGACGGCCTCAATCAGCAGGAAGGCAACAGTGTGCCACGCTGGCACCGACCAACCGGCGGTGGTGGTGGGCTGTGGAACGCGCTATATAAGCACGCGCTGGCCAGGGGGCTGACAGACTGGGTCACCTCCATGCCGGCGCACGACCTCATCGTCGAAAACGGCAGGATTGCTGGCGTGGTCGCAGTGCATCAGGAGAGCGGCGAGGAGCACGCCTTCCTGGCCAGGACGGTCATTCTGGGGACAGGGGGTTTTGCCTCAAATCTTGACATGGTGTACGCGTATCGTCCCGACCTGCTCCAGCACCGCGTGCTCGAAGGCTCGCACGTGGGCGCGACGGGAGACGGGCACAGGATGGTGCAGCGCGTGGGTGGCGTGCTGACGCATATGGGAGACATCTGGTTCTATGTCTACGCCGTCCCCGACCATCGCGATCCCAAGAACAGGCGCGGGCTCGTGGTGCGTGGCATTCCCGACGCGGTCTGGGTGAACATGCAGGGGGTCAGATTCCACAACGAGAACCTCACGGGCGGGGCGTCGGGTAGCCGTGCCGTCATGGCGCAGGAGCCGGCAGAATGCTGGTCCATCATTGACAGCACCATGGCTGGTGGTCTCACGGTGAGCGACCCTTATTATTACGTACCCGGCACCTCAAACAGGGATCCTGCGAAGGTCCAGGCGCTCTTGCACACCTCGCCGCACATCAAGCAGGCGCCGGCGCTGGACGAGCTGGGCGAGCAGTTGGGCGTATCTGCCACGACCTTTGTGGAGACGATCAGCCGATACAACCGTGCCATCGACGACGGTCTGACGCACGACCCGACCTGCCAGCGTCCGCTCAAGGGGAGGAAGAAGATCGCCGTGCCGCCCTTCTACGCCCTGCATTACGTGCCGCTGGCCCGCAAGAACTTTGGCGGCGTCAAGACTAACCTGCGCTGCCAGGTGCTGGATAAGCACTACGAACCTATTCCGGGACTGTACGCCGCGGGAGAGCTCACGGGCATGGCTGGAGGGCATATTAACGGCAAGGCGGGCCTGGAAGGCACGATGCTGGGCCCGGCGCTGTTCAGTGGCCGGGTCGCCGGAGCCTGGGCCGCCTGCGAAGCCGGCTACGGCAAGGGATTCGTCGGCAAGGCAGACCACCGGTAGGCCTGCCAGGCATGCGTTGGTGTCCTTGCAGTACCAGGGAGGAAGGGTCATGAAGGTTCGGTTCGGGTTTACGTGTCGAGGCCAGGCAGACCTGACGCTCGACGCCTTCCCGCAGTTAGTAGATGACCTCGAACGGCTGGGGTTCGATTCGCTCTGGCTCCCCGAGCATATGCTCAACGGCCCCTTTGATCCCCTCGTTGGCCTGGCATACGCCGCCGCACGCACGACGCGTCTGAAGCTCGGTGCCTACCTGATCGTGCCAGGACGCAACCCGGTGCGGCTGGCGCGGGAGCTTGCGAACCTGGATCGGCTGAGCGGCGGGCGGTTGCTGCTCATCATGGTCCTGGGCCAGCCCACTACCCCGGAGCTGCTGGCCCAGCACGTCAGCAAAGCCGAACGTGGCGCGCTCCTGGAAGAGGCGATCCCCTTGCTGCGACGTCTGTGGAGTGGCGACGTCGTCGATCATGATGGCCCGCGCTATCAGCTGCGTGACGCCCGTCTCTCGCCAACGCCTGTGCAAATGCCATTGGAAATGTGGTTGGGTGGGCAGGTACCGGAGGCGTTGCGACGCGCCGGACGCCTGGGTGACGGGTGGATCCCCGGCTTGCTCACACCCGCCGAGGCCGCGGTGAAACGCCAGCGCGTCGAGGCCGCGGCTGCGGCCGCCGGGCGCACCATCGATCCGGAACACTTCGGCGTGAACCTCACCTACAGCCGTGGTCCTTTGCCCGTGGCAGTTGTTGAACAGATACGCCGCCGTCGTCCAGATCTTGATCCCATTGATCTCATCCCGCAGAGTCGAATGGCCTTGCATGAACGGGTCGACGAATGGCTGGCCGTCGGGTTTTCGAAATTCCTCCTGCGGCCAGCGGTGCCCCCCACGGACTGGACGGCCGAACTGGAGACCCTGGCCGCGGACATCCTGGAGCGCCAGACCTGACGCCGCCGCGGGCTCCCTCGACACCTCCAGGCGCTATTTTGCCTCTACGAGGTAGGGACGCGCTCAGCCTCACCTCTGGTCCGTCTCCCAGGTGATCAGCATCTCACGCGCCTCCTGACGCCAGAGGGGACGAAAGCCCTCGGGACTCGGCGCAAACAACTCGGAGAAGCGCTCCTCAATAAGACGGCGCGCGCGTTCGTGGTCTTGGTGCCCCAGCCACTGCCCCTGCAACCCCAACTGCACGGCGTCCTCCGGCGTCTGCGGCAGCCGGGCTCCCATGTTCCCACCGGGTACCGAGGGCACACCCGGCAGCACGTGCACATCGGGGAGGATGTCCAGCTCCCACAAAACCGGTAACAACTCGCGGTAGCCCGGTACACCCACGGGGTCTTCCCCGTAGACCAGGCGGAAGAGCGCCGCGTTCTGGTTGGGATTGGCCACACTCCAGACGGTGATCATCACCCGCCGACGCGCGGCGGTTGCCAGTTTCTCAATGAAAGGTACGATCTCACGCACGAAGTAGGTCACGTTCGAGGTGAGGGCAACGTCACCCTGGAGGTCTGCCGCCTCCAGCCAGTTGGCGTGGACGAAACGCGCGTTCGAGATGCCCGCCTCAGCCGCTGCGGCGGTGAACTCCGCGCCCATGCCGGGTGAGGCATCGACGGTGATCACCTCGCGGCAGCGCAGGGCCAGGGGGAGCGCGACACGTCCTGCCCCACCGCCGACATCGAGGAAGACGTCCTCGGGCCGCGTGTAGGACGCGAGGACCGCCAGGTTGGCGTCCAGCGGGCGGTGGGGATCAGCGCGAAAACGCTGCGCGACCGGTCCCGCCCAGGGGTCGTCAGGAGGCTGTGCGCCGTGCAGGCGCGCCCGCTGCGCGCGCACGGCATCGATGCGGGCGGCGTAGGTTTCAGCAGCAGTCATCGTACGTCACCTCCTGTAGAGTTCTCGCGCCAGAACGCATCAGGGACGAAGCGACACTACCAGCGCCCTCGTCCCGTCCTGCCGACGCGCGTCACCGGCGTTCTCCGGCCGCCACCACAACGTCTTCCTCAGGACTCTCGTCATAATCAGCCGGAGCTATTATCACACCCTCTGTAGCAATGTTTGGCGGGCTCGCAGTAGCATGGGTCGTGTCAATCCTGACGGCAGGGCGGCGTTGCCAACCCCACAACAGACGCACACTGGCCAGCGTCCAGCGTCCACATCTGCTGATCCACTGGCCCAGGAGGCGCGTCAGCTCTGCAGGGTGGTGCTGCGCAAAATCGGGTCGGGTACAGCAATCGAGGGGAACAGACGACACACGCCCGCAGGTGCCACACTGCCACCTGGGTCTGTGCCGCTGCAGGTGATCCCTGGCATGGAACATGAACTCATGGCCACACATCGGTCTCCCTCCTCTCTATGTCGTTCCTGCATTTGGCCCACAACAATCTTACCAGCTATCTTGCCCTATTCTGGGCGAGGCGTCAACGCTCCACTGGAGTCCAGGTGGTGCATTCTGAGCAGCGCTGTGGCACAATCGCGTGTACCTTGCCTTGACGCCACTGTGCGGCCACCGTTACAGGCGTCATGGCGTTCGTCACTGGAGCATGGCCTCCTGGTCACCAGGCTGGTGGACCGGACGCCAACAAAGAGGAGGAAGTCTTCATGCCAGGTCCGCAAGTCGGTGAGGCCGCACCGGATTTCACGTTGCCGCGGAGCCTCGAAGCGGTGCTGACGTTGTCGGAATGCCTTGCGCAGGGCCCCGTGCTGCTGCACTTCTACGTCTTCGACTTTGGGACGGTCTGAACACAGGAGTTGTCCCAGTTGCGGGACAAAGAAACGCAGGTGCAGGCTGCCGGCGGGCAGGTGATCGCAGTCGCGGTCTCCAGCGTCTTTGCGCAGCAGGCGTTCGCTCGGCATCTGGGGGTAGGCTTTCCCCTGCTGTCAGACTGGAATCGCACGGTGTCGCCGGCATATGGCGTGCAGTACGACGTCTGGCGCGGCCACCAGGGCGTCGCGAAGCGCTCGGTCTTCGTGATCGACCGCCGGGGTATTGTGCGCTATCGCTGGGTCACCGACGATGCCCTCGTCTTGCCGGATTTTGACGCCACGATCGCAGTGCTGCAGCAGCTATAGCCAACCCACAGGCGGAGACCCGGCCGCGCTGCGGCCGGGCCATTTCACACTTTTGTGATGATGTGGTCAATAAAAATCCGGAGCTGTTTGCGCTGTTCGTCTGCATCGCTGCCCCGGTAACGCACGATAATGCGGCTATAGCCCAGGTCAACCAGGCGGCGGAGGTCGTCCACAATGTCCGCCTGGGAGCCTGTGCCAGCATCGCGGCTACCGTCTGCACCTATCCTGGCTTCCCCGATGTTAATAAAGAGCTTATGGCTCAGGCTGAGGTCCGCAAAGTGTCGCCTTTGCGCCTCACACAGCTTTTGGAGCGTGCTTAGACGCGCCCGCAGGCGCTCAGGGCGCAGCCCCGTGGACAACCACCCATCTCCTATCCTGGCGGTCCGCTGCAGCGCTGCATTGGAAGTGCCCCCAATCAGGATGGATGGATGCGGACGCTGCACCGACCCCGGGTTAGAGACGACGGGTTCAAGCCGATAGTGCTCACCCCGAAACGTCACCTCGCCGCCTGCGCAGATGCGCTTAACAATCTCGATACACTCGTCTGTGACCCGACCACGCGCGGTAAAAGGGCGTGCATCTAAGGCTACAAACTCCTCAGCCAGCCAGCCCACACCAGCCCCCAGCAGCGTCCGTCCGCCTGACAACACGTCCAGGGTGACTAGCATGCGCCCCAATAAAACCGGGTTACGATACGGCATCACCAGCACCGCAGTGCCAATCTTGACCCGCTGGGTCGCCCCGACCAGCACCCCCATGGTGGCCAGGGGCTCCAGCAGCGATTCTTGCGTCATGTCGAGAGGAAACGCCCCTGTAGCGCTGTAAGGATATGCCGAGGTCAAGGTCACTGGAAAAATCACATGATCCGCTACCCAGAGTGATTCCAGACCGGATGCTTCAGCCAGCTCAGCCAGCTCCAGGATGTGGTCGCGTGTGGCCAGCCGTCCATAAATGCCGACATCCAAACCAAACATGAGTGCCTGGGCCATGATTTCCCCCTGTCCGCTTGTCTATGAGGTGGAGAAGACCCTCTTCTCCATGCGGTGTCTCATGCCACTGGACACCCAAGGATGTCATACTACCCGTCGCCGCTATACAGTGTATAACACACTCGCGTCGTACGTATGGCGACAATATGCTACGATGATACATCGTCAACTGCTCAGCAAAGGAGACAACGTGAGCGACATGGCTCTGAACCAATTCATCATAGCGCTCCTGGAGTCGGCGTACCGCTCGATCAAGCAGGCGACGGATGACTTAACGGACGAGCAATTGTATTATCAGCCGACGGCCGAGAGCAATTCCATTGCCTGGCTGGTCTGGCACCTGAGCCGCTGGAGAGACTTCATAAGCGCCACTATCAGTGGCGAACCGCAAATCTGGATAAGTGAAGGCTGGGCGCAACGGTATGGGATGTCAGGTGAACGCACAGGGATGGGCGATACGCCGGCCCAGGTGACGGCCTTCCGCGTCGAGCGGGCCGTGTTGTTTGGCTATGTCGATGCCGCCCACCATCGGACGGTCGAGCGCGTCGCCGCACTCACTCCGACCCAGTTGGGGCAAACGATCGTATCTTACCCCACTGGGGGGCAGCGGCCGGCGTGGCGAGCCCTGGCGGGCATGTGCGGAGATTCGGCGCAACATACCGGACAGATCGCCTATCTCCGTGGCATGCTGAGTGGCTACGGCTGGCGTCGCGCTGCGAGCTGACTCACAGTTCCGAGCCGCCTTCTAATTCCCTGGTTTTCAGGTAGTCCCGGAAGCTGGCTGTGTGATCTCCGCACATAGCATAGACGATGCCACGATGCCGGTAGGCACTCCAGAACGCCGGGTCGAGGGCGATGGCCTGGGTCAGGTCGGCGATGGCCTCATCCAGCTTACCGACCTCCGCGTAGGCTAAACCTCTGTTGTGGTAGGCATCCCGATAGGCCGGGTCGAGGGCGATGGCACGGCACAGATCGATTATAGCGGCTTCTGCGTCGCCACTACACAGGGAAGCGATACCCCGGTTATTATAGGCCATGGCGTTGCCAGGATCTAGCTCGATCGCTTTGTCCAGATTGTCCTTGGCCTGCGCATAGTCGTGCAGGTTCGACCAGGCATTGCCACGACGAAAGTAGGCCTGTGCATTGGTAGGATCGTGCTTGAGGATCTCGGTCATCTCCGCCACGATATACTGCTGCTCGTCAGGATCGCGGTCCATGCCACTGTAGAGATCGCTCAGGTCCATAGAGTGATTCCTTATGCCGCAGTTGGCCATTGTGCGTGCTGACGCACACAAGCGCAATGCCCGTTAGTGTACGCGTAGTTGCTCGATCACGTTGGCATCTGGCTCAACGCCGAGCCCCGGGCCCTGTGGCACAGCGATACGCCCGTCGCGTGGATGGATAGCGTCGTGCAATGGGTTGTCGGCAAAATCGCAATCGTAGCGCTCGACCAGCGACTCTCTGGGCATGGCCGCGATGCAATGTATCGACGCCAGGAGCCCCGGACCGAAGTACGCCGAATGCGGCACGACGGACACGCCAAACGTCTGGGCTAAGGCCATCACCTTGCGCATTTCGGTAACACCGCCAACCTTGGTGATGCTCGGTTGTGCGTACGTCACCGCCCCCACCTCGAACATGCGCTTGAAGTCCGAGGTCGTCGCGTTCTCCCCCGCCGCGATCGCGAGTCCGCCCGCGGCGCGTATACGGGCGAGCCCGACATGGTCCTCTGGCGGCCACACCGGCTCTTCGAGCCACATTGGATTGAAGGCCTGGAACTTGTGCGCCATCGCGATCGCCTCATCCACCGTCCACGGACAGTTGGTATCGATAGTGATTGGGATGTCGGGCCCGACGACGTCGCGTGCTGCCTTGACTGAGGGGACGTCGATCTGATGCAGCTTGAGGTAACGATAGCCGCGCTCGAGCGCTCGCTCCGTGTATTGAGCTACCGCCGCCGGCTCGCTATAGCGCAACAGACTGGCATACGCCGGCAAGTCCGGGCGCGGGGAGCCGCCGAGCAGACGATACAGCGGCAGCCCCGCTACCTTGCCGGCGATGTCCCAGAGCGCAATGTCGATGGCGGACAGCGCATACATGGCTGGCCCTGTGCGTCCGACGCCATGCAGATTGCGCTGCAAGTCATCAATCAGCGCGTTAATCGCCGTCGCGTCGCGGCCCACACACATGGGCCCAATGAGCGTGTCGATCGCCGCGCGCGTCGCCGGCCAAATGCGATGCCCAAAACCCTCGCCCCACCCGGTCACGTCCGCATCCGTATCGATACGCACGAGCAGCATATCGATGCTGGTGCGCGCCTGGCCACCCTGCATTGGCACGGGGCCATCGAGTTGCATCGGCATATTAATGACGATGGTTTCGACTTTGGTAATCTTCATAGCAGTCGTTGTCCTCTCCAGCAGGGCTTTTGTCCCACCCAGTGACCACACATCTAGGCTGCGGCATACCCTCATTCCTCACCCAACTCTCCAGCGTTGTCAAGAGGTTTTTTGTGTGGTGCCCGACCTGGCCGCACGGTGCTTGAGGAGACGCGCCGCGAGGCGTATAGTCCCCTCTACTCAGCGTGGAACACGTCAGCACAAGATAGCAGGGAGGCAAGCATGCTGAAAGTCACCAACAACCTCATGATGCCGACGGCCATCACCGGGTCCTATCCCCGGCCCCTCTGGTTCACCGAAAGCCTCCGCGGCCGCTCTTTCAAAGCGGCGCTGGGCGATTCATTATTTCGCGAGCAGTACATGGATGCGGTCGCCTGCATCATCAACGCCCAGGAAGCGGCAGGCCTCGACATCGTGACCGACGGTGATAGTCGCTTCGACCTCGCCGTGGGCGGCAAGTCGTGGTTCTTCTATCCGATCGAGCGGCTGGGCGGTCTCGTCGGCCATCGCGACACGTCGCGCGGCTGGATGCAGCGCCACGATCTGCGCCCGGGCCGTATCCTGTGGGAAGTCCAGGAAGCCTATCAACCGGCAGTGGTCACGGAGCGCCTGAGCCGCGGGGCCCTGGAGTTCCCGGCGCTCTGGCAAGTGGCCCAACGCCTCTCAGACCGCCCCGTGAAGTTCGGGACCATCTGCGCCCCCGCCCTCGCGAGCATGCTCTGGAACGAGTACTATCGGGACGAGAAGGAACTCATCAACGATCTCTGCGATATCTTTAACGCCGAGTTACGGGAGCTCGCCGCCGCTGGCTGTCCCCTGATCCAGGTCGAAGAACCGCCGCACCACGGGCGCACCACGCGGCCTGACTGCACCGACGCCGACCTCGAGTTTTTAACGGAAGCCTTTAACCGGCAGCTCGTTGGGGTCGACGCCGAGATCTGGGTCCACACCTGCTGGGGCAATCCCAATCAGCAGCGCGTCTACTGGGAACCACCGAGTTACGAGCGCGCCCTCCCCTATCTGCTCCAGCTGCAGGCCGACGTGATTACGTTTGAGTGCGCCAGCTCTAACGGGAGGGATTTCCCCCTCTTCGCCAAGTACTCGACAGACAAGAAGATCGGGATTGGGGTGGTGAACCACTGCAACACGGTCGTCGAGCCCCCCGAGCACGTTGCCCAGCTCATCCGCAAGGCGCTGGAGTATATCCCGCCCGAGCGGCTGGTAATTACTACCGACTGCGGCTTCGGTCGCGAAGGGCTGAGCCGGCGGATCGCCTACTACAAGTGCGTGTCGCTCGTCGAGGGCACCAATATCGTGCGCCGCGAGCTGGGCCTGCCGGAGGCCCACGTCCGCGCGGCTGATCCGACGCTCTACTTCGCCGGGCGCGCGGAGTAGAGCGGCGAGAAGCCGCCTGCGAAAAGGCAGTATGAGGGGCCCCTGACTAATAGCAGTGAGACGCTTGACGAAGTGGACCAGGGGCTCTTCGTCCGCCACCAGGAAGGTGTTCAGTGTGATCTCCTGCTCTCGACAGCGTTTCGCCTCTTTGTGGCATAGGACGGCCTGATAGGCGAGCTCTGCTTCCTAGGGCCAACCGAAACGTCAAGGACATTCAGACCCCTTGAACGTGGGCAGGGGCAGGCTCACGCCGCGCTGTCTACCGCTATGGATTTGTTCCAGTCCATGGAAATGACGTTGTGGTTGCTCCGAGTAGAGATTGTACTGGCAGAGGTGGAAAGAGCAGCGGATTTTCCGGCGCACGGCACGTAATTCTTCTTGACGTGTAAGAGGGGGTCTGCTACTGTACTCCCTTAAACACCTTGGACAGTGGATTGATTTGGGGCGTATTGCAACCACTATAAAAAAAGTGCTAAAAAGCTGGGGTTTTTCCACTGCACCCTCCCCGATCTTGATAGCACCCACAAGAGCCATACGCACCTCACCACGACGGGACCAGACTCTTTTCATAACGCGTACAGCCTTTGCTCTGGAGGGCTCAGTCGTGTCACATGAGCAACTGCCGCAAGGCGTCAGTAGTCGTGCCGTGCACGGGGGCGAACGCCAGCAGCGTCTGGGTGATGCTCTCACGGTGCCGATTTATCAGACGGCAACCTACGTGTTCCGCGACACGCAGGAACTGATTGATTTCAAGGAAGGACGCATTGACAAAGGGGAGTACGGCCGGTATGGGAATCCCACCGTGCACGCCGCGGAGCGCAAGCTGGCTGAACTCGAACACGCTGACGAAGCCCTCCTGTGGGCCTCTGGGATGTGTGCCATCACCTCGGTGCTGCTCACGTTACTGCGTCCTGGTCAGCACATGATCATCACTGCCGACAGTTATCGGCGCACGCGGCAGTTCTGCGATAGCATGCTGCGGCGTCTGGGTATCGAGGTCACCGTGGTCCCGCCGGGCGACTCGCAAGCCGTCGAGGCCGCCGTGCGGCCCAACACACGCCTGTTGTTTTCCGAAGCGCCGACCAATCCGTATCTCTATGTCGTTGACCTGGAACAGATCGTGGCGATTGCCACACGCCACCGCTTACGCACTATGATCGACAGTACCTTCGCCACGCCCTACAACCAGAACCCACTCGATTTCGGCATCGATCTGGTCATGCACAGCGCCACCAAGTACCTGGGAGGACACAATGATCTCATGGCCGGTGTTATCGCCGGGAGTACACCTATGATCTCCGCCTTACGTGAAGCCCAGGGCGTGTTAGGCGGTATTACCGACCCCAATACGGCGTACCTGCTCCTACGAGGTATCAAAACCTTTGCGCTGCGCATGCAGCAGCACAACGCCAATGGCTGCGCCCTGGCCGCCTTCCTGGAGACGCACCCGAAAGTGCGGCGGGTGTACTATCCTGGCCTTACGAGCCATCCCAGCCATGCCATTGCGCGGCAGCAGATGCGCGGCTTTGGTGGGGTGGTCAGCTTTGAGATTGACGGGACCTTAGAGCAGACCAGTGCCTTCATCGATGCGCTGCGTATCCCGTACATTGCCCCGAGCCTGGGTGGGGTGGAAAGTTTAGTGGAACAACCGGCGCTGATGTCGTACTACGAACTTACGCTGGAGGAACGCCAACGGCTGGGGATTAGTGATGGCCTGGTGCGCTATGCCGCCGGCATAGAAGATGCGGATGACGTGCTGGCCGACGTTGAGCAGGCGCTCAAAGTCTGTCTGTGAGCGATCGTACCATACCTTAGTCCAGCGAGCGTCGTCCAAGCGCCAGAGCGTCCGAGGCGCTCGAGCAGGGGCTCTGCCAGCAGCGTCATTCAAACAGACCAACCCAGCAGTGTGAGGGCATCCGCGCCAGCGCCGTAGCACTCCATCGGCGCTGTGTTTCCATCCCCAGATGCGCCTGCGCCTCCGCAAACGTCACCTCGACAGCACCGCAGCGATACCCAAAGACGAGTTGTTAGCACGTATATTGCCCCGATGCAGGTATGGTATACCGGTTTTAGGGTTGTACTCCAGATCAGAACTAGATGCAGAGGCGATATAGAACTATAGAAAAGGAAACAGCACAGAAACAACTTTAGGAGCCTTAGCTTGATAAGATCAAGCTGCCAGTGCAGGCAGACCTTCATTGAAGCATCAACAATACCGTTTTAATTTTTAGTACTATTATTGTTAGTAAATAGCATAATGATTTTCTATGTGCAATACTATACTGAACCTTGCACAAAAATCGTGTATTATGGCTTACATTGTCCCCTAGCCACTGTGTGCAGGCCAGCGGCCAGCACTGGCTGAGTCGGATGTTGCTGGTGCCCGTCCCTTGGGCTGCGGGGCTTGGCCCTGCTGTTGTTGGCCGCGCCGACCCCATCGACACGGTACTCTCAGCAGAACCAGCAGGCGCCGAAGCTCCGGACGGATTGGGCGCACCAGAGGCTGCGGCTGCTGGCCCGCTGGCTAGCCCAGCGCGACCAGGTCGTCGTCTGTGCTAGCTGTGTTGTGTGGCGCGATTGGAACAAAAAAATCTAAGGCGTGCCAATATGCTATAACTGGCAGCGCAAGCGAATGGGGGAGTTCCCTGTGTGGCGTGTATGTCTGTACAGCATTCATCACAAAATTCTCGCGTTTTTTGCTTTGCTTATTCTCGGTGTCCTCCTCCTGGGAGGCATAGCCCTCACCCTGTCCCATCGCATGCATACCTCCACAGTGGCCGTGAGAAGTGAGACGCAAGATCTCAGATGGATTGACGAATTGCGCATTATCTTCCTGGATTTCCTCGTGGTGCAGTATAGGGACCTGTCCCTGGCCGAAAGGGAGGCAGCATTCGTACGGCTGCAGCAAGACTTCCTGGAGAAACTGGACGTCTATGTCCAATCAGAACAGGTACGGGGAGTGTCAACAAGCCACGAGGAGCTCGCTATTTTATTGCAGATACGGGACAGCGTCATACAGACAATGGAGCTGCTAACACGCGCGTTCTCCCTGGCATACGAACGCGACGATGAGAGTCACTCTGCCCTATGGCGCCAATTACGAGAGACGACGGCGGTAATAGACACAGGACTCACACAGGTGGCCACCATCAATCAGCGTCTCGTAGAGAACGCCCTGCGCCATGTGGAGCAAGGTCCACAACGTGTAAGTATTCTAGGTTATGTTCTTCTCCATCTTGGAATCTTCTCCCTCCTTGGTGGGCACGTGCTGCTCTATAGAATCGTTATTGATCCGTTACAGTGTCTGAATAGTGCCATGCAGCGCGTAGCACAAGGCAATTTCACAGAACGGGTGTTGGTTGAAGGCACTGGAGAGTTTCGCGAGTTGGCACTCTCTTTCAACACTATGGCTGCACAGTTGGAAGCCGATACAAGCCTACGCCACGTCTTTTATAAGGAACTCGAGACCCAGGTCACCGAACGTACCAAGGCGCTCCAGGCCGCCAATCAGGAGCTGCAGCATACGCAGATACGTTTGTTAGAAGCGGAACGCCTTGCTACCATCTGTGAAATGGCGGTGAGCGTCACGCACGAGATCCGCCAACCTCTAAATGCCCTCTCGATCAATTTTCAAATGATTAAACGGAGTCTCAGACGGGTACTGCCAACCCTGGACGCCAAGGTCGCCGAGCATATCCAGCTCCTGGAGAATGAAATCAAGCGGATTAACGACGTGAGCACGAGCTTCATGAAATCAGTACAAGTGGCCAGGAGCCAGCGTCAACCCATGGATCTCGCCAAAACCATTCGTCATGTTGTGCAGTTGCTGGAATATGAGGCAACTGCTGTGCAGGTCACGCTGCGTTATCAGGACGACGTGGACCTGCCACTCATCGTGGCTGATGAAAGTCAAATACGGCAAGTCTGCATCAATCTCCTCCTCAATGCGATCCAAGCGCAACTCAACGGTGGTAGCGTGAGAGTCTCCACCCATTATGAGTCTGACGCAGCCCAGATACATCTGCTGGTACAGGATAATGGCCCAGGCATTGCGCCAGAATTGCTGGAGAAGATTTGGCGGCCTTTTTTTACCACTAAAGTGGCTGGCATCGGGTTAGGTTTAGCGATTGTGCGCCGTATTGTCTGGGAGCATGGTGGTGATATTGCCTGTACATCGGCCGCAGGCCAAGGTACAAGTTTTCACATTGTGCTGCCGGTGACAGACACGAGCGCGGCGCGGGCTACGCTAGCGAAGGGAAGCGAAAATGCCCATCAAGGTGTTAGTAGTTGATGATGATGAGAATACGCGTATCAGCTTACGCCTGGCTTTGGAAGCTGATGGCTATATAGTGCAACTGGCATCAAGCGCCGAAGCGGCCATGCAGATACTGCAGGCGGAGTTCATTGATGCTGTGATCACCGATCTGGTGATGGGGCAGATGAGCGGTCTGGATCTGTTGAGCTTCCTCAGAGAGCGGCGCATGGAGACGATCCTGATCATCATGACCGCCTATAGCACCATCGAGTCAGCTGTAGAAGCTATACGTCGTGGCGCCTGGGACTACATTCCCAAACCCATTGACGTGGCAAAATTAAGTTTGCTCATCTATCAAGGCGTCACCCACACCCAGCTGCGTGTCGAAAACAGGGTTCTCAAACAACAACTGCGGGAACGCTTTTCACCCCATAATATCCTGGGGAAGTCGCCAGCGATCCAACGGCTGCTCTCGCAGATTGAGCTGATTGCGAGGACACAAGCCACCGTTTTGATTCAGGGGGAAAGCGGTACGGGGAAGGAACTCATTGCCGAAGCCCTCCATTATAATAGCGCTAGGGCCGATAGACCGTTGGTGAAGGTGAACTGTGGCATTTTTTCTGAGGGGGTGGTGGAAAGTGAGCTCTTTGGCCACGAAAAAGGGGCCTATACAGGCGCCATACAGCAGAAAAAGGGGCGCTTTGAACTGGCAAATACAGGTTCGCTTTTTCTCGATGAGGTGGCAGAACTCACCCCGACGGTCCAGGTGAAGCTGTTACGCGTCCTGCAAGACCAGGTCTTTGAGCGGGTGGGTGGTGTACAGCCCATAGCTGTCGATGTGCGTCTGGTAGCCGCGACCAATAAGGAGCTGGAGCATGAAGTACGTGACGGTCGCTTCCGCGAAGACCTCTACTATCGTTTCAATGTCGTGACGTTGAAGGTGCCGCCGCTGCGCGAGCGCCGGGAAGATATTCCTCTGCTGATGGAGCATTTTCTGGAGATCTTCAACGACAAGCACCGGAAAAGGGTGACAGGCTTCACACGGGAAGCGCTAGAATCCTGTGTGCAGTACCCGTGGCCGGGCAATGTGCGGGAATTGCGTAACTGTATAGAAAGCCTTATTGTGCTGGCAACGCATCGGCGTATCGAGCGCACCGACCTCCCCACACATCTCCAGAAAGTGCACCCCAGGTCAACGTTGCAAGTTTCTCTGGGTAGCACGCTAGCGCAGATTGAAAAAGACGCCATCTTAGGGACCCTGGATATGGTGGGCGGGAATAAGCACATGGCCGCACGCATGCTCGGGATTGGTGTAAAAACCCTCTATCGTCGTCTGGAAGAATATCGACTTCCTTAGGGCCAATTTGGTCCTAAGATTCTACCTCAAAGCCTTCTGCTATGTCAAAATGATCCGTATTTCCACGCTCCATCCCACGTTCAAGGGGTCTGAATGCCCCTGTGGTTTTTTGGGCCTGAGGGCACTCCATACCACGAGGGGTCAAGGCCCAATGCATCACAGACCAGTAGGTGATGGGGTTGGACCCCAGAGAGCTGCGTAACCTCTTGCTCATCGATCCCTAAATGGACCAGAGCTACCTGTGTAAACAAGGCCAACACGACCGCCGCTGTTGGGGTGGCTGTCAGGCCCTTGTTCCCTGGGAGCTGCTGGTCATGCGTGCGCAGGTACAGACGGACCTGTCGCTGG
>Ga0081455_10004205_pt1 | contig 16221 bp, 14 predicted proteins | sample TabmetS3T2R1_FD_70207 | JGI IMG/M metagenome (GOLD analysis project Ga0081455, IMG submission 70207) | Tabebuia heterophylla rhizosphere microbial communities from the University of Puerto Rico - S3T2R1 | ecosystem: Host-associated > Plants > Roots > Rhizosphere ... | reverse complement strand
CACTTCTTCCACTTCGGCGGCCTAGCGCAGCTGGCGCAGCACGTCGCGGCGCATGTTGGCAACTGGCTGTAGACGCCGCAGCACTCGCGCTAGGATTTGGGCTTGCTCGCGATGGTGATGCCGAAAATCTTGCGGTTGCCCGCGGCTTCGGCTTCTGCGGCTTGCTGCTTGCGCCGCTCCATGATCAGCAAATGGCGCTCCGCGTCCTTATTGCTCTTGTCCGCGGTGTGCGCGCGCCGGAAGTACTTCTCTGCGAGCTCGTCCTTCTTCAGCGCGAGATACACGTGCCCCAGCACGTAACAGGCGAACGGCCCATGCGCCGGGTCAGAGGTCAGCTTCTTCGCCAGATCGAGCAACGCCTGCAGTTGCCCGTCATCCGCATCCGGCTGGGCACGATGCTTGGCCCAGAGGTAATACGTGCGAAACATGTCGTTCGCGGGTTCTTGCTCGATCAACTCGCGCAGCAGCTCTTCGGCCTTCGGGTAGTGCTGATCGCGCAGCAGCTCTTGGGCCTGACGCAACTGGCGCATGGGATCGCGCTTGGGTGCTCCGGCAGGCTGCTGCAGCGCTTGGCGACGGCGCTTCATCAACTCATTCAGGTGCGCCTTGGCGTATTCGGCGCGCACGCTTGGGTCGGGCGCCGCTGCCGGCGGCTCATGCGCGGTTTTCGCCTGCGCAGGCGCCGCACCCGGCACTGCGCGCGGCAACTCGGGCTCGCGCACGGCGCGCTGCGCACCGGGTGTCATGCCACGCCTGCGCGACGCGCGCGCCGCAGCTTCGCGCAACGCTTCTTGTGTCGCATCCACGCTGCTTACCGGTACGGCGGCGCGCGCTGGTTCGGCGGGTGTTGGACTGCTCGCCGGGCGCGGTGTGACTGCGGGCCCAGGCGACACAGCGGACGTGCGCATTTGCGACGCCGGACGTCCTGCGGCTGGCAGCGGACTGCGCGTCTGGAACGGCCGTTCCTCCTGCACGGGCGGCGTGATGCCCTCCGACAGCGGCCGCGTGCGCGCAGCCTGGAACATGGTTTGCGACGTCGCCCGCGGTCGCACCGCCGGCATGCCCCCATTGGACATGCCGCGTTGCTGCGCCGCGGGCGAGGGGCGCGTGCCAGAGCGATCGGCTTCGGGCGGCGAGAACGGCGAGCTCGAGAACTCGCACAGCCGCGCGATCGACAGCAGCGCCAACACACTCACGGCATGGGCAGGATCGAGAATCGACGCGCCGATCAGGGTCGCGAACGGGGACTGGGGATCGAGCGCGCGCAACAGTTTGAGCTCGTCTTCGTCCAGCGCGAAGAACGCTCCGATGCCGGCCGCGGGCGCGATCAAGCGCACGTAGTTGCGTGCCGGATCAGGGAGGTAGCTTCGCAACTGGTCATCGTCGTAGAACGTGCGCACGCCCATGTACACGAGCGCGCCCAACTCTTGCGGGAACTCGCCTTGACCACTCAACGCCTCTTCCGAAGCGTCGAGCGCTACGTCGCATTCGGACCACGACAGCACCTGCAACAGCCGCGTGCGCGTGCGCTCAGACAGCTCGGCTTGCGCTTGCTCGAGCGTGAGAAATCCCATGTCGACGGCGTGTTCGCAGAAGGCGATGTCTTCGTTGTGAACGAGACCATCGGTCACGCGCGCGATCACCGCCGCGTATTGCGCGCGCGTGATCGTGCCGCGCTCGACCAACTCATCTCCAAGCGAGGTGCGCGAGGTCGAGTCCTCGACGTTGACGGGCTTGCCGTCGCGGAAGCCGACGAGCGCGTTGCGCCCGGCGCCCTCGATCTGCACGACACCCGTGAACTTTTGTCGGAACAGCTGGCAGAAGACACCTCCGAGACGCCCAGCATCGAGGGGCGGAGCGGACTCCCTTGCGTCAGGGAAACCAGCGGTATCCCCGTAGACTTCTGCCATCTATGTATTTTTTCACTTAAAAATGGGCGTTTGTCAATGACTTGGGACAGGTGAAAGTGTCTGCAACGAGCCACACAATCCGGCAGCGACACGCTTGGTGGGGGCTCGGGCGAAGCTGTGTGTTGGCGACTGCATGCGCGCTTGGCCTCGTGGTCTGGCCGCAGTTGCAGCGGTCGGCGGCGGCGCTGGCGTTGCTCGCTCAACTCACGGGCCAAAAGGCCGCGGAACCGCTGGTGCGGCGCATGCTCGTGCCGACCCAGGAGCACGATCTGCGCGTGACGATCGACGACACGGCGATCCGCGCGCGCCGCTACACGCCTGCGCGCGCTGCGGCGCATCTGCCGGGCGTCGTGCTCCTACACGGCGTGCATCCGCGCGGGATCGACGAACGTCATCTCGTGAGTTTTGCGCGCGCGCTCGCAGCTGGCGGACTCGACGTGTTCACTCCCGAGCTGCCGGAGTTGCTGCGCTATCGCTTGGATGAGCGAACCATCGAACACATCGGCGTGTTGGCGAGCCAGCACGCGCGCGCTGTTCAAAGGGCGAGCGTGGGCGTGATCGGCATCAGTTTTGCGGGCGGCCTCGCGCTCATGGCTGCAGCGCGACAGAGCTCGCCGCGCAGCATCGGCTTCGTGGTCTCGGTCGGTGGTCACGACGACTTGCTGCGCTTGTGCCGCTATTACGCGGGCGAAGACGTGCGCGGGCCGCACGGCGAGCGCGTGCAAGTCGCGCCGCATCCGTACGGCGCGCGGGTGATGATCCGCGAACATCTGGGGCGCTTCGTTCCGGAACCGGACCTACTGCTGGCGCGGCGCGCGCTCGACGCGTACTTGAACGATCGGCACGCAGCGGCTCGCGAACTCGCGCAGGGCCTGTCGCCCGAGGCGCGCGCGGTGATGAACGTCTTGCTCGACACCGGTCAACGCGCGGCGCTCGCGCAGCTGTTGGCGGCTGCGGTCGACGGCGTGCGTCCGCAGCTGATAGCAGCATCGCCGCATGGCCATCTGGGGGGATTGCGCGTGCCAGCGTTCTTGGTGCACGGCAGCGATGACCCGATCATCCCCAGCATCGAGACCCGTCATCTCGCCGCCGAGATCCCCGAGCCGTGGCTGCGCCAGACCGTGATCACGAAGCTGCTGCGCCATACCGAGTTCCCCGAGCCGCCGAAGCTGCTGGAAACTTGGGAGCTGGTGCGTTTTCTCAAGGGGATTTACGAGGCGGCGGGGAGCTCGGCGATGTCCGCGGCAACAACAGCCCCCTGATCCCGAACTCGAACAGCGCTTCGGCCAGGGTGTGCGAATCGGTGCGGGCCGGACCGCGCGGCGTGAGATGATGCAAGAACACCTCTTTGCAAGCGCCCACGAGCGCGGTCGCGATCACCGGTTCGTAGACCTTACGCGTGAGGCCGCTACTGGCGCCGTTCTTGAGCGCCCCTTCCACCATCTCGTGCAAGAAGCCGTACAAGCGATCGAGCCGGCGATCGATCTCCTCGTTGAGTCCGCGGCTCTCGCGCAACACCAGTAACGTGAGCTCGGGATGTTCGAACGCTACGTCGACGACGCGTCGCACATTCTCGAAAATGCCGCGCGCCGGATCGGGCCCGTGCGGATCCACGACTTCGAGCGCGGCAGTGATCAACGAGGTGAAGTGCTCGATCAGCTCCAGGTACAGCGCGTCTTTGCTGTCGAAGTACAGATAGAACGTGCCGCGCGAAATGCCAGCTGCGTCGATCACATCGCTGATCGATGCGTCGGGGAAGCCGCGTTCGCACAAGACGCGTTCGGCGGTGCGCAGGATGGCATCGCGGCGCTCGTTGCGCTTCTGCTCGGCGCGCAAGCTGCGTCGGTCAGCGCTGGCGGCCAGAGGCTTCATACGTACACGTCCAGTGCCGCGGGGCGAACGTCGAGCCGCTTGGGCTGATGGTGCACGACTTCGCCATCGATCATCAGATCGATGGGCTCGTTCTCGAAGAACTCCAGACTCCGGCAGCGCGAGGCACTGATTTGATGGTGGTGCACGTGATGCCCCCGGAAGATCTTTGGGAACGTCGTCAACAACGTCAAGCGACCCATCGCGCCGCACACGATCACATCGGCCTGGCCGTCGGCGGTATCGGCATAGGGCGCCATCATCATCTTCCCCCCTGTGAAACGACTGTTGCAAACCGACAAGAACACCATGGCTTGCTCCCAGTCGGTCGCACCGTCCACACGCAGGCGAGTCGGACGGCTGCTGAGCGTCGCGAGTGTCGCGACCACGCCGAGCCCGTAACCCGCAGTTCCGAGACGCTTGAAGCGTCGATTCGCGACGCTGCAAATCTCCGCCACGAATCCGAGGCTGAGCAGATTCAACGCATGCAGCACGCCGGCTTCGTGCTCCAGCCGCAACGCATCGCAATGGCGCGTGCGGCGTTCCGAGATCGCCGCGATCGATTGCTTGGCGTCGCCGTCTCCGAAGTCGCGCAAGAACGAGTTGCCGGTGCCGAGCGGTAAGAACCCGAGGCCGATGCGCTGCCCCGAGTCGGTAGCGCCGAGGTGCTCGCTCAAGCCGTTGACGATCTCGAAGCTGGTTCCGTCGCCACCCACCGCGATGAAACGCCGGTGGCCGCTTTCAGCGGCTGCGCGCGCCAAGCGCGTGGCATCGCCTGGGCCATGCGTCTCGCGCACCTCGATCGGCACACCGCGCCCGCGCAGTTCCTCGAGTGCCGCGCCGGCAGCTTGCCCGCAGCGCCCGCCGCCCGCGGCTGGATTCACGATGGCGATGAACGAGTCCGTACTGCCTCCTAGCTGCTCGACAAGGCTGTGGGAGCTTCCGCGCTGGCGCGTACCAATGCCGCCAGCTCGCTGCGTTTGATCTTCATCGATGCCGTGCGCGGAAACTCCGCCGTAACGACCGCATAGGCACTGATGCGTTTGTAGTCGGCGAGCTTGAGATTGGCGGCGCGAACCGCGATCAGCGCGTCGCTCAGCGACACGCCCGCTTTGGACCGGAACACCAAGCACAAGGATTCGCCGCGCAGTTCCTGGGCCGGCCAGACATAGCGCGTCGCGAATACGCACAGCTCTTCGCACGGCAGTGTGTCGAATGCGGCTTCGATGTCCTCCGGATAGACGTTCTTGCCACCCTCGGTCACGATCATGTTTTTCGCGCGGCCCACCAGCTTCAGGTGGCCCGAGGCGTCGACGCACCCGAGATCGCCGGTCCGCAACCAGCCATCGACCAGGGTCTCGGCGCTCAGCTCCGGCGCGCGGAAATAGCCTTGCATCAGGGTCCGCGAACGCGCCCACACTTCACCCACGCCTTCGCGGTTCGCATCGCGCAGATCGATCTCGACGCCGTCGATCGCGCGCCCCACGCTGTCGGGCCGGAACGGATGCAGATCGTTCAACGTCAGCACCGTGCACGCTTCGGTGAGCCCGTAGCCGATCACGACCGGCAGCCCCAGGCGATAGAAGTAGTTGGCCAGATCCGGGTCGACGAACGCGCCGCCCGCGACGATCAAGCGCAAGCGGCCGCCGAAGCGATCGTGAATGGGCTTGAGCAAGGTGCGCGATAGCCAGGGACGAGGCGTGCGCATCGTGGCCACGTCGTTGACCTGCGTGAGGGCATGCACGGCCGTGCGCTGCCATTCGGGGAGCGCGGCGAGCTGCTCCTCGATGCGTTCGCGTAGCGTCTTCAAGATGCGGGGCACCAGCGCCGTATGCGTCACGCGGTAACGCTTCATCGTGGGCGCCAGAAATTCGGCCCGCAACGTGCGCTGGTGCGCGACGGCCGCGCCGAACAAGAACGGCACGACCGTGCCGCACATGAAGTCGATGGCGTGATTGGTCGGCAGCACCGAGAAGTACACGTCTTCGGGCTCCATCGGGTACATGCGACCCAGGACCTGCGCTTGCTCGAGATAGTTCTCGTGCGTGAGCATGCAGCCCTTGGGTGTGCCGCCGGTGCCGGATGAATACACGACGCTCGCGACGTCGGAACGCTGGCGCGCCACGTAACGGAACGGTCCGCGCGCCGGCTCTTCCCAACGCGCCGCGGCACCGAGCGAATCATCCGCGCGCGCCTCGCTGACCATCACCAGCAAGCCATCGGGCAAGGGCGTGCCCTCGCGCGTCAATGAACGATAGATGCCGTACTCCGTGATCAGCACCTTGGGTTCGGCATGCGCGACGAGCGCCAGCTGTTCGCGCGCGGTCAGCTTGTAGTCGAGCGGAACGATCACGCCGCCGGCCCACTGGATCGCCAGGCTACTCATCACCCAGCGCGCCTGGTTCGACATCAGAATCGCAACCCGATCGCCGGCTTCGACGCCGGCCTCTTGCAAGCGCGCGCAGACGCGTTCGGCTTCACGCTGCAGCTCCTGGTAGCTGAAACGCGCATTTTCGCGCAGGCGATCGGCTTCGAGCAGCGCCACGCGGCTCTTGTAGGTCGAGAGCGCATCGCGCATGGCCTCGCCCAGGCACTCGATGCCAGACAGGTCCAGCATCATGATGCGCCTCCTTGTGCAGCTCTGCGCGGCAAGTACGGCAAGGGATCACGGCGCTGCACGAAGTCCGAGAGCGCGGCCAGCACGCGCGGTTCGCCGACCATCTGCATGAAGATCTCGAGTTCGGCCGCGAGCTCGCTTGCAGGCAAGGGCTTGGCCAGAGCTTTTGCGCGTGCGATCACGCTGCTGTCGAAGCGGGCCGTGGCGCGCGCGGCCGCGCGTGCCGTAGGCAACGCCGCTCGATCGGCCACGAGTTGTGACACGAGCCCGATCTCGTGTGCGCGTTTGGCGTTGATGCTGCGACCGGTCAACAACAGATCGCGCAGCACGGCGTTCGGAACATCCCGCGCCAGCCGCGCGATGCCGCCGAACCCGGGGATGATGCCCAAGCGCAACTCCGGAAACGCAAAACGCGTGCTGCGCTCGGCGATCAACACGTCGCACAACAGCGCCAGCTCCAGGCCTCCGCCGAAACATACGCCATGCAGCGCCCCGAACGTGGTTTGCGGCAGCATGTCGAAGCGGTTGGCTACGGCATGGATCCGCTCCACGAAGCTGCGGATCTCGGGCAGGTAGTCCGCCGGCTCGCGACCTTGCACGCCGGCAAACAAACCGCGCAGATCCGCACCGGCAGAAAACCCGCTCGGGCGCGCGCTGTACACGATCACGGCTTTGGCCGTGGAGCGCTCGACTTCAGCCACGAAGCGTTCCAGCGCATCGAGCATCTGCAACCCGATCTCGTTGGCGGGTGCCTGATCGAGTTCGAGTTCGTATACGTCCTGCTCGAGGCGCCAGTTGGTCACCGGTACATCTCCTCGATGACTTCGCGATAATGCGCCTCGATGGCGCTGCGTCGCAGCTTCTGGTTGGCCGTAAGCAAACCATTGTCGGGCGTGAACGGCTCGGGAACGCGGTACGTGCGGCGCAGGCGCTGGTAGTGCGGAAGCTCCGCATTCACACGCTCGCAGGCCTGTTCGAGCTCGTTCGCGGCAATGCTGCCGGTGACCAATGCGGTCAGATACGGGCGCCCGTGCCCGACGACGACGACTTGCTCGATACCGTTGGCCGCGCGCAGCAAACGATCTTCGATCGGCGCCGGCGCCACGTTGTGCCCGGACTCGGGCACGATCACGTCTTTGAGGCGCCCGATGATCTTCACGCAGCCCTTGGCGTCGAGCTCGGCGTGGTCCCCGGTGTGAAACCAACCGTCGCGCAGAATCTCGGCGCTGGCCTCGGCGCGCTTCCAGTAACCACCGAACACGTTTGGTCCGCGGCACAACAACTCGCCATCACCGCTGACGCGCAGCTCGCAGCCAGGTACCGCATAACCGACCCGACCCGGCGTAGCGTTGTCCGTGTCGTCGATGGTCACGATGCCGGTGGTTTCGGTCAGGCCGTACACCTGGTACACGGGAATGCCGAGCAGGCCGAACCAGCGCTGGGTCGCTTCCGACAGTGGCGCCGAGCCACACACGAGAAACTCCAAGTTCTCGCCGATCATGTGTTTGATGCGCGGGAACAACACGCTGCGCGCGAGCGCCAGACACAGCTTGTCCGCCACGCCATTCGCGCCGCCGTGAGCTGCGAGTGCGCGCCGGTACACCGCGTGCAGCACGCCGCCTTTGTCCGCGAGCTTCTTTTCGACGCCCGCCTTGATCCGCTCCAGCAGCACCGGCACGTTCAAGAAATAGTGCGGCTTCGCCCCGCGCATCTCCGCTGGCAGATCGTTCAAGTCCGTCGAAATCCAGAACGGATTACCGCGCCGCAGCTGACTCAAGAGCATGATGCGCGAGCCCGCGAAGCAGAACGGCAGATAGTGGAATACGCGGTCTTCCGAGCGCTCGCCTTTGGTCATGCGCGCGATGCGCTGCACCGTAACGTCGAGCATGTAGTCGAAGTTGTCGCTGGTGAGCACGACGCCCTTCGGCTCGCCGCTCGTACCGGACGTGTAGATGATCGTGATCGGCGCATCCGCGGCGTACTGCGCGGAGCCCGGCAGCCGTTCGGCGCTGCTCCAGACTGCGGCGTAGTCGTCGACCTTGCACGTGTTCGGCAAGTGCTCACGCACGGCAGTCGCCAGCGTCGCGTCGGAAGCCAGCAGCAAGCGCGCTTCGGCATCGCGCAACATGCCCGCCAGCTGCTTGGGATCTTGGCGCGAGTACAGCGGCACGCACACCGCGCCATGTGCCACGATCGCCAAGTCGAGCGCGGCCCAGCGCGCGGAGTTCGGACCCAACAGGCCCACGCGGTCCCCGCAGGCGACGCCCGTACGCTGCAGGTACGCACGCGCGCACGCCACCTGATCGAGAAACTGCCGGCCGGATGTCTCGACCGGCTTTTCACCGTGCATCTCGATCAGCAGCGCACGCTCGGCGCGGCGCTCGGCCGCCGCCAAGATCTGGGTGACGAAGCTCATGCGTGTGCCTCCATCAGCTGCGTGAGAAACGGCGATAACTTGGGCAGATAGTTCTGCATGGTTCGCTCCACGTTGCGCCGCGGAAACTCGGGATAGATTCGAGTCAGCTCGTCCTCGAAGTCCATGCCCATCCGCGCCAGCTTCGCGAGTTGCCCTGGAATGAAGCTGCGATTGTCGTGGCGCAGGCGTTCGCGCTGCGCGTACGCGCTGCGCATCAACTCGATCAACCTGGGCCCGAGCTCTTGGTCGGTGACCCGCAGCATCAATTCGGGATGTCCGCTGTCTTGCAACAGGTTCTGAATGCGCTCGTCCATCGTCACGCCCACCGCAGGAACGCCGGCGGGCATGGACGTGACCATGGCGTGAAAGCGTGAGCTCACGAGCAAGTGAGCGTGCCGCAGCACGCTGACTAAGGTGTACATATCGTGCTGGTCGCTGACGAACAGCGGCGCACCGAACGGCAAGCGACTCGCCAGCTCCTCGCAGGCGTTGCGATCGAGCGCCTCCATGCCCACGCAGGCCACGAACGCGTCCGTAGCTTTCACGAACTCGCGCACGCCGCGTGCCATGCCGTCGAGATAAGCATGGTAGTTTTGTTCGGCTTGTTCCGACCAGCTGTGGAAGTACATCGAACGGTAGTGCTCGGCGCGAAACTCGCCGAACAAACCGAGCGCAGTTGCGCGCACCAAGTCAGGGCGCGCGGGCCAGCAGAACGGATTGATCGGACATACGATCAGCAGCGGGCGGCGTCCATCCCAACCCACGTCGCGCAGCATGGCTTCGCCCACCGCCGGGCTCTTGGGTTCGAACGTCCACGCCGTATCCGTGCCGCTCTTGGTGCGCACGCCCAACGCTTCCAGCACCTTGCGCGAAGGCTCATTGCGGCAGATCACCAGCGATCGCTGACAGTGCTTGCGCACGAAGCGCTGCATGCTGTCGTCCATGTCGCCCGCTTCGGCGCCGTAACCCACGCTGAGTTTGCCCTCGACCGAGGCCAGCCCGAGAGCTCCCGCCATCATGGTAGTGAGCGCATTGGCGAACTTGGATTTGAACATCGAGCCCTCGCACGCGATCACGCCGTGGTGCTTGGGACACTCATCGAACAAAAACGGTGGAAACAACTGCGGCATGTGCACCTGCCGCACGCCGCGGAAATACCCAGCCGTCAGAGCAGGGTCGAACGTCAGGCAGCTGAACTCGACCTGCTCCTCGCCCATGATCGTGCGCAGTTGTCGGATCATCTCCTCGGTTCGCAGATCCGACCCGGTGTTGCGCGTGCCGGCATAGCCAGCGAACAGCAATTTGAGCGGCTTGTCCGGGCGATAGCGCTCCGGCCGCACCGCGAGCGCATACTTGATCGCCGCGGCTTCGATCAGCGAGCTCGTCACGCCCTGTAGCGCCCGATCGGGATCGCTCAGCTTGTTCCAGAGCGAGCGGATCATGCGTAAACCGCTGTTTCTGGTTCGGACTGGATCCGGTCGGGCCAAGCCTTGAACGGATACGTCATGGCGTTGTCGACTGCGAAGTCCAGCAGCCGCGACGCGTAGCGATCGAACGGCGCCGGCCGCTCGCCGAGTGCACGCACGACACGCGCGTTGTCGAAGACCGTGTCGAAACACAGATACGGCAAGAACACCTTGAGCAGCGACGCCGGCCGCGCGATGCCGAAGCGAGTCGGCGTGTTCGAGCAGGCGCCCACGAGCGCAGCGAACGATGGGTTCAGGCGCGGCACGAACACGTGGCGCATCGGGCGCCCGTGCAGCTGCAAGCTGCGAACGATCTGTTCGTAGCGCAGCGAATCTTCGCCGGAACTCAAGTGATAGCTAGCGTGTTCCACACGCTCGCGCTGATGCAGTTCCACGATCGCGCGGCCCACGTAGTCCGCAGGCACGATGTCCAGTCGCCAGTCGGGCCGAAACGGCAAGACCGGCAAACGCGCCAGCATCACGAATGCCCGCACCATGTCGAACTGGGTCGTGGCCGCAAAACGGCTATCGCCGAGCACGATGCTCGGCCGGAACACGATCCGCGATACATCCGGCAGCAGCTCGTGCAGCATGTGCTCCGCGAACTTCTTGGTGCGCGCGTAGGGATCGTAGTCGCTGCGTTGCCAGTCGATGGCAGTGTCCTCGCGCACGACCTCGCCCGAGCGCTCGCCCGCGACCGCCGTCGTCGACACATCACTGAAGCGACGCAAACCGTGATTCGCGTGCGCCGCGCGGGCGAGCTTGAGCACCTCGAGCGAACCCCGCAGATTCACGTTCAGGCACACCTTGGCGGACTTGCGATTCAGTGACGCCGCGATGTGAATGATGGAATCGGTCTTGGCGACCAAGCGCTCGTAGGCGCCAGCCGGTAGCCCCAGGTGCGGTTCGGTGATGTCGCCCAAAAACACGTCCACGCGCTCGTCGAGGCGCGCACGGAACTCATCGAAATCCATGTGCAGCTGCAGCGAACGCCACAAGCGCTGGCGTGCTTCGTCCGTGCTGCGCGCGCGCACCAACAACGCCAAACGCTCGGCATGGCCGCGCAACAGGCCAGCGACCACGTACGAGCCGATGTACCCGGTCGAGCCCGTGACGAAAATACTCATTCGGCTTCTCCCGGACTCGACAGCACCGCGCGTTCGCTCACGGCATGGTCGTCGCCAGCCAGCTGCTTCGGTTGCGGCAAATGCACGCGGTGTTCCGCGCGGTAGCGCTCCGGCCTGCGGCCGTCGATCAACGGGAACGCCCAGCGTCGCAGGCCCGGCATGTGCACATCCAACCAGTATTTGCGCCAATCGAAGCTGTCGGGCTTCCAGCGCAACTCGGGTTCGAGCGCAGGATGCGCGTCCAGCGCGTCGCTCTTGAACACGTAATAGCTCTCGTACATGAACGGGAGATACAGCTCGACCAACTTCTCGATCTGCGCGAAATCGTCGTCGGCCGCATGCACCTTGCGCACGAGCCGCTGCGCCTTCGCCTGCAGTTTCTTCGGCAGCAGATCGATGCACTCGTCGAAGCCGCGCACCAACGCGCGCGAGGTTTTGATGCCCAGGGGATGATCGGGTTCGACCAGGATCGAATCCCAGCGCGACTTGAACATGCGTTCGGTGCGCGAATGTTGTGCCTGCCGCAGATGCCGGCGATGCGACAGTACGATCAGCTCGGCTGCGCGCCCCACCGAGCAGCGATGCTTGTCGGAGGTGCCCACGTGGTACACGGGTTTGTGCCTGTCGGTCGCGAGCGCTGCGGCTGCGATCGACATCGCTCGACTGACGTGATCGACAGGGATCACGTCGAACGGGGCATCGGGTCGCGCCGGCACCATGCGAAACCAGCTACCCATGACATAGGCCAGCGGCGCGCTGCCGTTGAAGCTCTCGTTCCAACCCGGCAGCGGGAACTCGACCGCGCTCTCCACGATCGACGGCCGCAGCATCGCACAGCGCAAGCGCGATCCGCGTTGCGCGAGCAGCGACTCCGCGAGGCTCTTCGAATACGTGTACGTGTTGTGCCAGCCCAATTCCCGCGCGCGTTCCATGCCGGCGTCGACCAGCGCTTCCTTGAGCGCCTCGCGCTGGCGTTTGCGCGTCAAGTTGTCGAGGAGGGTGGGGCTCGGCTCGTTGCGCCTCGCGGCACGATACTCGCCCAGTAATTCTTCGCGCAAACGCCGATGCACGGCGTCGGTCGAGTGCGCGCGCACGATCGTATCCACCCGCGCTTGCGCCTCTTCGAGTTCGGCCTGCGCGTTGAACGAGCGATCACCGAGCGGCGAGTAGTTGAGCTGCACCGTCTCGGGCAACTCGCCATAACGCTTGCCGGCGACGTAGCAGGTCGAGATGTGCAACAGGCTCGCGTGATCGCAAGCTTCGACGAAATCCGCGACGCGCAGCGTAGCGTCGACGTTCGACGACAGTGCCTTGCGCAACTCCGGGTTGAAGTCCACGAGCCCCGCGCAGTGAACGAATACATCGAGGTCGCGCCGCAACCGACGTACGAGCGCAGGCGCCAGTCCCAAATCGGGCTCGGACAGCTCGCCTTCCACGACTTCGATGCGCTCTGCGAGATACGCGCTCAAGCGCGGTCCGAAGCGTTCGTGCAGCGGCCGAAACGCGGGCGACGTGTTCAGCATTTTCTCGAAGCGCTGCCGTGCAGGCACCAACGCTTTGGGGCGCAGAAACACGTAGATGCGTTCGATCTCGGGCAGCTCGGCCAGCGCCATCGACAACCACACTTTGCCGACGAATCCGGAGCCACCGGTCAAGAAGATGTGGCGACCCGCAAGCGCCTCGCGAATGGACAGAGGCGTCGGTTCAGACATGGTAATCCATCACCGGCCAACCGGCCTCGCGGGCTGCGCGTCGCAATGTGTAGTCGGGATTGACTGCGCAGGGTCGGCCGACGGCAGCGAGCATCAACACATCCGGGCCATGCGCGCCGTAGGCGACGCTGCTGCTGAGATCGATCGCATGCTCGTGCGCGTACGTGGTCACGAAGCGTCCTCCGTCGTGGCCGCCGATCACGGGATCGATCAGCTTGCCGGTCGCGAGTCCATCGCGGAACTCCAGGCGATTACAAACGTAGTCATCGACGCAGGCCAAGTGTTCGACCAACAGCTGCACGACCGGTTCGATGCTGTCGGCCAGCAACACGACGCGCTTGCGTTCGGCACGCGCGCGCTTGAGCAGGTTGATGCCGTCACCCAGAACTCGCGCGCAGAGGACGTTCTCCCAGTACTCGACCGCCAGTTCTGAGATACGGTCCTCGCTCATGCCGCGCAGCGCGAGATACGCCAGTCGGTTGGCAAGCACGCGGTCGCTTTGCCCGAGCACCTCGTATACGGGTGCGGTCCAGGCGAGATGGCCGAGTCGCAGCGCGCGTTCGCGCAGCCCAGCAGCGTTGGCTGCAAAGTACGCGGCCGCCGTTCGTGCGCCTGGTGCCGCCAGAACCCCCTCGCTCCGGACGAACACAGCCTCGTTCGTGTCGTTCATGCGCCTTCCTTGCGAAGGTCGCGAGACTAGACTGACGCGTCAGTCTAGTCTACCCAGTCCCGGCAACCGCCCAACAGCGGGCGGGCGCTGAATAGCACGCCGCTGTGTACGTCGCTTGCGCACAGCGTCCTTTCCTAAGTACTGTTGAACAACCCTGAATTTGCGAGCGTTAGCTCTCATTTGGTTCGAGCGGAGGAGTGATTCGGATGCGCGCACAAAAGCTCAACTGTTTCCTGTTACTCGCGGCAGCGCTGGCTCTGGGGTCGGCGTTGTTTGCGCACCCTGCCGAAGCCGGCAGCCTCAAAGCACAAGCTTTTCTGACCCAGGCCAAGATTCCCGGCGGCCTCACGGAGAAAGGCCTGATCGGATTCGCGCGCGGCAACAGCCAGAAGTTCTTGCGCGAGACGACCGACGCGGAGGTCAAGTCGCGCAAGTGGAAGGCGAACTTGGTCGTCGCGTTCAGCCGTCCGATCGACGACATGGAATTCAACGTGCTGTTCTACGACGTTCAAGACGGCCCGCGCCGTTTCGTCGAGGACATGAGCACGATGCTCAACCACCGCAACGAAAAGACGTTCGTGCAACCACTCACCTTGTCGCGCCCCACGTTCAAACCCAATCGCGAGATGGAGCTCGTGGTGACTGTGAAGCGCGAAGAAGTCGGCAAGCTCAGGTTCGCCGTGACCGGCGAAGAGATCAAGCGCAGCGGCGAAGTGTCGTTCAGCGACGAAGAAACCGGCGCGAAGCGCAAGAAGTGAGCGCCGCTCGCAGCTGACTTAAACACGAACGTCGCGCTCGACTCACCGAGCGCGACGTTTGCTTTCAGCTACTGAAGCGCTGCTACGTCACTTCGCGGGCACTGGCTTGGTGCGGAAGCTCGCCTTGTACTTGTCACGCCAGGCTTTGTGGCAGGACTTGCACTGCTTCTTCGCGCCAGCCATATCGCCTTTGTTCGCGAGCGCCGCGCCTTCCTTGGCGATGGCTTGCCAGCTGGTATCGCCGGAGTTCCACGATGCGTCGGGCGCCCAACCCGCCACCTTCTCGAAGGCCGCAGCCAGGGCTTTGAGATCGTTCTTTTCGGTGGCAGGGTCCATGTTCTTTTCCATCCAACCCTGGAGCGGGCAGCTCGGCTGACCCTTGGCGCCGCACTTCGCATCGTCCGCTCGTGCAGACGGCTGTAGGAGCGCGCCCGCGGCCACTGCACCACTCAACACCAGAACCCATACAAGTCGCTTCATATCAACCTCGTCGCAGTCCACCGGACGCGAGCTTCGCTCGGCGGCCGGGCATGTTATAGGTTTGCGTTCGGACGCGCTTCCGTAGCAATGGATTCACGTCACCAGTAAAAATGCTCGGCCGGCGCGGCACAGTGGCGGCCGGCGATGAGACACGATTTATTTCACGGCGTTGACGGACGCGAGCCACGCCAACACGGCTTCCATGTCGTCTTTGGCGAGGCGCTGTTCCGAGAACGGGCGCATCTTGCCGCCGCCTTCGCGAATCTGCTGGCGAATCTTGGCAGGCGTATGAGGCGTCGCGATCAAACTCGGCCCCACGTCCTCGCCGCCATCTGGATGACAATCGCCGCAGAAGTTGTCGAACACTTCCTTGCCGTGCGCGACGTCCGTCGAAGCGATTGCGCCCGCGTAAGCGGCTTCGCCACCGGCGCTCGATTCGCTGGATGGCTCTTCGGCGCCGCCGCCGCCACAACCGACCATCGCCAATGCGAGCGCTGCAAACAATGCTTTGTGTTGGGTCCGCAAGTTCGATCCTCCTCGGGCACACAGCGCCCGCGCGGGCGCGATTATAAAGCGGCTTTGCGTCGAGATTGCAACCGCTCCCAAGCCTCGTAAACTGGCGCGTTTTGCAACAACTTCACGACGGACGCACGCGTGCAATGAATGACGGGACTTGTCGGAGTTGCGCATGCCGCTTATAACCCGAAAGCTTTTTGGGGCAGGCGGGCGATCCGCATGGGGCTTAATTCGAGGACAACGATGATCATTTCCAAATCACCTGTGTGGACACTCCTTCACGTCATTGCGGCAGGCGCACTCATGGCGAGTGCAGGCTGCGCGCATGGCACGCGCGCCGTGCGTGGCGACGACGAAGCTGGCCTCGACTACGCCGCGATGAGCACCGGGCTCGACAAGCGCGATCTCCAGCGCATGTTGAACGAGAACATGCAGGCGATGCGGCAGTCAGCCGTGGTCCAGCGCTGGACGCAGGAGGATCGCCCCGCGGTGTCGGTGCTGCCGTTGCAGAACGACACCTCCGAGCACATCGACAGCGCACTCAACGCGTTGATCGCGGACATCGAGACGCAGCTGATCAACTGGGGCGCGGTCCGGGTGATCAGCCTGCAAAACCAGCAGCAGATGATGGAAGAGATCCGGCGCCAGTACTCCGAGGGCTTCGATCAGACCAAGATCGC
>Ga0081455_10004204_pt1 | contig 16224 bp, 14 predicted proteins | sample TabmetS3T2R1_FD_70207 | JGI IMG/M metagenome (GOLD analysis project Ga0081455, IMG submission 70207) | Tabebuia heterophylla rhizosphere microbial communities from the University of Puerto Rico - S3T2R1 | ecosystem: Host-associated > Plants > Roots > Rhizosphere ... | reverse complement strand
AGGCCGGCTGGCGCAGTGCGTACGTCGCGATCGCGCTGATCGGCGTCGTGACGACGGTCGCGCTGCTCGCCTGGGTACCGCATCAGCCGCCCTGTCTGGACGCGACCGCTCGCCGCGAGCTCAGTGCGCTGCGGCAGCGCCAGGTGTGGTTGACGCTCGGCGTCGGGACCGTGGGATTCGGCGGCATGTTCGCGATGTACAGCTACATCGCGCCCACGATGACCGACCTCGCCGGCTTGGACGCGAAGTGGATGCCGATCATCCTGGCGTCGTACGGCCTCGGCATGGTCGCCGGCATCGTCCTCGGCGGCCGGCTCGTCGACAAGTCGGTGCGGCGGTCGCTGGTCGGCAGCCTGATCGCGATGGGTGGCCTGCTGGCCCTCTTCACGGTCGCCGCGCACGACGCGGTCACGGCCTCGATCGCGCTCGTCCTGTCCGCGGTCGCCGCTTCGGTCCTGGTGCTGGGTCTGCAGGTCCGGCTGATGGACGTGGCCGAGCACGCCCAGACGCTCGCGGCCGCGGCGAACCACGCGGCACTCAACGCCGCGAACGCACTCGGTGCCTGGCTCGGCGGTCTGGTGATCGCGGCCGGGTGGGGCTACACCGCACCGTCGTGGGTCGGCGTCGGCCTGGCCGCGGCCGGGCTCAGCCTGCTGGCGTTTTCGCTGGCAATCGATCGGCAGCCCGCCGCCGCTCCCACGCCGACGCGGCGACCATGACGACTCCGGCGGCGACGTACCCCGCGAGCACGTCGAGGACGTAGTGCTCGCCGGTGTAGACCAGCGTCACCGACATCATCGCCGGGTAGAGCAGCAGCAGCCAGCGCGCCGGATGGCGTAGCCGGGTGATCCCGTACAACGCCACCAGCGTCGCCACCGCGGTGTGCAGTGACGGCATCGCCGCGACCGGGTTGCCGACGAGCATGTCCGGGCCGAGATCGAACCGCTGGCTCTGCAGCCCGACCGCGTCCCAGCCCCGCGACGTGATCCGCTCGACCGGCTCGGAGAGGAAGCCGTGCTCGCTGGCCCACCACGGCGGCGCGAGCGGGTACGCGATGTAGCACGCCAGTCCGAGCAGGTTCAGGCCGATGTAGCGACGCATGTACGGCAGCCAGGTGTCCCGGCTGCGCAGCCATAGCGCCACGGCGACGCTCAGCCCGACGACGAAGTGCGAGTAGTACGTCGTGGCGAAGACCGTGTCGTACCACGCGCCGTGCGAGCTCCACGTACACGGTTGGCCGCACCACGCGTCCTGCAGCGCGGCGGTCGGCAGCGTGCCGCCGAACAGCCACTCGTCGAACCGGATCGCCGACGTGACATGGACCGGGGCCCCGAGGTTGTCGGCGAGACCGCGGCTGTACATGTAGCCCAGCAGGAGTGCCAGCGCCGGCCACCAGTCACGGACGAAGTAGAGGTGCTGGTGCAGCGGCGCTTCCACGTTCCAGGCGATCGTGAGCAGCCACAGCCAGCCGAAGATCGCGATCGGGTCGGTGGGAAGCCCGACCCGGAACAACCAGATGACGAGCACGCCGACGTAGACGCCGACCGCGATCCACCGCCAGGGCGGTCGCGAACCGGCCGTGACGGCGACCGGCGGAGCCTTCGTCGTCACGGTCTCTTGCTGCATGAAGGGTGATGCTACCCACCGTGGCGTCTCGACTGGCATCGCCGCAGGGGCTACTCTGTCGTCGTCTCGATGCGCATCATGAAATGGGTTTTGCCATGCGCAACAAGGCTCGCCTTCGTGCCCTTCATACCCTGGTCCGCGACGCGCGGTACGAGGTGCTGCCGACCGAGAAGGCCGAGGCAGCCATCGCCGAGCATGTGCCGGTCGGCCACACGATCACGATCACCTCGTCCCCGCGCAAGGGCCTGCCGGCCACGCTCGACCTCGCGGAGCGACTGGCCGAGCAGGGCTACTACGTCGTGCCGCACCTGGCCGCCCGGATGGTGAGCGGCCGGGCCGAGCTCGCCGAGATCGCCGACCGCCTCGTCGGCGCCGGCATCGACAACGTCTTCGTCCCGGCCGGTGACGCCGACCCGCCGGCCGGTGACTATCAGGCCGCGGTGGATCTGCTCGAGGACCTGACCGAGATGAATCGGCCGTTCACCCACGTCGGGGTCACCGGCTACCCCCAGGCGCATCCGACCCTGCACGACGACGTCACGGTCCAGGCCATGTGGGACAAACGCCGCCATGCGACCTACATCGTGAGCAACCTGTGCTTCGACGCGGGCGTTACCCGTCGGTGGGTGGCGCGACTGCGTACGCGTGGGGTGACGCTCCCACTGTTCATCGGGCTGCCGGGCCCGGTCGAGCGTACGAAGCTGCTGACGATGGCGGCCAAGATCGGCGTCGGCGAGTCGACCCGGTTCCTGTCGAAGCATCGGTCGTCGTTCGCACGGATCGCGGCGCCCGGCGGCTACAACCCGGATCGCTTCCTGGACCGGATCTCCGGCACGGTCGCGGATCCGGCGTCGCTGGTGCAGGGGCTGCACGTCTTCACGTTCAACCAGATCGCCGAGACCGAGGCCTGGCGCCGGCGACTGCTCGCCACGCTGGACGGATCGAAGGTCGCGGGCTAGCGGATCACGCTGTCCAGGGCGTGTTCTAGGCGGTCGTCGCCCACGTCGAGCTCGGTGAGGGGGAGCCCGAGGGTCTCGGCGGCCCGGGCGGCGAGCCGGCGCAGCTCGGCATCGGGCTGCTGGGCGAGCCACACCACGCGGGTGTAGTGGCCGAAGTAGTCGTCGCGCAGCTCCGGATGGCGATCCAGGCCGAGTTCGGCGACGACGAGACGGTCGAAGGCGCGGACGAGGAAGTCGGTGAGGATGTACGTGCCGGGCTGCCGCTCGAACATTCTCCGCAGCCGGTCGGCCCCGCCGTAGACGTCGTAGCAGTGCAGCCCGGGCAGCCGGCGCCAGCCGCGTCGCGCGCACAGCTCGTCGAGGGCGCCGTAGGTGCCGCAGTCGGCGTACCCGACGACCACCGGCCCGCCGCTCGACAGGGTGTCGGCCAGCGCCTCCACCTCGGCGGCGATCCGCTCGGGACGGTTGTGGAGTGCCGGTGGCAGGGGGTGCACGTCGGCGGCCCACTCGCGCCGGGCCACGATCGCCGCGACCGGCTGGGCCAGTGCGCCGCAGGCGATGATCGTCACCCGCTCAGTCGGTGGGGAAGCTGAGTTGCTCGACGAATCGGTCGTTGAAGTCCGAACGGTCAGAGAGCTCGACATAGTGCACCTCCTCCAGCAACGCGTCCGCACCGGCTCGCTCCTGGATGCTCAGCAGGGTCATCTTGGCGCCCTCGCCGGCGACGTTGCCGGCACTGACGATGCGCAGCACCGCCAACGGCGGCACCAGTCCGATCCGGACCGCGCTCGCTGGTGAGAGGTACGACCCGAACGACCCCGCGAGCAGCACCTGCTGTACCTCGCGCGGCTCGACGCCGAACTCCTCCAGCAGCAGCGACCACCCGGTCGAGATCGCGGCCTTGGCGAACTGCAGCTCGCGGATGTCGCGCTGCGACAGGTACACCGAGCCGGTCGGATCGCCCTCGATGCCCTGCCAGCGCAACACGAAGGCCCGCTCGCCGTTGATCTCGGTGAGCCGGCCCGCGAGTTTCGGGGCCCTTGCGTCCGCCTGGTCGTCGGTGACGAACCGCCCGCTCGCGTCGACCAGACCCACCCGGACCAGCTCGGCCACCGCGTCGACCAGGCCGGAGCCGCACAGTCCGGCGGGGTCGACGTCGCCGATCACCTCGAGATCGACGTCCTCGTCGGTGATGCGCACCACCTCGATCGCGCCGTCGGCCGCGCGCATCCCGCATCGGATCGCTCCGCCTTCGAAGGCCGGTCCGGCCGGAGCCGCCGTGGCGAGGATGCGGTCGCCGTCGCCCAGCACGATCTCGCAGTTGGTGCCGACGTCGACGAACAGCCGAATGCGCTTGTCGCGGTCCATGCCGGAGGCGAGCATGCCCGCGACGATGTCGCCGCCGACGTACGCGCCGAGTGCGGGTAGCACAACGGCCGGCGCCGCCGGATGCACGTCGAGCCCGAGATCCTCGGCGGTCAGTCCGTACGGCGCGGCCGTCGGCAGAATGAACGGCGCCACTCCCAGCGGCTCCGGGTCGATGCCCAGCACCAGCGACGTCATCGTGGCGTTGCCGGCGAGGGCCACCTCGTAGATCTCGTGCGGATCGACGGCCGCCTCGGCGCAGACGTTCGCGGTCAGCTCGGCCAGGGTCTCCTGGGCGAGCTGGCGCAGCCGGCCGAGCGCCTCCGGGTCCATCATCGTCGCGCTGATCCGGGTGATGACGTCGCCGCCGAAGGGCTGCTGCTTGTTGAGCATCGACGCGATCGCGGCTGGTGTGCCGGTGTCGACGTCGACCAGCGTCGCGACGACCGTCGTCGTCCCGAGGTCGAACGCCAGGGCATAGCGGCGCCCGGTCGTGTCACCGGGCTCGACGTCGACCAGCAGGTCGTCGACGACGACGGCGGTGACCTTGAAGTCGCTCGTACGCAGCACCGAAGGGAGCCGGCGCAGGGCGTGCAGATGTACCCGCGGCTCCAGGTCGTCGATCGCGCCGAGCAGCCGTTCGAGGTCCGCGGTCTGGTCCGACAGGCTCGGCTCGGTGAGCTCGACGTAGCGCTTCTGGATCGCCGGTCGCAGGATCACCTGGCGTCCGGCGCCGACCGTCGCCGCCTTCGGCCGCGTCACCAGTGGCGGCACCTCGACATCGAGGTCTTCGTGGGTCGATACGAGACAGGCCAGCCGCCAGCCGGACGCGAGCTGCGCGGCGTCGAAGGCCCGCTCGTCGAGCGGGTTCACCGGGGCCTCGCCGCTCAGCAGGCGCACCTTGCACTTCTTGCAGGTGCCGTGGCCGCCACAGGTCGAGTCGATCGCGATGCCGTTCCAGCTGGCCGCCTCGAAGACGCTCACGCCCGGCGGCACCCGGACCTCGCGATCGGCCGGCGCGAAGTGCAGCCTGACCCGACCCGTGCCCTCGGTCATGGCCCCTGCTTCGCCCGGTAGGCCGCGATCCACGACATGCCCCACTCGTCCGAGCCGAGCAGGACGTCGCCGGCCCGGACCGCTTCGACGATCTCGGGCGTACGAGCATCCAGGATCGCGCTGGTGAGGCCGGCGCCCATCGCCATCGGCAGGAAGGCCGCACCGAGCTGATGCCGGCCCGGCATGCCGAACGAGACGTTGGACGCGCCACAGGTGGTGTTGAGCCCGTGCCGGTCCCGGATCCCCGCCGTAGTCTCGATGAAGCTACGGACGACCGTGGCGTCGGCGCCGATCGGCATCGCGAGCGGATCGATCACGATGTCGGCCGTCGCGATGCCGTACTCCGTCGTCGCGACCTCGACGATCTTGTCGACCAGCCGCAGCCGCTTGTCGGCCTCCATCGGGATCTCGTCCTCGTCGTTGGGCAGCGCGATGACGGCAGCGTCGTGCTTCTTGACCAGCGGCAGGATCGCCGCGAGCCGGTCGTCCTCCGCGGTCACGCTGTTGACGAGCGCCCGGCCCTCGTACGCCTGCAGCCCGGCCTCGATCGCCTCGACGACCGAGGAGTCGATGCAGATCGGGAGGTCGGTCTTGCTCTGCACGAGCTTGATCGCCCGCGCGAGGAGGTCCGGCTCGTCGGTCAGCGGCACTCCCATGTTGACGTCGAGCACGTCGGCGCCGCCGGCGACCTGAGCGTCGACGTCACGCTCGATCGCGGACAGGTCGCCGGCCCGCAACTGCTCCTGGAAGATCTTGCGGCCGGTCGGGTTGATCCGCTCGCCGATCACGCAGAAGGGCTGCCCGGCGCCGATCGTGACCTGCTTCGTGGCTGAGCGCAGGATCGTGTGCATGCGCGGCCTCAGGCGGGTACGGCGGCGCGCCGCTGCTGGACGAGGGACTTGGCCAGCTTGACCGTCGCGGACGCGTCCGGAGCGTACGCGTCGGCACCGACGGCGTCCGCGTACTCCTGAGTCACGGGGGCGCCGCCCACCATGACGATCACGCTGTGGCGCAGTCCGGCCTTCTCCAGCGCGTTGAGGTTCGCCTTGAACATCGGCATGGTCGTCGTGAGGAACGCGGAGAAACCGACGATGTCCGGCTGATGCTCGGCGACCGCGTCGACGAACTTCTCCGGTGCGACCTGGACACCGAGGTCGATGACGTGGAACCCGGCGCCCTCGAGCATGATGTTGACGAGGTTCTTGCCGATGTCATGGACGTCGCCCTTGACGGTGCCCATGACGAAGGTGCCGACCGACTCGGCGCCGGTCTCGGCCAGCAGGGGGCGCAGGATCTCGAGGGCACCGGCCATCGCCTTGCCGGCGATCAGCATCTCGGGGACGAAGAAGTCACCGCGTTCGAAGCGCGCGCCCACCTCCTCGAGCGACGGGATCAGTGCGTCGAAGAGCAACGTCTCGGGCCCCATGTCGAGGTCGAGCCCGGCCCGGGTCAGGTCGAGCACTGCCGGTCCGTTGCCGACAAGGGTCTGGTCGTAGAGCCCCTGCAGGATCTCGTCGGGTGTCATCGACTGCCCCTCCGTTTCTTAAGCGCTTGTGGCTTGGGTGGTGCCTGGTTGGTGTGTTGCCTGGTTGCTGAGTTGTGGCTGGCGCGATCCGAGGAGATGCGACAGCCGGGCTGACTCGGCGACCAGCAGATCGCCGAGATCCTTGGCCGACTCGTCGAGTCGGAAATCGGGCCCCGAGATGCCGAGCGCGGCGCGGACCTGGCCGTCGCGGAAACGGACCGGCGCGGCGACCCCGGCCAGGCCCTCCTCGAGCTCGCCGTTGGTCTCCGCGTAGCCGAGTCGCCGCACCCGGGCCAGCTCGCGCTTGAGCGAGGCGACGTCGGCGACCGTGCGGTCGGTGGGCCGTTCGAGGGGATCGTCCGGCAGCGGGAGCGCGTCGTGGGCGTACATCACCTTGCCCAGGGCGGAGCAGTGCGGTGGCACGTCGACGCCGACCCAGTTGACCGCGCCGAGCAGGTAGGTCGAGTCGACCTGGGCCACCTGGACGACGGCCGAGCCGTGTGGCACCGCGAGGTTGACCGTCTCGCCGGTGCGCTCGCCGAGCCAGGCCATCACCGGTTTCGCGGTACGGACGAAGGCGTCGATCGGATCGTGCCGAGCGGCGTACGCGGCGAACATCGGCCCGGGCCGGAACGCGCCGTCGTTGTCGCGCTCGAGCAGGTGATGGCGCTCCAGGGCGTTGAGCACCCGTGAGGCCGTCGAGCGGGCCAGCCCGGTCTCGTCGACGAGGTCGCTGAACGCCGGCGGTTCGTCGGCATGGACGACCAGGGACAGCAACTCTGCCGCCCGGTCGATCGACTGCGTGCCGTTACTCAATCCCTGACTCCTGTATCCCCGACCTGTGTTCCATAGTATGGAACCCGTCTCCCACATGATGAGGGTAGGATTCGCGAGTCGGGCCGGTCAAGCCAGGCCCGTAACGGCGTGCCGGGAGGCGAGATGTTTCGCAATCAGATGCCTCGTTACGAGGTGCTGTCCGAGTCGGCCATGGAGGCGCTGGACGCCGGGTGGCGGCGACTCCTCACCGAGGTCGGCGTGGAGTTCGTGTCCGACCGGGCCCTCGAGCTGTTCCGGGCGGCGGGGCAGAAGGTCGAGGACAGCACGGTCTATCTCGATCCGGAGTTCGTGCTCGACCAGGTCGGGAAGGCACCGCGCGAGTTCGACGTCGCCGCCCGCAACCCGGAGCACTCGATCCACATCGGCGGCGACGCGATGTCGTTCGGCGCCGTCTACGGACCGCCGTTCGTCCGCGAGGGCGAGGTGCGCCGGGACGCGACGATGGACGACTTCGGCAACTTCACCCGGCTCGCTCAGTCGTACTCCGTGCTCGACTCGGCCGGCGGGGTGATCTGCGAGCCGAGTGACGCTCCGCTCGACAGCCGGCATCTCGACATGACGTACGCCCTGCAGACCCTGACCGACAAGGTCTACATGGGCAACGTGGTGTCCGGCGTCAACGCCCGCGACACGATCGCGATGAGCGAGATCCTGTTCGGCGGCCGGGAGGCGATCGAGCAGACGCCGGTGTCGATCTCGCTGATCAACTGCAACTCGCCGCTGCGCTGGGACGAGCGGATGCTGGAGGCGCAGCTGGAGTACTGCGCCGCCGGCCAGCCGGTCGTGCTGACGCCGTTCCTGCTGATGGGTGCGATGTCGCCGGTGACGATCCCGGCCGCCCTGGTGCAGCAGATCGCCGAGGCGCTGTCCGGCATCGCACTGGCCCAGCTGATCCGGCCCGGGACGCCGGTGATCTTCGGGTCGTTCCTGTCCAACATCGACATGCAGTCCGGCTCACCGCAGTTCGGCACGCCGGAGTCCGGGCTCGGTCTGCTCTGCACCGGTCAGATCGCGCGCCGGTTCGGCCTGCCGTTCCGCTCCGGAGGCGGACTCACCTCGTCGCAGGTGCCCGACGCGCAGGCCGGCTACGAGGCTCTGATGACCCTGCTGCCGACCTTCCTCGCCGGTGCCAACTGGGTCATGCACTCGGCGGGCTGGCTCGAGGGCGGTCTGGTCGCCGGCTACGAGAAGTTCGTCATCGACGCGCAGTTGCTCGAGATGCTCCAGGTTGAGTTCACCCCGCTCGAGATCAACGAGGACACGCTCGCCTTCGACGCCCATGTGGAGGTCGGCCACGGCGGCCACTTCCTCGGCGCCATGCACACGATGGAGCGCTTCCGTACCTGCTTCTACCGGCCCTTCCTCAACAGCTCCGACAACTACGAGCGCTGGATGAGCAAGGGCGAGGGAGCCGACACGGCAGGCCGGGCGACGAAGCAGTGGAAGCAGCGACTCGAGGAGTACGAGCCGCCGCCGCTCGACGACGCGATTCGGGCCGAGCTCGAGGAGTACGTCGTGCGCCGCCGGGCCGAGCTCGGCGACTGACGTACTCGCGCTCGGCGGGTTCGACATCTCATTTTGGATCCGGGCGTCTCGGGGTCATGCTCGAATTACCGAAAGTGCTCGGTGAGTTTGAGGGGCCGCCGGGCCCGGCAGCGCCAGCGTCGCCGCGTGCCGGACTGAGTCATCAGGCGCCGGCGAGCCCGCACGCTTGGGGGAAGGGAAGCTGTTATGCGAGCACTGATTGTCTACGAGTCGATGTCCGGCAACACCCGCGAGATCGCACTGGCCATCGCCGACGGATTGTCGCCCACCGTCTCGGTCGAGGCGGTCCCGGTCGAGGAGGCTCCGCCGGTGCCGGGCTACGACGTCGACCTCCTGATCGTCGGGGCTCCGACCGTCGTCTTCGGCCTCAGCAACGCGAAGACCCGGTCGGCCGCGTCGAGCCGGGTCGGCACTCCGATGGTGTCTGGAGACATCGGGCTGCGGGAATGGCTGGACGCGCTGCCGCCCGCCGCGCACCGGCGCGACGCGCTCACCTTCGACACCCGGCTTCGGGTGCGCGGCCTTCCCGGGTCGGCCTGCAAGGGAGCCGCCAAGAAGCTCCGCAAGCTCGGCTACCGGATGCTCTGGCCGTCGCAGAGCTTCCATGTGGTCCAGCCGGGCGGTCCGCTCGTCGACGGGGAGTTCGAACGGGCCCAGATGTGGGGACGCTGGATCCGGGTCGGGCTCGACCTGAAGCAGGCCCGGCGCTGACGGTCCGGTCGGCCCGAATCCGCGCGGGATTGTGACCATTCGTACGCGGAACGTAGCCAGGACCATCGACTCGGCACCAACGGCCGTCGGGCCCTCCGGATTTCGTTGAGATCGGAGTAATGCTCGACGGTATGAGGGCACTCATCGTGTACGAGTCGATGTTCGGGAGCACCCGGGACATCGCTCGCGCGATCGCCGACGGGCTGCGTCCCGCGGCCGCGGTCGATGTGGTCGGGGTCGAGGACGCCCCGGGAACCCTCGGAGAGGTCGGCGACGACGTCTCGATGCTCATCGTCGGGGCGCCGGCGCACTCGTTCGGGCTGAGCCGGCCACGGTCGCGCGTCGCGGCCGCCGGCCGGGCCGCCACGCTCCCGATGGCCACCACCGATCACGGACTCCGCGAGTGGCTGGACGCCCTCCCCAAGACGACGGGGCAGCGCGACGCGCTCACCTTCGAGACCCGGCTTCGCGTCCGTGGCTGGCCGGGGTCGTCGGCGAAGGCAGCGGCCAAGCGGCTCCGCAAGGCAGGCTATCGCCTCCTGTGGCCGGGACAGACCTTCTACGTCGCCGATCTGACCGGGACTCTCGTCGAGGGCGAGATCCAACGGGCCCAGATGTGGGGTCGCTGGCTCGGCGTCGGCGCTCCGAAGCGCGAGACCCAGGGCTGACCGACGCGGCAGCGGATCGCGTCTGAATCGTTTCGCATCAAAGTCGACCCGAAGCAGGAACGTCTGGTCGGTCGGCTCGGACAGCGGCTCGCCGTGCTGCGCGACTGCGCCGGCGACACCTGCCGCTAGGGGACTCGGCGAGGGGCCGGCTACTGGAAGACGACGGTGCGATTGCCGTTGAGGAGCACTCGGGACTCGGTGTGCCACCGTACGGCGCGGGACAGGACGACCGACTCGACGTCCCGTCCCGCCCGTACGAGGTCGGTCGGCGTCATGCGATGGCTCACCCGGGTGACGTCCTGCTCGATGATCGGCCCCTCGTCGAGGTCGGAGGTGACGTAGTGCGCGGTCGCGCCGACGAGCTTGACCCCGCGCTCGTGTGCCTGGTGGTAGGGCTTGGCGCCCTTGAAGCCCGGCAGGAATGAGTGGTGGATGTTGATCGCGCGACCCGCGAGCGCCTCGCAGGCCGACTCGGACAGCACCTGCATGTAGCGGGCCAGGACGACCACGTCGATGTCGAGCTCGTCGACCAGCGCGAGGAGTTGCTTCTCGGCGTCGGACTTCGTCTCCGGCGTCACGGGGATGTGGTGGTACGGGATGTCGTAAGTGGCGGCGAGACGTTCGAAGTCCCGGTGGTTCGACACGATCGCCGGGATCTCGATGTTCAGCGCGCCGGTGCTCTGCCGAAACAGCAGGTCGTTGAGGCAGTGCCCATGCCGGGACACCATGATCAGCGTCCGGTAAGGAGCATCGGCCCGGAAGATGTTCCACTCCATCGAGTACGACGACGCGACCGACTCGAAGGCGGACTTGAGATCGTCCATCGTCATCGTCGGCTTGAGCACCTCGAAGTGCACCCGCATGAAGAACCGCTGTTCGAGGCGATCGATGAACTCCTGCGCGTCGAGGATGTTGCCGAAGTGCTGGACGAGGAACGACGACACGGCGTAGACGATGCCCGGGCGGTCGGGGCAGGCGATCGTGAGGACGTACTCTGGCGTCGTTGCCGGCTTGTTCGTCGCCGGGGTACTGCTCGACATGGCGACATCCTGACGTACGCCGCAAGTCCCGGCCATGCCGCGGCCCGGAATTGTCAGACTTTGAACGGTGCTGCGTTCTGAATCGTGCATTACTGTTTCGACATGAGCAACGCTGCGGCGGACAACGGCGCCGGCGCCACGGTGCAGTCGGTCGACCGGGCGATCAGTGTCCTCGAGATCCTGGCTCGCACCGGCGAGTCCGGCGTCACTGAGATCGCCGCCGAGCTCGGCGTCCACAAGTCGACGGCGTTCCGGCTGGTCGCCGCGCTCGACCGGCGCGGTCTGGTCGAGCAGAACGCCGATCGCGGCAAGTATCGCCTCGGCGTCGGCATCCTGCGACTGGCCGGCGCGACGACGGCGCGGCTCGACGTGGTGCAGGAGGCGCGCCCGATCTGCCAGCAGCTCGCAACCGACACCGGCGAGACCGTCAACATCGCGGTGTTGTCCGACGGGGCCGCGCTCTATCTCGACCAGGTGGCCGGTTCGTCGGCCCTGCAACCGCACAACTGGGTCGGGCAACGCATTCCGCTGCATGCCACGTCCAACGGCAAGATCCTGCTCGCCGGGCTCTCCGACGGCGAGGTGGCGGGACAGGTCGGCCGGACCCTGCGCAGCTACACCCCCACGACGATCACCAGCCTGAAGGCGCTGCGCACCGAGCTGGCGGCGATCCGGGATCGGGGGTACGCCATCGCTGTCGACGAGCTCGAGATCGGACTGGCCGCGGTCGCAGCGCCGATCCGTGGCGTCCACGGCGACGTACTCGCCTCGCTGTCGGTGTCGGGTCCGACGTTCCGGCTCGACACGGCGGCGATGGACTCGGCGACCGACGCTGTTCAGACCGCTGCCTCGGACATCTCCCGCCGGCTCGGCTGGCGCGACTGAGTGGCCGATCCTGCCCGGTGCGTGTATTGCGCCACGGTAACGGGACCTTTGGAACCTTGACGGTTCCGCGCGGCCGGGTGAATGCTGTTGCGCACAGGGGTCTGAGTTGCGCAACGTGCAACCCGGCCTTTCCTCGGATGACGGAGGGAGGGGGCCGGCGTGCCCGAGCTCTCGATCGGTGGCGAATGGCGCGAGGCTCACTCGGGTGCTACCCGCGACATCCGCTGCCCGGCGGACGGGAGCCTGGTCGCCACGGTGTCCGAGGGCGGAGCCGAGGATGTCGCCGCGGCGGTGGCGGCCGCGCGCCGCGCCTTCGACGAGGGCCCCTGGCCATCGACTCCCACGCAGCAGCGCGGCGCGCTCCTGCATCGGGTCGCCGACGAGCTCGAGGCGCGCAAGGCCGACATCGCCCGGGCCGAGTCGCTCGACACGGGCAAGCGGCTCGTCGAGAGCGAGTACGACGTCGACGACGTGGTCGGAGTGTTCCGCTACTACGCCGGCATGGCCGCGGCAGGCGCCGAGTCCGGCCGGATGGTCGACTCCGGGCAGTCCACCGTCACCAGCCGGATCGTCCACGAGCCGCTCGGCGTCTGCGCGCTGATCACGCCGTGGAACTACCCGCTGCTCCAGACGTCGTGGAAGGTCGCACCCGCGCTCGCGGCCGGCAACACCTTCGTGCTCAAGCCGAGTGAGCTGACGCCGTCGACGGCGATCCTGCTGCAGCGCATCCTCGACGACCTCGGGCTGCCTGAGGGAGTCGCGAACCTGATCCTGGGCGCCGGACCGCAGACCGGCCAGCCGCTCGTCGACCATCCCGACGTCGACCTGGTGTCGTTCACCGGTGGGCTCGCGACGGGTCGCCGGATCATGGCCAGCGCCGCCGCGACGGTGAAGCGGCTCGCCCTGGAGCTCGGCGGCAAGAACCCCAACGTCGTCTTCGCCGACGCCGACCGCGAGACAGCGCTGGACTACGCGCTCACGGCGGTCTTCCTGCATTCAGGTCAGGTGTGCTCGGCCGGTGCTCGGCTGGTCGTCGAGGCGTCGATCCACGACGAGTTCGTCGACGAGCTGGTCGAGCGGGCCGAGCGGATCCGGCTCGGTGGGCCGTTCGACGACGCGGCCGAGACCGGTCCGCTGATCTCGGCGGCGCATCGCGACAAGGTCGAGAAGTACGTCGCGACCGGCCTCGAGCAGGGCGCGCTACTCCGGTGCGGTGGCCGGCGGCCCGAGGACGAGTCGCTGGCCGACGGCTTCTACTACCTGCCGACCGTCCTCGACGAGTGCCGATCGGGGATGACCGTCGTACGCGACGAGTCGTTCGGGCCGATCCTCACCGTCGAGACGTTCGACACCGAGGACGAGGCCGTCGCGATCGCGAACGACAGCGACTACGGGCTCGCCGGCGCGGTGTGGAGCTCCGACGCCGGACGGGCCGAGCGGGTCGCCGCCCGGATGCGGATGGGCACGGTGTGGATCAACGACTACCACCCGTACGTGCCGCAGGCCGAGTGGGGCGGCTACAAGCAGTCCGGGTTCGGCCGCGAGCTCGGGCTCGCCGGACTCGACGAGTATCGCGAGACCAAGCACGTCTGGCACAACATCGATCCGAAGCCGCTACGGTGGTTCAACTCATGAGCCGCCGCGACCGCTACGACTTCGTCATCGTCGGCGGCGGTTCGGCGGGGAGTGCGCTGGCCAATCGGTTGTCCGCCGACCCGTCGACGACCGTGCTCGTACTCGAGGCCGGCCGATCCGACTTCCTCTGGGATCCGTTCATCCACATGCCGGCGGCGTTGCCGTACCCGATCGGCAACCGGCTCTACGATTGGAAGTACGAGTCGGAGCCCGAGCCGTACATGCACGACCGCCGGATCTATCACGCTCGCGGCAAGGTGCTCGGCGGCTCCAGCAGCATCAACGGCATGATCTTCCAGCGCGGCAACCCGATGGACTACGAGCGCTGGGCGACCGTCAAGGGCTGCGAGGCGTGGGACTACGCACACTGCCTGCCCTACTTCAAGCGCATGGAGACCTGTCTCGCGGGCGTGGACGAATGGCGTGGCGGCAGCGGTCCGCTCGTCCTCGAGCGCGGTCCCGCGAAGAACCCGCTGTTCGGTGCGTTCTTCGAGGCCGCGCAGCAGGCCGGCTATCCACTCACCGACGACGTCAACGGCTACCGCCAGGAGGGCTTCGCGCCGTTCGACCGCAACGTCCATCGCGGCCGGCGGCTGTCGGCGGCCCGGGCGTATCTGCACCCGGCCATGAAGCGGCCGAACCTCGACGTCGAGACCCTGGCCTACGTCACCCGGCTCGACATCGACGACGGCCGGGTCGTCGGGGTCGACTACCAGCGTGGCGGGCGCCTCCACCGCAGCGTCAAGGCCGGCGAGGTGATCTGTTGCGGCGGCGCGATCAACAGCCCGCAACTGCTGCAGCTGTCCGGCATCGGCAGGGCCGCCGACCTCGAGCCGCTGGGCATCCACCCCGTCGTCGACCTGCCCGGCGTCGGCGACAACCTCCAGGACCATCTCGAGGTCTACATCCAGTACGCGTCGAAGCAGCCGGTGTCGATCTCACCGGGCCTGCGCTGGCGTAACCGGCCGCGGATCGGCGCCGAGTGGCTGTTCCTGCGCAAGGGGCTCGGAGCGACGAACCACTTCGAGGGCGGCGGCTTCGTCCGGAGCAACGACGAGGTGCCCTACCCGAACCTGATGTTCCACTTCCTGCCGATCGCGATCCGCTACGACGGGTCGCAGCCGGCCGCGGAGCACGGCTACCAGGTCCACGTCGGCCCGATGTACTCCGACGTCCGGGGAACCGTGAAGATCACCTCCACGGATCCCCGCAAGCACCCGGCCCTGCGGTTCAACTACCTGTCGACACAAAGCGACCGGCGCGAGTGGACCGAGGCGGTACGGGTGGCGCGGTCGATCCTCACGCAGCCCGCGATGGCTCCGTACAACGACGGCGAGATCTCGCCCGGCACCGGTGTGGAGTCCGACGAGGAGATCCTCGAATGGGTCTCCCGCGACGCCGAGACCGCGCTGCATCCCTCGTGCACGACCCGAATGGGCAGCGACGAGCTCGGCGTGCTCGATCCCGACAGCCTGCGGGTGCACGGCATCGCAGGCCTGCGCGTCGTCGACGCGTCGTCGATGCCGTTCGTGACAAATGGCAACATCTACGCCCCGGTCATGATGCTCGCCGAAAAGGCGGCCGATCTGATTCTGGGCAACACACCGCTCCCACCGGCGGACGGCGTGGCGTACTACCGTCACAGCGATGGCAGTCCGCTCTACCCGCCGGGGGACCCTCGCAACGAGACCGGAGGTAGGTCATGACCGATTCCGCCGTGAAGGTCGACAGCCTGTGGAAGGTGTTCGGCCCGAAGGCGTCGACGATCCCCGGGAGTGAGTACGCCGATCTGTCGCCTCGTGAACTGCGGGAACAGACCGGCTGTGTCGCCGCGGTGCGTGACATGACGTTCGACGTCGCTCCCGGCGAGGTCTTCGTCGTCATGGGCCTGTCCGGCTCGGGCAAGTCGACGCTCGTCCGGTGCCTGATCCGGCTGATCGAGCCGACGTCGGGCAGCCTCGAGGTCGAGGGCGACGACGTCCGCGCCATGTCCGACGCGCAGTTGCGCGAGCTCCGGCGCCACCACGTCGCCATGGTGTTCCAGCACTTCGGCCTGCTGCCGCACCGTCGGGTGATCGACAACGTCGCGTACGGCTTGGAGATTCGCGGCGTGCGCAAGGCCGAGCGCCAGGCGAAGGCGACCGAGATCCTCGAGCTCGTCGGTCTCGCCGGCAACGAGAACTCGTTCCCGGACCAGCTGTCCGGTGGCATGCAGCAGCGCGTCGGCCTCGGCCGCGCACTCGCCGTCGACCCGGCGCTGATGCTGTTCGACGAGCCGTTCTCCGCTCTCGACCCGCTGATCCGGCGCGACATGCAGAACGAGGTCATCCGGCTGCACCACGAGGTCGGCAAGACCATGGTGTTCATCACCC
>Ga0081455_10004203_pt1 | contig 16225 bp, 19 predicted proteins | sample TabmetS3T2R1_FD_70207 | JGI IMG/M metagenome (GOLD analysis project Ga0081455, IMG submission 70207) | Tabebuia heterophylla rhizosphere microbial communities from the University of Puerto Rico - S3T2R1 | ecosystem: Host-associated > Plants > Roots > Rhizosphere ... | reverse complement strand
CTCGAGGTCAAATAGCGCGCGGTGGCCGGATCTTCGAGATCGCGACCGTTCATCACCGTGGATAGATCCAGATGATGATCGATCAAAAAACAAATACCAGCCTGTTTGTGCTCCGGTACCCCGAGACGGGGGAAAATATCCTGGGCCGCTTCGAGCGAGCCGCGCACATGGTCGCCCGGGCGCGTGCCTTTTCCGATATCGTGCAGCAATAATGCAAGCTTGAGTGTCGAGACATCGTCTTCTTCGAGCAGCAGATTGTGAAAGCGTACGGCTGCGCCGCCTTTCTCGGCCGCCAGATTGTCGAGCGTTTCAACCGCGACGATCGAATGTTCGTCTACCGTATAGCGATGATAGAAATCGCGCACGACGAGGCATTCCACGGTGGTCCAATGCGGAATCGCTCGCGCCAACACGCCCGTTTCCTGCATTTGGCGCAAGGCCACGGCCACCTTGGGCTGCGAGAAAAATTCCTGCCAGGCGCTCCATGGCGCTTGGAATTTCTCCGGCACTTTGCCCATGACGCGCCACTGCGCGTCTGAACCCATGATGCGGCGCTGCGCATCCCAGGAAAGCGGGAGGCCGTGCCTCGCCGAAAATGCGAACAGACTTAGAAGCGATTCGGGCGAGTTGAGCGTCAGCGCCGGATTGCGCAGGAAAATGCGATCGTGCGAAACCGTGAAATCGGAGCTCGAAAGGCGTTCCCGCCAATTGCGGAATTGACGCATCAACGATGGATCTTTCGATTCCGCAAACTCGAGCGCCTGCAGGCTGGCCTGAAAAACCTGGCGCGCGTGGCGATAGTAGACGCGCATCCAGGCAGCGGGCTCCATCGGCTTCTGCGATAGTGCCTCCGCGGCGCGGTCCTGCATTTCGAACGTGAGAAGGTTATTGTCGCGCCCCGTTTGCGTATGAAGAAAGCTGCGCACTCCATACAGAAATTCGCGCGCTTCTCCAATCTCCGCCAAAGCTTCGCGGACCGGCCCCCGATCTTCCGTTAGCAGCGAAAACCAATGCAGCAGATGAATATCGCGGATGCCGCCGGGAACTTCTTTGACGTTGGGCTCGAGATGATAGACCGTCCCGTGAAACTTGGCGTGCCGCTCGCGAGCCATCGCGGCCAGTTCGCGTATGAGCCGGTTTTCCTGCCGGCGATAAAATTCTGCCAGAGACCGCGATAGCTGAGCGTACAACGCCTCGTCTCCGTAGACATAGCGGGCGTCCAGCAAGCTGATGTGCAGCTCAATGTTTTGTTCGTGCAGGCTCGAACATTCGGCCACCGTCCGCGCGGAGTGGCTCGCGCGCAGGCCCCTATCCCAAAGCTCGCGCAGAAACTCGCCCAAAGGTTCTTTGAGCCCTGCGGTAACGGATTCTTCGGCGAGCAAGAAGAGAAGATCGATATCGGAATACGGGAATAGCTCGCGGCGGCCGTAGCCGCCTACCGCGACGATGGCGAACGGAGACGAAACTCCGGGTGCTAGATAACGCGAGGCAGTTTCTTGTGCGATCCGATCGACGGAGTCGGAACGTTCGGTCACTGCTATAGCGCCATCTCACCCGTGTCGTCGTTGCGGATGCGAATTGCGTCGATCACGTCGTAGATGAAAATTTTGCCATCACCTATTTTGCCCGTGCGTGCGGCCGCGGCGATGGCCTGCCTGACTTCCGCAAGACGCGAATCCGGAACTACGACTTCGAACTTGACCTTTGGCAGCAGATCGACATCGTATTCCATTCCTCGATAGACTTCTTTGTGGCCTTTTTGGCGGCCGTGTCCCCGCACTTCGGTAATCGTCAAGCCATCCACACCGATGGTCTTGAGCGCTTCTTTGACCTGATCTGCCTTGTGGGGCTGAACAATGGCTTCTATTTTTTTCATCTGATTTTACCCTTCCAGGTTATAGCCTTCTTCCCCATGCAGACTGATATCCATGCCTGCGACTTCCTGATCTTGCGTGGCGCGCACTCCTACAACTAGGTCCACAATTTTCAGAATGACCAATGTCCCGACGATGGCCAGGACCCAGGAAATCGCGACGGCGATCGCCTGATTCAAAACCTGGCCCGGATTGCCGTCTACTAAGCCGAGCGGAAGCGCTTTACCTGCCGAATCCTTCAGAGCGTCGTTGATCAGGTTCGTCGCGAAAACACCGGTGAGGAGCGCTCCCAATGTGCCGCCCGCGCCGTGCACGCCGAACGCGTCGAGCGTATCGTCATAGCCGAACTTGCCCTTCACGGTGGTGACCATCCAGAAACAAACAATACCGGCGAGGAAGCCGATCAGCAGGGCGGGGAAGGGCTTCACGAATCCGGATGCCGGAGTAATGGCTACGAGTCCCGCAACGCAGCCGGAAATACCGCCCAGCATGCTGGGCTTGCCGTGCTTTATCCACTCGGCGAACATCCAGCCGAGAGCCGCCGCCGCCGCGCCGAAATGCGTCGCGACAAATGCGCTCGTGGCGAGACCATTGGCCGCCACCGCGCTGCCTGCATTGAAACCAAACCAGCCTACCCAGAGAAGACAAGCGCCGATCACGCTCAAGGTCAAGTTGTGCGGCTTCATCGGTTCTTTGGGAAATCCGACGCGCTTACCTAAGTAAAGAGCGCAAACTAACGCGCTCACGCCAGACGTGATGTGGACTACCGTGCCGCCCGCGAAATCGAACGTTGGAATTTTTCCGCCGAGGAACGCATTCAATAGCCCGCCTTTGCCCCACACCATGTGCGCCATCGGGAAATAAACGATTGTGGACCACAGGCATGTAAAGAGCAGCATGGCGCTGAATTTTATGCGCTCGGCGAACGCTCCTGAGATCAGAGCCGGCGTAATGATGGCGAACATGAGCTGGTAGACCATATAGGTCTCATGCGGCACGGTCGCCCCGTAGTCCGCGTTCGGAGCCGATCCTACGCCGTTTAGAAACAGATATTGGAGGCCACCAATAAAGCTGTTGCCCTCGCCAAACGAGAGACTATATCCATAGATCGCCCAGAGCACGGTGACGACGCCCATCAGCGCAAAGCTGTGCATCATGGTGCTCAAGACATTTTTGGTTCGGACCAGGCCGCCGTAAAACAAAGCCAGGCCGGGCCCAGTCATCATGAGGACGAGCGCGGCGCTGGTCAGCATCCACGCGTTATCCCCGGCCGACTGAGCGGACTTTGTGGCCGCTTCGAGGGCGGTCAAGCGTGCATCGGTGGAAGGCGGCGCTTGTGCAAATGCCGCGCTGCCGCAAAGCGCGAGAGTCAACCACAGCGGCGTGAGTGAGAGATGTGACGACTTAGTCTTGATCATTTGTAATCACAAAGCGTATCAGTAGATGCGATGATTACGAAGTCTCAAATTTCTATACAGAGTATCGAAATGTTTTATTACTTCCGCCTGGCCGCGATTACCTGGTAGCCTCGGGAAAGAAATGTCGCGCACTCAGTCGACCATGCTCGCCCTTGGGACACTCGCTCCGGATTTTCGGTTGCCCGACGTGACGTCCGGCGAAACTGTGACGCTCGAACGCTTTGCCGGAGACCATGCGCTCTTGGTTATGTTCATCTGCCGCCACTGTCCCTACGTAAAACATGTGCAGGACGAGCTGGCGCGGCTTGGCCGGGATTACGCGGCGAAACGCTTGGGCATCGTAGCGATCTCGTCGAACGATGCGACCGCCTTCCCGGACGATGCGCCCGAAAGCCTGCGCGAGATGGCCGCGAGTCTCGGCTTCACCTTCCCGTTCTGTTACGACGAAAGCCAGGACGTGGCGCGAGCCTACGATGCGGCCTGTACGCCGGATTTCTTCTTGTTCGATGCGGACCGAAAGCTCGCCTATCGCGGCCAATTCGACGACAGCCGCCCGAAAACGGGCATGCCCGCGACTGGTAAGGATTTGCGAGCGGCGATTGAGGCGTTACTCGCCGGAAAGCCGGTTTCCGCCGATCAAACGCCCGGCATCGGCTGCAACATCAAGTGGCGCAACGGTTGATTTACGCCGTCAGGCCTTTTTGATCATTCTCGCGATGGCGACGAGGACAACGGCGCCCAGGATCGCCGTGAGGATGGTTGCGATCAATCCTCCGCCAGTGTAAAAGCCGAGCATCCGAAGAATCCATCCGCCGACGATGCCGCCGCAGATTCCGAGGACAATGTCCATCAGCGGACCATAGCCCGAGCCCTTCATAATTTTGCCCGCCGCCCATCCGGCGATCAGTCCCACGATGATGACCCAGAATAACCAAATCATTAGTTATCTCCCGAGGTCGACCAAGGCCCGCACAGGCGGCCCGGTGTCGACATAGACGCCGCGATTTTATCAGTTCGCATCGAGAGACAGGCCGAGGGCAGGCGCCCTCGGCATTACGGGATTCCGCTTCTTACGCTTCTGTGTCGTGCTTTCGGAAGGCGGCTTCTCCAGAGTCGGACACCTGGACCCACTTCGGGTCAGGCGAGGCTTCGGCGTCGTAGTTGTCGTGCCAGTTCCACCACTTGTATGTCTGGGTCTGGGGATAACCTTCTGGCGAGTCCTCCCAAATCTCCTGACGGCCGAGCGCTGTTAGATCGAGGTAGCTCCAGGTGGTGCCCATCGCCTCGTCACCGCGGTTGTTGATGAAATATGTGCGGAACACCTTGTCGCCGTCGCGGATGAATGCATTATGGCCGTGCCACTCGTTCACGCTGAAGTCGATGTCGAAGTTGTCCGTGATGGTGTACCAGGGCATCTTCCAGCCCATTCGTGCCTTCAGGCGCTCGATGTCCTTCTGTGGCGCCCGCGAGACGTAGGCGAGTGTGGTGTCGCGGGCGTTCAGATGGGCCAAGTGGGCGACCTGATCGGCGCCCAGCGAGCAGCCGCGGCAGGCGTGTTCGGGCCAGCCGAATACACCGGGCTCAAAGAAGGCGCGATAGACGATCAATTGACGGCGTCCCTCGAACAAATCGAGCAGGCTTACCTTGCCCTTGGGTCCATCGAACTCGTACTTCTTGTCCACGGCCGTCCATGGCATCCGCCGGCGTTCTGCGGCCAGCGCGTCACGGGAGCGGGTAAAGGCCTTCTCTTTCACAAGGAGCTGCTCGCGCGCAGTCTCCCATTCCTGTCGCGACACGATCGGGGGTGTGTTCATCGCGAGCCTCTTTCCGTGTTCTTTGCCGCTCTCTTTGCTTGTTGCCATCTTGTTTCTCCTTTTATTTTTTGGAACGGAGCGGGATGATTCGCCCCGAAAAATTTTCTGAACCTGCCAATGCACACCGCCAGAATGCCTCCTGTGGATCCGGCTCCGGCGACCATAACCGCTGTACTTGCGATGCATGCTGGGCACATATGTTTCTCCTCTCAACTTCCGATGACCGACTACGTGGTGGCCATATACAAATACTGATGCAGTTATCGAACAGCCGGAGAGTGACAAATGTGGCGGGATTTCTACGGACTCGGCGCACCGGAGGAGGGCATTTACCGGATTATGTGGAGGTGGGACCGAGTAAGCTTGCAGGGGTCTTGCCTCCTTTAACCTGAATATTTCAGGCGCCTGGTATTTTTGCTGTCACAAAGTCGATCGGCTCGCAAAAGGGTGCGGAGTCCAATTTATTTACCAGACAGATCGATACGCGTGACACTTGCGTGTCGGAAAGTGAAATGTAACCGCGCGCCGTTAGCCTCGACGGTTGACTCGATCGGCCGAACGGTTCGGGGCCGCATCTCGTCATTGCGAGCGTATAGACTCGAGGCGAATAGCTCTTGCACTTGGGCCTGCCCCTTTGATGCGAAGCCGTCGATCGCGATCTCCGTCTCGAGATCCTGGTTCAGATTTCGATTGACGCAGAAGAGTGTCACGCGCCCGCCCAAGTCCCGTACGGCCACGACATCCAAATACGGAACGTTCGGGATCTCGGGGATGCGAGTGTTACCGCGGTGGACATCGTAGGTAGGTGAGTCGTTCTCCACTTGCAAGGCGAATTTCGCATCAGCGGTAGAGAACATTTTGAAGGCATAGTATGCGGGCGTTAAATAGACGCGAGACCGTTTTTTCCAGATCCCGCCGAATTCGATGAGGCCCGTCATGTCGGCCACAGGCACAATGTCGGAATTGCGCAGCAGCATGTTTAGGAAGCCCGCGGCTGCGATGGCGCCTCCGAAATTTTCAAATCCCGGGGCGTTATTTCCGTTCTCTCTGCAGCAGTAGAACAGCCATTCTGTGAATGCAAGGGCCAGGTTTGGCTGCCCGGCTGCGTCGATCTGTTTCTTCATCTCGCGCAGCTTCCGCTCAAGTCCGAGGGGTAACGCAAGCGTATCGAGAGCGAGCGCCTCGCTCGACCTCTCCGGCCCCATAACTCGATCGGTGGTCACGACGAAGTGGGTTGACAAAAAGTCGAATGTGCCAGCGGGATTGGTCAACTGTGCTGCGTTCCACTTCTCGTAGTTGTCGGGATCCTGACCCGTAGCGATCAGCTTGGCGGTAGGATCTACATTTTTGATTGCATCGCTGAACCGGCGCGTCCGTGCCGCGAGCTCGCCCAACGTCGGGTAGCCGGCGTTCCAATTTCCCCACAGCTCATTGCCGAGTTCCCACAGTAAACCGCTGTGAGTGGTCCAGTGTTCGTTGACGTATTGCACCCATTCCGCTGCTTCTTCTGGCGTGCCGGTCCCCAGGTTCAGAGCGACTTGCGGCTGCGCCCCGATCATTTTGCAGAACCGCAAGTATTCGTCTGTGCCGAACTGGTTCGTCTCCGGAATGCCCCAGGCGACGTTGCGAACGCTGATCCGCTTCTCTTCGGGACCGATACCGTCCCGCCAGTGATAGGCGGACGTGAAGTTGCCGCCGAAGCGCACGAGCGGCGTGTGCAGTTCCCTTGCGGCGCTGACCATATCCGGATCGAGTCCGCCCTCGGCATCGGAAGGCATCAGGCTGGCGCTATCGATGAGTATGCGTTCCTCGCCGGCGGTACTGATGACGAAGTCGGCGGATTCGAGAGGCTTCAGTTGGCCGGGCTTGAGCGTAAGGGTGAAGGTGTGCTTCTCCCATTCCGTCGAGCTCGCGCGAATCTCCGTGGAGCTCAATATTTGATCGGGGTGGTCTCGTTTCCGGATCGATACTCCAACCGCATCAGCGCCCTCAAGATGCTTGACGTAGAGCGAACCGCGGTACTCTAACGCGCGGTGGACGGGAAGATAAACCTGCTGGCGAACGCCCACTTCATGATCCGGCAGACCCAATACGGCGATCGACTCAAACGAGTTCGCTGCATCGCCTCGTCTCGGCTCATAGCGGTTCGCCTGGTTTTCGTACAACGGTTCCCATGGCACGGGTAACGCGAGTTGCGACGCTCGCACCAACTGCGGATTGGCGGTAATCATCTCGCGAATCGCACTGGCGCTCCATAGCCCACTCTCAAACGAGGGGTTTTGCAGTATCTCGGCCCATAACCCGTTGTACGTAGAGTTACCGATTGGCTCGAGAAAGGTTCCGAAAATGGCCGGCGATATCGGACTCTGTTTAGCGCCCGTGGCGTAAATCGTTAGGTGTATGGGCGACTGGGCAGAAACCACGAACGCAAGAGCGAACGCGAGCGAAACAGATCTAATCATGCTACTGATGGTGCGCAAAGCATCGCTATGATATCGAAGATCAACGTTGTGCCTACGACCCATTAGAACGGACCGTAGAAAAGGAGCGAAGAGTGCGCCTGTATCGTCCATCCCAGGCAGTAGAACGAGCATCAGATCCGATTCAACCGAGCCAATCGCGCAGCAAGTCTCCGGGATCGCCATTCAGATCCAGGCTTTTATGCGAAACTTCGCCGTTCGGCTCGACAAAATTCGCTCGAATGCCTTCGGGTGTAGGTTCCAGGTCCAGCTTCCGGCCCTTCGCTTCGAGACGTAAGGTCGTGTCCAGCCAGGCAACGTAGATTTTCGTGCGTAGGCGGTGACCGGTTTGCGCGGCCTTCTCGAACAACGCTTTCGTAAATTCCGAATTCTTCAACTGCTCTGCCCAAGGGGCAACCGCCATGGTTCGCGCACGTTCTTCGCTTCTTCGGTGTACCGCGTTTGCGTCTCGTTCCTCACGGGATTCCAGGTTTTTCAACGAGTTCTCGAGATTATCCAGAAAGCTCATGCCAATTTAATTATCCCGCCGCGGAACTTGCGTTGAATGATGAGCCGTTTTTACCTCGGATTACCTATGTACTGTTAGCCGCTTGCACGGGGCACGTGTTCCGGTGCTGCGGTCATTTCCAGACGTAGACAGGTGACAGGAATGACGATCAATCACAACGCACTCGCCGCTTTCGCAGCGACCCTCGTTTCAATATTTTCCGGTGAAAGCTTGTACGCCGACACTCTGCAGTTCGGCGTCGTGGGCAGCCCGATCGACCTCTCCGCCAATGTGAGCGAATCCATTTTGCCGGGTGGTTCGGTCTTTCAGGACTCGAAGCCTTTGTTTGGCACCGCGCCTGACCCGAAACAAAGCGCCGAACTTCTGCACCTCTCGGAAAAGGGAGTAAACGCCTCGGGGCGCTCGACCAACATTTCCGGGGCATTCGCGTCCTCGCTAGCGGAATCGAACGGCAATGGCGGCGTGGGTGTGAGTCAGACGATCTTCGGCAGTCCTGCCGACCCAGGCCAGAATGTCGTTCGTCAGTTGGTCGCTCAGTCCCTATGGACGCAGACCTTCGTCTATAACGGCGACCCCGCTGTCAACATTACGCTGCACTTGCACATCCCGGCGCTTCAGGTGCAGTTGTTAGGTGTGCCGCCTAATCGCGACAATCCTAGTTTCACCGAAACGGCCGAGGCCAGGGCCAACGTAGATACGATAATTACTCACGCCGATGGCAGTTTTTCGAAAGGCGGCAGTTTCGAATTCGGCTTGCGCGAATTTGAAACTCAAATTCCCGATGGTGCGGGCACGTTTTTGAATTTCTCCGACGTGGATTTGCTCGGGACTGACGGCCGACTATTCGACACGCTGAGACCGAACTTCGTAGGAGCGTGGAATATCGATTCGGTATCTACCGATGTCATGCTTGGCGTCCTGCACACTGGTGACACGTTGGCTTATGTCTATACGCTCACGGCGGAGGGAACTACGCACGGGTTCGAGCGAGGCTACGATGCCTTCCTCGGCGACCCCTTCGGGGTGAATATTGTCGCTGACAATCTGGGCGTCACGGTCGCCCTTGCCGATGTCCCCGAGGCGAGCACGCCCTCACTCATGCTGTTAGGGCTCGCAGTGCTGCTAGTGTGGCGCCAGCGCAAGACGCGTATCTGCACTAGACTTGATCCATGATCCGTCAGATCGCGCCTCTGTTCTTCACCACGGACATTCCCGCCACTCTCGCCTACTACAAACAGAAGCTCGGTTTCGAATGTTTGGGCAAATGGCAAGATCCGCCGGTTTACGCGATCGTTGCGCGCGACGAGCACGCAATTCACTTCCGCTGCGCTGCGCCGCCCACAGCTAATCCCGACAAGTATGCGGACGAATTGCTCGACGCCTACCTATTTATCGAAGATGCGGATGTGCTTTATGCCGAGTATGCAGCCCAAGGAGTGGAATTCACTCGAGGACTGGCCAACATGCCGTGGGACACGCGCGAGTTTGTAGTGAGAGATTGCGACGGCCGTCTACTCGCCTTCGGCGCGCGGCTGTAGTCAGTGCCGGCGATGCTCAAAGATAACGCAAGTCGGAATTACCATGGTCTTGTGGCCTCTGAAAGAGAGGCAGTCATGATTACTCTGACCGTCACCGCGCGGGGGCAAGTCACGTTCCGCAAGGAAGTGTTGCAGCACCTGGGCATCAAGCCCGGAGAGAAGATTGATCTGGACCTGCTTTCCGGTGGCCGCGCCGCTTTGAAGGCTGCTCGGCCTACGGGCTCGTTCCGGGCCTTGGCTGGGCGACTGAAAGGCAAGACGAACGGCCGGGTGCTGACGGTTGAGGAAATCAACGAGTTCTCGATCGACTTCCAAGAGCCGATAGGACCGCCTATCATGACACCCGGAAATAAGGACCGTACGATGGGCTGGTGGATTCCACGTGCCAACTTGTAATTCAGGACCGAATAGAGTTCCTCATGAGGGAGTTCGCGTCTGGAATTGAGACCTTGCCGATAGGCGCTTCCGTACCATCAGACAGCGTGATGGCCGTAACGATCGAATTGGATGCTTTGAAGGACGAGTTGAAAGGCACGGACGGCGACTCGCCGGACTTTGATGAGCCGGATATATTTATTCCTGCTCCTCTCAAACCCCGGCCACACCTTGATTCTGGCGCATTGGACTTCGAGAGCCAGAGGACGAATTCTAGCCGGAGGTGTAACTAGTTTTCGATGCTGTTGATCTAGCGATAATCGTCAGCTAACGAAACGGATCGACCACTTGTATACCGGCATTTGAGAAGCCACTGCGATTTCGTGTGACAACCGCTAGACCGTGGACAAGCGCGGTCGCTGCAATGAGGCTATCCTTGATCGGCATAGTCTTCCCGTTTTTGCGAAGGCGCGCCAGCAGTTCGGCCCATTTCAGACCGGTCTCCGTCTCCCAGGGAAGACAGTGTAGACGCCCGGCCCCCGCTTCGAACCAGCGTTCCAATACCGAGCGCTTTTTGCCCTTGGGAAGGATAAGAATGCCGAAGCGCAATTCTCCGAGGATCACGGGATCGACGGCGATATCAGGCTCGTGCGTTCGAAGCCAGTCCACCACACGCGGATCCGGCGATGGTTTCGTCGGCTCGCGCAAAACGTTAGCGTCAACCAGATACTTCACAAGGTATCGGTCGACTCAGATTGGATGGGCACAAAAAAATCCTTGTGCGAACAGGCGAGCAGCCATTCGATTGCGCCCTTGTTTTGCGGAGTAACGCGCCGAATAAGACGATAGTCCCCACGATCAAGACGCTCTACGTCGAACTCCTGCCCCGGCTCGATGCGGTCCATTTGCCGGAATTCTGCCGGCAAAACAATCTGGCCTTTGGAGGAGATCGTGGTCTTCATGTATGTAAGATATCGTCTTACCTGGCGATTGTCGAATTGAGCGACCTGATGAAAATCTACTTCGCGGCGTTGGGCGGCTATCGCGGCGGCCTTTTCGATGCAACGGCCGTTCCAGTCGCCGGATTCCGCTTACTCGGCCTAGGTAATGACATTGCTGCATCCGCAGACTGCCCGAGCAAGCTAATCTAAATGAGAAAGACGGCGGTTATCCATCGCCGATTGCAATTTCATGCGCTTTGCCTGTCAGAAAGGCTGTACGAAGTGCTGTGCTCGCAGAGGGTTCGTGTATCTCACTGAATCCGATTTGAAGCGGGCCGCCGACTACTTGGATATGACGCCGGCCGAGTTCGAGCGTCGCTATGTGATCCGGTACCGCCGCGTACTGCGTCTCCGCAGGCCGCCGCGCGGTCAGGACAATTGCCAATTTCTCACTTCTACGGGCTGCTCGATCCATCCAGCGAAGCCGACGCAGTGCCGGACCTACCCGTTCTGGCCGAGCCTGTTAGAAAGCAAGGTGAGTTGGGTCTTAGAGGGAACTTTCTGTCCGGGAATTGGCAAAGGAGCGCTGATCCAGATTAAGACGGCCCGCGAGATCGCGAGCGAGCTGCCGCGAGCTTATCCGAGTTTGAGCAGTTTTTGAAAAACATTTTTGGTAATCGGCGATTCTTGCTGGCTGTCACGAAAAGCGGTCTCTATGATCTCAACCCGTCCCGTCGGCGATCTTCTGCGTGAATGGCGCCAGCACCGCCGCCTCAGCCAACTCGAGTTGGCTGGTAACGCCGAGATAGCGACTCGTCATCTCAGCTTTCTCGAGAACGGGCGCGCGCAACCGGGCACGGACCGTAGCAATCTAGAGAACGGGCGCCTGAACTTGTACAGGGATCGTCCTCACCAATTAGCCACCGCGGCGCGAGCGTTCTTTGGCGCTGACAAAAATTCCGGTTCGCCCGAGATCATGGATTGGTGGGTCAGGATGATGGTCGATCAATGCTCGTTGAAAGTGATGCTTAACCTTCACCGCGTTTTCACCGAAACTGACTTCCGGCCCGCGCTGCGCGCCATCACGGTACCGACGCTCCTCATCCATGGCGACAACGATACTTCCACGCCGCTCGAGCTTACCAGCCGAAAGGCCGCGCGCCTGATTCCGGGCTGTCGGCTCATAGTGTACGAGAACGCGGCGCACGGCTTGCCGGTCACACACAAGGATCGTCTGAACGCCGACCTTCTCGCTTTTGTGAAAGGATAAGTGACGGCTGGTGGCTTATTTGCTCACCGCACGGCTAGGGCTTCTCGGGCGCAGCTCGCAAGGAGAGAAAGTCAAGTTCTTCACGTTTGAGGGCTCGACGTCCATGATTAAGAGAAGAGGCTCCTTGGAGAACGCGCTTGCTACTCCGGTCCAGTGGATCTCGCTGCCTAGTTCAGGCTTTCCTTTGAGAGGCCGCTGGAGCTTCAATGCGATTTCCGCGGGCGGATTTTGCGTATTGTTCGGGAGGCGAATGGCTACGCGCAATTCCGTGGGCCGGCACTCCGGAAGCGCCTCAACCAAAACGCCTTGGAGTTCGGGAACTGCCGCGCCCTTTAAATCGGATTCAAAATACCGTTCGCCATCGCTCCCCGAGAGTGCATTCTTGATTTTCAACCAAAGGGCCAACTGCGGATATTTACTCTCGAACTCGTCTTGATTTTCACGAGCGATCTCCGATGCGGATTTGATCGCAAATCCCGGAGGTGGAAGGGCGGATTGAACGGCCAATTCCTTGAGATCTTTGAAACCCTGCGGATCGGCGCCGTGAAATTGTGAATACGCTTTTTCCGCGTAAGGGATGATGCTCGTTTGCTGCCACTTGGCATCTACCATGCCTTTTACCGGCTCAAGCGCTGCGGCGCGCGCCAACTCGTACAACGCTGGAGAAGTTTTTTGCTCGTCAGTCTTCGCAAGGCACAGGTTGGCGAGTGCCAGCAGCCAAGCCGCCTGAACGCTTTCGGGAAACTCCTGGATCGCCTTCATTGCAGCTGTTTCCGCGCCACCACAATCGTTCGCTTTTACCGCACGTGAGGCAGGGATGAGTGCGATGTACAGAAGCGCGGCCCTCGCGGCCGCTTGCCGCTCGGAGCGGGTTGTTGCCCAGGCGGTGGCGGTGACGCCATCGGGGGCTGTGTCATAGGTCTCGAGGAGGCTCGCGGCCTTCGCCGCCACGGCGAGTTGCTGCGGGCTGGGGTCGGGAATATGGCGTATCGCGGACATGGCGGCGTACAACACGCGCAGCACATTTGCTGAATTGGCAGAAGTGAATCGATCGTTTGCCAAAACAACTGCAGTCGAGTCGAGAACCTTGCCCATTTGGTTCGTACCGGCGTAGGCCTGAACGTAGAGCATTTGCCGGTCGTCTTTGAACTCAGAATCGGAATATTTCTCGCTCCATCGTTCCAGATCGGCCAGCGCTTTCGAGAAATTCTTGGCAGCGAAATCCTTGGTGACTTCGTTGTAAGCATCGTATTCTTCGCGGTCCTTATAGTTCTTTGGCTGCTTGCCGCCGGCGAGCGCGGCGGCTATCGTGCATAGGGCAAACCAAGCAACAAAGCGCACACACGTATCCTCCTGTCTCTTTCTGTTCTTCGGATTAGCTATTTGCCAGACTTACGGTTGGCTGGCGTCTGCCTGAGAAACAACTTCGAACGACACGCGATCGACCCAGACGCGCCCTCTTCCGATCGACATGACTCCGAACTTGACAAACGTTGCATCGGCATCGATGCGGGCGCGGATTTCACGGAAAGTCCACTCCGGCGAGCGAACCGCACGGTCGCTCATGTCATCAAAAAAGCCCTTCTTTTCATTGGCGCGATCGACACTCAACCACATTTGTCCGCGATTTTCCGGAGCGGCAGGATCGAGGCGCAGCCATGCGGACAATCGGACGATCTTGCCCCGATACGCTGCCGCTTTGAAACTCTGCATAAGATTTCCGGCCCGTACTGGCGCGTTTTCCGGAACCAGGACGACCGCGCAGTTTTCGTGGCTCATGCAGCCGCTCCGCCGCAACTGCGCCCAGTGATCGGCGTCATCCGGCAACGCGGGCACAAACCACGCATCCGGCAGCTTGTAGGCCACCCCTCGCTCAAACTTCAGGTTCGTGGGACCGGAGGCGGAATATTCCCACGCCGCGAGCCGTGTACGTGTTAATGCCGCTTCCGGTTGGTCACCGAACTCTTTCACTACGCGCGCATAGACGTTGTAGGCTTCTGTTCGCCGCTCGAGCTTTTCAAGACATCGCGCGTAACGATACAAGGCGCGACCCACGGCGGGCTTGCTCGCCGAATCGCGGATCACGGCCTGATACTGTGCCATGGCGCCTTTCAAATCGCCGACGACGATTTCCCGATGGATCGCCGCTTCGAGTTGTTTCTCGGTGTCGGCTCCCGCCGCAGCGGCCGATGCTCCCAGTACCGTCAAGATCAGCATTCGTCTGCCTCTGGTGAAGAGGATATTTGCCAAGTGTCGGACGATGATCGCGGCTTGGTCAGATTTGCGTAACGTTTTAGCCATCAAACCGATACCCTAAGCCGCGTACGTTCCGCAGAAATCTTGGATTGAGAGGGTCACGCTCGATCTTCCTTCGCAGATTTGCGATGTGATTGTCGACCACGCGATCGGAAGCAAACGTGTCCGGCGCCCACGCGCCCGCGAGCAATTGCTCCCGCGTGAGCACACGGCCGCGAGACCGAACGAATACGGATAGCAGACGGAACTCGATTGGCGTCAACTCCACCGGCTGTCCGGCTTTTCGCAATTCAGCGCGCTCGAAGTCGACTTCCACGTCATCGAATGAGTAGGTATCGCCAGGCCGCTCGGTGTTGCTTCTGCGCAGCAACGCTTTGATTCGCGCGCGAAGCTCTCGCGTGCCAAAGGGCTTGGTCACGTAGTCGTCGGCGCCCAGTTCGAGGCCCATGACCTTCTCGGCTTCCTGGGCTTTCGCGGTTAACATCAAGATCGGGCTGCCGAAACCACGGCGGCGCAATTCACGGCAGATATCGAACCCATCCTTACCGGGCAGCATGACGTCGAGCAGAATCAGGTCGAATGCAGTATCCAGCGCCCTCCGGCAAGCGGCATTTCCGTCCGCGAGGACCTCTACCTCGTAGCCTTCCATCTTGAGGTCATCCTCTAAACCGAGGGCGATGCCTGGTTCATCTTCCACGATCAAGATTTTTGTCATATCTTCTCCGCTACGGGGAATAACAGCGTGAATATGCTCCCGCGCCCCAGTTCACTCGCGACTCTAATTTCGCCGCCATGGGCCGCCACAATATGACTCACCATTGCGAGCCCCACGCCCGACCCTTTCACATTCGCCGCGATCGCCGCGCTGCCCCGCATGAATTTCTTGAAAATGGTCCTCCGTTCGGACTCGGCGATCCCTAGTCCTCGATCGCGCACGCGAATCGCGACCTTGTCGCGATCCAACTCGCACTCCACCCAGACCGTCGGTTGATTGGGAGAATATTTCACCGCATTGTCCAGCAAGTTTCTTACAGCGACGGATATCGCTTCGGGATCCGCCTCGATCCAACAAGGACCAGCCGTTCTTACCGTCTCGATGTGTTTTCCCGCGCTTGCAATTTGCGGCTCAAATTCGCAGACGACGTTTTCGACAATCACCGAGGCGTCGAGTTCCTCAAATTGATATGGACGAGCGCCCGCTTCCATCCTCCCGAAGTTGAGAAGACCTTCGATCAGGCGCTGGAGCCGGCTGGTTTCTTTTACGAGCGTCTCGTAGTACATTTGCCTGCGCTCTTCAGAGGGAATCCGGCCGAGCGCCAGCATCTCAGACAACTGCCGCATCGATGTAAGCGGCGATCGAAATTCGTGCGACACGGTCGAGACGAAATGCGACTGCATGCGCTGCACCTCAGCCTCGCGCCGGATCGCACGCCCGATAAAGTAGGTGCCCAAAACCAGGAACAACATCATGACTGAGAGGCCGAGCAGTAGCAATCGCTGTTGCGCGGTCAGTCCGTGCTTCACGAGGGGCTTCTTTTCCGATACAAACAGAGTCCAAGGCAGTTCGCTTTCGGCAGCGGTGCGGACCACCGAGTGGCTCGATGCGTCTTTGAAACCCGCGAGGGTATGGCCCTCGGCATCCACGAGCGCGTAGCGAAGTTCTGGAACCGACGGGCTGCGTTGCACAAACGACTCCGGCCGCGCGACCAGACCACGTCTCTGTTCCGGCGTGCCGTGCCAAATTAAGAGGA
>Ga0081455_10001733_pt2 | contig 16230 bp, 13 predicted proteins | sample TabmetS3T2R1_FD_70207 | JGI IMG/M metagenome (GOLD analysis project Ga0081455, IMG submission 70207) | Tabebuia heterophylla rhizosphere microbial communities from the University of Puerto Rico - S3T2R1 | ecosystem: Host-associated > Plants > Roots > Rhizosphere ... | reverse complement strand
GTTCCGATCTCAAGACCAATCATCAAATTATTGCTCGCCATTGTGTTAATCCGTTTTCTGTCGCTGAGTGGGAATTGCTTTGGGGGGTGGTTTTGAACTGGTGCGCGCCTTCGGCAGTGGTGGGGCAGTCTCCTGCTTTCCAGTGGTTTGACGAGGGCTCCCTTCCGAAGGATGCACCGGGATCGCTTTCAAGATTCGCGGTTCTACTGCGGGCTCGATGGTGTCGTTAATCACTGCGACCGCCCTCGGAGCAAATGTCACTGGAATGTTTCGCTGTACCAGCAGGTTTAAAGTGGCCAATTCCTGTTTCGAGTCGTCACAGTAAACAAGAAATTGCTCCAGCCGGCGCAATTGCGTTTCAAGATCGTTATAGCCGAATGTTACGCGGCTATGATTTTTATCGGTCACCAGCAGGCGATAACCTTCGGAGACGTCGATCTCGCGAATCTGAAAACGCATTTGCAAGAAGCTGCGCGAGCTCAATTGGAGCAACTCAAGCGCCTTCCATGCTTGAGGCGATTCGACGACCCTGCCCACCTCGAGAGATTCGTTGGAGCATCCCAGGATGACCGGCAATCCGAGATATTCGGGCAGCAACTTCTTTTCTTTCATCAAAACACCTCGCGCGTCCACCAGGAAAGCAGAGTCGGACCCAAATGGATCAGAAATTTCCTTTTCACTGGTGATCCACGCCACTGGCTTTCGCTCCACCAGACGAATATCAATTTCCGAAGGCAGCTTTCGCACCACTTGCACCTCGTCGGTTTGAGGCAGCTGCTGTATGAGATCGTGAACGCGAGCCAGATTTATGCGGAAAATATTTTCGCCCTCGTGTAAATCGGCTGCGTTCAAAATCTGCTCGCGTTGCAAGGTTCCATCGGTTTGCAATTCGATCGTCTTGAGTGTGTAGTCCGGGTTCTCGAAAAAGAGACGCCTCGCGGCTTCACGCGTTCCTGCATAAACCGCTGCGCACAGTGCGGCGAGTAGTATCACCCGGGAAAGAACCGCCAGTGCCCTTCGTGCGCGATGCTGTGCTGCTTTACGGGAACGAACCTTTACATCGAGCAAGTGTTGCTGACGGCGCTGGCGCACGTTGGAAACTCGTCGATTGCGCGATTGGGGACGTCTCTGCGCGGGTCTCATGGGCGGCTCCTTTCCGCCTTGGCGCGCGAAAGAGCGATAATGCGCGCGCAAAGATCGGGATAGTTGATATCCGCAGCCGCAGCAGCTTCGGGCAACAAGCTCGCCTCCGTCATTCCGGGAATCGTGTTGACCTCGAGCACGAACGGATCGCCCGAATCAGAAAGCAGCACGTCAACGCGACCGTAAACAACCAGACCGAGCGCTCGAAAAGCACGCAGCGCCTGTTCCTGAATTTGTTTCGTCTTGCTCGGATCGATTTTCGCCGGGCAAACATGCTCGGCGCCGCCAGCAGCCTGCGGATTCAGAAACGGGTACTTGTTGTTAAAGTCGTAAAAACCGCCCTTGGGAATTATTTCTAGAATCGGCAGCGCTTGATCACCGAGAATACCTATCGTTAACTCCCGGCCCGACACAAATTTTTCTATCAACAATTTGCGATCGTACTTGGCCGCCTCCGCCAACGCTGAATCCAGTTCGCTGGCGTCTTTTACAATCACGACGCCGACCGTGGACCCTTGTCTCGCCGGTTTCACTACCAGTGGAACCGAAATTGTTGGATGCTGGCCAGCTTCGATGACTTCCCATTCGGGAGTAACGACATCGTGCTCGCGAAATCTTTCCTTGGACAAAATCTTATCGAATGCCCTCCGGCTCGCCTCCACACCGTCACCGGTGTAAGGCATTCCGCGTTTTTCTAGAATCTCCTGGAGCTGACCGTCTTCACCAAAAGTTCCGTGAATCGTGTTAAACGCCAGATCGACACCCTTCGGGAGCGCAAAGTTTTCGTCGCGAACATCGACTTCAACGACTTCTGTTCCCAACGAGCGAAGTGCTTTGGAGACACCGCGACCAGTCGCCAGCGACACGTCGCGTTCAGACCCGGGGCCGCCCATTAACACTGCAATTTTCTTCGGTAAACTTTTATCCGTCGCCATCGTCACCCCGGCTCCCCCACGATTTGCACTTCGGTTTCCAGCTTGATTCCGCGCTTGGCCAACGCCGTCGCCTTGATCTTTTCGATCAATTCCAGCACTTCGGCTGCCGTAGCGCCGCCGTCATTTACAATAAAATTACCGTGCACCTGCGATACTCGCGCTTTGCCAATGCGTAAATTTTTTAATCCCAGCTCGTCAACCAGCTTCCCTGCGGGACACGAATCAGGATTCTTGAAAATGCAGCCCGCGCTTTTGGCTGCTGGTTGCGACGTGCGCCGCTTCTCCTGTGAAGCTTCCAGTTTGCGCACGATTTCTTCGAGTGGCGCACGCTGTCCACGGAAAACGGCGGACACTGCAAAATTTTTCTGGAGCAACGGGCAATCCCGGTAATGCACTTCCAGCTCCTCGCGAGATTTTGTGTGCGCCTCGCCGTCAGGATCGAGATAACGAAGCCGCACCACATTCTCAAACGTTTGCGCCCCCATCGCGCCCGCATTCATGCGCAGGCTACCGCCAACCGCGCCTGGAATTCCCTCCATCCACTCCATCCCTCCGATCCCAGCCGCTTTTCCTGCGTAGGCCACTTCTTTTAATTTGGCCCCCGCGCCTGCCGTGATCTCGGCATCGTTGATCTCGATTTTATCGAAATCACCACCGCACGGATGAACGACCACGCCTCGAATGCCTCCGTCACGAACCAGAAGATTCGATCCGCGACCCATTACGAAGAGCGGAAGATTTTCGTCTCGGCAAAACCGGATCAACCCGGCAAAACCCTTCTCAGTTCGTGGCTCGACCCAAAATTGCGCCGGACCGCCGACTCGCAGAGTCGTGTGCTTCGACAGCGGTTCATAAAGGCGAACTTCGCTGCCCTCGCCCACAACCTCTTTCAGCTTTTCTGCAACGACCAGGTCGGCAGCGAGCGCGGATAATTGCTCATGAATGTTGCCGGCACCGAGACTCAGAACCAGATCGCCGGACTCGAGCATGTTCCCCACCACACGTTGCATCCATTCCAAGCGCGGCTCGTAACTCACGCCCCGATGTCCGTGCGCAATGATCTCGTCAACGATCATTTGTCCGGTCACTCCCGGAATGGCCGCTTCATTCGATCCGTAAATGTCCGTCACTACGACGCGGTCCGCGTCATCGAACGCGCAACCAAATTCCTTCCGTAACGCGTTGGTGCGCGAATAACGATGCGGCTGAAACATCGTGAGAACGCGCTTGCGACCGACCGACCTCGCCGTCTTAACCGTAGCGCGAATTTCCGTCGGGTGATGCCCGTAATCGTCCACTAACAGAAAACGCGGGCTGTCGTATTTGATTTCGAATCGCCGACGCGCGTGTTCGAACTTCGCCAGCGACTTCGCGATTTTTTCAAATGCAATGCCGAGCTCTGACGCGAGCGCGATCACTCCCAGGGCATTCTGGACATTATGTTGGCCGGGCACGTTCAACACTGCTTCGCCCAAATCTTGTCCGCGGTGATCGACTCTGAAGGTTGAAGTAAAGCCAGTTAGCCGGATGTCTGTTGCCCGATAATCAGCGCCGGCGGCGAATCCGTACGAAACTGCGTTTGCCAAAGATCGACATACGCGGGCGGCATTTTTGTCATCGAGGTCATAAAAAACCTGGCCGGTAGTCTGAGTGATCAGTTGCGCAAAAACCTGTTCAATGGCGTCGAGATCGGCATAAAAATCCAGGTGTTCTTCCTCGATATTCAAAATCACCGTGTGCTCGGGTCGAAAAAGCGCAATCGTGCCGTCACTTTCATCGCCTTCGGCAACGAAAAACTCACCGCGCGAATCCCAGTGCGCGTTCGTTCCCAGAATCGGAATTTCTGCGCCGACGTAATGACACGGATGCAGTCCTCCTTCGCGTAAGACGTGGGCCGCCATCGAAGAGGTAGTTGTTTTGCCGTGCATTCCGGCGATTAGGATGCCGCGTTTGCCACGCATGATTGCGGCCAATGCTTCTGCCCGGCGTACCATCGGTTTTCCGTCGCTGCGCGCGCTCACAAGGATTGGGTTGTCACCCTTGATCGCAGAAGAATAGACGATGAGATCGGCGCTAACGGCTTCCTCCGGTCGATGCTGCTCACGAAATCGCAGACCGAGCCGCTGCAATCGATCTATTTCCATCGTACTAACCTTGTCCGAGCCGCTGACTGAATGGCCGAGCTCAATCAAAAGAGCCGCGATACCGCTCATCCCGCTACCCGCGACACCGACAAGATGAATTTGGTGACGCTCGCGTGTCAGAAAGGCGGGCAGATCGAGCGGCACAGCGCGCTCGCTCGTGGGAACCGGGCCAGTCCACGGCGGAGGATGCTCAGATGCGCTGCGTTGTTCAGAGACGGGCTTCATGAGTTGTGTATCTCTCCATCGTGGTCGCCACGCGCCCAGCCGCGTCCTTCGGCGCCAGACGGGAGGAATTCGCAGCCATCTGTCGAATCCGGTCCTTATCCTCGACCAACTCCCGGATCCTTTGCGCGAGTAACTCGCCCGAGAGCTCTGCCTCCTTGAGAAGAATCGCTGCCTGAACGCGAGAATAGATCTCTGCGTTGCGGGTTTGATGGTCATCCGTCGCGTAGGGGAATGGGATCAGAATGCCAGGCAACGAAAAGGCGGCAAACTCGGCAAGACTGGCAGCGCCGGCTCTCGCAACAACGAGATCGGCGGCGCTGTAAACTTCTTCCATTCGATGGTGAAAGGCAGCGACATAGGCTGGAATATTTTCGCGGCGATAATTATCTGCGACCAAACGTTCGTCGCGTACGCCGGAAAGATGAATGACTTGCACCGGAGCGTTCTTTAAAAACGGCAGCGCCTTAATCATTGCCTGATTAATACCGCTGGCGCCCTGGCTGCCTCCCATTACGAGCACCGTCACGACCTCCTCGCGAAGTCCGAGTTTTTGACGAGCCATCACCGGGTCCAGACGGATCAACTCGGTCCTGACCGGCGTGCCTGTCACCTCAGTGTTGGTTTTTGGAAAGAAAGGCGCGCACTCCTTGAAACCAAGCATGACCGTGCGCACGAGCCGGGCCGTAACTCGGTTCGCCTTTCCAGGGACGGCGTTTGATTCGTGGATAAACGTTGGAATGCCGCGTATCCGACCGGCCAACACCGGGGCTGTAGAAGTAAAACCTCCCATGCCAAGAACCACCTGAGGTTTGAACGTGCGGTAGATCGATCGACAAAGCGCCAGACTTTCATAAAAGCGCCGAAGAAAGCCAAAAAACGCCGGAGAAAATGGCGAGGGTAATCCGACAGTGGGCAATTTTTCCACCCGAAAACTTTCGCGACCGGACAGAGCCAGGGCGTCGATGTCCTTTTCTGAAACTAACAGCATCACTTCGTGTCCACGATCACGGAGCACTTCTGCCACGGCGATGCCTGGAAAAAGATGTCCGCCAGTTCCTCCGCATGCGATCACTGCATTCATAAGATCTACTCCTTCATCTCCAACATATACGACTGATACATTCTATTGCTTTCATGGACGCTAAATACGTGGCGTTAATCGAGCACGCATAGCCACAGGTTTTTTGTGCGGCGGCTCAAGAATTCCCTGGCGATAAATGTTCAGCAGTAAGCCGATGCCGAACATGCACGCGACCAGATTCGAACCTCCATAACTGATGAACGGCAGCGGCAGTCCTTTGTTAGGCAGAAGTGACGTGGTCACGCCAATGTTGACCGCGGCCTGCAGAGCCAGGAGCGAAACAATACCACAGCCCAGGAGCAAACCGAACCGATCCTTGGCATGCAGCGCGATCATGATGCCGCAAACAATGACGATCACAAACAATAGGATCACGAGCAGACTGAACCGCAGCCCGAGCTCCTCGCCAATAATTGGAAAAATGAAATCCGTGTGTGCGTACGGCAAATAAAGCATTTTTTGCCGGCCATTGCCGAGGCCGAGTCCTTCCATTCCGCCGCTGCCCCAGGCAATTAATGCCTGCATTTGCTGCAAGCCGGCGTCCTCCTTGTAATTCTGAGGATGAAGAAAAGCGGACAGCCGTCCCATGCGCTCGGAGATCCGGCTGGCAACAAGCAGAAGCGAGCCAAGGCCGGCGAAGGAAATCATCCCCAGCCACAATGGATTGGTTCCTGCTACAAACATGACGACAAACGCAGTGGTTCCCAGAAGCGCGGTTGTTCCAAGATCGACTTCTCCCAGAACAAGTCCCGCGGGAATGCTAATGATGGCGAGCGGCAGAATAAGTCCAAAGAGAAGATTGCGTCCCGCTTCCTCGCGTCGCGCAAACCAGGCAGCGAGGAAAACGATTGCTGCCAGCTTCGCCAATTCCGAAGGCTGAAAAGTTATCGAACCAAGACCGATCCAGCGGCGCGACCCATTAAGACGCATCCCGATGTGCGGAAAATAGCAGAGCGACAGCGCTACGAGCGCAAGCGCGAACCACAGCCACCATGTGCGTTGCCAAAAGTGATAGTCAACCAGCGCGGCAACGACACAGACCCCAAGGCCAATCCCGAACCAAATCGCCTGGCGTTTGATGAAAAAATAAACGTCTCCGTGACTATCCCGCGCAAACGCACTCGTACTAAAGAGCATCACGATCCCGATAACGAGAAGTCCCAGCACAGCGAGAAAAAGGATATAGGCGCTCTTACGATGCATGGTTATGTGGAGTGCGCTTTTTGCTTTGTGTGACGCGCTTCATTTTTCTTTTCTTTGGCGTTCGCGGCTTTTCCGTCCGTCTTTTTTGGTTTTGTGCTTTTGGGAATCAACAGCTTTTGGCCAATCCGTAATTTGCGCGGATCTTCGATATGGTTGAGCGCCATCAAATCGTCGTACGGAACCTTTAGCTTTTTTGCGATCGTCACTGGATTATCGCCCTTCTTCACGATGTATGTTTTTCCATCGGACACGGGCTTGCTTGCCGTAGCCTCCCGGCTCGCCGCAGTCCCACGCCCCCGGGATGCAGGCTGGCTGACGTCGAAGGGAACGTTGGAGTGGTCGTCTTTTAAAGATACCTTCGAAGGAGAATGTGAAGCTTTCGAATCCTCGCTGGGCGTATTTTCTTTTTGCGCTGATGCAGTTTGAGGCTTGGCACCGCTGGTTTGAGTTTGCGATTCCGCCGCCGTGGACGGTTGAGTTTCTATCTTTCCGGAAGATGCGGGAACAAACGAACTTTCCCGGGTTTTGATCGCGTTGAACGCGATAATTCCCGACACGGCGACTACGTGCAGAAGCAAAACAATCAGCAGCGCTCGCGATAGTTTCATGTTCGGCTCCGGCATTTCTTCAAAGTCCATCCCCGCAGACGTCGCCGAGGAGCGACGGGCGGTGGCGGCCCGAAGTTTTTTATGTTTCAAAAGTCGCGGGATGTTCATCGGTCGGTTTCAGGCAGAGCTTGCACCAGCGCGCGAAATTGATCGCCCCGGTCGACGTAGCTTTTGAACATGTCGAAGGAAGACGTGCCCGGCGAAAAAAGAACGATCTCTCCCGGTTTTGTGCTGGCATGTGCCCGCTCGACTGCGTCAGCGAGCGAGGTTGCGATTTCGGCTTTGACCGCACCCGCCCACGAACGGCTAATGCTTTCAGCCATTTCGCCGATCAAAATCGCCGATCGGACCTTCTCCTTCACGAGTGCTCGAAGCGGATCAAAGCTAAATCCCTTGTCCTTGCCGCCAGCGATGAGGACGACAGGTTTGCTTTGCGCACGCAACGCTTTGTCCAGTGCGTCGAGATTGGTCGCCTTGGAATCGTTCACATAGATAACGCCGCTGACTTCGCGCACAAATTCGCAACGATGCGGACGCGGTTCATAAGCTGAGAGCGGCGGCACCATCTCCTGAAACGACAATCCGCGTGCCATGCCCACGGCGAGGGTTGCCATCAAATTCTCGATGTTATGCAAGCCACGCAGCTTGGTATCCGCGAGTCGCAACACGGATTCGTCGCGGTAAAGAATCGTTCCTTCGGAGACTCGAAAGTCTCCCCCGTTTGCATAGGCGCTGAAGGTGATCGTGCGGGGACGGATATTCGGTATTTTTTCGATGGCATTAATGACAGCTACATCGGCATCAGTTTGATTTTCAAAGATGCGTAGTTTTGCCTCGCGATATTCCGATACCGAGTGATAACGATCGAGGTGGTCTGGCGCGAAATTAAGCCAGAGGCTGATGGAAGGATGAAAGGTGCGAATCGTTTCCAGTTGAAACGAGCTCACCTCGACCGTGAGCACATCGTATGGCTGTTTCTCGCGCGCCACTTCGGACAGCGGTTTCCCGATGTTCCCACAGGCAATCGTCCGCTGGCCGCAGGTGTTCAGCATCTGAGCGAGCAATTCCGTCGTTGTCGTTTTGCCGTTCGTGCCGGTGACCGCGATTACGGGAATCTCGCAGGAGCGCCAACCCAGTTCGAGCTCGCCGATGATGTCGATTCCACGCGACGAGAAATTGCACACCAGGGGCGAAACCGGATCGATGCCCGGACTTAAGACCGCCATTTGATAACTGGTCGCCTCGGCGACCGCAGCCGCACCGCAAATGACGCGGACATCCTGTGTCCGCAGATTGTCGATTGTCGATTTAAGTAAGTTCTTCTCCTCGGCGCTATCGAGCACGGTGACTTGCGCGCCCTCAGACCGAAGCAGCAGCGCCGCGGCGCTTCCACTCAACCCCGCACCAAGAACGGCAATATTCTGATCCTTGTAGCGCACGGTTTACCTCAGTTTCAATGTCGCAAGACCCAGCAACGCAAAGATGATCGAAAGGATCCAAAACCGAACGATCACCGTGTTTTCCTTCCAACCCGTCAATTCGAAGTGATGGTGAAGCGGAGACATGACGAAGATTCGTTTGCCTGTCAGTTTGAAACTCATCACCTGCAAAATCACCGAGACGGCTTCGATCACGAAGACTCCGCCTACGACAACCAGGAGCAGCTCCTGTTTGCAGCAGATTGCCACGACACCAATCATGCCGCCGATGGCCAGCGATCCAGTGTCACCCATGAAAACTTTCGCTGGAAAACAATTAAACCAGAGGAAACCCAGACCGGCGCCGATCAGTGCGGAGCAGACGACCGTCAGTTCCCCGGCGAATGGATAAAACGGGACCTGCAAATATTCGGCGATCCGGAAATTTCCGGCCGCGTAAGAAAGCAAAGCATAAGCAAATGCCACGGTGACCGTGCACCCGATTGCCAGACCGTCGAGACCGTCCGTGAGATTGACGGCATTGGAGGAACCAACAATGACCAGAAGAAAAAATACAAAAGTGAACCAGCCCATGTCCGCAATGACTGGTGTCTTAACGAAGGGGACGTAGAGCGAACGGGCCTGTACTTCCAGCAGGGGACTGGAGAGAAAAACGGCTGTGACAATTAAGGCAAGAGCAATTTGAAAAACCAGTTTGATTCGGCCGCTGATGCCGTCGGACTTCTTCTTGGTGACCTTGAGATAATCATCAGCGAAACCCAGGGCCCCGAGATAGATCATGCAAAAAAGGACCAGCCAAACGAAACGGTTATCGAGACGCGCCCACAAGAGGCTGGACACAAACACCGAGCCGATAACCAGAACGCCACCCATGGTGGGAGTCCCCTGTTTACCGCCGTGCAATTCAGCGAGGCGGTGAACTTCGGCAGCTCCGCGAATCGGTTGTCCCAGTTTCAGCGCGACCAGTATTCGAATAATAAAGTTTCCGAAAATCAGTGTGAGCAGGAACGCCGTCACCGCCGCAGCAATGGCTCGGAACGTGACATAAAGGAACACGTTGAACCCGATGAACCGGTCGCTCAGGTGATGAAGGAAGTACATCATGGCGGATTAGCGACTACGGATCGTGGATTGCGGAATGCTTCAATCACCTGCTCGGTGCGGGCCAAACGACTGCCCTTGATCAGTACAAGATCTCCGGGAGCGGCGAGCTCTGCTAATAATTCAGCCGCCTCAGCGGTGGACGCCACCACAGAACTATTCTGCAGTCCGGCCCGCTTTGCCGCATCTGCCATGGTCGCAGCCACGTTGCCGATGGCGATCAGATGATCGACTTTTAATGCGGCAGCGGTTTCGCCTACTTCGCGATGTCCACTTTCGGATTTATCGCCCAGTTCACGCATCTCGCCCAAAACAGCGATCTTTCGCCCATCCGCATCCAGTTCCACCAGGGTTCGCAACGCCGCCTTCATGGAATCGGGGTTGGCGTTGTAGCTATCATCGAGAAATTGCACACCGTGGATTTCTTTGACTTGCAAGCGGGCCTTTGTAAGTGGAGCGCCCACAAGGCCGGCGGCACATTCTTCCAGCGAAAGACCAAGGACACGACCCGAGGCAATCGCCAGCAGCGCGTTCTGCACCATGTGCAACCCGGGCACAGGTAACTGGGCGCGACAACGATGAGCGCCCTCGAGAACTGTAAAATCTGTTCCGCTCCCGCTTTGGTTGATCTCGCTGGCGCGAATCGTACCGCCGGTCGTACCTGCTAAAATCACTTTGCCTCGCGCTCGAGTCGCGATTCTCTCCGTAAAAGGATCATCAGCGTTCAAGATCACCGTCCCCTCGGCGCCAATGGCCTCTGCAAGCGCCCCCTTCTCATCCGCGATTTTTTCGCGCGATCCCATGAACTCGATATGGGCTACGCCAATGTTTGTAATGATGCCAACGTCCGGCGCCGCGATTGTCGCCAGCGCCGCAATCTCGCCCGGGTGGTTCATGCCGATTTCCCAAACAGCGACTTCATCCTGCGCCGTAGCATCGAGAATCGTTCGAGGCAGGCCGACATGATTGTTGAAGTTGCCCTGCGTCTTCGTCACTCGAAACTTGCGGGCAAGGACCGCTGCGGCGAAGTCTTTTGTGCTGGTTTTGCCGTTGCTTCCCGTTATCGCAATGACGTCCAGCTTGAGCGACTGTCGGTAATTGGCCGCGAGCTGTTGGTACGCCTGAAGAGTGTCCCTGGCGCGAATGAGTGCAAAATTTTTTGGAACATTTCCATTCCAATTAAGGTCAATGATCGCCCCGGCTGCGCCAGCTTTCACCGTAGCTTCTACGAAATTGTGCCCATCGAAATTGTCGCCCCGCAAAGCCACGAACAGTTCGCCGGGCTTAATCGTTCGCGAATCCGTGCTGACCTTATCGACGACAACGGTTCCGTCGCCAGACGTGAGCGAACCTCCGGCCCATTGCGCAATCTGAGAAAGAGAAAGCGGATTCATGAGGTAAAAATTGAAGCGCGCACGCTGTGTATCGGCGAATTCCCAAACAAAAATCTCATGACAAAAACTCCACCGGATGATCTTCGATCGCACGCCGCGCGACTTGAATATCGTCAAACGGAATGGTGTGATCCGCGAACTCCTGATAGTTTTCGTGCCCCTTGCCGGCGATTAAAACAATGTCGCGCGGCTGTGCCAGTTCAACCGCACGATTAATGGCCTCCGTGCGATCGACAATCTTTTCATAATGCGTCGATCGAAAGCCTTTTTCGGTCTCACTGATGATCGTGTCCGGATTCTCTTTGCGCGGGTTGTCGGAGGTAATGATGGCATAATCAGCGTGGCGATCCACTATTTCGGCCATCAACGGACGCTTCTGCCGGTCGCGATTGCCGCCGCAACCGAAAACCGCAATCAATCGATGCGGCTCAAGCTCGCGCAGAGTTTTGAGGACATTTCCCAGCGCGTCGGGTGTATGGGCGTAGTCTACGAAAACCTGAAATTGACGTCTGGCCGGAACCAATTCCAAGCGTCCCGGCACTTGCGGTGATTTGCCGAGACTAACCACCGCGTCACGCAGATTAATCCCAAGTGCATTGGCAGCAGCCAGAGCCGCTACCGAGTTGGTAACGTTAAACCGGCCAATCAACGGGACGCGGACCAGATAACTCCGTCCGTGCGCATCCAGTTGATAAGAAGTGCCACTGGACTCAACGCGATAATTGGATGCGCGAAATTCTGCGCGCTGCCCCATTCCATAGGTGATAACCGGGATGCGTTTGTCGATTTTGTCGAGCAGCTGTTCCCCATAACGGTCGTCGATATTTACAATTGCTATTGGTTTGTGCTTTTTTTTCTGACTCCCAAGTACCGTGAACAGCTTCGCCTTGGACTCGAAGTAGTTTTTCATGGTCCCGTGAAAATCGAGGTGGTCCTGCGTAAGATTTGTAAAAACGGCGACGTTCCATTCGAGTCCGCGCGTACGATCCTGCGCAAGCGCATGCGAAGAAACTTCCATCGCTGCTGCCTTACAACCTGCGTTGACGATTTGCGCCAATAGCTCTTGTAAATCGAGCGATTCTGGAGTCGTGCGAATAGCCGGAAGCACTCGCTCACCAATCTCGTAGCGCACCGTTCCGATCAATCCGCAACGCAAACCGGCATTTTCGCAAATGTGCTTGATGAGAAAGGTGGTGGTGGTTTTGCCGTTTGTGCCCGTGACCGCCGCCAGTTTTAGTTTCCGCTCCGGGTATCCGTAAAAAGTTGCTGCAAAATCAGCGAGAGCCGTCCTCGTGTTCTCGACGACCAGACACGTTGCACGCGGGTTCTGTTCCTCGCGTTCGGCAACAATTACTGATGCGCCTTTTTCAATTGCCTGACCGATGAATTCGTGGCCATCGGATTTTTCACCCCGCAGCGCCACGAACATGCCATTCCTTTGCACGCGCCGCGAGTCATACGCGATGTTTTCCACCGTGCGATCAAGTGTCCCGATGACCTGGCGAACTGCAGTCGCGGAAAGGAGAGTCTTGAGCTGCATGAGGCTTTAACATGTCCGCAACCGGACGGATTCGCAGCCGCGAACCATGGCGACGTGTTCAATGGTGCGAGGCATTGGTTAAGGCGATTCGTTCCCCCGGCCTGGGCTTGCGCACTTGCTCCGCCGGCGTTGTTTTTTCGACTCGCACTACGGGAATCGCTTTGCGAATCTCCTCATGCGGCTCAAGATCTAGATAGCGGGCCGCCTTCTCCGCTACTCGTGAAAAAATTGGTCCTGCAATTTGGCCGCCGTAGTTTAATTCCGGCTTGCTCGTGTGCGCGTCGTCCAGCACCACCAGACCGACAAACTCAGGATGATCCGCCGGCAGATATCCGGCGAAAGAAACAACATACTTCCCATGCTCGTATCCGCCCTTGGGATCGACCTTTTGCGCAGTGCCGGTCTTGCCCGCAATCGTAAAACCTGGGACAGCAGCAGCAGCAGCCGTGCCGCGATCGCTCACTACACCGCGCAGCGCGTCGCCGATTTCCCGGGCAGTTTCCGCAGAAATTACCTGACGTTGTACCACCGGAGAAGGCGAGCTGACGGTTTTGCCGTCCGGCATGTTAATCGATTTTATGATGCGCGGTGTGACGAGTTTGCCGCCATTGGCAACCACCGCCATCGCTACGGTCATTTGCAGTGGCGTGACTCCAACTTCGTGCCCCATTGGAATACGCGTGATCGAAATTTTACTCCATGCTTGCGGCGGCCGAATGAGTCCATTGATTTCACCCGGCAGCTCAATTCCGGTCCGTTCGCCAAACCCGAACCGGCGGATGTATTCGTAGAATCTTTGTTCGCCCACGCTCAAGGCAAGCTTGGCTGCACCGATGTTGCTCGATTTCACGAGAACGTCGCGGACGCTCAGATATGAGTAGGCCCGATGATCGTGCAGGGCGCTGCCGCCAAAGTTCCAAAGACCATTTTCGCAAAAGATCGTCGAATCGGGGCGGAGCTTGCGTTCGTTGAGTGCTGCAGCAGCGGCAACAATCTTGAAAGTCGAGCCCGGCTCCATCATGTCGATGATGGCCCGGTTTTTCATTTCTTCGGACTTCGCCTCGGAACGAAGATTCAGGTCAAAATCCGGCCGGTTGGCCATCGCTAGGATTTCGCCGGTCTGCGGCCGCATCAAAATGATCGTGGCTTTCTGCGGAGAATATTCCTCCATCGCGGCGTCGATCTCGTTCTCGACGATGTTCTGCAGACTGAGATCGATAGTCAGATGGACCTGATAGCCGTCCCGCGGCGGGCGTTCCTGTCCGCGATAAGGCACGATCTCCTGCCCGGCGCGGTTGTGTTCGATGAAGCGAAACCCATCCTGCCCGTGAAGGTATTCCTCCATTGACGCTTCCACTCCCTGGATACCCCGGTGGTCGAAGTCAGTGAATCCAATGACATGGCAAAGCATCGAGCCGTTCGGGTAAACGCGCGTGGCATCGTGCTCGAAATAAATTCCACGCAGATTAGCGGCACGAAGTTTTTCCCGGAACGCGCCTGCCTGGGCCTCGGGCACTTCGCGCTTAACAATGATATACCGCCGGTCGCTGCTTAACTTTTCAGCAACTTGCGCCGCCGGAAGCCCGAGTCCTTGACTTATCAATTCGATGATCGCTTCCCGGTTGTTAAGATGCGTGGCGTCGGCAACTACCGTTTGAACAGGGATGTTATCTGCGAGCACTTCGCTATTCGCATCGAGGATCGTGCCGCGTTGTGCGTGAATGATTTGCTTATAAACGTGCTTTTCAGCGGCCAGACCCGCGTATTCGTCATGCTTGATCGCCTGAAGGTAGATTAAACGAAACGAAAAAATGCTGAATAGTCCGATGAACGCAATGCATACCAGCACGCAGCGGGTTCGGCCGGTTCCTTTCATTTTGTGCCGGAAGGATTGACTACGGGTTGGATCGCATCGTCGTCCGTCGAGCGGGCAGGCATGGTGAGCCGCACAATGTTGGCTTCCGAAATCGGGACCATTTTTAAATAGCCTTCCTTCAACCGGCGCTGCAACGCAGAGCGCGAAGTCAAAGCAGCGGTCTGTGCGCCGGCGATATCGTTTTGGGTTCTAAGAGCAGCAAGCTCGTTCTCGATTGCTTTTCTGCGCTCGCCCAGATGATAGAGCTGCAGGGTCAAATAAACATAACTTAACCCGGCCAGCGCCAGAAACGCGGTCACCACGATCCAGCGCGCCAGCGACGCCGCGTTTACGGTATTGTGATTTCTTCGACGCGAATGGTTCATTTAAGTCTTTTCGGCCACGCGCAATTTTGCGCTGCGTGACCTGGGGTTCATGCGCCGTTCCTCTTCGGTCGGCTCAATTGGTTTTGGGGTAATCAGCTTAAGGTCGTAGTTGGGATTCCGTTGCGGCGCCGGCCACTCGGGCTTGTCCAGCCATTCCCGGCTATGATCGCGAAAGAAATTCTTTACGATCCGATCCTCGAGTGAATGAAAAGTGATCACCGCGATCCGGCCGCCGCGTTCAAGCCGTGCAGTCAGCGCTCGGAGGCCTTCTTCGAGTGCGCCTAGTTCATCGTTCACTTCCATGCGAAGCGCTTGAAAGACTTGCGTGGCTGGATGATGACGACCGTGACGACCGACGAGCTTCTCAATCGCTCGTGCCAGCGGCAGAGTTTCGCGAAACGGTACACTCTTTCGCATCTTCACGATCAGGCTCGCGATGCGACGCGCCGCGGGCTCCTCTCCCAGCTCGCGAAACAACCGCGTCAATTGCTCCTCACTGTACTCGTTCACGATCGCGGCAGCAGTCATCTGCGCCCGCGGATCCATGCGCATGTCGAGAGGACCATTGCGCATGAAGCTGAACCCGCGTTCTGAATTCTCGAGTTGCCGGGACGACACTCCAATATCGAGAAGCGCTCCGTTGATCGTGCGAATTCCAAGCTCATCGAGAACGCTGGTTGCGCAGCGGAAATTCGCCTGTCGTACCGTCAGTCGTTCGCCGAAGCGCGCCAGATGCTCGCCCACATGCTGGATTGCATCAGGGTCGCGGTCCAATGCCAGGACATTGGCACCGCTCTCCAAAAACGCTTCGGTATGGCCGCCGCCACCACAGGTTGCATCTACAATGAGCGACCCCGGCTTCGGTTCGAGTAGTTCCAGCACTTCGCTCTCAAGCACGGGACGGTGATATATGAATTCCTCCACTTCGGGTGCCTCCTCTTCGGCAGTAAACGGATCAACGGCCACCCACAAAGGCCGCTCAAACCAAAATGTGTTGATAACGTTTTGACCAAGCATCTGTTTATAAGCCAATGACATTTGCCACGTGCTGGTAGGTGGCCATTTCGTCCTCGTGCGCCCGTTTCCAGCGTTGCAGATTCCAAATTTCAAAACGCCCTCTCCCACCAACAAGAGCCACCTCGCCTTTCAATCCGATCTTCCGACAAAGTTCTTCGG
>Ga0081455_10004202_pt1 | contig 16231 bp, 14 predicted proteins | sample TabmetS3T2R1_FD_70207 | JGI IMG/M metagenome (GOLD analysis project Ga0081455, IMG submission 70207) | Tabebuia heterophylla rhizosphere microbial communities from the University of Puerto Rico - S3T2R1 | ecosystem: Host-associated > Plants > Roots > Rhizosphere ... | reverse complement strand
GATCTACCTTTCGCACTCCTACCAGCGCGCCGCCGACACCTTGGTTCGTGTTTTCCTTTCTGATTAGTTTTTCTTTGATCGCATCTGCGGGTACAAATTCGGTGAAATAGTTCGGCGTCCAGACTGCATTACTGGCCGGTTCCAGCCGTAGACGATACGTGGTGTTGTTCCCTGCGAGCGTCAGCGGCTGATTCCACAGCCGTCCTCCGTCGGCTGAACGCAACAGAACGGTAAGCTCGCTACATGCAGTGTTGTAGGTGTTGAGCGCAGGTGTCTCTTCAGCACCCGTGCCAAGCAGCGGAGCAGTCATTGCCGCAACCTGCAGATAATCGGCGACTCGCTTCTCTACCGGGACCTGCGTGGACCGCGCCTCGCGCAGGCTCTTCGCCGCAGGCCCATAAGCTAAACCGCCAGCTCCTTGAGGTGTTGTTGCGCAGCTAGCGAAAAGCGCCAAGCACGCTACCGCCGCGATGAATTGAACTCGGTCTGAGGTTTTCCATTGCGGCAGCATTTTTGGAATTTTGATTCGCTTAATCAGGTTCGCTATTGGACCAAAGTCCTATAGAAATTTCAAATCTAATTTTGTTACTCCTGTAGGGGTCTCACCGAAAATGGTGGGTCTTGCCCGATCAAATGCAAAGCCCGGAGTCGATTTGCTGCAGCATCGTCCGTTTGCTGGCGGTTGTGACGCTATTTGGATCCTGCGCTCCTTACGGGCCATATCACGCCAACACTGCCAGTGAACCGCTCAATTCCGTGCGAGGTCCCGCCGATGGGCGCTACAAGTTCGCGTTCATCGAATTCGGAGATCAGGGATCGGCCCTGGATACTTCCCAACGAGCGGCCGCGATCAACGTGATTCGCAATGCGCAGCGTCCCCTTCTTTTTGTTTACATCCACGGTTGGATGAACAACGCGAATTCTGGCGACGTTTGCCGCTTCGAACATTTCATTGACATGGTGTCGCGTCTTCCCGAGGTGACTCAGGGAAACATTAACGTGATCGGTGTCTATATCGCGTGGCGTGGCAAGAACCTTACCATACCGGGGTTAGATTTGCTGACGTTTTGGAACCGCAAGTTGGCGGGTGGAGACATAGCGGCGCAAAATAGTTGTCTGGCTACTATTAACGAACTAGCGCTGGCTGCCAGGGAGCCAGGCAAGAGAGTCCACCACTGCGTGCTGATGGGTCACTCCTTTGGTGGATTAGTCCTGAGCAATACTATTTCTCACTCTATCCTCGACGTCAGTAGCACCGGCGCGCGCAACGCCAGCCCTTGGGACATGGCAGTGGTCTTCAACCCAGCCGACACCGCCATTGGTACCAGACAGTTGATGTCGGAGTTGGATTATCTTTACAAGTACGATGCGAGTCGGGCCGCCTATGTGGGCAGAACGCCCGGCGCCGACGAAGGTGTTGTGATGAAGGAGGACCATCCGCTTCTCATCGTTTTGCAATCGGAGAACGATATGGCGACGGGAAAATTTTTCCCCATTGGGCAAGGCCTCGCGAATACCGTCAATCTTCACTATCATTGGGACAGAGTCCCGGTGCCCGGCAGCAGCGGACAAAAAATCTCAGAGGGAGAGTTCCAGACCCACACTCCGGGTAACGATAAATATCTGGTAAATTTTCACGTTGTCCCTGTGGGGCCAGCCGCTCCGCCGTCGGGTTTAAACACGTATGAGAACCGGGCTTTCGAGGCTAACATCCGGCAAAACGTGCGCGGCCGAACTTTTCTTACCAGCGAGAAGAACGATGGCCATGAAAAACAATTCTGCCGTGGCCCCGATTACAACCCAGATGAGACGCGTCCTCCCACCGGAAAGGAAGACTGGCAGCGCTGGGAATTTGTTTACACCGGCAACGCACGTGTGCCCTGCTGGATCGTGCGAGTACCGAAGGAGATCATTTGGGGTCATGGGGGATTATGGAGTGATAACTCAGTGGCGATGTTCGGCGCTCTTTATCGAATGCACTTTCCCTTGAACTCGGAAGGTCGGGCTTCTACGTCTCAACCGGTCCGTGTTCCCACGACGCCCGACACCCAAAAACTGAACCAGGACAAGTTGCACTGAACGGCGCGATACGCGTGCTATAGACACGGCGCTGCGCGCCGGCCGGGATGCCGAACGATTTAGAAAACGGACTCCGGGAGTTATTCGGACTTCGGACTGGAATAAAGAGCGACCAGCCGGGCGATCAGAACCGCCACATAAAGTAGCCCAGTGATCGCCTCCGTCGCCGCAAGCATACGTGCAACTTTCGAGACCGGCGTGATATCGCCATAGCCGACCGTGCTCAGTGTGATGAAGCTGAAATAGAAAGCGTTAAAACCGCGGATGGAATGCGTTCCCGTGGCAGTGTTAAAAGAAAAGGCTCCCGGCGTCAATTGGTCCACGAGCCAGTAAGCCAGCGTCCAGAGCAAGCCGAGCATCAGATAAGCCGAAATGCTCGCGCAGAGTACCTCGACGTTTACCGAAGGCGCACGCAGAACAAAGCGCAGCAAGTTCGCCAGGACAAAAGCAATCAAAACCAACCCTCCCGTGAGGAATACCGGCGGTGGAACCAAATCCGGCCGGAAATGATTAATCCATCTGCCGACAATCGCTGGAACTGCAAGCAACAGTGCGACGAAGAAAGTGGCCTTGTGATCCGCCACGGCTAGCACGGCCGAGAGCAGGACCAGGGAAAGCAAAATCGACACAATAATATCTCCGCCCCTGAGCTCTTCGACAAAGGGGAACACGAAAAAGAGTAGTGCTAGAGCCATCAGAAGTTCCACGGTGGAGAAGCGACGGAATCTTAATATTCTTAATGATTTCTCACTTGGCCTCATTGATCTGCCTTTTCTCGTTAGGGTGTCTTCGCGGGCAGATAGGTTTGGATTGCCTCTATGACGCCGTGAAAGATCAAGCTCACGCCTATGGCAGCAACAAAAAAGCCGACGATGCGACTCGCCGCATCGATGCCGTGCGGACCGATATAACCTACGATTTCGTCGGCGTAGGCAAGGACCACAAAGGTTGTGCCCATGGTAAGAACGATGGCAGCGGCTATCGCTGCCAGTGACGGAAATTCAGCGAACGGATGCCGCACAAGTGAAGTCATGCCAAGGACGGTCGCGATCGCACCAGGACCAAACATCAGTGGCATCGCCAACGGCACAAATGCCACGGTATCGTCAGTGCCTGCCGGAGCCGTTGGTATGATGGAAGCTGTGTCACGCGATGGCATGAATAACGCGAAGCCGATTCGCATCAGAATGATACCGCCAACGATTCGCACCATGCTAAGCGGCACTTCGAAAATCTTCAGCAACAACGCCCCGAAGATCAAAAAGAAGAATAGCAGAAGCGTAGCGTAGAAGCAGGCCTTCCACGCAACACGTCGATGCGCACCTTTATCCTGCCCTTCCAGAAGTTTCAGAAATACCGGTAGCGCTGCGAGAGGATTGATAATCGCCAGCAGCGTGGTGAAGGTACTAACGAACAGGGTTGTAACTGTATTCATCCGCTTAACCCTTGTGATCGCCGATCCAATTGGCACCATGACGAGGCGAGCAAATATGTGTCATCTTACCGCGTTACTGGAAGAGGATGCCCTTGACGAGCTTTGGAATAACAGGAGTGACCTGGACTTGCACGTTCCATTCCTGTCCGGAAATGCGAGGGTGTACGGGCATGTACTGCACAGCGAGTTGAATCTTAACAGGTAGACGTCCGAACTTCACCACCTTGCCCAACCCCACACCGATGGGAACCGTCCATACGTCTTCGGACGGCGCAGTCCAGTCGGCAAGGATATTGCCTGAGTACCCAATACTCCAGCCTTCACCAAAGAAAAGCGTAGCAATCGGTTGCAGGTTCATCTGGTTCGTGTCCGGCCGGCCATGTTCGCCACCGACGGACCACCACTGTTGAGGAAACACACCGATGAAGTACTGTTTGGTGAGATAGCCTACTACTACACTAGGCCCAAGCTGCCACTTGCCCTGGCCCGTGAAGTGCGAGGTGGCAGTCGGGAAGATGGCCGTCGGCCCTGCGCCAAGCACCCAGTTACCCGAGCTGGCAGGCGAGAGCAGCTCCAGCAAAGTCAGATCGCCCAGTCCAGTGTCCCGCGCGAAATCGCCGGGATAGGTCTCGTGCGGGACGATGTTGTAGAAAGGCATCACCGGACGCGTGATCAAGTTCAAGTCCTTCGTCAGACTCACTGGCATCACCGGCTGGAAATTCCAGTTATTACTCCACTGCCCGTTGTTCAGCTCGAAATTGTTGAACTGATTCGAGATGGACCAGATGCTACTTACTGGGTTAGTAAGCTTGCGGTTCAATTCGCTTGCCGATTCTTCCCCGTCAGAGGATTCAGTAACTGCGCCCAAGTTAAGATTCTCACTCGAATGATAAGGCACGCGACGCGAAACGCTCGCATCAGGATCGAAACGCTTGTCGACGATGTTGCTGTTCCTAGCAACCTCCACCGTTTCCAACGCATGAATGGCTGGAACTAACGAGAAAAATGCCAACACGACAGCCGCAGTTCCCAAAACGATTTGAGTCCTTCTCATATCGTTCTCTCTTCCTTCGATGGTTCTGGCCCGACATGGCAGCAACCATCAGGCTGCTGCCTTTGATCTAACTGTCGTTGTTCTTACCAATCTCCCAGGCTTGCCGTGCCCATCGGACCAAAGCCATCGAACTGATCAACCTCGATGTGCTGGGGGCCCGCCGTCTCGAATTGCATTGTAGGCGCTGGGTTCATCAGCTGTTGCCCCGGCTGACGACCTTGTTGGGTTGCTGACTGGGCTCCCTGCTGCGCTGCGAGCGATCTCTTATAAGCGTTGAATTGCTTTTGTTTCCCGACGTAGATCTTATCCTTGGTTGAAGTGGGAAACACGTAATACAATTTGCCGTTGTATTTTACAGCCGAGACCCTGTATTGGGCTAATCCATTGATAGCCTGTTGTTGCTTGGGAGTCGTAACGGTTATGACCTTAAAACCCGATTGCGCAAGCAAGAACTCCTTCTTGGATGCGGCCAGCTCTGCGTTGTTGGTGGCAACGGTTTGGCAGGCCGCGACTAGCGCTAATACCGCCATCGCGGTAGCGATATTTGCCAGTCTGGTGACTATTGTTAACATGTGTTTCAACCTTCCGCGTCTGTCAGCGATCACCAATCGCCCAAGGCTGCCGTGCCCATTGGCCCAAATCCACCGAACTGCTGGATTTCGATGTTGTTGGGTCCGGCGGTCTCTAATGTAGGGTAGAGAGACTGTCCTTGTATCAGCTGTTGGCCGGGCTGACCACCGGTTGCGGCAGCAGCTTGACCCTGCTGGCTTGCTACACCCCCGCCGGTAGTCTGGCATGCGCATATTAATGCCAGGACCACACCGATACTAGCTATACCTGTTAATGTTATTAGGTTTTTCATATGTTTGGTCTTGAGTGGGTTGGTTGATTTTGTGGCTGTATCGAAGATTACCTTGCTGGTTGGCTGGCCTTCTGTGCCGAGGCCAGCGCCTTCTTATAGGCGTTGTATTGCTTTTGGTGCCCGAAGTAGAACTTGTCCTTCGCCGCGGTCGGAAACACGTAAACCAGTTTCCCTTTGTACTTCACGGCCGTGACCCTGCCTTGGGCTAGTCCATTGACCTCCTGTTTCTGTTTGGGAGTCGTGACCGTTTCGACCTTGAAACCCGACTGCGCAAGCAAGGCTTCTTTCCTGGAGATTTCACTCCCAGTGGCGGCAGTCGCTTCGGATGCAGATATTAGTACCAGCACTGTGCCGATACTGGCTATACTCGTTAGTGTTAATAACTTTTTCATATTTATCCTCCAAGTGGTTGGTTTGTGGTTTGAGCTTTTTCTAGAAATAAAATCGGGAAATTCCAAGCCTTAATTGTCATCGTCGGCCACCGCCGCGGGAACCGCCAAATCCTCCACCACCACCGAAGCCGCCAAAGCGGCCGCCCCCAAATCCACCGCCGCCTCCCCCAAAGCGATCACCGCCGAATCCTCCACTGCCAAAACGGTCGCCCCCGCCAAATCCTCCACCACCACGGTCATCACCGAAGCCGCCGCCACCGCGTTGGAAATTTTGGAAGCGTTGGCTCGAAAAATCGCCACGCGATCGGTTCTGAGCCTCGCGGTCCAGATTGCTGGAACCGCTTCCACTACCACTGCCGCCAGATCGGTTGAAGTCGCCGCTGGAACGATCAGAGCTATTTTCAGCAGAGCGATTGGAGCTGCTCGCTTCCGATGATCCCTGTTGCGATGATCGTTGCTGATATGATTCGCTTCCCTCTCGCTGCTGATTATTCTCTGCGCCCTGCCAGTTCGGCTGGGGTTTGTTCACGGAACTCCAACTGCCGTTGTCATACTTCTGCCAACCGTTGCCAGTGTTCTTATAAACATTGCCATCGTGTTCAGCATACATGTTGCCGCTGGAAGTCTTCCCGGCTGCCGAATTTCCCCATGCAGTATTCGCCCCTACGGCTTTTCCGCCCGCCGAGGTTGAAGCGCCGGCTACAGTGCCATTGGCCGTCGAGTAATGGCCCGTGGTAGCGCTCTGGTTTCCCCGCGACACATACGAGCTGCCCCATTGGGCCGTGGGACTGGAACCTTGCCGCGTCTGCGCATAGGTGCCGGTGTATGGATTATACGCTTGGGCTGCACTTCTGGTGCCATAAGGAGTCGAGACAGTACCGCCTCGAGCGTACGTGCCGGTATAAGGATTATAACCAGCACCCCAACTCGCAGATCCGTTCGGACCATAAGCACTCCCATGCCAGCCATAGGCTCCCGTGTTGTAGTCGTAATAAGGCGTGCCGTAATGATAACCGTAGCCATAGTAAGCGCCACAATATGTCGCCGGATACGGATAGTAGTAACCCGCGCTACAGTATGGCGGCCACCAATAGCCACTCCCGTCAGCTAGAATCGCTCCGGTGGCAGCGCCCAGAATGAAGCTACCTAGATATCCTGCCGTGTAATTCGAGGTAACGGTACCATCGGGATTCGCGGTTTGAGTGACGTAGGTCACGTTATATACCGGGGAGCTCGAAGGAATCGTGTAGATTTCATTTGGAACCGACATGCACGTCGACCAAGGACCAGTTGCGGTAGGAGCCATGAACCACACGCCTTGAAGGCAAAGGTAATAAGTACCTTCGAGCTCAATCACCTTGTCGGCAGTGTTCGTGGCGTACTGCATTGATGTCCCCTTGATTGGCTCAAACTTCGGATCGCCGGCATAGGCGACCTTCACCTTGGCTGCAGCTTCGGTGGGTTTAACCGTCATCGTTGTCGGAACCTGAGCCAGCAACACTGCATCTTTCGCTTCTTCAGTTCCCGGTACTGTGGCAAGGATTGCCGAGGCAGGACTGCTTGACGGGATTTTAGCGAAATCAGAAGGGAGATTCGGCGTCGCGTACGTCCATGGACCTTGCAGGTCAGCTGCGCTGAACCATCGGCCGGCAGTCAAATAGTAAAACTGCTGCGTCGGCTTGTACACGAACACAACGCTGCTTGTGTTCGTTGCATACTCCAGCTGCGTGTTCGGAATTTGCGCGTAAACCGGTTGGCCGTCGAACAGAATGATCTCAGCTGGCTTGTCGCTATAGAAAACCTCCGGAGTTACACCCTTTGCGTTTGCTGGTGGCGGGATAAACTTCTTGAGTCCGCTCCACTGTTTATCCTGCGGCACCTTGGACATCTCAGGCGGCAACTTTGTTGTAACTGACCATTGACCATCCAGTTTACTGGCGGTCAGCCACTGCTGACCTACGGCGAGATAGTAAGTGGAAGCACTCTTGTCGAGAAACAGCGGCCACTGTGTGTTAACAACGAACTGCAAATTCGTGTTTGGAACTACAGAGAGCGATGGCTCACCATTCACGCTGAGCAAAATCGACGGGCGGTAGCCTACAAAAATCTTCGGCGGATCGTTGTTCAACTGCACACCCGCCGGGGGTTCCTTCTTAGGCGTCGACGCGATTAAATGAAACAAGGAAATCTGGAAGGTTTGTGGCACAAAGCTTTTGAACGCTTGTTCCATCTTATCTGCGGTGGCCTTGTCGAGTGACGGAAAATATGTGTTTGTGATCTGCAGATTCGAGATGGTGACAAGCTTCTCGACGTTGTCCACGCTCGTGGTTCCCTTCATTTCCACGACGCCTACCACAGTTTTGCCGCTCTTCGGCGTAAGCGAAACCGCCATGCGCCAGCTCAAATCCTGGAAGTTCTTCCAGTCGTCTATCTGCGGTTGATAAACAATAAGCCGGTTCCCGTTTTGATAGCGTTCTCGTGGCCAACTTGAATCGACAGACTGGCCGGATCCTGTTGTTGGGTTGGCCGCGTGTATTTGCAAAGACGAACTGCAGAGCGCAGCCGCTACGGTCAGAAACTGGAAGAAAGATGCATTAAGGATTTTCATAAGGCCAGGAAGCCGATTATGCATACCGGCGGTGTCGTTGGCTATAAGACTTTAGGGCAATATACAGAGGCAGATCTCTTCCGGCCCGCCTCACTTGCTCTCAAAAGGAAAGATTGTCTTCCAATCATTCTTCATGCTGATGACGATCCAGCTGTTCTTCTTCGCTTCGTCGTACAGGGCTTGCGTGAACGTGCCGACCTTCGTGTCGGGCAGCCCTCCAGCGGGACCGTACGCATACTCGCGCGTGGCGTCGTCGTGCAAGACGATCATCGCCAGCCGCGTGCCGTCGCCAGCCTTTGTATACTCCAGCATCTGCTTGTCGCCGGTCGAATTGCCAAACGCGACGTAGGGCCTTCGGCCGATCATCAGGTGAATGCCTTCGGGTTTGCCGGCGTTGTTATCGTTCAGCAGGAGCTTCGGCTCTTTGGTCAGGAACGGTTTGCCGTCCTTGGTATAGCCATACTCGGTCCCGAGCGCCGTGCCGACGACCTGCTCGGGCGGAACGCCGTACGTTTGCTCCGCATACACGCGGACAAAATCCTGGCCGCCACCTGTGACGATATAGGTCTTGTAGCCGTTGGCCCGGAGATACTTCAGCACCTCCTGCATGGGGAGATAAGTCAGCTCGGTGTAGGGCTTCTTCCAGCGCGGATGTTTTGCTCCCGCGAGCCATTGCTTCACCTCAGCCTGAAACGTCTCAACCGACATGCCGGTCAGCGTGGCAATGGCAATCTTCTCGAGGTCGGGCAATGTCAGCTTCTCCATCGCCGCGCGATCGCCGTGAAGCAGTTCCAGGACGGTGTTGAACGGCGCGACCTTGGCCAGTTCGGGCTTCGCCTTGACCAGGTCCGGAACCTTCTCAAGGCAATACATAACCTGCGTGTACATCGGATGCTCGACCCAAAGTGTGCCGTCCTGATCAAATGTAGCAATGCGCGCCTCGGGTGACACAAACTGAGGGCTGCCTTGAGTTGTAGTCGCCTTAACGAATTCTAAGATAGCTTGCTTGGCCAGGCCGTCGTTCCACGAAGCAAGCGGGTCGTCGGCCCGAGCTAGGTTCGAATTCAGTACTATCAGCGTGAGAGCAACGATCAGGGACCTAACAATTGTATGTTTCATGTTGCTGTCCGTTGTATTCGACTCATTTCATCTTCTCGAAGCGAAGTTTCATCCTCGCTCAAAATGCCGGCAGCGGCTGCGGCCCGAAGAATAGCCGCAACATTTTCTCCTTGCCGATCACGCGTCCTAGTTCGCGCGCCGTGCAATACACAAGGATCAGCAGGAACAGGACGATTTCCACTGCCCAGAAATGTGGCCACACCATTTCCGCCAGCTGTTTCTCACTGCCGGCGACTATCCCGCCCGCTTCGCGGGAGAAATCGATGAGCCGCTCGACATAGTGGATCGCGGTGGCCATGAGAAGGTAGATCACCGTCTTCCATGCGATATTGTAAGCTAGCGGCTTGTTTGGATAGCGATTGATCGGTGGTAACATGTCCGCGATCAGTACCGCCTTGCCGAGGATCAGCGACGCGATTGCAATCGACATCGTGGACAAAGGCTGGAAATGCGAACCCCTGGCGATCAAGACGCGAATAAAGGTGACCAAATGCAGCGCCACGAAAAAGAAAATCGTTGGCGGCAGGACCGCAAAAAATTCTTCCTTCAGCTTTTCGAGTATTTTGTGCATAACACTCCTATCTTTCAACATTGACCTTCGCAGCAAGCGGTCGATTCCAATGTAGGATGCAATGCCGAGCGGTTCGGTTACGATTCGGCCGTGCAGATCCACTCCTGTTACTGCCCAGTGCCTTTGCTCGCCGCCTCAGCTTGTTGCATCCTTTTTGCCATCTCCGCCTTTACTGCGTCAAGATTGAAGCTGGCGCCCTTTTGCATAGGTGGGTAGTCGAGGAAGCTCTGGAGTTCCTTACCCATTACCTGTTGGACAAACACGAAGCGCCAGAATTGGAACTTGAACCAATCGAAGTATTGCTGAGCTCCCTCCTTCGTTCCGTCATTGGGCCAGCCCTGACGCTCGAACGGATCGAGCCGAAGATTGATCAGGTAAGGCACGTCAACATGGGTCTTTTCGCCCAGCCACCCGCGAGGCTGGTCAATGAATCGATATTTGTAGTCGTCAATTCGCACCGCACCAACGGCGCTTTCACCGAGATAAAAGATCTCGTGACGCGCGGACTTGTCAGTCTTGCCTGTGATCAGATCCAGCTGATTGTAGCCGTCCAGATGATTCTTGTAGGTCCGATCACCCAACTTCACTCCCTTGAGTAACTGGTCGGTAATATTGGGGTTCCCAGCCGCCGCGAGGAACGTCGGGAACCAGTCCAAGCCGGAGAAGATGCCGTTCTGAACAGAGTCCGCTGCCACATGGCCGGGCCAGCGCAGGATGCACGGCACGCGGAAACCGCCTTCCAGAACTGTACCTTTGCATTGCGCAAAGGGGGTCGTGCCGCCGTCAGGCCAGGTAAAGAGTTCGGTGCCGTTGTCGGTGGTGAAGACTACAATGGTGTTGTCGTCCAGGCCGTTGGTTTTGAGATACTGCATGACAATGCCGATGTCGTCATCCAACTGGGCCATGCCGGCTTCTTCTTCCGACCAGCCATTCTCCGAGTTGCGCATCTTCTCATATTTGTCAGAGAGATGCGTGACGATGTGCATGCGCGTCGGATTGAGCCAGACGAAGAATGGCTTGTTGTCTGCCTTTGCCTTGTCGATGAACTTCAAGGCGAGGTCGCGGATCTCATTGTCGACGGTCTTCATTCGTTCGGGATACAACGTGCCGGCGTCCTCGATCTTCTGTTTACCGATCTTACCCCAGCGCGGCATCACGGTCGTGTCGTCTGTGTCAGTCGCCCAGCTATGAACCATGTTGCGCGGGCCGACGACGTTCAGGAGATCCTGCGGATAGTTGGGATGCGCCGGATCTTCCATCGCGTCCAGGTGGTATAGGTAGCCGAAGAACTCGTCGAAGCCGTGGACAGTGGGCAGAAATTCATTCAAGTCGCCGAGGTGGTTCTTGCCGAATTGTCCGGTCGCGTAGCCCTGCGCTTTGAGCGCGGTGGCAATCGTGCACGCTTCCGCCGGTATGCCGATTTTGGCACCGGCCTGGCCGACCGTCGTCATGCCAGTGCGAATCGGAAGTTCGCCCATGATGAAGTTAGCGCGACCCGCCGTGCAACTCGCTTCAGCGTAATAGTCGGTGAACAGCATGCCTTCCTTGGCGAGCTTGTCGAGGTTCGGTGTGCGACCGGCCATCATACCACGATGGTAGGCGCCAATGTTCCACATCCCGATATCATCCCCCATGATGAATAGGATGTTGGGTTTCTTGTCCGCCGCCCGGCTGGTGATCGCGATCAGCGTTGCGCACAGAGTAACAGCTCCTTGGATTAATAATTTGCGTTTCATAGTTTGGTTTTGTTGTCTGTGTCGAAATCAAATCAACCGTGCTCAGCCGCCACCGGCTTTGACTTTCGGCGGTTTGGCGGGATTAAGAGCCGGTACCGGGTTTTCGGGGTTTTGTAGGTTCGGCTTCAAGTCGTTCGACGCGCCGCCCGGAAATCGCTTGATGCTCGGATACATCATGACCGACGTGTCGAAGTCGATGATAACCGGATAAATCAGCGCCAAGACCCAGCCGTTGTCCTCGCCTGCATACTGACCCGGAGAGGACTTTTGCATGCGCGCCGCCATCGCACCGTTGAAGACCATGTCGTATTTCTCGTATGGGTCCATGGTGAGGTTATACAGCGAGCCGATCGAACCCAGGTCCTGCGTCGGTCCGAGCCAGGTGTCCTTGGCTGTATATGTCCATTTCCAAGCGATGTGAACATCGTCGTTCTTGGGATCGCCACCGATGTCGAAGCGCGCGGCCTGGAACACCTCGCCATCAATATATATCCACGAGTTACGGGCCGAGTGCTTCGCCTTGCCGAGGATGTAGGCGCTGTTGTCAATGCTGTCGAAGTAAATAGGTTTGCCGTTATTATCTTTCCATTCCCCGTGCGGCGGCGGAGTAACTCCTACCATCGACGCCAGCGTCGCCCAGCAATCAATGTGCGACATCATTTCGTCATACACCACGCCGGCAGGGATGTGACCCGGCCACCACATGATGCCCGGAACGCGCCAACCAGCTTCGAACGACGAACCTTTTTCGCCACGGAACGGGTGGGTGCCAGCGTCCGGATACGCATCCTGCCAGGCGCCATTGTCGGCGGTGGTGATGACAATCGTGTTGGGCGCCTCTGCGCGAATGGTATCCAGGATGCGGCCGATGTGGCTATCGAGTTCCAGCATCGAGTCCGAGTATCGCCCGAGGTGTGTCTTGCCGGCAAACTCCGGCGCAGGATTGTTCGGATTGTGCATCTTCATGAAGTTGACGTCCATGAAGAACGGTTTGTCATCCTTGGCGTGTTTCTTGATGTAGTCGATCGCGTTGTCCGCCTGGCGCACGTCAAAAGTGGCCAGATAATCCCAACTAAACTCCCCTACCTTCTTGGCTGGCTGGCCAGCGACGCCTTCCCACTCATACATATTGACGACGTTCAAGTATTCCTTCGTGAATTCGGGATTGTATGAAGGGAACCACGGATGGAACCAGGGACTGGTGTCGGAGTAGGTATAGACTCCGGGATAATAGGCACCGAAAGATTTCATCTCGTCGAAGCCGTGCTCGATCGGGTAGGAATCGGGTTTGTCACCGAGATGCCATTTGCCCGAGAAGTACGTCGTGTAGCCGTTTTTCTTGAAGAACTCCGCAATAGTGGGTGTCTCCTTGCGGAGGAAGTTTTCATCGCCCGGAGCGACTACAATCGAGAGCGCCGAGCGGATGGGGATGCGCCCGGTTATGAACGACGCGCGGCCAGCGGTGCAACTCGCCTGACCATACCAGCACGTAAACATTGCGCCTTCCTTGGCCATGCGATCAATGTTCGGGGTCGGATGACCGAGTGCTCTGCCGCCCAAGTAACACCCGAAGTCGGCCCATCCAGTATCGTCCTGCATCAGCATAACGATGTTCGGTTTCTTGTCTGCCGCCTGCACGGTAGCGACCGCACAGATCAGAGCGCTTAGCGTAGTCAGGATGGCAAGACGATGAGTAAACTGTTTGTGTTTCATTTGTGTCTCCTAGTTCTGTTAGATATCGACAATGGAATTGCAACGCGCCGACCAGCCGTTCGCCCTCCGGCTTGCGCGAAGTAATGTCTACCTAACGCGCATTTTTGCCCGCGCGCGTGTTGACCCGCAATTGGACTTTGGTCTTACTACCTTTGCCCTATGGTGCTAAGATCACGCCTGACAGACACGAAGCCGTGATCCTCAGTCTCAGCGACAAAAAAAGGCCGTGCGTCGCCATCGCAGAGGATTCTGAACCGCAATAACAGCGGTGCGACGATCAGATGCGAGGCAGCATGAGCAACTGCCATAGTGGCAGGGAGAGCAATAGCCACGCAAGAATCATAAAGGCGATCCGGACGATCCTGAAACGAAAACGTTGTCCAATGGCCGTGATTAAAAGCACAGTGGCCAAGAGGACCGTGATGCGCACGTACTGGTCTCCCGTCTCTCCGGATTTCGTACCTTTATCCGCTACCTCCGCAGTCTGTTGACTCAAGGCAAGGAACTGCTCGTGTTTAGCGTCATGATACTCGGGCATGAAGATCGGGCCGGCAGGTGCTTGGGCGTTGTTGAAAGGATCGGTGCCAAGCCAGGCGGCAAATGCGGGACGGTACTCGCTGCGAAAACGCCGTTCGAAGAATTCCGCTGCCTTCTCCTTGCCATCCAGTTTAGCGGTGAGCCAACTGTTAAACGTGTCGCTATCGTATATCCGTTCTTGCCCGGCCAGGGTGGCAAGCCCTTCGGCAGTAACCCGGAGCCGGCTAGCCTTGGCGTATTGCTCGGCACGTTTTCCAGCCCACTGCGCCGCCTGGTACCCGCTCCAGGCGGTAGCGACGGCGACCAGCGCGAGAATCAGTGCTTCGATAATTTCAATCGCTTCGAAACGGGACTGATGATCGTTTCCAGCCACTTGGTTAAATTTTCTAATAACATAGCCAACCGCTCCTACAGCTGACTCTAACATAGCCAAGCTTCCAGCATATCTATTGCGGCCGACTATTGCGAGTCACCCGGCATCAGGTGTTCGTTGATTCGTTTCGAGCTCGCTGGAATTAAATGGCCATTCTGATCGAAGCTGAGCAGGATCACCCAATCGTAAACCGAACCGGGCCATTTGCCACGCGGCAAAAAGTCTTCCGGACTGGCTCCGAGCGCGCGAAGGAGGTCCGGGACGTACGGGTGACGCCAACAGATAAGAATCACTTTCCCCTGTTGGTTTGCGCGCAAGTCGGTCACCAGATCAGCGGATTCGTTATTGCCAAAACGACCATCAATTTGCAAGCTAGCTGCCTTCGCAAACGGCTCGACCGTTAAACGGGGTCTGTGGCTTTGCTTTGAATCTTTAGCAACAAAGACAGCGTTGGGTTCCAGCCGCTTGGAATCGACAGTGAAATTTAGGAAGTAATCCTTGTATGCTTCAGCCCGCTGCTGGCCGCGCGGTGCGAGAGTATGGCCCGGACCGCCATTTTCTGCATGGCGAATAATCAGCACGACCGAATTTTTTGGTCCATCTTGTGCGTGGACCACGAACGTCGGCGCGAACGCAAAAAAAATCGCGACTAAAATGCACCTATGCATAAACAAGCCCACGTTTGAGCGGGTAATCAACGCATCACGCGCTTACACCACGTCAACATCGATCTTGGAGACGTGGTGCTTTCTCAGCCTCGATCGCACTTCTCCCTCCAGTTGCCTTGGATCCACCCCGGCGGGGATATAGAGAAGAAACACCATCTGTCCCTTGTCCTCGTAGAGCGCGGAACTTTGAAGCCGACACTTATGGGAGACGAGCAACTCTTGCACTGTGCCAAAGACTGGCTTTGGATCCTCCTGGTCGTCCAGTCGGATTCTGACCCGGCAGCTTGAGTGTGAATCAAGCCAGAACAAAAGGCCCCAAGCGAAAGCGGTAACGAACACAGCCATTGCCCATGATCCCATGCCGCATGCCAGTCCAACTACTACGACGGTGATGGCTTTCCCGGTGAGTTTGGGGTTGTCGAGAACGGTTCGAAACCGCAACAGAGCGCCAATACCGAAGATAACAAAGGCGAGAGTCTGGCTGGTGCCTGTTAACTCAGCGATAACGGCGCCGACCACTCCCAAGAGTATAAGGGCCTTGCGCTCCTCCAGGTCGGCAAGCGGATCCGCGAGGGACGCACGACGCGGATGCCACGCGATCACCCATGCACAGCCGACGGAGAGGATAAGACTAAGGAAGAGGCGAAAAATGAAATCCGGATGCCCGAACTGTTCGACGCTTTGCTGGATCGACATCCACGAATTGCCCTTGGGATCGATGCCGCCAGTCTTTCCCATTTTAGCCAACTCTTCCGCAGGGTTGGCACCGAGTGCTGCCGAGGACAAGACAACGAGAAAGGCGATGACAACCAAGGTAATGACGCTCCGCAACGCCGGTCCAAAACGACTATTCACGCAAAAAAAAAGCGATCGCGGCGGACGAACGACGCTAATTGGTATTTTCTCAGTTGAGGGTCGGAGTTTAAGGAGCAGTAGTTTCAACGTGTTCATCTTTTGCTGGAATCATTTCCCTCGTTAGCCGTGATCTGGCGGCAATTTTCCGCTAGTACACCGGTATCTCGCAGCATGCTACTGCGAGGTTCACTGCCCCGACAAGATAAACTTTCCTATTTAATCGGGCATC
>Ga0081455_10004201_pt1 | contig 16235 bp, 16 predicted proteins | sample TabmetS3T2R1_FD_70207 | JGI IMG/M metagenome (GOLD analysis project Ga0081455, IMG submission 70207) | Tabebuia heterophylla rhizosphere microbial communities from the University of Puerto Rico - S3T2R1 | ecosystem: Host-associated > Plants > Roots > Rhizosphere ... | reverse complement strand
TTACTGATGCTCAGATCGAGGCTCTGCGTACCCATAAGACCGGTCGTGTTGTCCTGCCAGGGCTGCTCCGTGAAATGCCCAATCAACATAGCACTCTCTCCCTTTCTTGACTTTCTAGTTCTGCAAAAACTCACGGACCACACGCACAAATTCATCAGCTTGCTCAATCTCCGGACGGTGACCGCAGCGGTCCAGAACCACCAGCCGCGAACCCGGAATGGCCTGATGGTAGGCTTCACCCGCACTCAGTGGCACAATGGCATCCTGGCGCCCCCACACGATGAGAGTCGGAAGTTTGCGCAAGCGGCGCAGGACGTGCGGCAAGCTCGGGTCATGCATATAGGGTCGCCATCCCAGTAGACTCGCCAGTTCGCGCGCTGACTCCCAGGCCTCCGTCTGCTCCGGCGTTGGATCACTGCCATACAATTGCTGGGCCTCGGCTATGCTGGCCAGGTCGGTAAAGCCGGCTTGCAGGTATGCCCGGCTCACCACCAGGAACATATCAAAGATCTCGCCTACTGGCGGTCGTACTCCCATGGCCCCTACGAGCACCAGGCGCTTGAATTGCTGAGGGCACATGGCAGCCATCGCAGCAGCGAGCCAGCCGCCGAGGGAGCCACCAATCACGGGCACCTGGCCCAGGCCTAACTCGTCGAGGGCATCGAGATACCAGAACGCTAAGTCCCGCATGTTCATCACCCAGTCAAGGTAATCAGACTGGCCGCAACCGGGATGTAAGGGTATATACAACGTATAGTGCTGGGCCAGAGCGGTATGGTAGCGCAGCCAGCCAGGATGCCCCATCTCATCGTGGAGTAGGAGTAGCGGCTGCCCGGTGCCGCCTTTGATGATATGTAGCTTAATACCAGCGGCCTCGACCAACTCTTCAGTCCAAGGCTCGGAAGTTGTTGCCATGATGCAGCACCTACCTTTCATCTATGGGGAAAAGGCCCTTCATCCTTCCCTTCTTCCAAAGGGGAAAGAGACGAGCGATGCGTCAAAAGCTAGATGCTAAGCATCCTAACATGGACATTCCTATGATGTCAAAAGCGCTGGCCTCAGATAGTGCTATGTGGGCCAGTGCGGTCTTTGTCTGATGTGATGCCTGGCTCGATGGCTCCCATCCGTCGAATATAAAGTTGCGAGCAATATTCTATCAAGGTATGCCTTGGTACGCTCTGTCGGTCATGGTATGTTGGTCTCACAATGCAGCTTGGTCGATATGCTCCCTTGATGCATCGAGCATGAGTTTGTCATAGTCAGGAGCATACATGCCGCTCAGGGCACTGCTACTTGTGCTAGCCGCTGCAGCGATGCACACGGGGTGGAACTTCCTCGTCAAACGAGCGAAGGACAAACAGATCTTTACCTGGTGGGCCATGATCGTTGGGTCACTCGTGTATCTCCCGCTGCTCGCTCTGTATAAGCCCATACCGGCGCAGATATGGCCCTACGCTCTCAGCAGTGCCTGTGTGGAGGCGGTGTATTACAGTACGCTGGTCCGTGCCTATACGCACGGCGACTTCTCCCTGGTCTATCCTGTGGCACGTGGCGCTGCCCCGGCACTGCTCGCGGTCTGGGCCATGCTCTTTCTCGGTGAGCGCCCGCAACGTACTGGCATCGTGGGTCTCATTGTCGTACTGATTGGTCTTCTAGTAGTAGGAAGTGGGCATTGGCGATCACAGCGCCAGGGGGTGTCCCTGCCTCGCGGTGGGATTGGTGCCGCGCTCGGCACGGCGCTGTGCATTTCCATCTACTCCGCGATTGATGGGGCGGCGGTGCGTCTCATGGCTCCTACCCCTTATACAGTGCTGGTTTTTGCATTGACAGGTCTGTTCGTCACACCGCTTGTATTCAGGCAATATGGCTACCACGACGTCGTTGCCGTGTGGCGGACAGACTGGGTGCGTATCCTCGCCGTTGGCATCCTCACGCTGTTGACCTACATACTGGTGTTGCAGGCCTACACCATAGCACACGTGAGCTATGTGGGAGCGCTGCGCGAGGTCAGCATTGTGCTCGCTGCCCTGGCAGGTTGGCGCTGGCTAGGCGAAGCCTTTGGGGCTCTGCGCATGGTCGGCGCGCTCTTGATCTTCGTTGGGATTGTCGTTATCGCTACCGCTGGTTAATGCCTGCACCCAAAGTACAACCCATGATACTATGAAAGGCCGGAGCCATGGTGACCATTGAGCGTGTGACAGCAGAGTAAGCTCACGTGAGACAACCAGGAGAGGCGAGAGCCATGATGGGACCAATAGTGATTAAGGCCGGCCGAGTATACGATGGCGTGGCAGACCGCGCCCTGGAGCAGGCCTATGTGGTCGTTGATGGGAACACGATCACGGCGGTTGGACCACAAACAGAGTTGACGGGCAGTACAGAGCGTTTTGCGCAGGTGCTTGATCTGGGCGCTGGAGCAACGGTCTTGCCTGGGCTGATTAATATGCATACGCATATGTCCTTCAGCTCTGGCGACTCGATCTTCGACGACCATCAGCGGGAGTCGTATGAAACCAAGCTCATCCGGGCAGTGACAAATGTCCAGGCAGCCTTGCGCACTGGCGTAACCACAGTGCGAGATTGTGGCACGCTGAACGGCATTGCCTTTGCGGTACGGGCAGCGGTGGAGAGTGGCACACTGGTGGGCCCACGTGTCATTGCCTCGGGGGAGGGGGTCACCACCACGGGAGGACATTTGTGGTTTTGCGGGGTCGAGGCAGACAGTGAGGTGGAGGTCCGGCGCGCCGTGCGCGCCCAGGTAAAGGCTGGCGCCGATTTTATCAAAGTGTTTGCCACGGGTGGCGGCTCCACGCCTGGCACCAATAGCTTCGCCGCACAGTATTCGGAGGCTGAAATGTGTGCCCTCACCGAGGAGGCACGCCGTCTCGACAAACGTGTTGCGTCGCATGCGCACGGCACGCCCGGGGTGCTCACGTCTATCGCCGCGCGCGTCACCACCATCGAGCACTGCTCGTTCTTCCGGCCGAGTGGGACACAGTATGAGCCAGAACACGGGCAGCGCATTGCCGATGCTGGCATTTACGTGTGCCCCACGGTCTTTCAGGGACGCGGCAAATTGTTGGTGCAGAACCCGGACCTGCCCTGGGCTGCAGAGTTCAGGCAGACGCAAGCTGAGCGCTTTGCCGTGATCCGGCGCCTGGTAGAACAGGGGATACAGCTGGTCTCCGGGAGCGATGCCGGGGTGAACTTCAACGAATTTAGCGATTACCCAGGTGACCTCATTCTGACAGTGGAAGGCGTTGACCTGTCGCCCGTCTACGTGCTCAAATCGACAACATCCATCGCTGCAGAAGCCCTGGGACGCAGTGACCTGGGCGTCATTGCACCGGGGAAAGCCGCTGACTTACTGGCCGTGCAGGGCAATCCCCTACAAGACATCCGTGCCCTCAATACGCCTGTGCTGGTGGTGTCGCGCGGGCGCATAGTGCTCGGGAGTCAGTAGCGCTCTACATGCCTGCCACGCATCACGGGGACAGCGTCATGGCTATTAAGCTGCGCGGCGTGGTGTACGTCTTCAGGGAAACCCATTCTCCGCAGTTCTCGCCCGCTTCCACACTCCCAGAGTAGCGCGGCGATGTCGTGACGGCTGTGGGTGAAAGCACTGGCACAGACGCGTGCCTCGGGCGACTGCTCGTAACGCAGAGACGCGAGGATCGCCCCTGCCCCCAGGTAGTCCTCCAGGGCTACACGTAGAGCGCCGTCCGCTGAGGGGGGCTGCCAGCGTTCCCCGCAGGCAATGATGGTGACACAGCGGTCCGTAGTATCAAGAAGGTGCGACACGACCGTGGCCACCGCCTCAGCGTTGAGGAGCGTTCCGACGAAGAGAAAAGGCACGGCCCGCGCGTGACGGCTGCACGTGGCGCCATTGGGCGAGGCGAGTACGATACGCGTCCCAGGCGCGAGGTGCAGATAGGTGAGAGGCGAGAGCGAAAAGCGTCCTTTGGCGGGCACGTCTTTGCGGCGCACCGCCACTTCGCCGCCGATACGCTGAGCTAACGCACCAGGTTGCTCGTCCTCGGCGCAGGGGTAGACGAGCCCGCCGTTCTGCACTGCGGTGACGACGGCTGTAGAGAAACTGAGCGTATCGACGATGACCAGAATGTCCTGGCGCTCTGCGGCTGCACGAGCGCCGTGACGCCCCCAGTCGAGGCGGCAGCGGTAGGGGGATTGCGCAAAGACCTCAGCATGCATCAGAACGTGCCCTCACCCCCAGGAAAATCAACCCTGCCGCTGCTCTCGGAGAGCCTGCAACACGCGCCTGGGGGTGAAGGGCGCTTCGTGCAGCCACACGCCGGTGGCGTTGGCGACGGCATTGGCAATCACGGCCAGCACTGGCACCACAGGGGGCTCGCCGAGCGCCTTGGCGCCATAGGGTCCCAGCGGATCAGGCGGCGCCGGGAAGAGCACTTCGATCGGCGGAAAGTCGACGATGCTCGTGCACTTGTGCTCCAGCAAGCTGGGATTCAACGTCACGCCACTGCGTGGATCAAGATACAGTTCCTCACGCAGAGCAATGGCAAGAAATTGTAGCACACCGCCGGAGACCTGGTTCTCGGCCATCAGAGGATGCACGATGCGCCCCGAATCGTGCGCGGCCACATAGCGCAAGACGCGGATGCGACCGCTCTGCGTGTCCACCTCGACTTCGGCAAAGTGCGCGGCAAAGGCATTGATGAGATGCGTCGTACTCCCAGCCGTGGTCTGGGCCGTGCCGACGATATCTCCCGGCAAGCCGGCCACGGCAGCGGCCAGGTCGAGGCGCCGCTGTGGCGCCTCAGCACTAATCAACTGGCCCGCTTCTAGGCGTACGGCCGGGGCCTGGAGCAGCGTCGCAGCGCGCTCCAGCAGATGGCGTTTGGCGTCCTCAGCGGCGAGTTTGACCGCCGCACCACAGGTGATCGTCGTGCTCGACCCGGCGGTGATGGGGGCTGGTGGGGTCGTGGCGGTATCGGCCATCACCATGTCGACGAGGTGCACGGGCACCTCCAGGGCCTCGGCAGCCATCTGCGCCAGGACCGTTGTGGAGCCCTGGCCGACGTCCACATTACCAATGTGCACTTCCACACGCCCGGCCGGCGTGATGCGCACTTCCGCCTCTGCTTCGCGCCCAATGCCGCCCTTGTAAATGCCCAGGGCCATGCCTATACCGCGGCGCAGGGGTCCTGTCGCCGTGCCATTGGGCTGGCGTCGCTGCCGCCAGCCGATGCGTTCGGCACCCGCCAGGATACATTCCCGCAGGCCATTGCTCGAAAACGGCACCCCCCCTTCCACTGGCTCATCGGGGAGTAACTGGTCGGCTGGAGTGGTGCGCTGACCGGGCTGCCCGGCGTCGGTGACGTGAAACTGCAGGCGGTAGTCGAGCGGATCCATGCCCAGCGCCTCAGCCGCCTGATCGATCAGCACCTCCAGCGCAAAATGCCCGAGAGGGGCACCAAGACCGCGGAAGGAACCGCCGGCAGGGCGATTCGTATAGGCTGTCAACCCTTCGAAACGCGCGTGCGGACAGGTGTAGAGGTAGAGAGCGCCCTGCCCGGTACGGCGGGTCACGCCCATCCCTGAGGCGATGTAGGCGCCAGCGTTCATGACGCTGCGCATGGCGATAGCCGCCGGGGTACCGTCCTGCTCCACACCGAGGCGCAGGTGGGTGAGGGACGACTGCCGATTGCGCCCGGCAATAAACTCTTCGGCGCGGCTGTATTCCAGGCGCACGGGGCGTCCCGCCTGGCGCGCCAGCAGGGCCACCAGCACGGCGAGGCGACTCTCGTCCTTGTTGCCAAAGCCACCGCCCATGCTGGTACAGATGACGCGCACCTGGGCCGGCGGTATGCCGAGCACCCGCGCCAGCGCCTGGCGGTCATTGGCGTGCACGGCGCGGCTCGTCTTCCAGACCGTCAACGCTTCGCCCTGCCACTCGGCCAGAGCAGCCCGCGTCTCCATACCCACAGGGGCATGGATCTGGGTGCGAAACGTGCCTTCAAAGACACGTGCGGCCCTGGGCAAAGCCTCGGCCGCATTGCCGCGTTCCACCACCAGAGCCCTACCGCCTACCAGGTTCCCCTGCGCGTGCACGCTGGGAGCGTCCGGGCGTAGCGCCTCCTCAGCATCAAAGACGGCGGGCAGCACCTCGTACTCGACGCGGATCAAGCGTAGAGCATCCTCCGCCAGGGTTTCGCTCTCCGCCGCTACCACGGCCACCTCATCACCCACAAAACGCACGATCTCATCGAGGGGGAACAGGTCCGCATCAATACGCTCGGCTGGCACGTCACGATGCGTCAGCACCGCATGCACCCCGGGCAGGCGCATGGCCTCCGAGGTATCGATATTGATGATGCGGGCATGGGCATGTGGACTGCGCAGCACACGTCCGTACAGCATGCCAGGCCGTTTGAGATCCGCCGTGTAGCGTGTTTTCCCCTGGACCCTGTCCACCAATCCCATACGTGGAACAACGGTACCCACTACTGCCAGATCTGTACTCATAGCCCTGCGCCTCCTCAGCTCTTGTCCTGTTTACGATGCGCCCAGCCGCTGCTGGCTTGCCGCCTGCACCGCCGCCATAATCTTGTCGTAGGCGTTACAGCGACAGAGGTGCCCCACCAGTTCCCAGCGCAGTTGCACCTCATTAGCCGTGGGATAGCGCTGCAACGCTGCATACGTGGCTACAGCAAAGCCAGGTGTACAGAAGCCGCACTGTCCCCCATCATGGCTCACAAACGCCTCCAGTACCCGGCGAAAATCGGCCTGCTCTGCCAGCCCCTCGATGGTGACGACAGAGCGCCCGCGGACCTGCATGGCCAGGAGATGGCAAGCGTACACTGGCTGTCCATCCAGCAGGACCGTGCACGCCCCACACTCGCCACGGTCGCAGGCGCGTTTGGCCCCGGTTAGATCGAGATGGTCGCGGAGCACCTCGAGGAGCGTCGTGCGGTGGTCAACTTCTAGGCTATGCTGCTGCCCATTGACTGCTATATTCACGGATGATCGATATGGCATCGTTCACCTCCTCATATTCAGGCCCAGCATCAGACTAGCAGTATGAGCCCGTGAAGACAAGCATCCAACGTTGCTAGCGTGCCACTTCGCCCGGCGTCACCTGCTTGTCTTCCGTAACTATTATTAGCCCGTAGAGTAGGGCCGTCGCAGCGACAAGTACGTCCCCTGTGCCAGAGCGTCTACCAGGTATGTGGTGTTGTAACTCTGCCCGCTTAGTACCGTAGTTTCTGTCCAATGAAATGTCGTAGGCCGTCAGTCCGGCTGTGCTCCGCAAAAACAATGTCACGCTGCCTGCCGCTCAAGCCTGTTTTCATGGTGCAAGCCGCTCAGGATCGGCCGAGCGACCGTCTGCACATGTGGTGGCAAGCAGTGCCGATGGGCTTGCAGTGGGACCGGCAGGGATGGAGGCGGCTGCGGCATCCCTGGTCCCAGTGACATGTGTGGGTGCCCTCTATTGTAATGTGATACCCAGTCATGCAGGATGCGTCGCAGGTGATTGCCCGTCAGGGGGATGAGAAAATCCAGGCACTCCCATCGGAGTGTGCCAATGAGCCGTTCGCAGAGCGCGTTGGCTTGGGGACTCCGTACAGGGGCCCGCGATGCTGTCAATATCGTGTTTCGGATCGACCCCTGGCGATGCGGACCCCGAGAAATCCGATGGAATGGGCGGCATTAGCCACGCTTGGGCACCCTAACGGGTCAATGGGCGGAGCGGCGCAGCACCCTCGCCCGCGCCTGGAGGGCATCTACCAGCTCCTGCAGTGTCGCATCCGTTATAGGTTCAGCCACATGCACGGTGTGACGTTGCCCGCCGTCTTCGATCGAGATGGTATACGTGCGCATATCTGCGGCCCCACGGGGTGGTGTGCCAATGTGCGCGGGCAGGTCAAAGAAGTTCGTCGCCCTAAAGAGTTGGCGTAGACGATTGGCGTCTGACGCAGGCAGCGTGTCGACATCAATACTGATGGGTGTTTGCAAACCAGGAAAAACGGCAAGGCCTCCGTCGCTCTGAAACTCCACACGCATAGGAACCTCCCGGCGTCTTGCTGCTGTGTCCACCACTGTATCGTGCCGTGGGCTACCGCGCTTATTGCGAGGCAGCATGCCATACACCACGATGCAGGTAACCTCTATACCCACCCTGACGCCATACCTCGGGGCGCCGTCAATTCCCGAGTATCTCCTCCACTGCCTCTACTACCTCGAGCAGGCGTCGGGCCGGATCACGCGGGCCACTCGTCCGGATCGCGTCTATGTCGCGGTCGCCGGGACTTAGGGACAGCTCGGAAACCTTGCCATCGTACTCTGCGGTGATGCGGCGCGCATTCACCCGTGTCGTCTTGCCCATCTGCGTCGGCAGCTCTAGCATTGCGGCCTCGGCCAGGATTGCGGATAACCGAGCCTGCTGCTCTGGTGTCAGGCTGCCCCAGCGATGCGGCTCGGCGACATGTTGGCCAAAGAGGCGCGAAATGCGGAACGTGCAGTCCAGCTCGATCGTCCAGACCGTCCCGGTTGTTCCGGCGAAGCCGTCCTGCGTATCTTTCACGGTGAGTGGCATCTTGAGCATGCACCCATTGGCGAGAGTGTGCCAATCGCCCGACATCGCGACCGTTCCCACGAGCAGGTCGAACACCAGGCACATCCCAACAATACACTGCGATGTCATACCGAGGATCGTAGACAAAATACGACCTCCTCAGCGGGCACACTGGCGTCCCGAGGCATGGGAGTGCCCCTCTCCGCACGCTTTTTTACCTCCTCTAGAGAGGACGTATTGAGGACAAGGAACATACTTTCTATATATCACATGTCCACGTCAAGCACACGTCTAAGCGTCTATAACGGCACGCCTATGCCCGCTCCCTTTCCCGGAGCGCTTCCTCTTGCCAGGACTGCACACCGAACGGCCTCTCGCCCCAACAAGTTGCAAGCCACGTAGGCCAGACTGAGCGCACATCAAACCTAGATTGACACACCTCGGAGCCTTGATCCTGGTGTTCTTACGTGCGTGAGCCTCAGCCTCCTGCTACGCATGCGCCACTCCACGAGAATCCTGGCTCCAGCAGGCAGGGCCAGGATATGGTCCTCCCGCCCCAGCGATGGACTACGGGGCGTCCGTGGCTAGACCACCCCCACTGTATGCCAGGCTTCCGTGACTACCTTGGTGCCCTCGGTGCCGAACAGCTTACCCGCGTTGGCGATCGTCACCCGCGCGAAATCCACGAAGGTCGCCGAGGGCTTGAGCGCTGGGTCGCGCAGCGTCGCGTACCAGATCGGGCCCGCCTTGTCCCAGGCATACCCCCCGAACCCGTCTGCGGCTAGAAAGAAAGCCCGGTTCGGAATGCCGGAATTGGTATGGACTCCACCGTTGTCCTGGGTGGTCTCCACATAATGCTGCATGTCGGCGGGTTGCGGGTCCTTACCGAGCGTCGGGTCATCATAGGCAGTGCCGGGCGCCTTCATCGAGCGCAGTGCCTGGCCATGGATCCCGGGCTCGAAAATGCCCGCGCCGATGAGCCAGTCGGCTTGCGCTGTGGTTTGCTTGGGATTGGCACTGTACTGCTTGACCATGGAGCCAAAGACGTCGGACACCGATTCGTTCAGCGCGCCCGCCTGGCCCTGGTAGGTGAGGTTGGCGGTGTCGCCGGTCACGCCGTGGGTCAACTCATGGCCCATAATGTCGATGGCGATGGTAAAGCGCCGGAAGATCTGGCCGTCGCCGTCGCCGAAGACCATCTGCTGGCCATTGAAGAATGCGTTGTCATAGCTTCGATCGAAATGGACGCTCCCGAGGAGCGGCATGCCGTGATCGTCAATCGAGTTGCGTTTGAAGACCTCCCAATACAAGGTGAAGGTGGCGAGCAGCCCGGCGTACGCCTCTTTGACTTCGGGGTCAGAGCTGCCACTCGGGTTGGCCACGACGCTGCCGGGCAGGCGGGTGCGGTGGTGCGCATCGTAGATGGTGATATGGGGCTCTGCAGCCACTGGCGCTGGGGTCACCAGTTTGTGCGCGCTGGTCGCCATGAGCTGGTAGGTGGCGCGCCCAAACCGGATCGTGTGGTCGGACGCGAGGGTATTCAGAGCCTGTCTGAAAAGGTCACTCTCTGGCTGCGAGCCGCCTCACCATGAGTTGAATCATAGCGATTCTAATCCATGTCTCGGTCGTCTCCGGTAAGGCCTCGAAGTCTTTACTCAGCCGCCGCGAGCGATTGAGCCAGCCAAAGGTGCGTTCCACAATCCAGCGCCACTGCACCACGTGAAAGCCCTGGGTGTGCCGGGGGCGTTTCACGATCACGCGGGTCCGCTCCAGCACCGTCGCGACCCACGTGACGAGCTTGCCCGCGTACCCGCCATCGGCCCAGATCAGCTGCAGTCTCGGGAAGCGGGCGACCAACGCCGTCAGCACCTGTTTGGCCCCATCACGGTCCTGGATCCCCGCCGAATGTACCATCACGACCAGCAGGAGACCGAGGACATCGACCACGATGTGGCGCTTGCGTCCGCGGATGCGCTTACCGCCGTCATAGCCTCGGATCCCCCTTTTTCGGTGGTCTTCACCGTCTGACTGTCAATGATGCCCGCACTGGGCTCCCGCGTTCTGCCCGAGGCCTCGCGCAGATCCCCCCGCAGGGTATCGTGCATCCGCTCCCAGACACCTGTACGTCGCCAAGTCCGGACATAATGGTAGACGGTTTGGTGGGGTGGAAACTCTTTCGGGAGCATGCGCCATTGGCACCCGCTCCGCAGGCTGTAGAGGATGGCATTGACCACCTCGCGCATGTCGGTGGTGCGCGGACGGCCACCGGGTTTGGCCGCTGGAATGAGCGGCGCCAAGAGGGTCCATTCCATGTCAGTGAGATCCGTTGGATAGCGTTGCCCCATCCCATGCCCTCCTCACATGAGGTCCTCAGTGGGCCAACATCTTACCATGCAGACTACTTTTCAGACAGGCTCTTATCTTGACTTTATCCAATTACGCGGCATAACAAACCGCGTCAATGAAGCGTTCGAACAATGCGCGGGGGATTTTTATCATGTCGGTCTCCTGTTGGGACATGGAAAAATGGAGATGATCCCACAACTGCCGGCGCACCAAGGCCAGCGCATCCGCAAAGGTAGGACGTGTTTTGCGATACCACGCCGTACTGCGCACGCAGGTCGCTCCCTTGTCGATCAGCAGATGGGCGGTCAGCGTGACGATCGAGTACAGGCTCAAGAGTGCCGGTGTTGTGCGGGCAATGGCACGATCATTCCATTGGCGCTGCGTTTCCATCCCCAGATGGGGCCGCGCTTCTTCAAAGGTCCCTTCCATGGTCCAGCGACGGACAAACCACGGCAATATCTGCTCCGGTGTATATGCCAGATTGGTCGACAACAGCGCCTGGGGTTTGCAGTCCTCCTGAGGGTCTCGGATCAGCACCCAGCGGATGGCGACAGGAGGTTTGCCCGTGTGATACCAGACCGCGGTGTCTGTGGCGACTTCGACCTCACGTGGCCCTTTGCCATACCACTGCTCAACGCGCAATGTGGTCCATTGCGTCCGCTTATCTGCCAACACCGCCTCCAGCGTCGGTCGACGCTTCCCTTTAAGCCGGGGACGGCCCATGGTCTTCGGCTTCCGTGGGGGCGGGGGATCATAGAGGGCCGCATCCAGCCGCAGACGCGTAATCACACTGGCACGGGGCAATGTCGCGACCTTGTCCAGCAGCTCCAGCGCTGCAAAACTGCTGTCGGCCACAAAGACGAGGTCACGGCCCGGTAACCAGCGCCCTACGAGGCGGATCATCTGCCAGGCGCGCTCCGTCAAGGTTTGATGGCGGCGGCCGCGCTGCTCATAGAAGCGCTCGGAGGGACACAAGACCGTCAGAAAGGGTAGCGCCCAGACGCGGTTGGCCCACGAGAGGGGGAGCAGCACCATACACGCGAGCCAGCGCAGGCCACTCACTTTGACAAAGTACGCCTGTGAGGAGCGCACGGGGTCACGGTAGATGCCTTGCGCTTTGATCTGCTCGCCGCGTCGACGTTCGATGGTGTCATCAAGGCCGACAACGACGACACCCCGGGGGATGAACACCGCTACCAGGAGTCGGAGCAGCAGTCGACTGGCGGTAAGCGGCGACCACACGGCCCGGTTCAGGACGCGATGATACGTCTGAAAGTCAGACGCAGCGCTGCGGCCCATGATCTGGAGCATCGCTGTCACCGTCCGCTTGCCCGGGGCAAGGACGGCGCCAGTGAGCAGGACTTTCACGTGTTGCCAAACCGGTCGAGAAAAGACGGGGACGAAGACGCCAATGACACTGCTAAAGGCGATCGGCAAGGAGAGCATGGCCATCCTTTCAGGACGAAGAGAACATGAGTTTCACTGCCGATCAATTGTGACGCAAATTCCGATAAATGGATAAAGTCGAGTTAAGGACTGGCATCGAAACCGTGAGGCCACGATGTCTCTGTCAGCACCAAGACGGAGCTGGGGCTAGGATGAGTGGTATGGCGAACACATGTGAACGCGCGATAAACATCGTAAACGACAACAAGCCCAAGGTGCTGGAAGGCTTGAGCCAACATGGCAACGTAGCGGGTACAAGGATTTGAGTTTTCCTTGTCATGGGCAATCAACGCTACCGGTGGAAAGCGCGCGCCTAACCCACTCGTTTGTTACGGCAACGGAACATGGCAACCCCGTATGTCTCCCATAAGGGAAAGCAAGCCGCAAGGCGAGCCCATGGATGTGCGGGCATGAGAGGATGGAAAAAGCGAAGGCCACCCGGTAATGGGGTGGATAGGGGTTGAGCCAAAGGTAACATCACCCCACGCAAAAGCGGGCAGACGTCCATCTGGTCTTTCGTCACAAGAGAGCTTGATCAACCTCTTGAGGAGAGAAGGCAGATGACAGCGGTTCCACCGACTGGTGCACTCTCCACACCCGCCGCTGCCTGGCACACCATTGATTGGTATACGGTGCACCGGACGGTGCGGAGGCTCCAAGCGCGTCTTGTGAAGGCCGTGCAGGTAGGGAGGTGGGGCAAGGTGAGAGCCTTGCAACATCTGCTCACCCATTCATTTAGCGGCAAAGCGATTGCCGTCAAACGGGTGACGAGCAACGATGGTAAAAGGACGCCGGGTGTCGACGGAGTGATCTGGGACACGCCGGAGAAGAAAGCATGCGCCATTCTCAAACTGCGGCAAAGGGGTTACCAAGCCCAGCCGCTTAGGCGCATCTATATTCCGAAGAACGGCAGTACGAATCGCTTTCGTCCCCTGTCGATTCCCACGATGCATGATCGAGCCATGCAGGCGCTATACTTGCTAGCCCTCGATCCCATTGCGGAAACTCAGGGCGATCCGAACTCCTATGGCTTCCGCACCGAGCGATCCACAGCGGATGCGATTGGGCAATGCTTCACGGTGCTGTCTCATAAGCACGCCGCGCCATGGATTTTGGAGGGCGACATACGCGCCTGTTTCGACGGAATCAGCCATGAATGGTTACTGGCTCATATCTCGATGGATCGAGTCATGCTGCACAAATGGCTGAAGTCGGGGTTCATGGATAAGCGAGTTCTCTATCCCACGGAAGCGGGAGTACCGCAAGGCGGTATTTGCTCCCCCGTGATTGCCAACCTAGCGCTTGATGGGCTCGAACGGTTACTGAGGGAACACTATCCTGCTACAACCCGACGGGGTAAACAAACTCAGGTGCATCTAGTGAAGTATGCGGATGACTTCATCATTTCAGGCAGTTCATTTGCCCTCCTAGAACAAGAGGTCAAACCTTTGGTGGAGCAGTTTCTACGCGAACGCGGTTTGGAACTGTCGCCGGAGAAAACCCGCATCACACACATCGAGGACGGCTTCGATTTTCTGGGCCAAAATGTACGTAAGTACGCGGGTAAACTTCTGATCAAACCCGCCCGAAAGAATGTCAAGGCATTCCTCGGCAAGGTCGGGCAAATCGTGAAGGCCAATAAGCAAGCCACAGCGGCGAATCTGATTGCCCAACTCAACCCCATGATTCGGGGCTGGGCCAACTATCACCGGCACGTGGTGAGCAAACAGACCTTCTATCACGTGGACACTGCTATCTTCAAGGTGCTATGGTCGTGGGCCAAACGAAGACATCCCAATAAGCCTCGCCGATGGGTGGCGAACAAGTACTTTCGGCCACGTCATGGACGAACGTGGACCTTCGTGGGAACCCGTGTGGATAGGAAAGGGAAACCTTACGAACTCACACTCGTTCGTGCAGGCGACACGCCGATCAAGCGGCATGTGAAGGTCAAAGGAGCAGCAAACCCATACGATCCGCAGTGGGAGGTGTACTTCGAGAAACGTTTAGGCGTGGAGATGGCACACCAACTCCGGGGACGTAGGCAACTGCTGTACCTTTGGCAACAGCAAGACGGTTTATGCCCAGTGTGCCACCAGAACATCACCGGCCTGACGGGATGGCATAACCATCATATCGTCTGGCGGACGTATGGAGGGAACGATACGGCAGACAACCGTGTGCTCCTGCATCCCAACTGCCATAGACAAGTCCATAGCCAATCGTTGGACGTGGCATTACCGCGTTCCCAACAGAGCGTTTGAAAGGCTTGAGCGGCCTACGGGGAAACTCGTACGGGCCGTTCTTAGGGGGCTGGGTGGGAGTAATCCTTCCCGGCTACCCGATTGCTCGAACGGGGCGTCCATGTGGATCACTCCACCATCAACCGGTGGGTGGTCAAGTACAGCCCACAGCTGGAGGAAGCCTTCCATCGGCGCAAACGCCCGGTGTGGATAAGCTGGCGTATGGACGAAACCTATATCAGAGTGAAAGGCGAGTGGAAATATTTGTACCGTGCTGTTGACAAATACGGCGCAACCATTGACTTTCTGCTGACGGAGCACCGGGACAAAGACGCTGCGTTACGCTTCCTGAAGAAGGCCATCCGCCGGAACGGGGTACCCGAAACGATCACGATTGATGGGAGCGACGCCAACGAAGCGGCCATCAAAAGCTACAACGCCGAGCATGGGACGTCCATCGCCATTCGTCAGGTCAAATACTTGAATAATGTGGTGGCACAGGACCATAGAGCCGTCAAACGGATCACGCGGCCGATGCTCGGATTCAAAGTGTTCGAAGCGGCCCAGGGCACCCTCGCTGGCGTGGAGCTCATGCACATGATCAAGAAACGGCAGCTGAAAGTGGAGGCCGGAGACGAGGGCCGCACTGCGGCCGAACTGTTCTACACTCTAGCCGCCTAATCACCGCGTTGACTGGGTCAACTCACCTCAAATTGTCTACACACAAAAATTTGCGACAAAGCCCGTCGAGATTGTCTTTGACGACGTGACGGACGAGGTGACGCTGGCGAAGTTCCGGCCGCGCAGACGCACGGTGGACCCATGAAGGGTGGTCGTGCCCTTGGCGCGCGCCATGGGCGTGGCCACCGGCTCAAGAGGGTGCAATGAGAGCGCGCCGGGGGGGAGTCCCTGGTGCCTGAGCATACAGCGGGCAACACTGCCCGCGATCGCACGCATAGCCCATGCTTACGGCACAAGGGTCTGATAAACTATGGTGTGGCTTCCGCTGTGCAGACCAGGTACGCAGGGCATGTGGCACGAGCGGATCGTTGCGCGGATGCGAGCGCGCAGAGGGATCGTGGATGAGGGCCGCACGTGGTGCAAGGTGTGCCAGAGCCTTGTGGAGGCCAACTGCGCGTCGGGGCAGGAAAAACCGGTATGGGCTGAGAGGCGTGGTGCCATGACCCCTGATCGCGCTGGCGTGCAACGCCAGCCGTTTGGATTGGCTGACCACGGGCAAGGACCCCCGTCAGGGGATACACCGCTCACTGCTGGTGGTGCCCTGCCATTGCTGGTGGGTGGCACGGTCCCAAGCGGGCGCGAGCTGCGGTTGCTGAGTGGACACCCTCCCAGGCATCAACCGCACGGCCTCGCCTGAGAGCCTCCCAGCGTTCGGGGATACCGACAGGCAAGCCGTCGGCGCGTTGCAGGCATTGCAACAAGCACTGGCGCGTCTCGGGCTGACGATGAGCCATCTGGTCAAACTCCAGGTGTTCCTGGTCGGCGACCCGGCCAAGGACGGCAAGATGGACTTCGCCGGCATGATGGAGGGCTACAAGCAGTTCTTCGGCACCAAGGAGCAGCCGAACAAGCCGTCGCGCAGCACGGTCCAGGTCGCGGCCCTGGCCGGCCCCGGCGAGACGGTC
>Ga0081455_10004200_pt1 | contig 16237 bp, 14 predicted proteins | sample TabmetS3T2R1_FD_70207 | JGI IMG/M metagenome (GOLD analysis project Ga0081455, IMG submission 70207) | Tabebuia heterophylla rhizosphere microbial communities from the University of Puerto Rico - S3T2R1 | ecosystem: Host-associated > Plants > Roots > Rhizosphere ... | reverse complement strand
GGTGACGAAATCCATGGAGCCGATGTGCTCCTGGGTGACGTCGCCATCGGCGTCGAGCGCCTCGCCGTAGGTCAGCGTGACCTCGGTGCCGACCGGACCCGGGTTCGCGAGCCGGATCCAGCCGTTCACGTTCTGGCCCAGGTCGACGACGTTGCGGTTGCCGGCCAAGGTGGTGACTCCGCGCGGTCGCAGCACCTCGACTCGGCGCACCGGTGGCGCGGGCGACGCGCACAGCACGCTGAAGTCGCCGTCGACCACCTCGACCGGCTGCCAGTGCAGTTCGTCGTCGCGCACCCGCTGGTCGACCCGCTCACCACCGATCAGATCCGTGGCTCGCACCGAACCCATCGCACTCTCCCAGCTCTCGTCCGTCGCGACCACGACCGCGCCGTCGACCTCCAGTTGCGCGAGCAGGGCGACGCGATCGCCCTTCGATATCCCGAGCGCCGACAGGGCTGCCGCAAGACTATTGGCGCGATGGTCGAGGTCGGCATAGCTGAATTTCCGAGCCGTCTGCAGGTCGTGGATGGCGAGTTGCTGCGGCCGGCGTCCGGCGTGGTGGGCGATCCAGTCGTAGTAGGGAGGAATGCCGGGCATGGTCAGCTCGCCGTCCTGCCCTCGGCATCGACCAGCCGAACGCCTGGCAGCAACACCGAAGCCTTGTCGAGCACCGGTTCGGGAATGGGCACGGTTCCGTGGAGGATCGTGGACAGGGTCGAAAGGTCGAAGTCGCTGAAGCGACGATAGGAAAGAAGCCGGTCGATCATGTCCGGAAGGAGCTGGGCGTGGGTGACCTTGTCGGCGGTGATGATCTGAAGCACCTCGCGAGGCTCGAAGTGCGGCACGAAGACATGACGGCCGCCGGCCAGGGTGACGCCGAAGGTCACCGCATCTTCGGCCAGCTCGAACATCGGCGAGGCGTGTAGATAGACGGCGCCGCCATCGAAGCCCAGGGCATCGATGGCTTCGATGGCGTTCCCGTTCATTGCGGCGTGGCTGAGGGACGTGCTGGTTCTGCCTTCGTAGAACAGGCCCGCGAGGTCGTCGTCGCGGGCGCAGATGTCGGCGACAGGCTGATACGCCGGAAGATCCTCGTAATGCAGCATGCCCTCGGGCGAGGAGATGTCGTCGATCCAGACGACTTCGCGTACCTGAGGAATCCTGCCTTCGAGGTCGGTCAGGTGATGCGCCATTGTGCCGTCGATGAAAAGGACAACGGCCCCTGAGTCGTCGAGGATGTACTCCACCTCGGCGGCGCCAAGTGCCGTGCTCATCGGGACCAGGACGGCACCCAGCCAGGCCGCTGCGTACATGAGCTCGAGATAGCGGTCACTGTTCTGCGCCAGAATGGCGATCCGGTCGCCCCGCCCGACATCCAGCGTGCCGAGCGCCCCGGCCACCCGGCTCACGCGCTCGGCCGTCTGTCGCCAAGTGCGCCGACGGGGCGCGAAACTCGTGGAGGGCGCATCAGGCTTCTGTTCGACGACACGGTGCAGGCCCAGGGTCAATGCATGCATGATACAATGCTAGGGTGCCGTTCATTCACGCTGCAAGGGATATCGTGCTAAAGGGGAAGACATGAATGAGATGAGCCATCCGCCGGCAGCGACTGGACTGGTCTTCAATCCGCTCGACCCGTCTTTTCTCGCCGATCCCTATCCGTTTTACCGCAAGCTGCGCGAGCATGCGCCGGTGTTCAAGGCGGAGCAGGGCTTCTGGTTGCTGACACGATACGAGGATGTGGCCCTCTCGCTGCGCGACAAGCGGTTCGGCAAGGATTTCGCGGGCTCCATCCGTCGACGCTACGGCGAAGATCGCATGAGCGAGCCGACGATCGCCAATTTATCGCACACCATGCTGGTTCTCGACCCACCCGATCATACCCGCCTGCGCAGTCTGGTGACGAAGGCCTTTACAGCGCGACGGATCGCCGACATGCGCCCGCGCATCCGCCAGCTGGTCGACGAGCAGCTCGATCGCGTGGTCGACAAGGGCGGCATGGATGTGATCCGCGATCTTGCCCATCGCCTCCCGGTGATCGTGATCTGCGACATGCTGGGAATTCCCGAAGAACATCGCGCGCCGTTCCTGGTCGGCAGCAATGTGAGCGGTCGTATTCTCGATCCGGCGCCCATGAGCCGCGAGGAACTCGATCACGCCAACGCCATGACCGAAGCCGGCAACGCCTATTTCGATCAGCTCTGCGAACTGCGCCGCCGTGAACCGCAGGATGATCTTACGACGGAGCTCGTGCGGGCAGAGGAGGCTGGCGACCGGCTGACATCCGAGGAACTGCGCGCCAATATCGGCCTGCTGTTCGGCGCAGGGCACGAGACCACCACCAATCTGATCGGCAACGGCCTGCTGGCGCTCCACCGCTCACCCGATCAGTGGCAGCGGCTAAAGGACGATCCGTCGCTGATCCCCGGCGCTGTCGAGGAGTTGTTGCGCTACGATTCCTCGGTGCAAATGACGGGACGGGTGACCAATACGACAGTCGAGGTTTGTGGCGTCACCATACCGGCCGGTGAGAGCATCATCACGCTGTTGGGTGCCGCCAATCGCGACTCGGCGCAATATGCCGATCCCGACCGGTTGGACGTCGGACGCGAGAATGTACGGCCGATGTCGTTCGGCGGCGGCATCCATCACTGCCTTGGTGCACAGCTTGCCCGTCTGGAGGCCGAGCTGGTCTTCACTGCGCTCGTGGAGCGCCTGCCATCTCTTGAATTGCCGGAGAAGGATAGACCTGACTGGCGGCGCAGTTTCACGTTGCGCGGCCTCAACAAGCTTCCAGCGGTGTGGCACTAGGATGTGGCGTTAGGGTATGAGATCCCGCTGGCGGGGCGAGGGCAGCCAACATCAGGGCGGCCGCTCCTATCAGGAAGATAGCTGGGCTTTGCGGCCGTTGGCCGACGGATCGCTGCTGGCGATCGTCGCCGACGGCATGGGCGGTCATGCAGGCGGCGCGACGGCCTCGAAACTCGTGGTCGAGGCCATGGTAAAGTCCATCGAGCAAGGCCGCTCGCTGTCCGACGCCTTGCAGACGGCAAATGCCGCGGTGCGGGACGGTGGAAAGGGCAAACCTGAGCTTGAGGGCATGGGCTCGACGGTCGTGGCGGCTCTCGTCGCCAACGACGAAGTGCGATGGATCAGCGTAGGCGATTCGCCCTTTTATCTCGTTGCCGGAAACAAGCTCGAGCGGTTGAACGCCGATCATTCGATGGCACCGCAGATCGATGCGCTGCGAGCGCGCGGCATGTTGACGGCCGAGGAAGCGGCCGCCCACCCCGGCCGTCACACGCTGCGTGAGGCGGTGATGGGCGCTCCGCTCAGCCTCATCGACCACGGAAGTCGCCGCCTCGGTCGCGACAGCCGGCTGCTCCTGTGCAGCGACGGCGTGCAGAGCCTTGATGATGACGCGATAGCAGCCCAAGCGGCGCGACCGATGCGGGACTTGATTGCCGCGGTGCTGGCGGTCGGTGTCGCACATCAGGATAATGTCACCATCATCAAGCTGGAACGGGAGCCATGAGTAGTAGCGGACCTGTTGTCATCGAAGTTACGCGCGGCCCGGTGGTCGAGAGCCGCCACGAGGGCATCGCCGCCGTCGTGAAGCCCGATGGGACAGTTGTGGCCGCCTGGGGCGACATCGATGCCGCCATCCTGCCGCGATCGGCCAACAAGCCCATCCAGGCCATGGCCTTCGTCGAGAGCGGAGCGGTCGAGCGATTCGGCCTCGGCAACGAGCATATCGCTCTCTCTTGCGCGTCACACAACGGAGAGGCGCGGCATGTCGAGACCGTGCGCGCCTGGCTCCAGAAGGTGGGGCTGGGTGAAGGCGATCTCGAATGCGGCACTCATCCGCCACGCCTGCAAGCCTCGATCGAGGCGCTGGTGCGTGAGGGCGCCCTGCCGACACCAGCCTTCAACAACTGCTCGGGCAAGCATAGCGGCTTTCTCACGACGGCTGTGGTCCATGGTGAGCCCACGCGCGGCTACATCAAGTACGACCATCCGGTACAGCAGCGGCTGCGCGACGTGATGACGGATCTCTGCGGCGTCGATGCCAACGGCTTTGCCCACGGCACCGATGGCTGCGGTATCCCCACGCTCGCCACGCCGCTCAAAAGGCTCGCCCAGGCAATGGCGAGCATGGCCGACCCGTCGCGGCTTTCGAGCAAGCGTGCGGATGCTGCCAACCGTATTCGCGCGGCGATCAGCGCGGAGCCTTTCATGATGGCGGGCACCGGCCGCTTCTGCACCCGCATCAATGGGGCATTGCCGGGCATGGCGCAGGTGAAGACGGGCGCCGAGGGCGTGTTCTGCGGCATGCTGCCGGGTCAAGGACTCGGGATCGCCCTCAAGATGTGGGACGGCGCGGGTCGTGCGGCAGAGATCGCGATGGCCACCTTGCTGGTCCATCTCGGTGTCGTGCCGGCCTCGCAGCAGGAAGAGCTCCTGCATCCGCCGGTCAAGAACGTGGTCGGCCTGCTGGTCGGCGAGATGCGTCCGGCCAAGAGCTGGCTGGGATAGGAGAGGGGGAGCGTGACAGTCACGCTCGATATCCGGGAAATCGGTGCGCGGGGTGACGGCATCGCCGAGGAAAGCGGCGAGCGCTACTTCGTGCCTTTCACCTTGCCGGGAGAGACGGTCGAGGCCGAGCCGCTGGAGCGGCGGGGCGAAGGCATGGCGGCGAGGTTGGTCGAGGTGCTGGCACCCTCACGTCATCGCGAGACGCCGCCCTGCGCCCATTTTGCGGTGTGCGGTGGGTGCGCGCTGCAGCATTGGCGACGGGATGCCTATACCGCCTGGAAGGTGAGCCTGATCGAACGTGCGCTCGCACAGCGCGGTGTCGGCGCGCCTCTGTTCGAAGCGACTGTGGCGAGCGGACCTGGGGAGCGTCGCCGGATCGACTTCGTATTGCGACGACAGGGACGGCGGACGCTAGCGGGGTTCCATGAACGCGCCAGTGCTCGGGTGGTCGACGTCGGCACCTGTGTGGTCGCGCGTTCATCGCTCAACGTCATGCTTGAACCGCTGCGGAAGGCCGTGGCTGACGTTTTGCCGGACGGTGCTTCGGCCGACGCCGTTGCGAACGAGACCGATACCGGCATCGACCTGCTGCTCCGCCCGCATAAGCGGCTCGATCTATCGGTCGACCGGCGTCAGGCTCTGGTCGAGCTTGCCCGTCAGGCGGATCTTGCACGGCTGAGCTGGGGGGACCGCACACGGGCAGAGCCCATCGTGGTCCGTCGGCAGCCGATCGTCATGCTGGGCGATGTCGCGGTCGAGCCGCCACCCGGCGCCTTCCTGCAGGCGACGAAGCGGGGTGAGCAAGCAATGCGAGCAGCCGTCTCGGCCTGGACAGGTGAAACGCCGCGGCTTGCCGATCTCTTTGCCGGCATCGGCTCGTTATCGCTGGGCCGGTCCGGCCGCCTCTCTTTATTCGAAAGCGACAGAGCCAGTGTGGCTGCGGCGGATGCAGCGGCACGCAAAATCGGCGGCAATCGCGTGGTGGCCGACCGGCGCGATCTGTTCCGCAATCCGCTGTCGGCAAAGGAGCTCGACGCCTTCGATGCGATCGTGCTCGATCCGCCGCGTGCCGGGGCGGCAGCGCAAGCCGGCGAAATCGCCCGCTCGAAAGTACCGCGCGTCGTTTACGCTTCGTGCGATCCGGGTAGCTTCGCGCGCGACGCGCGCGCGTTGCAGGAGGGCGGCTACCGGCTGCAGCGGCTGATTCCGATCGACCAGTTCCTCTGGTCCGCCCATCTGGAGTTGATCGCCTTGTTCGACCGCCGTTAAGGTCTCGGCAAATCATATGTGGCGGCTTTTCCGCGGATCCACGCCTTTTTTCGCGCGGATGGATTTTTCCCCCGACGAGGCCCTAGGGCAGCATGGTTCCGAAATCGCCAACAGTGCCTTCGTTTCGACGGCGAAAATGGCTAGAGTTCGCATAGCTGTTGAATGATGGGTGCAAATCACAACGGCCGTCGGGGATCGCAATTCTTCTGGTGAGGGAATCTCAATGCGGAAAAGATTAGCCGTCGCCACACTGGCCTCCCTGTTTGGTGTTGCCGGACCGGCGCTCGCTGAGCCGGCTCATTTCACGTGGACGGGATATGGTGAGAACGTGCCCGGTAGCGGTAAGTGTCCGACCTACAAGATGACCATCGACGTCACGGTTGACGGCACGGATGTGCAAGGCCACTTCCTTCAGGAAGGCCGCGTGGAGCGGAACTTCAAGGCGACATTGGGTGCCGACATGAAGTTCAAGACGACGGCCATCGTCGGCGGCGGCAACAAGATGGACGTGGTCGGGTCCCTGAAGGAGGGCGCCTCGACGATCATGCTCGACGGCTACTGCCTGTTCGAGGGCAAGCTCACGAAGAAGTAGTCGACCTTTGTCACCGCGGGACCGGTGACACTGCGCGCCAGCAGGGCAGTGTGTCGGCTGCGGGGCGGTCCTACGAGCTCATCCAGAACGTGTCGGGCTGGTAGAGCCCGAAGTATCCGCCCGGATCCCAGGCGTGGTACCCTTCTTTCGGGACGTTGTGGACTTTCGGCCCGACGACGACGGGCTGGCGAATCCCGTTCACGGTGCCGATCGAGTACACCTCGTCAGCGTTGGTGGTGAGGATCTCATCCCAGGCCTTGCGGCGCACCGCGGTAGCGGTCGAGGTCTCCCATTCCTTCAGGTAGTCCATCAGCTTGCAGGCCGACGGCATGTCGCATTGCTCGCCCTGCTGGCCCCTGGATTCCACGTACATGCCCCATCGGGACCACTGCAGGCCGCCCTGCATGGTCGGCGCGAACTCCCGGGGGTTGGTGTCGACCGTCGGCACGGCCGTCACGTAACCGGCATAGGCCGTCATGATCGCTTCGCCCGAGAAAGCCCTCAGCCGGAAATTCTCGAGGCTTTGCGGCTTGCTCAGCAACTTGATGCCGACCTTCTTCCACTGCTCGGCGATCACCGTCAGGACATCGGTGTCCTCGGTCTCCTCGCTCGACAGCTCGATCACGATGGTTGCCGGCCGCCCGCCGGGCAGGAGGCGAATATTGTCGGGGCCGCGCTTGCTCAGGCCGGCCTGGTCGAGAAGCTCGTTCGCTTGCTTTGGATCATATGTCGCCCACTTGGTCACATACTCGGGCTTGAACAGCTCCGAGCGCTCCATGACCGTGTTGTTGGAGGGCGTGGCCATGCCGAGGTAGACGGACTCGTTGAGGTCCTCGCGGTCGATCGCCAGGGAAAGCGCCCGGCGGAACCGGACGTCGCGCATCAGCTTGCGCCATTCCTCGTCGCTCGCGTTCAGGTTGGGGTAGAGCGCGAGCTGCGAACAGGAACCGGATACCCAGAGGTAGACCCTGATTCCCGATTGCTTGGCGCTCTTCTGCAGGAAGGTGTAGTCGCGCATTCTGAGATAGCGCGACTGCAGGCCTGCTTCACCGAGGCCCGCCTTGGCGGGGATCAGGTTGGCTGCCGCCACGGTCATGGTCACCTCGTCGATGTAGGGCAGCTGCTGCCCCTTCCGGTCGATGCGGTGAAAGTAGGGATTGCGTACGAAGGTGAAGCGCTGGGCCGGCGGGACCGTGGTGAGGACCCACGGGTTGAGCGTCGGCATGTCGACGTTGCTGTTGCCGTACATCGCGTCCGCGCGCCGGAAGGCGTTGGCCCAACGGCTGCCCTTGTGGACCTTCAGGATCTCCTCTTCGGGCGTGTACTTGCCGTGAACCGTCTTGAGGTAGTGGGCCGGCCGGAAAAGGAAGAGGGGCGCGGCCCGCGACTGGCTCTCGATGAAATGGGGATTGGGCTTGTCCCAGCTGTAGCGGATCGTCAGCTCATCGATGATCTCGACCTTGGGGGGCTTGCCGTCGACCATGAGCTCCACGGACGGCCCGGAAGGCGACAGTTCGCTATTGTTGGCGATATCCTCCCAGAAGAACCGGAAGTCCGCGGTGGTGAAGGGGTGGCCATCCGACCATTTGTGGCCGGCGCGCAGCTTCAGGGTGAACTCGCGGTCCTCCTTGACCTCGAAGCTCTTGAGGATGTCGGGGTGAAGCGTGAACTTCTCGTCGTAGACGATGAGTCGGGTATAGCTGTAGACCGTCATCAGGCGGGTATCGCGGGAGCCCGAGATCAGTGTGTTGAGCTGGCCACCGTGCTTGCCCGGGCCTTCGCCGCCGGCGAAATGATCGATGATCCTGGGCTGCTGGGGAATGCGCTTGTCGACCGGCGGCAGTGCGCCCGACTTCACCCGATTCGCCAGGCTCGGCGTCTCTTGCATTGCCGGCAGCGGATCTTCGGCAAAGGCCGGTGCCCCCAACAAGCCAAACAGCGGCACCTGCATTAGAAGACGTCTTTTCATCGTTAGCCTCATTGCATGCCATCGACCAGCAGTCGTTGCTGCCGGCTTCGCCGAGCGATCGTCCCTAGAAGGGATCGACCGACATTCTTGGATGCCCCTAAAACAGTGCGAAATCCTAGCATCCTGTTACGTGTCCAATGAAGGCTATCGGCATAGCGGTCCGGAGTCTTGGCCTTGTCGTCGGCCAGCGGCTTGAGGCGATTGATGCGGGGCATGAATTTTCCGACGAGAAGGCGTCGAGAATATTTGCAGTTTGTCCCTAACCGTGTCCCTAGCGCCGTTGTGCTATTGGTTGACCTGCGGTGAGGGACGGTGAAACGCCAAGCGACTGGAAACTCACAAACTTTTGACTGATCCTGCGAGCGGGAGAGAGATGCTGATATGACTAATCCAAAGATGTTCGACCTTTCCGGCAAGGTGGCCGTGGTCACGGGCGGCAGCCGCGGCATCGGCCGCTCGATCTGCGAACAGATGGCAGCCCATGGCGCCAAGGTCGTGGTCTCGAGTCGCAAGTTGCCAGCGTGCGAGGAGGTCGTGAATGCCATCAAGGCCAACGGCGGCGAGGCGACCGCTGTGGCAGCCAGCATCTCCGACAGGGCGCAGCTCGAGAACCTGGTCGCCGCGGCGCGCAAGACCTACGGCAAGATCGACATCATGGTCTGCAACGCGGCTTCCAATCCCTATTTCGGCCCGCTGGCGGGACTGAAGGAGGACGTGTTCCAGAAGATCATGATGAACAACGTCATGTCCAATCTCTGGCTGATGAATCTGGTCGGGCCGGAGATGGCGGAACGCAAGGACGGTGCCTTCATCGTCGTCTCGTCGATCGGCGCGCTTGTCGGATCGGCCCATATTGCAGCTTACAACATGAGCAAAGCCGCCGATCTCTCGCTGGTGAAGTCGCTGGCCATGGAATGGGGCAAGCACAACATCCGGGTGAACGCGATCGCGCCCGGCCTGATCCAGACCGATTTCGCCAAGGCCCTATGGGACAATCCGCAGATCCGCAGCGCCCAGGAGAACAAGGCGGCGCTGAAGCGGATCGGTCAACCCGACGATATCGGCGGCGTCGCGGTCTTTCTCGCCTCCAAGGCCGGCGCTTTCGTCTGCGGCCAATGCATCATCGCCGACGGCGGCGTGATCGGTTCAGGGGCGGAATAGGCGCCGGCTAGCCGACGTCGAGCTCGCACCAGACCGGCACATGATCGGAAGGCTCGGGCCGGCCGCGCTCCTCCTTGTCGATACCGACGGCCGTCAGGCGGTCGGCGGCCTGAGGCGAGAGCAGCAGGTGATCGATCCGCAGGCCGTTGTTCTTCTGCCAGGCGCCGGCCTGGTAATCCCAGAAGGTGTACTGCGGTCCCTCGACGTGGAAGGCCCGCACGGCGTCGGTCAGGCCGAGATTGAAGAGACCCCGCAGTGCCTGGCGTGATTGCGGCTGGCAGAGCGCGTCGTTGGCGAAGGCTGTGGGGCTGAAGACGTCGACATCGGTCGGACAGACGTTGTAGTCGCCGCCCAGCACGAACATCTCCTCCTGTGCCAGCAGGGCGCGGGCCTGCTTGGCGAGGCGGTCCATCCAAGCGATCTTGTAGGCGAACTTGTCGGTATGGATGGGGTTGCCGTTGGGCAGATAGAGACCGCCCACCGTCACCGGGCCCTTGGGTGTCTGCACCCTGCCTTCGACATAGCGGGCCTGCTCGTCAGCCTCGGGATCGGGCAGGCTGCGCGCCGTGATCTCGACCGGATGAAGCGAGAGCAGCGCCACGCCGTTAAAACCCTTCTGGCCGACGATCTCGACCTTGTAGCCGGCAGCTTCGACCTCGAGGCGGGGAAACTGCGCTTCCTGGGCCTTGATCTCCTGCAGCACGACCACGTCGGGCTTGGCCTTCTGCAGCCACGTCAAAAGATTCCCTGTCCGCTTGCGGACGGAATTGACGTTCCACGTCGCGATCTTCATCGCGGCCGGATCACACGCTGAAGGAGTTGCCGCAACCGCAGGAGGAGGTGGCGTTCGGGTTCTTCACCTGGAAGGCCGAGCCGACCATCTCCTCGACATAGTCGAGTTCACTGCCCTTGAGCAGTTCGAGCGAGGTGCTGTCGACTAGGACCGCCGCGCCGCCACGTTCGATCACCAGATCGTCTTCGTTGCGCTGTTCCTCGAACGAAAAATTGTACTGGAAGCCGGAGCATCCGCCGCCCAGCACGGCCACCCGCATCATGACGGGCTTGGCCTCTTTCGCCGCCAGGAAGGCGATCCGCTTAGCGGCGTTCTCGGTAACTGAAAAGGAGGTTTCGCTCATGTCCTACAAGATGTGGATTAAGAGCCTTTTCGTCAATCCCGGAAGGAGTGGCTGTGGAAGCCAACCGTGGAACGAAAACCGTAGACGGATCATAGGCTTGGCAGTTCAAATCCGGGTCGGGGCAGGGTTGGTAGAAGGCGGTGGTAATCTCAGTGCAGCCAGCGCTTGCGCCGCTTGTAGTGTTTGGTGTCGTGGTAGGACTTTCGCGTCCCACCCTCGTTGAGGCCGAGATAGAACTCTTTGACGTCGGAATTGTCGCGCAGCTTGTCGGCCGGGCCTTCGAGCACGATGCGGCCGTTTTCCATGACATAGCCGTGCTTGGCGACAGCCAATGCCATGGCGGCGTTCTGCTCGACCAAGAGGACCGAGAGCTTCTCCTGTTTCACCAGCCGCCCGACGATACCGAAGATCTCCTCGACCAGCCGGGGGGCGAGTCCAAGCGACGGCTCGTCCAGCAACACGATCCGCGGCCGGCTCATCAGTGCCCGACCGATGGCCAGCATTTGCTGCTCGCCGCCCGAGAGGTAGCCGGCCTGCTGACTACGCCGCTCGCGCAGGCGCGGAAAGTAGGTATAGACCATATCGATGCCCTGCTTGACGGCAGCGCCGCTTTGCACGTGGCCGCCGGCAATCAGGTTCTCCTCGGTCGTCAGGTGCTCGAACACTCGACGGCCCTCGAAGACCTGGGCAAGGCCGAGCCGCGTCACCTCGTTGGCCCGCATGCCGTCGATGCGGCGGTCGCCAAAATGGATCATGCCCTTGGTTACCTCGCCGCGCTCGCTGCGCAAGACGCCCGAGATCGCCTTCAGCGTCGTCGTCTTGCCGGCGCCATTGGCGCCCAGGAGCGTGGTGATGGCGCCGTCATGCACGTCGATCGAGACGCCCCTCAGTACGAGGATCACCCGGTCGTAGACGACCTCGATATTGTTGATGGACAGCATGAGCAAAATGGGCGGCGAACAATCGCCGCCCACCCCCTTCCGATCAAGACTTGGCGTCGGCGGCGATCTGTTTCTCGATCACCTGACGGTAGCCTTGGTACCATTCCTTGGTCTTCACCAGCTTGCCGCCCTTGACCGTCCAGACTTCGCACCAGCCGCCGCCTTCGTGGTCGGTCGGTGTAATGGTCAGTGGTGGCACAAGGCCGCCGAGCGTGAAGCCCTTGATCTGCTCCATGCCTTTGCGCACGTCGTCAGACGTGGGCGGCTTTCCGCCTGTGGCCTTGAGGGCATTGCGCAGCGCTTCGACGTGGATCGCGGCCGTCATCACGCCGCGATTGTAATAGACCGTCGACTCCATCTCCTTGGGCGCGGGCTTGCCTTCGGCCTTGTACATGGCGACGATGTCTTTCAGCACAGGGAAGTCCTTGCCGACACCCGCGAACTGCAGGGTGTTGTAGCCTTCGGCCACAGCGTAGCCGCCGGCGGCCAGAATGTCGGCTTCTGCGCTCCCCCACACGAAGGATACGACCTTGCTCAGCGGGTAGCCTTTACCTTTCAGCTCCTTGATGGCGACCGAAGGAGAGCGCCCGAACAGGTGTGCGACGACGAAGTCGGGCTTGTAGCGACTTGTGATGTCGAGCACCTGGGCGCCCATCTCGACTCCCGGCGCCGGCACAGCGAAGGTTCGAAGCTCGAACCCCTCGCTCTTGGACAGATCCTCGAGGATCGCCAGCGGCTCCTTGCCCGCCGGGTTGTCATAGAACAGGTAGGCGATCTTCTTCCCTTTCAGCGTGCCAAGCTTTTCCTTGACGAACTCGATCGCCGCGCCCGCCTGCGACCAGTAGCTGGCCGCAATCGGGAAGATGTAGGGGAAGCGCTTGCCGTCAGCGGCGGAGGCTGTACCGAAGCCCGGCGAGGTCCCGGGCATCTTGTCTTCCTCGAGCTTCTTGGCCAGGGCTTGGGTCTGCGGCGTGCCGTATAGGCCGTCGAGAACGGCGCCTTCCTTCTTGAAGCGCTCGTGCGCTTCCATCGCGGGCGGCACCTTGTATTCGTTGTCGACCTCGATGACCTTGATCTTGTAGCCGTCGACGCCGCCCTTGCTGTTCACCAAGTCGATGTAGTCGTGATAGCCAGGGCAGAGCACCGTGCCCACGGTCGCCGTCGGCCCGGTGCGATCGCACTGGAAGCCGAACACGACTTCTTTTTGCTGAGCAAAGACTCCACTCGCTCCGAAAGCCAGGGTGCCGGCCGCAGCCGCAATTCCCAGCCAACTCTTTACGCTCCTCAGCATAGGTTCCTCCCTTTGCTCGAACGTTGCCCCGCTCTAGTAGGAGAAGGGCCAGACCCGGAAATAGTTCCGGATATTCCGCCACAAGCGATTGAGCCCCTCGGGCTCGACAATCAGAAAGAAGATGATCAGTGCGCCGAACACAGCGAGCCGCGTGCCGGATATGACGTTCGCCAGTTCGGACCCGCTGAACACCAGCGAACCGACATTCTCCAGCAGCAAACGCAGGACGATCGGCAGCAGCGTGACGAATATCGCACCGAAAATCGAGCCCAAAACCGACCCCAGCCCGCCGATGATGATCATGGCCAGGTAGTCGATCGAGACGATGAGCTGGAACTGCTCGTAATTGGCGATACCGAAATAGTAGGTGTACAGGACCCCGCATACGCCCGCGTAGAAAGACGAGATCGCAAACGACAGGAGCTTGTAGCGGTAGATGTTGATGCCGATGATCTCGGCCGCAATGTCCTGGTCGCGCACCGCGATGAAGGCGCGGCCGATGCGGCTGCGCATGAGGTTCAGCGTTGCCACAATCGCGAGCGCGGCGAAGAACAACAGGAAGAAGTAGAGCCGGCTCTGCGTGTTCAGGATCAGGCCGAACAGATCCGGTCGGGGAACCTGGATCGAAGCCTGTGCGCCGCCCGAAATCGCCGGCACATGGTTGATCGTCCATTCGATGATGAGCTGCCCGGCCAGTGTTGCGATGGCGAGATAGAGGCCCTTGATGCGAAGGCTCGGGATGCCGACCACGACGCCAATCAACGCCGCCATCAGGCCGCCGGCGGGGAGCGTGATCCAAAACGGCAAGTCCAACCTCACTGCGAGGTTGGCTGCGGTATAGGCGCCGACCGACATGAAGGCGCCATGGCCGATCGAGATTTGGCCGGTGTAGCCCACCAGGATGTTCAGCCCCAGGGCGCCCACGATGGCGATGAAGATCAAGTTCAGGATGGCGAGGTAGTATTCGGCAAAGAGCAGGGGGATGAGCACCACGAACAGCAACGCAAGTGCCGCCACCGTCCATTTGGCGATTGGCAGCGGATAGAGCGCCATGTCGGCGGCATAGGTGGTTTTGAAGATGCCAGCTTCGCGGTGGAACATGCTCACACCCGCTCGATCTGGCGTCGGCCGAAGATGCCGTACGGCCTTACCATGAGGACCATGATCATCAGCACATAAGGAGCGAAGTCCTTGGTGCCACCGCCGACATAGGGGTCGAGGTAGCCGGCGGCGAGGCTCTCGACGACGCCCACGATCACGCCCCCGAGCAGCGCGCCGCCGATCGAATCGAGGCCGCCCAGGATCACCACCGGAAACACCTTTAGGCCGACCAGGGCGAGCTGGATGTCGACACCCAACATGCTGCCCCAGATGATGCCACCCAGCGCCGACACGACACCGGTCATCGCCCAGGCGATCGCGAAGTAGCGCTCGACGTTGATACCCATCGCCTGTGCGACCTGTTGGTTGTCGGCGACGGCCCGCATGGCCACACCCATGCGGCTTTTCTTGAAGAACCAGCTGAAGGCCAGGAAAAAGAGGATGGCTACGACTGCGCCGAGGACCTGGATGGGCGGAAGGCTCGCCGGGCCGATTTCGATCGGCTCGTCACCGATCGGCAGCGGCACGCCCTGGGTCGCACTGCCAAACACGATCGGCGTCAACCCGCGCAGCACCGCGGCAAGACCGATGGTCGCCATGATAACAGCGACTACCGGGCGTCCCAGCAGGGGACGCAGCACCACGCGCTCCAATCCGAAGCCGAAGCCGATCATGACCGCAAGCGTGAAGAGGACCGCCAGGATCAGCCACGTGCCATCGGCACCCAGCACCGCCGCGGCGACCAACCCGGCCATCATGACGAATTCGCCCTGAGCGAAGTTGATGGCGTCGGTTGCCTTGTAGACCAGCACGAAGCCCAGTGCGATCAACGCATACATCAGGCCGATCGATGCGCCGTTCAGCAGCAGCGCCAGAAGGAAGCCGAAGTCCTCCGCCGACATCGTACCGACCTCAGGCCGCCCGACGCGACGGCTCGGCCGAGGCGAGGTCGTGGATCTCGATGTGCGAGGTCAGCGAGGATTTGCGACCGTCCTCGAACGTGATCTCCATCGTCACCTTGACCTGCCGAGAGCCGTCGTAAAAGGCATCGATCACCGCCGCGTATTTTTCCACCACGAAGCGCCGGCGTACCTTGCGCGTGCGGGTCATCTCCGCGTCGTCGGCCTCGAGCTCCTTGTTCAGGAGCATGAAGCGCTTGACCTGCTGCACATCCGGCAAAGTCGCATTGGCTTTGGCGATTTCCTGGGCGATCAGCGTGGCTACTTCGGGCTTGCGGCTGAGATCCATGAAGCTCGAATAGGCGATGCCCTTCTTCTCGGCCCATGTGCCGACGGTCTGCATATCGATGGCGATCATGGCCACGACCATCGGTTTGTCGTTCCCGAACGCCACGGCCTCGCGGATGTAGGGGCTGAACTTGAGTTTGTTCTCGATGAACTGCGGTGCAAAGGCCGAGCCGTCGGCCAGCTTTCCGACATCCCTGGCCCGGTCGATGATGACGAGGTGTCCCTGCTTGTCGAAGAAGCCGGCATCGCCCGTCATCAACCAGCCTTCACCGGTCAGAGTGGCGCGCGTACTGTCCTCTTGCTTGAAGTACCCCTTGAACACGGTTGGGCCTTTCAGGATGACTTCGCCGCGATCGTCGATCTTGACCTCGACACGTGGCATCGGACGGCCGACCGTGTTGGGATTGGCCTCGGCATTGGATTGGCAGGTCACCAGCGCCGAAGCCTCGGTGGCGCCGTAGATCTGCTTCAGGTTGATGCCGAAAGAGCGGAAGAAACGGTAGGTGTCCGGGCCCAGCGGCGCGCCGCCGGTGTAGCACCATCGCGCGTTGCGCAGGCCGAGCTGATCGCGGACCGGCCCGTAAACAAAGACTTCACCAACTGCGAGGCGCAGCCGCTCGGCGACGGACAGCGGCTTGCCGTCGGTGCGCTTAAGCTCGCAGCGCTCGGCCAGGCCACGGAAGTGTTCGAACACGCGGCGCTTGATTGGCGAGGCGTCATCTCCCTTTACCTGCACCTGGGTCAGCATGCTTTCCCAGATGCGGGGCGGGGCCAGCATCGCATGGGGACCGAGCTCGCGCAGGTCGCGCTGCACCGTTTCGGGGCTCTCCGGGCAGTTGGCGGTGAGCTTGCCGACCAATGCCATGCCGAGCGAAAAGGCGGCATCGCCCAGCCACGCCATCGGCAGGTACGACAGCCAGTTGTCGCCAACCCGGACATCATTGACCTCGATGAACGATTCGGCCGCGGCGATCATGTTGCGATGACTGAGCAT
>Ga0081455_10004199_pt1 | contig 16239 bp, 15 predicted proteins | sample TabmetS3T2R1_FD_70207 | JGI IMG/M metagenome (GOLD analysis project Ga0081455, IMG submission 70207) | Tabebuia heterophylla rhizosphere microbial communities from the University of Puerto Rico - S3T2R1 | ecosystem: Host-associated > Plants > Roots > Rhizosphere ... | reverse complement strand
TACAAGCATTCTGTCAGGAGCGAATAGTCCGCCCAACTGCAACAGCCATTCTGTGCGGGATGAGCAAGCAAGTCCGCCCCAAGAACACGCTCTCCCTCTACTTCCGCGCGGAATCCGCTGCCGTTTGTTACGCAAGGTGATCGCACAATTGCTGGCCGCATTGCTGGCCGCGGTTCCTCTCGTTGCAAATCCTCCACAATGTGCCGCGAAGTCGTCACATTGCGCATGCTGCCGACCACAGTAATGACAACAAACAAGCGCACATGTGGCGCTCTCTCTACGAAGGACTGGGGAGAAAAAACGAAGCAAAGAAAAAATTGATGATCGATCCTTTCAACGAAGAACGTTTCACTCGCTTGCCTCACGAGGGAGGCGGGCAGAGCGACGGAGAGTAGTGCGATGCGTACTCACCACGATATTCTTGGCGTGCCTCGAATTGCCAGTGAAGAGACGATCAAGGCGGCGTTTTACAGGGCTGCTAAGGCATGCCATCCCGATCTCAACGCTGACGATCCAACTGCCGGGGAGAAGCTGAGGCAGGTCAACGACGCATACCGTGTTCTCAAGTGCCCAAGGCAAAGGGCGGCCTACGATTTGGCGCTGAACTTGCGCGATGCCTACAACGCCCTGAAGAACACAGACGTCATCGCCGAGAACCATCGTCGCGCATTGGGCAGGCGCTTCGCTAACGCCGCGTTCGTTGGTCTGGCGAGTAGCGGTGTTTTGGCGCTGACCGTTTGGCTGTCGGTATCGCCATCACCATCGCATAAGCAAGTCGCCGCCGCACCGGCTGCGTCGTTGGCAATGGAATGGGAGCGCGTGAGGGCGAGCGGCGACCCAGAGGCAATCTGGGCGTTTGCTGTCGGGAATCCGAACGCGCCTCAATCGACGCTGGCGCACTCGAAGCTGCTGGAAATGATCGAGACAGTCGAGGATGTGTCTTTGCTCAACGTCTTCCAGCTCGCCGCTTCTCCCGAAATCGCGGAACGAGCGCGTGAGCGGCTTGTCCGACTGGCCGCATTGACCATCAAAGAGGGCAGCGCGCCTTCCGCCAATTCGAACATCTCAGCACACGAGGTTACCGATGTGGTTGGCCGCGAGGAGCCCTCCGTGCAGGAGTCGGTCGAGGTGACAACCAAGGTGGCCGTCCGCGAGAAGCCTGCGGCGCACGAGCCGGGAGTGACGACCGCGGTGGCCATTCGAGAGGAGCCCGCATCGCATGAGCTGAAGGCTGGCACCAAGAGAGCAGTCGACCAGCCTGTTGTTCGAAAGCTGACCCGGGCGCACGCGACTTCGGTTAAGCGGCTGCCCAAGGGGCACGATCCAGTGCGACCGGTAACAGCCATTGGATTATATTCACAAACTCTCGCGTGTGTTTTCTCTAGTAGGAAATGTGATTGATGTTTGCGTTCCCAGAGTTGCAAGTATTGGACTTGGAGGGCGGCCCTGTGCGAACGCGGTGGCGGCCGTCGCGCCGGCGGCGGACAGGCGTACATCGCATTGCCCTGCCGCTCGTCTTGATGTCCGTCCGATAACAACGGCCAAGGCGCGCAGCGCTCTCTGGGGAGCAGGGCCCGCAAGCCCCTGTCGGATCGCCGAACTATCCAAAATATTCGGTGGCTTTGGTCCTGCGGCCCTTGCGCGGGCCGCACGCCGCCCCTATATCGGCCGCCATCGAGTTTCGGCCGAACGACTTGGCCTTGCCGCGATCAACGCGCCTGACTGACGACCTTCCCAAAATCTCGAGACAACCGGGCTGTGCGTCACGCGCGGCTCTTCATGACACGCATATGAAAGTCCAGAACACCATGACCAAGGGAACCGTGAAGTGGTTCAACACGCAGAAGGGCTACGGATTCATCCAGCCTGAGGATGGCAGCAAGGATGTCTTCGTCCACATCAGCGCCGTCGAGCGCGCCGGCCTCTACGAGCTCAAGGAAGGCCAGAAGGTCACCTTCGAGGTCGTCGCCAACCGCAAGACCGGAAAGTCGTCGGCAGAGAACCTCACCGCCGCCTGAGGGCGGCAAGAGCACGCAGCCTTGCACGCAGCCTTGCACGCAGCCTTGCACGCAGCCTTGCACGCAGCCTTGCACGCAGCCTTGCACGCAGCCTTGACCGCGGATGAACCGGCAAGGTCGCGATTCGCCCAATACGCCGCGGCCTCGTGCCGCGGCGTCGCTTTTGATGGCCCGACGCTCGCGGGCGTGATACTGATCAGAGTAGGGGTTGCCGGCTCGGTCGAGGGCCGGGCTCCGACATTCAATCCGCTCAAATGGGGACCGTATTCATGCCGCTCGATGACAGCGACACCGGGATGAAAGCCGCTGCATCCGAGAACGAGCCGGGCGACACCCATAGCGACATCGTCTACCCGTCCGCGATCCCCTTCGTGCTGGTGCATCTCGCCTGCGCGGCGGCGATCTGGACCGGCATCACCTGGCAGGCGGTTGCCATCGGCTTCGTGCTCTATTGGCTGCGCATCTTTGCGATCGGGGCTGGCTATCATCGCTACTTCTCGCACCGCGCCTATTCGACCAGCCGCGCCTTCCAGTTCATCCTGGCATTGCTGTCGCAGAGCACCGCCCAGAAGAGCGTGCTGTGGTGGGCCGCCAAGCACCGCCACCATCACCTGCATTCCGACACCGAGCGCGACGTTCATTCGCCGCGACACAAGGGTTTCTGGTATAGCCATGTCGGCTGGATCTTCGCGCGCAATCACGGCAAGACCGACCTGGTCAAGGTCGCCGATTTCGCGCGCTATCCCGAATTGATGTGGCTGCACCGCTACGAGCTTGTGCCGGCCATTGCGCTTGCGGTGCTGTGCTGGCTGATCGCCGGCTGGCCCGGCCTGGTGGTCGGATTCTTCTGGAGCACCGTCTTCGTCTATCACGCCACCTTCTGCATCAACTCGCTCGCCCATGTGCATGGACGCAAGCGCTATGTCACGGGCGACGATTCCCGCAACAACTGGTTCCTCGCCTTGTTCACCATGGGGGAGGGCTGGCACAACAATCACCACGCCTGCCAGAGCAGCGTGCGGCAGGGCTTCCGCTGGTGGGAGTACGACCCGACCTTCTACATCCTGAAAGTCTTGTCGTGGCTGCGGGTGGTCTGGGATCTCAAGCGCCCGCCGGAAGCAGTGCTGCGCAACGAGCAGCGGCTCGGCGCGCGCGTGATCGAGCGCGCCGCCCAGCAGCTGGCCGCGACCTTCAATGCCGACCGCATCGCCGCCGTCATCACGTCGGCACTGGCGAGCGCCAATCTCGCTGCGCTGCAGGAGCAGCTCTCCGCCACCCAACGCCGTGCGGCCGATGTGCTGGCGAGCGTGCATCTGCCGCATCTGCCGACCCGGCAGGAGATCCTGGCGCAGGCGACCGCCATGTATGCCTCGACGCCCTCGATCGAGGACATCGTCGACCGCGCCCACGCGCTCATCCTCGACGCGGTCGGAGCGAGGCTCTGCCCGGTGGCGGTGGCGGCGCGATAGCTGCGGTTGTCGTCGATGATCACGGCATCATGGGCCAGCATCAGAGATGTGTAAGGGGACGCCAATAAGCCGGCGCGGACCACAAGAAAGACCCCAACATATTGAAGTCATTAGATTATTATCCTATTCGAAACAGGATATGTGCGGTGCGATGAAGCAGCGCAAGTAGCAGCTCTTTGAAACGCTGGTTGACTCCTCCCGTTTGTCGTGCATTGTAATACAACCGATACAGAGTCACCCTGATGCCAACGATCACCATCCGTCTGGACGATGAGACCGACGCTCGGCTGAAGCGCCGTCTGGCGCGCAGCGGCGAAACGCTTTCCGAGTTCGTGCGCGCCGCCGTCATCAGTCAGCTCGCGACCGGGCCGCGGCATGAGGCGCCCTATAGCGCCTGGGTGCGACTTGTTCAGGGCTGCGCCGGCAGCGGCGATACCGATCGCTCTGTGACCTATAAGGCGCGGATCAGGGAGAAGCTCCGTGCGAAACATCGTCGTTGATGCTGGACCGATGATCGCAATGTTCGACCGCGACGATGCTCACCATAAACGGGCGGGGGAGTTCCTGCGTCGAGTTGGCGAGTGTCGCCTGACGACGACCTCCCTGGTCGTCGGGGAGGTCGCGGCCATGCTGGCCGACGTGCCGCAGAACTTGCTCCAGTTCTTGGATTGGCTGTCGGTGGTGGTCGAGATTGATGATGCGCTGCTTGAAGATCTGCCCCGGATGATCGAGATCTTGAAGAAGTACGAAGACCTTCCAGCAGATCTGGCTGATGTGTCACTCGTGGCGCTGTGCGAGCGCCGTGGGTTCAGCACAATTGCATCGATCGACTCCGACTTTGACGTCTACCGCCTACCGAGGGGCAGGAAATTTGAGAATGCCTTCTTTGGTCCCGGCAGCGAGTAAGCGGTCGGGGCGAGGCTCTGCCCGGTGCCGGTGCGGAGACGAACGGCTGAGGCGCAGCGCTGCAACCTCATCGTAAGATGCTTCAGAGCGGCGCGTCCGGGATCACCATGGTGCGCCACATGTGGGAGACCGGCGTGTTGTCGTTCCCGAGTCCTTCCTTCGGCTGCTTGAAATGCCGTCCGACGACGTCGGTGAACTCGTCGATGTCGACCTGCACGTTGGGATCGAAGGAGTAAAGGTCGTTGGTCGTCACCATGCGCGCGTCCATGTACCATTTGTGATTACGCGCATAGGTGTAGGCGGCCTGCACATGTGGCAGCGGCACATAATCGCTGCCGAACATGAGCAGATAGCCCTCCGGATAGTCGTAGCCGACCGACGGATCGGGATAGAAGCGCAGCGCCTGGTGATATCTGATCGCGAAGGCGACCCGCTCCGACACGTAGGGCTCGACGACCTGCGCGCCCCAGTAGCCATGGTCGGCGTAACAGAGATATTGCCCGACATCGTGCAGAAGACACGCGAGGATGATCTCCTCCGAGAGCCCGTTCTTGCGCGCGAGCCGGGCGCTCTGGAGCAGATGCGCGGCGGGCGGAAACCGCAGCTTGAAGAAATCGATCAGCGTCGGCTTTTCCGGCATCGGCGCGAGCTTCCGCACCTTGCCGGTGTTGCCGGCCTCCGGGTTCTGGATATTGCGGTCATGCATGAACAGCTTGCCGGTGCCGCGGCGATAGCCGCGGGTGTCGACCTTGTCGGCAATCTCGGCGACGGTCGGGAACTCCTTGCCGCGCTTGCGGGCGGCCACGATGGCGTCGAGCCGGCCGGACAGGAACTCCTCGAGCGCGTCCGCGCGCGCGTCGTGGTCCATCCGCTGCACGGCCTCCTCGCCGCCGAGACTCGCGACCACCTCCTCGCGATTGACGTTCAAACGTGCATCCATTCAGGAATCTCCCTGGTTGAAGCGACCCTAGGCCAAGTGGGATACTCCCCGCAACCAGCGCACGTTCCGGCGAAGTGGATACCGGTTCGCCGGCATAAGGACATGCTTCCAGAGGGGAGGGAACCATGGCGTCCGGTCTGTGGCGCGCCCTTGTCGTCCTGCACCGTTATCTCGGGGTCGTGGTCGGGCCGCTGATGGCGGTCTGGTTCGTGTCCGGCATCGTCATGATGTATGTGGGCTTTCCGCGCCTCAGTGAAGCCGAGCGGCTGAGCGCCTTGGCGCCCGTTCCCTGGCAGGCCTGCTGCCGGTTCGGCGAGGGGCTTCCGTCCGACGATCAGCCGATCGTGCGCGGTCAGGTCGAGAGCCATCTGGGCGAGCCGGCGTTGCGGCTGCGCCGCGTGGGCGCGCGCGACGGGTTGGTCGATCTTAGCCGCGGCGTTGTCGTTCCTGTCGACGCCGAGACCGCGCGCCGGATCGCGCTGGCGGCGGCGCCGCGCATCGTCGGGCGCGAGGCCACGATCGTGGCGCAAGAGGAGGTCACCACCGACCAATGGACCGTGGGGCGCTACTTCCGCGATCGTCCGCTGCATCGTTTCGACTTCGACGATCCCGCCCGCACCAGCCTCTATGTCGCGAGCACCGGCGGGCAGATCGTGCTGGTGACGACGGCGACGCAGCGGTTCTGGAACTGGCTCGGCACCATTCCGCACTGGCTCTATTTCACGTCGCTGCGCAATGACGTCGCGCTGTGGAGCCAGGTGGTGATCTGGACCTCGATCATCGGCACCTTCCTTACGGTCATGGGCCTGGTGCTCGGTGTCATTCAGTTTCGGCGCGGGCGCTCGCCCTATCGCGGCCTGTTCTATTGGCACCATGTGACCGGGCTGGTGTTCGGCGTCGTCACGCTGACCTGGGTGGTGAGCGGGCTGTTCTCCATGAACCCCTGGGGCTTTCTGGAAAGCCGCGGCAGCGGCGAGACGAGCCTGATCCAGGGCACGCCGCCGAAATGGGGCGAGGTCAAATCATCGCTCGAGGCGCTGCGCGCGCAGCCCGAGCTTGCGCGCGCGGTGAGCCTCACCACCGCGCCGCTCGCCGGGCGCCTCTATTGGCTGGCCACGCGCCAGGATGGCAGCAGCGTGCGCCTCGATGCGGCCGGCCATGTCGCGTCACCGAGCGCGACTGATCTCGCCGGCGCCGCGGCGCGGCTCGCGGGCGCGCATGGCATCGCCGAGCAGGGCCTCATGAGCGAGGAGGACGCCTACTACTTCAATCGCCGCGACGGCTTCGTGCTGCCGGTCTACCGGGTGATCCTGAACGACGAGGAGCACACCCGCTATTATCTCGACCCGGCCTCGGGCGCGCTCCTGCAGCGCGCGGACGCCAACGGCCGCTGGCATCGCTGGCTGTTCGGCGGCCTGCATCGGCTCGACTTCACCGCTGCCATGCGGGCGCGGCCGTTCTGGGATGTGCTGGTGCTGGCGCTCATGCTGGGCGGGCTCGCGATCAGCGTGACCGGCTGCTATCTCGCGGTGCGTCGCGTGCGCACCGACCTCGGCGCGCTGTTCCGCCGCCGCGGCAAGATGGCCGCGGCGAATGCGGAGCTCTCGCGACCGGCAGAATGAGGATGTCGATGACGAAGCCGAACCTGGCAGGCTGCGTGCTGGCGATCGCTGCGCTCTGTGTGGGCGCCGACGCGGCGGCGCAGACGTTCTACGCCGGCAAGCGGCTCACCATCCTGGTCGGGGTCGATGCCGGCGGGACCATCGATACGCTCGCGCGCACCTTTGCGGCGCAGCTGCGCAAGCACATTCCCGGCAATCCGGCGATTGTGGTCCAGAACATGCCGGGCGCCGGCAGCACCATCGCCACCAACCATGTCTACGAGCGGGCGGCGCCCGACGGCCTCACCATCCTTTATAACTCCTGGGACCCGCTGGCGCAGGCGCTCGGCGACCAGCTCCTGCGCGCGCGCTACGATCGGTTCGAGTATCTCGGCGGCACCGGCGACATCCGCGTCAACTATGCGCGCACCGACACGGTGCCGGGCGGCATCAAGGCGCCGCGCGACATCGTCAAGGCCGACAACGTCATCCTTGGCGCGCTCAACAAGACCGACATTTCCGGTCTCCTCCCGAAGCTCGCCTTGCAGGTGCTCGGCATCAAGCACCGCATGGTCGTCGGCTATCGCGGCGGCCAGGATGTGTTCCTGGCGATGCAGCGCGGCGAGGTCCAGTTTCATTCCACCAGCATCTCGACCTTCCGCAGCCGCAATGCAGCCTTCGTCAAATCCGGCGACGGGATCGGCATCGCGTACCTGGTCGGGGTCGATCGCAACGGCGCCTATCAGAAGAGCCAATACATCACCGAGATGCCGGCCTTCCCCGACCTCTATCGGGAGATCAACGGCAGGCCGCCGTCTGGTCCGGACTGGGACGCGCTCAACTGGCTCACCAGCCAGATCGGCGAGATGACCTATGTCGGGTTCGCGCCGCCCGGAACGCCTCCGGCCGCGCTCGCTGCGTTGCGCGCGGGTTTCGAGGGCGCCTCCAACGATCCCGAGTTCGTCGACGACGCGATCAAGCGCAACGGCGTGCCGTTCACGTTCGTCAACGTCGCGCGCGGGCAGGCGATCTTTCGCTCGCTCGCGGATGTGACGCCGGAGGTGCTGGCGACGCTGAGGGCGTCGATCGCGGCGCCGAATTGACCGAGCTCAACCTCTTACCGGTATCGATATCCGCCGTAGTCGGGACCGCGATATCGATATCTGCCGTCGTAGCGACCACGGTCCTCGTACTCCGAACCGTAGCCGTTACCGTTTCCATAACAGGGACCCATCGCATCGACTTGGACGAGGTCTCCATAGTAGTCGACATGGACATGATAGCGAACGCCGCGCCTGCAGGCGTTGAAGCTGTAGGGCACGCTCGCCCTCTCGACGCGGACATCGTGGTAGCCATGTTGGCGAAGGGTGTTCATGGCCTCATATACCGAGTGCGCACCAGCGCTTCCGACACCTAAGATCAGAAACGCCAAGGCGCCGCCAACAACGCAAAGCTTGGTTTGCCGCAACATGCTTTCTCTCCTCAAGCGCGATCGCGCCCATGATGGGATCTCGCTCTCGACTGGCAATCAGGGCGCCGCTGCTGCGCGACGCCGTTGACGCGAAGCGCTTCCGATTGTTGTAGCGCCCAGTCTATGAACCAGCGGTGAACGTAGTGTGTCTGGGGGCGGACTTACGGTTCCACTGGCCTGATGGCCAGATCGCAACTGCAACTGCAACAGCCGGCCGGTATATCAACGAGATGCAGCGATGACCTATGCGGGCTTCGAGCCGCGCGGTAGGTTCACAGTCGCCTCACGGCATTACGCGCAGGCTTCGAGGTCGCCTCCGACGCCGCAGGTGCTGGCGACGCTAAGGGCGTCGATCGCGGGGCCGATTTGACCGGGTCTTGGCTTAGATTTTTCCAATGTAAAGGTAGCGGCGCGTTTGCTAGTCTGTTGGCAAGGCTGGCTCGTACGGATTGAGCCGTGCCACCTGAGGAAACCACGCCTAAGAACACCTAAGAACGAGGAGAGCACATGGTCGCGTTCACGCTGAACGAGCGGCGCGTTTCGGTCGATGCCGATCCGCAGACGCCGCTGTTGTGGGTCATCCGCGATTACGTCGGATTGACCGGCACCAAGTATGGCTGCGGCGCCGGCCTGTGCGGCGCCTGCACGGTCCACATCAATGGCAAGGCCGAGCGCGCCTGCATGACGCAGGTGTCGGCGGTCGAGGGCAAGGCCGTCGTCACCATCGAGGGGCTGAGCCCCAATTCCTCCCACCCGCTGCAGAAGGCCTGGGTCCTCGAGGAGGTGCCGCAATGCGGCTACTGCCAGTCCGGGCAGATCATGAAGGCGGCCGAGCTGCTCGCCGCCACGCCGAAGCCGACGCGCGCGCAGATCGTCACCCACATGGACGGCAACATCTGCCGCTGTGGCACCTATCACCGCATCATCGCCGCCGTCGAGCGCGCCGCGCGGGAGGGCTAAGCCATGACCATTGCGATCAAGGGACCGGAAATTTCCCGCCGCGGCGTGCTCGCCGGCGGCATGACATTCTGCCTCGCGCTCGCGACTGATGGCGTGCGCCTTCTGGGCGAGGCGCAGGCGAATGCGATGGCCAATGCCAGCGTCACCCCGTGGGTGCGCATCGCGCCCGACGGCACCATCACCATCCTGAGCGCGGGCGCCGAGATGGGCCAGGGCTCGATGACGTCGCTGCCGCTGATCCTGGCCGAGGAGATGGATGCCGATTGGTCGAAGGTGAAGATTGAATGGGCACCGGCCGACCCGAAGGTCTACGGCTACAAGTTCGGCAACGATCAGATGATGGCGATCGTCGGCAGCCGCGCGGTCCAGCTCTACTACAACGATCTGCGTATGGCGGGCGCGCAGGTGCGCAAGGTTCTGCTGCAGAACGCCGCGCAGAAGTGGGGCGTGGACGCGTCCTCGCTCAGGACCGAACCGAGCGTCGTCGTCAATCCGGCAAGCGGCGCGCGGTTGAGCTACGGCGAGATCGCTGCCTTTGGCACCATCCCGGCCACGCTGCCCGCGATCGACGCCAAGGAGCTCAAGCCGAAGAGCGCTTTCCGCCTCATTGGCAAGACCGTGCCGCGTCGCGACACGCCCTTGAAGGTGAACGGCACGGCGCAATACGCCATCGACGTGAAGCTGCCCGGCATGGTGTACGCGACCGCGCTGCATGCGCCTGTGCATACCGGCGAGCCCGGGAGCTGGAACGACGCCGAGATCAGGGCGATGAAAGGCGTCATCGCGACTGTGCGCCTGGCGAACGGCGTCGCCATCGTGGCGGAGCATTTCGAGCAGGCGATGGCGGCACGTCGGGCGCTCAAGGTGATGTGGCGCAACGGCATGGCCGGCGCCTTCGACTCCGAGAGCGCGCTCGAAGAATATGCCGCCATCCATCACGATCCGAACGCCCGGATCACCAAGCTCGATGAGAAGGGCGATGTGAAGCAGGCGTTTGCGAGCGCGGCCAAGACCTACATGGCCGAGTTCCGCAGCGACTATGGCTATCACGCGCAGATGGAACCTCTGAACGCGGTCGTGCGCATCACTGATGCCGGTGCCGAGGTCTGGGAAGGAAGCCAGGCGCCAGACACGACCCGCACCGAGGTCGCGAAGGCACTGGGGCTCAAGGACGAGCAGGTCACGGTGCATCAGTGCTTCATGGGCGGAGGCTTCGGCCGCCGCTCGCTTGGCGACTACGCCGCCGAGTGCGCGCGCGTCGCCAAGGAGGTCGGTCGCCCGGTCAAGCTGATCTGGACGCGCGAGGAAGATATCGCGCACGGCATGTTCCGCCCGCAGTCGTTTCAATGTCTGGAGGCGGCGACCGACGCGAGCGGCAAGGTTGTCGGCTGGAAGCACTGCGTCGTCGGCGACGGCGAGGTGCTCCTGCATACCGGCATCCGGCCGATCTACTACGACATTCCCAATCAGGCGATCGAGCGGCGCGGAGTGTCGCACGGTGTGCGCCTCAAGCACTGGCGGGCGGTCGGACACGTGTTCAATACGTTCGCCATCGAAAGCTTCGTCGACCAGATGGCGGCGGACGCCGGCATGGACCCGATCGAGTTCCGCCTGCAGCGCATGTCGATCACGCCGAAGGCACGCAAGTGCTTCGAGACCGTGCGCGAGATGTGCAAGTGGAGCACCACGCGTCCAGCAGACCGGGCGCTCGGCATCTCGGTCACCGAGCGCTCCGGCTCGCTCGGCGCCGGCGTCGTGGAGATTTCGCTCAACCGCGACACCGGCAAGATCCGCGTTCACAACGTGTGGCTCGCGATCGACGGTGGCACCATCGTGCAGCCGGGCGCTGCCAAGGCCAATGTGGAAAGCGCCATCCTGTACGGGCTCTCCAGCATCCTGCACGAGCGCATCACGCTCAAGGATGGCGCCGTGCAGCAGACCAACTTCCACGACTACAGCCTGATGCGCATGTCGGACCTGCCCGAGGAGATGCAGGTCTCCTTCATCGATGTCGACACGCGCCCGACTGGGCTCGGCGAGATCGGCAACCCGTTCATCGCGGGCGCCATCTCCAACGCGGTCTACAAGCTCACCGGCAAGCGGCTGCGCCACCTGCCGTTCACACCGGACCGCGTGCTGGCCACGCTGAAAGCCTGAACGAGCCGCATCCGGCTCATGCCTGGAGCGCCCGCCCTCACCGGCGGGCGCTTCTGTTCGGCGGATCAGTCGCCTCGATCGATATTTGGTCGCGGCTGCCCCCGGTAGCCGCCGCGCGCGCGGCGTTCACGGCGCTCTCACCCGCGGTGAGGGGCGGTCTTGTTCACAAGTTCACACACGATACGGAATGGCCGACGCTCGCACTTGCACATTCGGAAAATGTGCTTCCTCGAGTGCCAGCTTCACTGATTCCGTCTGTCTGTCCTGAAATGGATGGGGACCGACAATGATGGCCTTGAGTGGCAGAGATGGTACAAGGCCTTTGCCCAGTTCAATATAGGGTGTAATTCCGCTATTTCTTGTGCGAAACTTTATCTCCTTGGCGTGCTTCTTAATCTCCTTAGGTATCTGAGGTCGTCGAATGCAAGCAGCACATATTCGGTATTCCCTCTCCTCCTGAAATCCATTGTGCTTCAAGAACGGCGCGGTATTCACAAAATCAATCACGACTCTGTCGAAATCCTTTCGCCCGGTAAATTGACTAACGTCGCGAGGCTCAAATAGCTTTCTAATCATTTCTCCAGCAACTCCTTTATACATCTTGCTATCAAATAGCTCGTGGTATTTCTCGTACCGGACGTCGCTTGTTCTAAATCCACCATAGGCAAACAACTCAGTCTCCCTCTTCATTAGGTCATCCAGCTTGTCCTCATCGAGTTCAATTGCGAAGCCGCCGCTGGAACCAGCATAGGCACGCCATTGACTTAGCAGTCCATGTTGGAATGGCTGACTTCCTTCCTCGTGCCTGCAAAACGACAAGACAAAGAGCGGCGAGACATCGTTAATGACATTTACCATCGATCTGTAAAACCCTTCGGCCTGGGATCTGTGACCACTCACGCCGTGAAACTCATAGTAGCCTTCGACCAAGCGCGCCGACACCAACTTTGGCATTATTTCTGCAATTTCGCTCTCAAGTACCGGCATAATGAGGTCTTGAATCATACTGCCTTCGGTCGCATCGTTTAGATATCGATAGTCGGTAGCAAAAAGCGAACGAGAACTTAGGATGCCCAAGAGGCCGACCGAATCCGTATAGTGAAATATCGAAGACACTGATGCCTCCCTTCGTTTGACCGACGTTTTGTGTCATTTGGCTGCCCCGAACAGGCAGTCTCGCATCGTTGCGCAGCATTTCGCGCGCCACCGAATTTCGTCCTTCCACTCGGCGTCCGACGCGCGATTTAGCGATAGGAATGTAAATGAAATAGAGGATACGTATGCGCGTTGGCCTGAGCGGCCCGCAAACGTGCAAGGAAGTTCTTCGGCTGAACCATTTTGATCGGGTGCTTCGTTTCTACATTTAGTGATGTCGCAAGCTTGCTCGCGAAGGCCACGACTGCGAAAGACTCCCTAAAGCTCGCAAGGAAAGCGCCGATGGACTTGTCCTCCGAAAGTCCATATGAATAACTAAATTGATCAGAGACCTCCTTTGTGCCCTGTCGTAACGTGGCTGAAGGTCCCATTACTTTGGAGATTTCTTCCCGCGGGTATTTTCCTTGGAGGACATCAACGTTTGAGAACCAGCGAGCAGCCACTCCACCTTCAGGCGGGACTATCGTCTTGGTCATTTCGTAGAAAAGCGCAAACCCGACCTTCTCAGCGAAGGTTTGCATGTGTGCCGAGACAAGGGGACCATCAACCCTTAGAAAGCCCCCATCAATTTCAGTGGGGATACTCTTGCGTGCCAATTTTTGACCCGCTCGGCCAATGTGCATCTCCTCCAGTAAGCCGGAAATATTGTTGCTGATCGAACGGAGCAATTTTTTGAATTCATCCTCTTCCAATTCACCAGCGCCGCCTGGATAGCCACGGCCAAATAGCGCGGCAACTAGATCGGCTCCCTTCGTGCCCTGATTGCACGATTCACAGCTTGGGAATTCCAACCCGTGCGGTCGCTGCTTTCCCCTAAACATGATGCGAGGCGGCATATGGTCAATGGTTGACGCTGCAACTGTGCCACCGCAGTAGATGCATAACGGGCAGGTTTGCAGAACCCTATCGCGTAATTTCCCTCTGCGCTTACTTTCATCCATGCCCAAGTGTCTCAGGTCCGATATGCGGCCAGTTTACCTTTCTAGTCTCAACATTCCACCTGGACCCATCTGCCAGAGGATTCATCCACAGCCAGTTGGTTGCCGCGATCGTTGGCGGTCCTTTGGTCGCGCGTGACCCCGTAGCCGGGCGGACACAGGCACCATAATATGCCCGCATGGTCTATTCGGCCGTAGCTGGCCGGCAATGCGGAGAAGCCTGATGCCGAGAATAATGACGATCCTGATTGCCGGTTTGGCAGCCCTGATTTGGGCCGCTCCTTCGACGCTAGCCGCCGACTACCCGGTGCGGCCGGTCACCCTGGTGGTCGCCTTCACGCCGGGCGGGCCGAGCGACGTGCTCTCGCGCATCGTCGGCAAGAAGCTCGAGCAGCTCCTGGGCCAGCCGTTCGTGATCGAGAACCGGCCGGGCGCCGGCGGCAATGTCGCGGCCGAGCAGGTTGCGCGCGCGGCGGCGGACGGTCACACCCTCCTCATGGGCAACAACAGCATCCTCGCCACCAATGCGGCGCTCTACAAGAAGATCAATTTCGATCCCGAGGCGGACTTCGCGCCGATCAGCCTCATTGGCGCGCAGGCCAACATCCTGGTGGTCAATCCGCAGCTGCCGGTGCGCACGATGGCCGAGCTGATCGCGCACGCGAAAGCCAATCCGGGCAAGGTCAACTATGCGTCCTCGGGTCACGGCGCGGCCGCGCATCTCGCCGCCGAGCTGTTCAAGGCCGAGGCCAAGGTCGACATCGTGCACGTGCCCTACAAGGGCGCGGCGCCGGCGCTGCAGGACGTGATCGCCGGCCACGTGCAGATGATGTTTGCGACCGCTGCCTCGGTGGTACCGCATATCCAGAGCGGGCAGGTGCGCGCGCTCGCGGTCACGCCGATCAAGCGCACGGCGGTTTTCCCGCAGCTTGCCACCGTCGACGAGCTCGGCCTCAAGGGCTTCGATGCGACCACCTGGCATGGCCTGGTGGCGCCGTCGCGCACACCGAAGGATGTGATCACGGCACTGCATCGCGCCACTGTACAGGCGCTTGGCGATGCCGCCGTTCGCAAGTCGCTGGGTGATCTTGGCGTCGATATCGCCGGTGGCACGCCCGAGGAGTTCTCAGCCTATATCAAGGCCGAGATCCCGAAATGGACCGCCATCGTGAAGGCGTCCGGTGCGACTTTGGAGTAAAAGCAATATGAATGTGGTGGAACGCCAGCCCGCGCCGCTTGCCCGCAATGTGCGTCGCCTCGGCCATCTTGATCTGCCTGGCGCAGGCCAAGTGACGGTCGCCGGCCGCCACGCCTATGTGGGGCACATCCCGAACAAGAATCATCTCGGCACCTCGATCATCGACATTGCCGATCCGGGCAACCCGCGTGTGGTCGCGACCATCACGCTCGACGATCACACCTCGCACAGCCACAAGGCCCGGGTCGCGGGCGACATCATGATTGTCAACCACGAGCGCAACCCGACCGCGATCGGGCGGCGGGCGGACGAGCTGCCGAAGGTGCGGCGTGAGCTTTCCACTGCGCTCGGGCGCGAGCCGACCCACGCCGAGCTTGCGGTGCGGCTGCGCGTCTCCGAAGCGGATGTGGCCGAGATCGAGGCTGAAGCGAAGCGCGGCTACCACAACGGCGGGTTCAAGATCTACGATGTGTCGACGCCGTCAAAGCCGCGCGAGATCGTGCATCAGCGCACCGGCGGCATCGGCGTGCATCGCTTCGACATGGACGAGCGCTACGCCTACATCTCGACCGAGATGCAGGGCTACATCGGCAACATCCTGGTCATCTACGACATCGCCGATCCGAAGCGCCCGACTGAAGTCGGCCGCTGGTGGATGCCGGGGCAGCACATCGCGGGCGGCGAGACGCCGACCTGGCCAGGCCGGCAGCATCGGCTGCACCACGCGCTACGCTTCGGCGAGGAGATGTGGGCGAGCTGCTGGCACGGCGGCTTCTGGATCGTCGACGTGTCGGACCTCTCGAAGCCGAAGGGCCTCGGCAGCTACAACTACCATCCCCTGTTTCCAGAGCCGACGCACACCGTGATGCCGGTGAAGGATCAGATCAAGGGCCGCCGCATCGCGCTCGCGATCGACGAGGAAGACCAGGCGCAGAGCGCGGACGAGGAAGCGGCGCGGCGCGGGCGGGCGCATGCCTGCATTCTCACCTTCGACGTGACCGATCCGGCCGCGATCAAGCCGATCGGCCAGTTTCAGGTGAGCGAGATGGATTCGCCGTTCAGCCGCATCGGTGGCGCACGCTTCGGTGCGCATCAGTTCTGCGAGCGCATGACCGGCACGATCGTGCATGCGGTCTGGTTCAGCGGGGGTTTAAGGATCATCGATGTTGCCGACCCGCTGGCGCCGCGCGAGATCGGGCACTTCATCCCGGAGCCGGTGACCGGCCGGCGCGCACCGCAGAGCAACGACGTGGCGCTCGACGACCGCGGGCTGATCTACCTGGTCGATCGCAATATCGGCTTCGATATTCTGGAATACACCGGCACGGCGTAGAGCGCGGCATCTCCACCGTTCGTCCCCGCGAAAGCGGGGACCCAGGGGCGGCACATTCAGGAATCGGAGCAAGTGGCCCTGGGTCCCCGCTTT
>Ga0081455_10004198_pt1 | contig 16240 bp, 13 predicted proteins | sample TabmetS3T2R1_FD_70207 | JGI IMG/M metagenome (GOLD analysis project Ga0081455, IMG submission 70207) | Tabebuia heterophylla rhizosphere microbial communities from the University of Puerto Rico - S3T2R1 | ecosystem: Host-associated > Plants > Roots > Rhizosphere ... | reverse complement strand
GTCGTGCCCGCCGAGGAACCTCGCGATCTCCTCGAGCGGGCGCTGCGTGGCCGACAGGCCGATCCGCTGCGGCGGCGCATCGGCGAGGTGTTCGAGCCGTTCGAGCGAGAGGGCCAAGTGGGCGCCTCGCTTCGTCGCGGCCACGGCGTGGATCTCGTCGACGATGACCGTGGTGACGCTCCGCAGCGTCTCGCGTGCGGACGACGTCAGCATCAGGTACAGCGATTCCGGCGTCGTGATGAGGATGTCAGGTGGATGCGCGATCAACCGCCGCCGATCCTGCGCTGGCGTGTCGCCCGTGCGAACCCCCACCCGCGGCACGTGGGTGAGCTCGGTGCCGGCCCGCTCGGCCGCGTGCTGGATGCCGAACAGCGGGGCCCGCAGGTTCTTCTCGACGTCGACCGCGAGCGCCCGCAGCGGTGACACGTAGAGGACCCGCGTGCGCTCCTTCGGGTCGGAGGGCGGCTCGAAGGACAGGCGGTCGATCGCCCACAGGAACGCCGCGAGCGTCTTTCCCGACCCGGTCGGCGCCAGGACGAGCGTGTGTTCGCCATCGGCGATCGCCTTCCACCCGCGCGACTGCGCAGGCGTCGGCTCGTCGAACGACGCCTCGAACCAGTCCCGCACGGCGGGGGAGAAGGCCGGCAGCTTCACGGTGAACACCGTACCGTCAGCCACCGACGCTGGGAACGCGTCCCGCTCCTTCGGGCTCTCGCGGACGCTACCGATGGACCCAGTGGAACCCTGGGGGCACGGGATCGCATGCTTCGCGGGCCTCGCGTCGGTACGCCTTGATCGTGGGGGCGAATGCAGGATCGTCGACCGCGTTGCGCAGCTCGTTCGGGTCGGCGGCGTAGCTGTAGAACTCGGCATCGCCGTTGCGGTAGCTGACGTAGAGGGCATCCTTCGTTCGCCATCCGCAGTATTGGGGCCGATCCACCCCCGGCTTCCTCCACGCCTCGAGTACGAATCCGTCCCGGACGGGTGGAGCGAGCAGATCCTCACCCTCGAGGGCGCCGACGTCCGATCCGGTGGCGGCTTGGATCGTCGCCGCGACGTCGAGGTTCAGCGCCAGATGCTCGGAATCGAGCCCGACATCGAGGCCGGCGGCGTCCCAGCGGATGACCATCGGGATCCTGGTCGCCGCCTCGTAGGGGTTGTACTTCTGCGAGAGACGGTGCTCTCCCAGCATCAGACCGTTGTCCGACATGAAGACGACGAGCGTGTTCGCGAGTCTGCCCGTGGACCCGAGCTCGGCGAGGATGTCGGCCACGCCGTCGTCGACCGCATGGAGCACCTCGAACTGGTCCCGATAGGTCTCATCCAGGTGAGCCCGCTGGTGGACGGTCAGCGAGGGGAGGCGTCGAACCCATCGCGGCTTGTCTGAGACGTCGGGCTCGTCGTAGGAGGCTGGACGGAACGCCGGGAGTGCGCCGGCCTGCCCGTCGTAGCGCGGGGGAGGCGTGTATGGATTGTGCGGGCCGAAGGGGGCGTAGTAGAGGAAGATCGGCGACCCGGTGGGAGCTCCACGGATGAACTCGACCGCCTCGGCGGCCAGTACGTCGGTGGAGTATTCGGCCGGCTCCGATCCGTGGACGGTGATCGTGCTGCCGTCCGTCAACGCGTAGTCGAAGTAGTTGGCTCCCTGCCAGAAACTCGACCAGGCGTCCCACCCCTCCGGCCGGTACGGATCGCCCTCGCTCCCGTAGCCATTCAGGTACTTGCCGAACAGCCCCGTCTCGTATCCCTGTTCGTCGAGGGCGGTGGCGAGCGTTCGATGCTCGTTCCCCTCGGCCACGAAGTGCTGCCAGCCCCCGTGGATCGCCTCGGTCGTCCAGACCTTGGTGGAATGGGCGAAGAGCCCGGTGAGGGTCGAAGCCCGAGACGGGCAGCAGGTGCTCGTGGGCACCATGCCGTATCTGAACCGGATGCCTTTGGAGACGAGTTCGTCGTTGATGGTGGGCATGTAGTCGTGTGAGAACGGCTTGATCAGACTGTCCCACCGCATGTCGTCGGCCATGACGATCACGACGTTGGGGTCGGTCGGGACCCCCGCATCCGCCTCGATGGACGGGAACGCAACCATGGTCGCGATCGCTGACCACGCCACCGCGGCTGCAGCTACCGCTGGACCGGTCCTCTTGGGCATGAGGCGTTTCACCATAGCTCATCGACCCGCCGCCCAGGGGGCAACGGTAGGATTCGCGGATGCCGGTTCGTCCGCGAGCTCGCGCGCTCGTCGTCGTTACCCTTGTGATGGCGTCGATCACCCTTGCGACCACCGCCGTCGCGCAGACGAGCCCTCCGACCCCGTCGCCCGGACCGATCGTCGGCCAGGCGCAGGACCAGGTCATGTTGTCGGGCTCGCTGCTCGTGCCTCGCGGACAGGCCGTGGGGGAGGTCGTCGTGCTGCACGGGCGAGCGAGCGTCTACGGCGTCGCGGTGGGTGACGTGGTCGTCGTGGACGGGCCCGTCCTGATCGCGGGGCAGGTGAGCGGCAGCGTCATCGCGGTGAACGGGCCGATCCGCTTGACACACACGGCGTCGGTACTCGGCGACGTGCTGGGCTCCCAGACGGTGCGGGTCGATCCCGGTGCGAAGGTGCAAGGGGACGTCCGACAGTCGGTGGCGTTCACGCCCCGGGAGTCGCTGAAACTGCTCGGCATCCTGCTCGGGTCGTTCGCGATCGCCGTCTCGGCCTTGCTGCTCCTAGTGCTCCTGCTGCTCGTGGCGCCTCGAGCGTGCGATCGCGTCGCCTCGGCGGCGCGCGACGCTCCGTTCGCGTCGGTCGGGTGGGGCGTGGTGCTGACCGTCGCGCTCCCCCTCGTGGCGGTGCTGGCGGCGGTGACGGTCCTCGGCCTGCCGCTGGGTCTCTCGCTGCTCCTCGGCCTCGCGCTGATCTTCCTGGTGGGGTACGCCTGGACCGTGTGGGCGGTCGGACGCGTCCTGGTCCGCGAACCACGATCCCGGTGGCTCGCGCTCCTCGTGGGATGGGCGATCTCCCTCGCCGTGAGCCTGGTCCCGTTCCTCAACGTGACCGCGTGGACGTTGGCGTCGATCTTCGGGCTGGGCGCCATGACCGTGGCGACGTGGCGGGCGCGGGGTGCGTCCGGTGTCGCGAAGGAGCAGGGGAAGGGGAGGCACCGCGTGGGCTACGTGTCGCTCCCCGAGGCCGAACCGTCGGCCGTCCCCGTTCCCGCGCCGACGACCTCAGCCGCCCCTGACGACTCGGAACCTGCGAGCGAGCCCGCGACGACCGGTGAGCCCACGTCCTACCCGGCCACATCCGACGACTAGTCCGTGTCAGACGAGCGAACGGAGATCATGAACGTGGAACGGCCGGCCGAGCTCATCCTGACCGGCGCCGACGTGTGGACGGGCGACGCTGCGCGACGGTGGGCAGACGCCGTCGCGGTCGGGGGGGGCCGGGTGATCGCCGTCGGCACGGACGACGAGCTTCGGGACCTCCGCGGGCCGACGACCGAGGTCATCACCCTCCCCGGCAAGGCGATCGTGCCCGGGTTCCAGGACTCGCACGTCCATCCGGCGTTCGCCGGCCGGAACCTCCTGAACGTGAACCTCGACGACGTGTCTACCCGCGACGAGTACCTGGACCGGGTCAAGGCGTTCGCCGATGCGACCCCCGAGCTCGACTGGATCGTCGGGGGCGGCTGGATGAACGCCGTGTTCCAGGCGACCGACGGGCCTCGCAAGGAGGATCTCGACGCGGTCGTGCCCGACCGGCCCGTGTTCCTGCTGAACAACGACGTACATGGGGCGTGGCTCAACTCGCGCGCACTGGAGGCAGCGACGCTCACCTCGAGCTCTCCCGACCCCTGGGACGGCTATCTCGTCCGCGACCCGGACGGCTCACCGACCGGCACGCTGCACGAGGGCGCGGCGTACTCGGTGCTCCGCGAGGTCGTGGCCCGCCCGAGCCCGGATCGATGGCGCGCGTACCTGCTGCGCGCCCAACGCGAGCTGCACGCGCTCGGCATCACCGGCTGGCAGGACGCCTGGGTCGAGCCCGACCTGCTCCGCGCCTACCGCGCGCTAGACGACGACGGCGAGCTCACGATGCGGGTGGTGACGTCGCTGTGGTGGGACCGCCACGGTGGGATGGAACAGCTCGACGCGTTCGAGGAGCAGCGCGCCTGGGGCACCGGCGGGAACGTGCACGCCGGCACGATCAAGCTCATGCTCGACGGCTGCCCCGAAACCTGCACGGGGTCGATGCTCGATCCGTACGAAGGCGCGTTCGGCGTCGCGCACGGGTCCGGGATCGCGTTCATCGACGCCGTCGCGCTGGCGGAGATCGTGGTTGCGCTCGACGCACGCGGGTTCCAGGTGCACCAGCATGCGCTCGGCGATCGTGCGATCCGTGATGCGCTCGACGCCGTCGCCGCCGCTCGAGCCGCCAACGGACCGAACGACCTGCGGCACCACCTCGCGCACATCCAGGTACCGCGGCCGATCGACGTCCCGCGGATCCGGCAGCTCGGAGTGGTCGCGAACATGCAGCCATATTGGGCACAGCCCGATCCGGAGATCCTGAGGTTGACGATCGCTCGCGTCGGCGAAGAGCGCACGGCTCGCCTGTGGCCGATCGGCGAAGTCGCGGCGAGTGGTGCCGTCCTCGCGTTCGGGAGCGATTGGCCGGTCAGCACGCCCAACCCCTGGCTCGAGATCGAGGTCGCGGTCACCCGTCAGATGCCCGGCGATCCGGGGTCGCCACCGCTCGACGCGACGCAGCGGATCGATCTCGCCCGAGCGATGGCGGCGTTCGCGCGCGGCTCGGCGTACCTGAACCACGACGACGAGGCCGGGGTGCTCGCGCCCGGCATGCGCGCCGACCTCGCCGTGCTGGACCGCGACCCGTTCGACCGCGATCGAGGGGCGATCGGGGAGACCCGTGTCGAGATGACGATCGCCGGGGGACGGGTCGTGTTCGACGCCGCCGAGGACGAGCCCTCGCAATACGCGAGCTGAGGGCCGACCTACCCCGCGCCGGCCATCGTTCGAGCGACGTCCTCCGCCGAGTCGCCGCTGCGTTTGAGCACGAGCGCGACGAGCCCCAGGGCGACCAGCGTGAGCAGCAGCAGGAGCGTCGACGCCGCCGCGATCTCGGGACGCAGGATGCTGCGGACCGCGCTGAACACGTACACCGGCCACGGCGTGGCGCCGGCGCCGTGCACGAACGTCGAGATGATCGTGTTGTCCAGCGACAGGCTGAACGAGAGCAGCGCGCCGGCCAGGACCGCCGGGAGCATCAGCGGCAGCGTGATCTGGCGGAAGGTTCGCCACGGGGACGCGTACAGGTCCGCCGCCGCTTCCTCGAGCGACTCGTCCAACCCCGCGAGGCGCGCACGCACGATCAGCGTGACGACCGCCGTCGCGAACAACGCATGGCCGACCCACAGCCGCAGCAGGCCGTAGTTCACGGGATGCAGCAGGTCGGTTCCACCCCCGGGAACCGGCGCGAAGGGTCCCTTGATCCGCACGTACCAGATCAACAGGGAGATCGCGTCCACGATCTCCGGTGTGACGAGAACCAGGAAGACCAGGGCCATGAACAGGATCGTCCACTTCCCGGGGCGGCGGGCCAGCGCGATCCCCGCGAGCGAGCCGAGGACGGTGGCGATGACCGCCGCGCCGACCGCCGCCTTCAGCGACGTGCTGATCGTGCCCAGGATCACATCGTTGTGCGGCAGGCCCTTGTACCAGTCGAACCCGAACCCCTCCCACGCCAGCAGGGCACGGCCCTTGTTGAACGAGAACGCCACGATCATCACGATCGGCAAGAAGAGGAAGACGTAGACGAGGACGCCCCACACGGTCAACGCGATATTCGTCAGGTCGACCTTGTGCCGTGGGGGAGCGGCAGTGGCCTCGGAGGCGCGCGCGGTCGTGACGGTGCCGGCGCTCATGCGGGCACCGTCTCGACGTCGCTGAGGTCCACGCGCCGAGCGCGCCGCACGAGCGCGCAGATGCCCAGCCCGATCAACGCCCCGATCCCCAGCGTCAGCAGGATCATGAGGATCAGCAGCATCGCCATCGCCGAGCCGCGGGCCCAGTTCTGGGCCACGAGGAACTGGTCGGCCACCATCCGGCCGGCCATGTTGCCCTTCGCGCCGCCGAGGACTTGGGCGGTGATGTAGTCGCCCGTCAGCGGGATGAACACCAGCAGGGTGCCCGCGATCACTCCGGGCATCGCCAGGGGCAGCGTCACCTGGCGGAACGTTCGCCATCGCCCCGCGCCGAGGTCCTTCGAAGCCTCCCGCAGCGCCGGGTCCAGCCGATCGAGCGCGACGAACAGCGGCAGGATCATCAGGGGCAGGTAGTTGTAGACGACCCCGAGCTGCACCGCACTCCTCGTGTCGAGGATCGCGAGCGGGGATTCGCGGAGCCCCATGTTCTGCATCAGCGTCGAGAGAGGCCCCTGGGGTCCGAGGAGGATGCGCCATCCGATCGTTCGGACCAGGAAGTTCGTCCAGAACGGCACGATCACCAACGCCAGGAGCAGGCCGCGCCACCTCTGCTGCACGCGGACGGCCAACCAATAGGCGAACGGGAAGCCGATCAGCAGGCAGAACAACGTGCCGAGGATCGAGATCTGCAGCGTGCCGACGAACACCCGTCGGAACGGTCCGGTCGCATCGAGTGACTCGGCGTATCGTCCGAACGACAGGTGCTCGGTCGAGATGGTCTGGAAGAGGTTGGGCTTCTCACCGAACGAGTACCACACGATCCAAAGCACCGGGATCACGAAGAAGGACACCAGCAGGACCCAGGCCGGGATCGCCAGGCTCCACCGGGGAGCGCGCACGCGACGTCGAGGTCTCGTCACGTCGCCGGCGGTGGCGGTCCCGGCCATCGGATCCCTTCGTGCTGCTTCGGGTCTCAGGCGCCCGAGGCCGCCTTCGACTTGTCCCAGATGTCCACGATCTGCTGCTGCGCGGAGTTCACGGCGCCCGCCTCCATGGTGGCCACCTGTGCATCGTCGAAGAACACGATGTCGAGGTACGGAAGGTCGGCCGCCTCCGCCTGCTCCTTCACGTCTTTGATCCCTGTGTTGTACCCGTGGAACTCGAGATCCTTCAGCGAGATCTCCGGCGTCAAGATGAAGTTGATCCAGGCGTACGCCGCGTTGACGTCCTGCGCCTCCTTCAAGATGCACCAGTTGTCCATCCAGAGCTCGGTCTTGGGGGCGCCCAGGCCCCACTTGTATCGGTTGGGGTCCTTATCCTGCACGGCGATCAGCCCCTGGCGGGCGTCGCCGTTCCAGACCTGGCTGAGCGCGTAGTTCCCCTGGGTGAGCGCGATCCCCGGGTAGGAGTCGTACGCCTTGATGTGCGGCGCGAGGTCGTTGACGGTGAACTGCTCGCAGGCATCCAGGTCGGCTTGGTTCGTGGTGGTCCACGGGATCCCGTTGGCCCAGAAGTAGATGCCGCACAGATCGGCAGGAGCGTCCAGCACCGAGGTCGAGCCGCTCGCCTCGTTCTTCGCGACATCGATGAAGTCGCTCCACGTCGCGATGTCGCGCTTGATGATCGTGGTGTCCCAGATGTATCCGGTGGATCCCCAGTCCTTGCACACGGAGTGCGCGTTGTTCGGGTCCCAGGGCTGGTTCGTGTACTGCGTCTCGAGGTTCGAGAAGTTCGGGATCTTCGAGAGGTCGAGCTCGGCCAGCAGGTCGAGCTGCACCATCTGCGGGATGTAGACGCCGGTCGGCACCACGATGTCGTACCCGCTCGTGCCCTGCGCGGCCGACAGCTTCGCGATCATCTCCTCGTTCGAGGCGTAGATGTCGATCTTCGTGGTCGGTCCGTAGTCGTTCGTGAACTGCTTGAACAGCTTGGGATCGTCGTACTCGGCCCAGTGGTAGAAGTTCAGCTGGTCCTCGAGGTCGGTCGGCACCCCGCCGGTGCCGCCGGACGGGCTCTCGCCGCCGCCGCCGGTCGTGTCGTCGCTGCCGCACGCCGCCAGCAGCACGCTGCTCGAGAACAACGCCACCGCGGATCCCTGCAGGAAGTAGCGCCGTGAGATCCGCTGCGCGGTGCTCCTGGGCGCGAGGACCCTCAGGCCCTCTTCGTGCTCGGTCATGCGTGTGCCCCCTCTCTGCTCGTTCCTTCGTCGGTCATGCCGGTGCGGGCGCCGCTTCCTCGGCCGGGTTGGCCAACACGATGTCGGCCTGTTCGGCCGAGAACACGTGCGTGTGCTCCTCGTCCCACGAGCACCACACCCGGCCGCCCACGTCCAGTCGCGGCGCGCGAGGCCGGGGCAGACGGGCCAGGACCTCCTTGCGTTCGGGTGTCAGCACCACGAACTGGATCACGTCGCCCAGGTGGGAGACGCTCGCGAGCGTGCCGGAGACCCGATTCGCGGCGCCGTCGGGCTCCGAGTCCGACAGCGCGATCGCCTCGGGCCGCACGGCCGCCAACGCGCCCGCTCCGTCGACGACGTCGGTCGCGTCGTTCGAGGAACGGATCGTCCAGCCGTCGCCCTGCACGACCCTGCCTCCCTCGCGGGAGGTGCCGTCGAAGAAGTTCTGCTGGCCGATGAATCCTGCTACGAACGCGCTCGCGGGGTGGTCGTAGATCGTGTCGGGGTCCGCGAGCTGCTCGACGTGGCCGTCCAGCATGATCGCGATGCGGTCGCTCATCGAGAGCGCTTCCTGCTGGTCGTGGGTCACGAAGATGAACGTGGTCCCCACCTGCGACTGGATCAGTTTGAGCTCGATCTGCATCTCCTCGCGGAGCTTGCGGTCGAGGGCGCCGAGCGGCTCATCCAGGAGCAGCACGCTGGGCCGGTTCACGAGCGCTCGGGCCAGCGCCACGCGCTGCTGCTGTCCGCCCGACATCTGCCGGGGCCTTCGGTTCGCGAGCGGCGACATCTTCACCATCTCGAGCGCCTCGCCGACCATACGGTTGATGTCTTCCTTCGGCGTCTTCTTCTGCCGGAGCCCGTACGCGACGTTCTCTGCGACGGACATGTGCGGGAACAGCGCGTAGTGCTGGAACACCGTATTCACGTCGCGCTTGTGCGGGGGGATGCCCTGCACGGGGGTGCCGGAGATCACGATGTCGCCGGCGGTCGGCTCCTCGAACCCCGCGAGCATCCGAAGCGTCGTGGTCTTGCCACACCCCGATGGCCCCAGCAGCGAGATGAACTCGCCGGCCTCGACGTCGATGTTGATCCCGTCGACGGCCGCCACACTGCCGAAACGTTTGACCAGATCGGTGAGGCGAACCGAGCCCTTGTCGTCCTGCACGGCGCGCCACCCCCTTCCGCGGGTGTCCGGCGCACGCCGAACGCCGAACGCGCGGAGCATTCCAGACCTGGGCACATCGCGCAAGACACCCGGTCGCTCCGAGGCGCTCGAGGAGGGCCGACGGATACGGTGACCTGCGTCTTCGGCGCCGGTATCCTGTGAGGCCGTGAGGCCGTTGGACGGTGCGCTCGCCGAGGGCGACCGACCCGGGTGCTCCCTGTGCGGCCGCCCTACCTACGATCCCGACAAGCGATCGGCGCCGTGGGTCCGGGCGGTGGCGGGAGGACGGCAGGTGCTGATCTGCCCCACGTGCGTGCGCGACCGCGCCGATTGGGCCGAGGGCCTGGATCGCTGCGGGGCGTGCGGCGGGACCCGGCTCTCGGTGACCCTCGGCGAGGTCACGTGCCGAGCCTGTGGCCACGCGGAACCCGCGAACGCGGGCGCTTAGCTCAGCCGGAAGAGCGTCGCCCTTACAAGGCGAAGGTCGGGGGTTCGAGCCCCTCAGCGCCCACCCATAGAATGCCCTGTTCAGGCGGTGTCACGTTCGAGACCTTCGAGTCGGTTGGTCGCGAGTTCCACCCGTTCGAGCAGACGCCACCAGTTGACCGACCGAGTGGGATCGATTCGTCCGTCGTCCCCGATACCCTTCGCTCACGCTGCCCGCCTGATCGCATCAGCTCCCGCTCGATCGCAGGCGGTTCGGGCTCCGCAGGGGGCAGATGGCGGGCGCGGCGCCGCGTTCGGGTGTGGATCAGCTCGTCGGACAGCCTGCCCGATGCCTCCAGCCCACGAAGTAGCTGAACGTCGCCCCCGTCGTGGTGCTCAGACCACCGGACAGCTCGAAGGTGTGGTGGTCGTCCGGGTTCGAGCCGTAGATGTCGTCATTGCGCTCCTGGATCTTGAACAGTTGCATGCAATCGTCAAGGGTCCTCGCCCAGGTCCTCACCCTGGCGAAGTTCGCCGTCACACACGTGGCGAACCTCGTCCACTCGGAGGCGTGGTCAGGGTCCCTGTTGCACCCTTTCAAGGACAGATCGACGCCGAGCACGCGACTGGGCAACACCGCCACGGCACGGACGGGATCGGGCGACGAGGATGCGCGAACGATGCCGGCGGTACACACGACGGTCAGCACTACCGTCAACAGGAAGGGGGATGCCTTGCGCATAGGGGCTCCTTTCGGCTCGCATGGTTTCGTGAAGACCCCGCCCTGGCCGAGGCCCGCGGTGAACGCACCCGCGGGACCGTTGAACCGCGGCGGCACTCTCGTTGATGCCCTGCCGCGTCGGGGGTAAACCTTCCGAAGCCGTCGTCTGCTGGCGTCCCGGATGTGGAGATGGCAGCCCTCACCGCCCCGGGATCTTCGGAGAAAGGGTGAAGGACGTCGCCGTGGCCGCGGCCCCTCGGATGCCCCGCTAGGCCGAGCCACGGCGGCCACCGCATTGGAACCCGAGCGGGGTAAGGGCGCAATCGCCCGAACCGGTGACGGTCGCTTGATCGACGAGGACGGCGCTCGGTCGACCTAGTCACAGAGAGGGGCCGTGGGGTGACGAGTCTCACGGAGTGTGAAGATCGAGCTGCGACTCGTGAACTGCCGACGCCTCCGAATGAGGTCCGTCCGCGTTGACCGTTGCACTCTTCAGCTCTAGGTTCATGCGGCGCTCCCTGGTGAGAAGGAGGCTGAGCTATGCGGAAGTTGGTCGCGGCGGCGGCGCTGGTGGGTCTGGTCGCTGGGCTACTGTCCTCCGGTGTCGCCCTCGGGGAGGAGTTCCCAAACACCCGGTGTGATCCAAGCGGAGACAGCTGTATCAGTGTCAAGAGGATCAACGGGGTTCGAAGGCTCCGGATCGGGATGCTCTTTCGGTATGTGCCCCGGCACGACGTCTGCGTTCGAAAGGTGGAACCACGTCGGGGGGATCGGACCTGCCACACATTCCGAGCGCGCCGGCTTCCCAGTGGCCTCTTCGGTTCGTCGGTCGTGTGGCGCGACCACTACCCCTTCGAGGGCCGCGGTGTGTATCGCGTGAGCTGGTTCTCAGGTGGTCAGCCGTGGGGAGCGTTGAAGTTCCGCGTCCGTGGTGGGGCGTGAACGACCCAGCCGAGATGGAGCCCTCGTGGCACAGAGGTAACGTCGTCGTGCCCGCCGACACGGTGTCGGCCGATCCGGTGCTACGCCGGATGCCTTCGCGTGGTGAGATCTCCAAGCGAACCTGACTCCCGGCCAGCCCAAGGTTCCGTGCCTTGGTGTGTGCCCACTGCGGGCCGGTGCAGGCTGTTTGGGCGCAGGCTGTTACTTGAGGGACACTGACGTCGATGAGCGATGCCGCGTTGGGGATAGGCCGCCGCGTCCTCGTGACTGGGATGGCAGGGTCCGGGAAGAGCACCTTCTCGCGCTCGCTTGCTGCGAAGACCGGCTTGCCGGTCATTCATCTCGATCTCCATTATTGGAAGCCCGGCTGGGTCGCGCCGTCGGAGCGTGAGTGGCGCGAGAAGCAAAGCGGCCTACTCGCCGGCGACGCGTGGATCGCCGACGGTAACTACCACGAGACACTCGACCTCCGCCTCGAACGCGCAGACACCGTTGTTGTTCTCGACACGCCCTGGTGGGTGTGCGCGGAACGCGCCTTCCTGCGCGGCCTGGGGAAGCCGGTCGGGGAGATGCCCGAAGGGTGCGACGATTCGTCCTGGCGACGGGTGCGCGACGAGTGGCGTTTGGCCGTCGTCATCTGGCGGAACCGCCGCTCAGAGCCCAAGCACGAACACGAGATCATGGCACAGTACGGGCAGCATGCGGTCCTTCACTCGCTTGGATCCAAACGGGCAGCTAGGGATTTCCTCGACGGGTTGAACGTCGAGTTCACGGAAGCCGACGACGGCTGACGGGCTCGGTGGCTCCCCCTGAAGGTCCCCCGCCTCGAGGCACATCCGCGAACCCTCGGGCACGCTGGCCTCGCTCCTCCCGCGAAACGGGATGGCGGCCTGAACGACAGTCCTGCGGCGTCAACTCACACGCGCCCAAGGTACTCGGGAGTACTCAGGGGTAGATCATTTCCGCAGCACGACGCCCTGACCTGCATGTTCGTCTCGCCCTTACAAGGCGAAGGTCGGGGGTTTCGAGCCCTCAGCGCCCTCGAGGCAGGATTCGTTGCCTTCGAGGCTGTGTCGAGCGGAGCACATCCGACATCCGGCGTGCGGCGGGATCCGCGGAAACCGTCGCCGCGAGCACGACGACGTTGAGCGTGGCAGATGTCAGGTGTTCGACCTCGACGAAAGGTGGGCTGTCGGCGTTGTCGCCTCAAGGGGTTAGGGCAGTTCAGGCCGGGTAAACGAGAACAAGAGTCGGGGGCGCGATGTCATCGACAGTCACCAGCTTCATCGCCGACGATTCCGCACCCATGCTCGCCCGGCTGGCCGTCTCGGCTTTCCTGGGCGATGCGGTTTCGAGGCAGTTCACCGACGCCGCCGAGCTGCTGACGACCGAGTTGGTCACGAACAGCATCACGCACGCTGGTCTGGCCGATGAAGATCTGATCGGGCTTGATCTCGACCTTTCTGCCGTGCGTTTACGCGTCGAGGTGTCCGACGCGGGGCCTGGGTTCGAAGCGCCACCGCGCACAGCCACGGATGGCGGCGGTTGGGGTCTCGTGATCACCGGCAGCAGCGGTTGGGGACTCGTCTTGGTTGATCAGGTCGCGGATCGCTGGGGGATCATCAGCAACCGACCCAGCGTCGTGTGGTTCGAGCTCGACCGCTAAGTCAGTTGACCCGCATCCACCCTGATGGATGGCCCGGGTTGTGATGCTCGGACACGCCATCGGAGTTGGGCCACCTCGAGTTCAGCCCGTCGTGGAAGTAGCCCTTCACCTGCCACGGGTTGCCGCCGTCGCCGATCAGCCTGGTGAGCAGCCGCTCACCGTCGGGTTGCTCCCACTCGGCCATGAGCCCGAAGCCGATCAGTCGTACGCCGGGTTGAGGTGGGATCGTTCCCAAGGCGGCGGCGACGGTGTTCTGCTCGCGTGAGGACATGGACCCCCCTTCGGTTCGCGAACCGGGAGAAGGGCTCGGGCACGCACCCCGCTCGGCGGTTCGGTGTCGTGATACCAGCACCTTACTCCCCGCTGCAACCCACGGAAGCGCCCCCGGGGACCCTGTCGCGCTAGAGCTGCTGCCACCCAAGAGACAGGGGCCACGTCGTCTGGCGTGATCCGACGACGCTCCATCCCTGGGACGGTTGGTGGATCAGCGCCGTTTCGAATCGGGCTCGCAGGTCCGCATCTGCTTGGAGTGCACCGAGGAGATCCGCAAGCTCCGGCCGGTGTGCGTACAGCACGGCGACGATGGCTGTGCGTTCGGACGATGTGGCGCGCAGATACGCGAGCAGATCCGATCGCGTGCCTTCGGGAAGACTCGCCACGGTCGGAGCCTAGCGGGTCCGTCTCGTTCGATGCCACCGCCGACCGGTCGCGAGCTGCATGATAAGAGCGGGCAACTCCAGGACCAGGCCGACAGACCCGTTTGGGCGCAAGGGCAGCGGGTACCTATCCTTCACATGCCCTGGGAGATCGTGGACCCTGCAGCCACCCATGAGTCCCGTCAGTCGCGGGGTCCGACCTGGCTCCTGCTGGGGAGCGTGGTGATCGCGACGGTGTCGCTGCTGGTTGCCACGGCATCAGTGGTCCTGGCACTCGTGGCACTCAGCAGAACGGGCTGAGCGGGATCGCCGGGCCAACATCAGGGGCTGAGATTCAGCTCCTGGGCCATCTTGGTCAACTCGATGACCTTCAAGACGCTGCCATGGGCACCGACGACCTGGACCATCCTGCCTTCGTCGTTCAGCGCACGCTTCGCGTGAAAGAGCGCCAGCAGACCCGTCGAGTCCATGAACGACAGGCCCCCGAGATCGAAGACCACGAGCCCGAGGCCGTCATGGGACAGTGATTCGGTGACCGCCTCCATGTCGTCCCGACAGGACAGGTCGAGTTCCCCGAGCAACGCGACAGTGGTCATGCCGTCCGCAACCTCGACTGAGAACCGTGCCGGTCGCGCCATGACTCTCCCCCTCAACCGGGGAACCCCCAACGACTGGTCCGGTCGAGAGGTCGTGAGGCTCAAGCCCATGGCCAGGAATCGCAGATCCCTTCGACCATCAAAGGTGGACCTGTCGAACGGTTCCGTCAAGCCCGTTCATGAGTCGCGACGTCGTGATGCCCGTGCCTCTGGTCACAACCGAACGACGCCGAGACCCGTGCGCGATGAGCCCGGTGACCAGCAGCACCGTGAAGACGCCGCAGGCGATCAGCAGGTAGCCAGGCGCTCGGCGATCTCGCCGGTTCCGGCTCGGCCCGCAGGGGGACATCCTGCATGGGGACGACCTCGATGATCGGCTCGGTCTGAGGGAACCCGACGAAGCTCTTGACCGGACCATCGCCGCGGGTTCGAAGAGGGGTAAGGTGAACCCGCTTCACCGGGTCGAGGGGAGAAGATCGTGGCCTCGTCGGGCAGGGAGCAACCACGCGACGTGCCGCTCCTCGAGAGCGCATGGCAAGCCGCCGAACGGCAGGCATGGGGCGAGGCCTTCGAACTCCTGTCCATGGCCGACGGCCAGACACCTCTTGGCCGCGAGGAGTTGTCGCTGCTCTCCCGGGCCGCCTATCTGTCCGGCCGACCCGAGGTGTCGCTCGAGGGCTGGGAACGCCTCCACGAGGAGGGATTGAAGGAGAGCGACCGGGTCGCCGCCGCCAGGGCGGCCGTGCACGTGGCGACCCTCCTCAGGGACGCGGGTCAGGAGGCCCTCTTCCATGCATGGGTGGGTGAGGCCCAAGGCTTGTTGGATGGGATCCCTGAATCCAGCGTCCACGGGCATCTCGCCGTGGAGGAAGCGGCCGGAACCTTCGTCTGGGGGGATCTCTCCGCGGCTCTCGAAGCGGCGCGGGGAGCGGTGGCCGTGGGGACGAGGCTCGGCGACCCGGCGGTCGTCGCCCTCGGGAAGAACCTCGAGGGTCGGACGCTGATCTTGAGCGGCGACGTGGAGGCGGGGCTGGCCCTCGTCGACGAGAGCGCGATCGCGGTGCTCTCCGGAACCCTCGATCCGATGTCCGCCGGGGTGCTGTTCTGTAGCACCATCTGCGCCCTGCACTCACTCGCCGAGTATGAGCGCGCCGAGGAACTGCGGCAGGGCATGGATCGGCTCGGCCACCGTCATGCGATCGGTGTCTTCCACGGGTGGTGTCGAGTGCACAACGCGGAGAGGCAACGGTTCCGCGGAGCATGGAAGGACGCCGAAGAGGAAGCCACGCGTGCCTATGAGGAGCTACGGCCGTACGTGGGGATGGATCGAGGGTGGCCGATCGCCCTCCTCGGCGAGATCCGTCTGCGACGAGGCGATCTCTCCGGCGCCGAGCAGGCGATGCTGGAATCCTACGAGTCCGGCTGGGAGCCGCAGCCCGGATTCGCGCTCCTGCGGTTGGCGGAGGGTGACGTCCAGGCTGCCGCGGACTCGATCCGCGATGCCCTCGAGAACCCATCGCAAACGCCGTCGCGGGAGCTTCCACCGAACAACGACCTCCGTCGAGCCCCCCTCCTCGCGGCACAGGTCGAGATCGCGCTTGCCGCAGGAGACCTCGAACGGGCCGAGGCGGCCGCGGAGGAGCTCGGAGGGATCGCCCGCGTGTTCGGCACGAAGGCGCTCAAAGCCCTGGAGGCCGGTGCTCAGGGAAGCGTCCAGCTCGCGCGAGGGAACGCGGTCACGGCCCGCTCGACGCTCCTCGAGAGCGTGCGGCTGTGGAACGAGATCGGCGCTCCGTACGAGACGGCACGGACACGGGTCGCTCTCGCCCAAGCGCTGGAGGCGGGCGGCAACCACGTCCGAGCCGGCATGGAGTTGCGCGCCGCGCATCACGCGTTCGAGGAACTCGGGGCTCGCGCGGATGCCGCACGAGTCATCCGCGTCATCGGCGAATCGACGGCGGA
>Ga0081455_10004197_pt1 | contig 16241 bp, 20 predicted proteins | sample TabmetS3T2R1_FD_70207 | JGI IMG/M metagenome (GOLD analysis project Ga0081455, IMG submission 70207) | Tabebuia heterophylla rhizosphere microbial communities from the University of Puerto Rico - S3T2R1 | ecosystem: Host-associated > Plants > Roots > Rhizosphere ... | reverse complement strand
GATTGCACTGAGCAGGAAGTGGGCGGTGACGGCCATCGAAATCTGCGAGATAGGCCAGCCCCGCGTTTGGTGCAGCGATTGAAGAAACACGGAAGGGCCGTAGAACCCGATGCCCCAGGCAAACACGGCGATTGCGAACGCCGACCACGCGACTGACCATCCAAAGAACCGGCCTGCGGCAACCATTGTTTCCGTTTTCCTGAAAACTAAGATGGGCACGAGGTAGCATTGGGAGTGTGCGATGGCTCGCCGCATTCGGACTCGGTCGTCGGCAAGGACCAGGGTTGGCAATCTGGACGTAGCAACCTGCGAGAGGGCGCGCGTCAACCGCGATCGACGATTTGACGGTCAGTTCTTCTCAGGTGTCAGGACGACGCGCATCTACTGTCGTCCGGTCTGCCCGGTTCGCCCCGCAAGAGCGGAAAACGTATCCTTTTATCCGTCGGCAGCGGCGGCGGAGCGCGCTGGATTTCGGCCGTGCTTGCGTTGCCGGCCAGAGACGGCACCTTTCTCTCCGGCATGGAAGGGCTCATTGGCGACCGTCGAACGCGCGGTCCGGATGATCAGCGAGGGCGCGCTCGATCACGCACCTGTTGAGGTGCTCGCGTCCAGCCTTGGCGTGGGCCCGCGACAGCTATCCCGATTATTCGACAAGCATCTCGGCGCCAGCCCCGGTCAGATTGCCAGGACGGCGCGCGTGCAGCGGGCGAAGCGACTCCTGGATGATACGAAATTGCCGATGATCGAGATTGCGTTGCTGGCGGGCTTCCGCAGCCTGCGCCGCTTCAATGCCGTCTTTGCGGAAGTGTACAGGCGTCCGCCGACCGAAATTCGGCGGGCGCCGCGCAACGGTTAGAAAATTCAGGACCAAAAACAAACGCGCGCCGGTTGGGCGCGCGGTGATATTGCTCCACGATAGAGCTTGAGGTTAGTTGCAGGCGAACCTCTTCGCCGAATGCTTGGTCACGAAGCCGTAACCGCAGGTGTCACAGGTCCAGAGATAGCTGATCACGTTGTCAGTGAGGTAGGCGGAAGCTTCCGCCGCCACCATGGTGTCGGCACACACCGGGCAGGTCGGCAGATCAGATCCGCGCGGATCCGGTCTGTAGGTTACGGTCGACAGGATTTCAGCGATTGCTCGCATCGTGACCCTCCTAGCGATCTGAACCTCTGGCTCAGCTCACGACCAAAGTATAAGCAGAAATCTTTGACGATGTCGCAACACAAATGCGTTGATTTCGCGATATTTAGCGACAATTGCATTTTGCGTTGCAGCGAATGTTCCGTGTCCGCAATTCCATCTTGCGCGTGGACGCGACCGCCTCCTAAGTAGGGAGCCGCTAATTTCCCGCACATAATCGCCATGGGAGTGTTGAGATGGATGCGTCGTCAGCCACGAGTGCAGTGCAACGTCCGGGGCGCGGAAGGGTCTACGACTCCATCGTCGATGCGATCGGCGACACGCCGATCGTCCGCCTGCGCAAATTGCCGGAGGCACATGGTGTTAGCGCAACCATCCTGGCCAAGCTCGAATATTTCAATCCCGCCGCCAGCGTGAAGGACCGCATTGGCGCGGCGATGGTGATCGCCATGGAAAAGGCCGGCGTGATCAATGCCGACACCGTGCTGATCGAACCGACCTCAGGCAATACCGGCATTGCGCTCGCCTTCGTCGCGGCCTCGCGCGGCTACCGGTTGAAACTGGTGATGCCGGAATCGATGTCGATCGAGCGGCGCAAGATGCTGGCGTTCCTCGGCGCCGAGATCATCCTGACGCCGGCCGCGCAGGGCATGAAGGGCTCGATCGCAACCGCGGAGGAACTGGTGCGGACGACGCCCAACGCGGTAATGCCGCAACAGTTCAAGAACCTCGCCAATCCCGAAATCCATCGCCGCACCACGGCGGAAGAGATCTGGAACGACACCGGCGGCAATATCGATTTCTTCGTCGCCGGCGTCGGCACTGGCGGCACCATCACCGGCGTCGGTCAGGTCCTCAAGCCCCGCAAGCCGAGCTTGCGGATCGTCGCGGTCGAGCCGGAGGAAAGTCCGGTACTGGGCGGCGGACAGCATACGCCACACAAGATCCAGGGCATCGGTGCGGGCTTCATTCCGGACATTCTGGATCGCTCCGTGATTGACGAGATCGTCAGGGTCAACGGCCCGGCGGCGATCGAGATGTCGCGCGCGCTGGCGCGCATGGAAGGCATCTCCGGCGGCATCTCCTCGGGCGCCGCGATCGCGGCGGCGCTTGCGATCGGCAAGCGTCCCGAGAGCGCCGGCAAGACCATTCTCGCCGTCGTGCCGTCATTCTCCGAACGGTATCTGTCGACCGCACTGTTTGAAGGAATATAGCGATGGCGGACCAGCCGAGGCGGCCGAGAACCCTGAACGATGCACGCACCGAAGCCGAGGCCGCGTTCAAGCGGACCACGACCAAGGTGGCGGAGGCGCCTCCCAAGCAAGCCGCCATTCCCGGCGTCCGCGAGCAGGTCACGCTGCGCATCGACCAGGATGTACTGGAGTGGTTTCAGGAGGGCGGTCCGGGCTGGCAGGATCGCATCAACGAGGCGCTGCGAAAGGCTGCAGGCAAGTAGAACGCCGCTGTCTGCACTTGCCCGTCCGCCACGACTGTTTGCGGTTCAAGCGGAAGGAACCAGAACGCGATTGGCGTTGTCCCAGCGCCAAAGCCGGTCGTTGGTCAATCTCGTGCCTCCCCACCACCGATCGATTGTGCAGTGCTGGGCAAAATCCGCCTGTCGCTTCAACAGCGTTCGTCCGAGTTCCGACAAGGATAGCCTGCTCCTTTTGTAGCGCTCGAAGCGCTCGCTATCGTCGTGCAGGGCCAGGTTGAATGGACCATCCTCGTCGAGGCCCAGAATTGCGGGTGTTTCGCAATGGGCGAGCCCGTGCAGCCTCGTCCCGAGTTCCCAGTAATCGAGAACGCTGACGGGATTATCGCCGCGATACTCGGCGATGGCGCGCATCGGCGCGATAGGCGCGGTTGAGATGATTTCGAGCAGTCTCGTTTCTGCAGCCGTGAGCGCCGTGTCGGTCGCTGGCAATTCCTCCAACAACTGGCCGACCGTGGGCCGTAGATGAGGCAGGGCCTGGAGATCTTCGCCCAGCAGGGCAAACCACGCCTCGGGGCTCGGATGTTGAAACGCATGCAACGCGACTCTCGCGGTCTGCAACTGGATGTCGGAGATCTTCTGGGCGCGCAGTTGAAGTGCCGAGATGTTTTCCGGTGTCCGGCTGCGGATCAAAAAATCAAGACTTGTTAGCGACAACTTCGGAATGAGGTTCGGATAGGCGCTGAGCCAATCCAGCAGCTGGACAAGTTGAAGTTGAGAATTGGGATCATGGTCAGCCCAAATCTCGATGCGATCGAAGTCGCTCATGACGCGGATCGTGTCGCGCCATTCATCGCACAGCCGCTCCGGGCCGTCCGTATCCCAGAGTTGGATCTCGGCGCCACCAAGCCTCCCCCGCTCTGCAAAGAAAGCCTCGGGTTCCGAAACGGCGGGGACCGGCCCGGTGACGAGCCTGTACGAAAATCCAATCACACGGTCGGCAATTCCGGACGCAGCGAGGCATCCCGCACCCGCGTCGTCCGGCGTCAGAATCAGGGTGCTCATGGTTGCCATTCAACGCTTACCGATGTGATTGCAGGCTCTGGGGAAACGCAAAATAAAAGGCCCGGGATCATCCCGGGCCTTTTTGTCGATCTGTTCGCCGTTAGCGCAGCATGCCGCCGACGACGCCGCCGATGAAGCGGCCGGCGCCGGCCGGATCGGGGCCGGGGGCAGGGGCGCTGTACTGGCGCGGCGGCGGGGCCTGCTGCGGCTGAGGCTGGGCCTGGGCGGTACCGCTGCTGGGGGCGCGGCGCGGTTTCGGGCGCTCCTCCTCGGCACTCGCGGCCGGCGCGGCCGCCACAATCTCCGTCAGCAGCGCCTTGTGCTGCAGCTTGTTGAGGAAGCCGCTCTTCGGATAGCCGCGGGCGGCCTGCCAGCGCGTGATCACGGCGCGGGTCGGGGCGTCGAACTGGCCGGTGATCTTGGTATCGAAACCGAGCCCGGTGAGGCGCCGCTGCACGTCACGGCGCTGGCCCTTGTCGAGGCCGATCTGGTCCTCGGTGGTCTGGTTGGCTTCGTCCTTGAAGGTCGCGGGATCGATCCCCGAGCTTAGATTGCGCGTCGCGTCCTTCGAACCGCTCTCCAGCGAGGCAATCCGCGACAACGCCAGCGAGCGGAACTGACCGTTGGGATAGTTGGTCAGATAAGCATTGAGCTCTTCCGGCTTGTTGGAATCCTTGATCGAACGCCAGAACTCCAGTTCGACGTCCGACGCCTTTGTAGAACCGGTCGCCGCCGGTGCGGCAGCGGCCACGGCGCCCGGCGCAGGCGCGCCGTTCAGGTAGACCGCGCCGATCAGGTTGGTGTGACCCCAGGGCAGTTGACCCTTGTTGGTCTCCTCATTGACCTGGGCGCGGACCTTGGTCATCGCCTGCTGGATCTCGACGCCGGGCTGGGTGAGGTTGGCGAGCAAAGCGCGCGTGAACGGGCTGTTGCCGCCTTCCTGGCCGTCGAGCGCGGTCTGGCCCGGACCGGTCGCGAATGCGATCAGCGTGCCTTCGCCGGATTTCATTTCGGCGAGACCGGTCTGCACGTTGACGCTGCGCGTTGCCGAGTTCGACTTGATCTTGGCGGCAAATGGATTGTCGCGGCAGGCGTCGAGGAACACCAGCTTGACCTTGGCGTCGCCCATGGTCTGCTCGAGGGTGAGATCGATATTGATGGCAGCGCCGAGCTTGACGTCCATTTCGGATTTGATGTCGGCGTCGATCGGCAACAGATAGTTGGTTCCAGAGATGGCGATGCCGTGGCCTGCATAGAAGAACAACGCAACGTCGGCGCCCTGCGCCTTCTTGCCGAAGTCGAGCAGCCGCTCGGTCATCTTGTCGCGCGTGAGGTTGGAACCTTCGACCACCTCGAACCCGACATTGCGCAGTGCGCCCGCCATCGCCTTCGCGTCAACGGAAGGATTCGGAAGCGGCGCGACGTTCTTGTAAGTGCCATTGCCCACGACGAAAGCGACGCGCTTCTCGGCACTGGCCGCGCCGGCCGTAAAGGCCAAGCAGATGACAGACAAAATGAGGGTTGGGTAACGCATAGGAATCCCCCTGCAGAATCGACAAAAAGGCTTTGGTTGCAACGCTGGCGGGACCTTACAAAGAATCGCCTGCTTCGCACCACAAAAAAGCAGGCGAACAACCAAATCCGGGACCATCCGTTACCGTCGCGACACGCGTCTTAGCGTGATCTGGATCACAGCCAGCGAAATAAAATTCAGCTTCAGGCCGATGCCTTAGTCGAAGGATTCGATTTCAGGTTCAACAGATTGCCGGTGAGAATTAAGGCAGCACCGAGCACGGTGATCATGTCGAGCCGCTCCGAATAGATCAGCCAGCCTGCGGCGGCGCTCAAGGGCACCCGCAAGAAGTCCATCGGGATCACGACGGTTGCATCCGCATGCAGCATCGCGCGCGCCATGCAGTAGTGGGAGAACGTGCCGCAAAACGCGATGATGACGACCCATCCCCAGAGATGGGCGGGCGGCCACTGCCAGACATAGAGGGCGGGGAACAATCCCACAGCGGACTGTATCACCAGCATCCAGAACATGATCGCGAGCGGCTGCTCGGTCCGCGTCAGTGACTTGACCATCGCGACCGCGATGCCGAACCCGACCGCGGCCGCCAGCGCGATCAGCTGTCCCGGATTGACCTCGCTGGTCGCGGGACGAACGATCATGACGACGCCGACGATGCCGAGCACGATCGCCGTGACCTTCCAGACCGTCATGCGTTCGCCGAGAAAGCTTGCTGCCAGGATCGCGGTCCAGATCGGCATCGTGAATTCGATGGCCACCACCTGGCCGATCGGGATCATCGTGAGCGCAAGGAACCAGCCGAGCTGCGCGCCGTAGTGAATGAGGTTGCGCGCGACATACAGTGGCAACCGCTTTGTCTTCATCATGCCAAATCCGCCGGCGGCGCGGATCAGCGGATACAGCATCAGGAAGCCCAGGATCGAGCGCATCTCCATCAGCTGGAACAGGTTGATCTCGCGCGCGGCCTCGCGGCCGGCGATCGCGATGATCAGCATCAAGGTGAGCCAGCCGGCCATCCACAGCGCGGCCAGGGTTTTGGATGGTGTGCGGTCCATTGGTGAAGGCGAGGGTTTGGGGCAGGCCGGTATCGGCGAGCGCGCCACAATTTGCAATGCGCAAATGCGCTGATACAGCGATGCGCGGCATGGCAATTTCGCTGTGGGAGCGGCCAGCGGTTCAGTGCTAAGCACGTTCGTCATTCCGGGGCGATGCGAAGCATCGAGCCCGGAATCTCGAGATTCCGGGTCTGGTCCTTCGGACCATCCCGGAATGACCAAGAGGGAGAAATCTGCGCATGCGTGTCTTGCAACCGGCCGAATGGTCGAAACCCCGCGGCTTCTCACACGGTGTCGAGGTCGATGGCCCCGGCAAGTGGATCGTGCTGGCCGGCCAGACCGGCGGCGACGAGAAAGGCGATTACGCCCCTGACCTGGCCGCCCAGGTCGGCACCGCGCTGAAGCGCATCGTCAAGCTGCTGGGAGAAGCCGGCGCCGGCCCCGAACACATCGTCCGCCTGACCTGGTACCTGACCAGCCGCAGCGAATACGAGGCCGCAGGTCCCGGCATCGGGGCAGCATGGAAGGAAACGCTCGGGCGCAATTTCCCGCCCTCGACGCTGCTCTACATCGACGGGCTGGTCGATCAGCGAGCGAAAGTCGAAATCGAAGTGACCGCCTTCGTGCCCAAGGCCTAACCGAACATCTCAGGCGCCCAGGACAAGGCGCTGTCCGACCAGAGGATATCGTGAGCCAATGAACAATCGATCGACTACCGCTGACTTCGTCACCGCTTTCGCGACCGGCTGGCCCGAGCATCAGCCCGACATCATGGTGCTGTCGCTGACCACGCAGCGCGGCGTGCAGGATTTTGCCTTCACCAAGGAACAGGCCTTGCTGATCGCCAAGACGATCAAGCAGACCGCGGCGAAACTCGAGCAGCCGAAGGCGAGTTAGGCCACCCGAAAACTGTCATCGCCCGCGAACGCGGGCGATCCAGTATCCCAGAGACGCCGTATTTGATCCGACAAGCCGCAGCGCACTGGATACCCGCTTTCGCGGGTATGACGATCGGGCAAGTTACTTCGACAGCGAGATATTGGCGGCGCGGAACTGGCTGTCGGCCCTCAGGGCGATCTGCTGCTTGTTGCCGGTTGTCCTCAGCGAAATGCTGGCGGCGAAGCCGGCCGCCTGGGCGACCACCTGGAAGCTGCCTGCCGCGCCACGGCCCTGGATGCTGCCGCCGACATTGCGGCTGGACTCGCTCCAGGTGCCACTGACCTCACCACCCGCCGCGACCACGGCGGCCTGCAGGTTGAACCTGTAGGCGTCGCTGGCGCAGGTGAGGACCATCTCCATGTTGGATCCGCCCACCTTGTAGGTGGCGCGGCAGCGAATGCGTTCGCTCGAACCATCGTCGAGCGTCACGGTGCCGCCGCCGGACCAGTTGCCGGCCATGCCAGCGAAAGCGCTGGACTGCGCGTGGCTCGTCGAGGCCGCAAGAGTCGTCATAAAAAAAGCGACGGCTGCAAATGTCAGCCGCCGCGTTTTGGCGAAAAATTCGAAAGTCTGGCTTGCCTTACTGACGGGATGCTTCCCATCGACCGCTACATGCGACACCAGCTGAAGCCCCATTCCATTTCCCCGATCCGGAGTTGCCACTGAGTTGACCGTTCGCATATGCACCATTGATCGAGACTCGCACAAGTCCCCCGGAGCCGACGCTGCCGGAAACCGGGCCGCCCGAAATCTTGCCGTCGGTGACATTCACGGTCGAGGTAGTCTGCGCGTCGCAGCTGCCCGTTTTTGTGACGACGGTGACCTGCCAAAGGCCGTCATAGGGGTTCTGCGCGGAGGCGGGAGCGACGGTCAGAGTCGCGGTGGAAGCGAGCAACGAAACAAACAACAGGCTGCGGATGCGGTTGGAACGCATGGATTAAGTCCCTGAGATGTGTGTGATGGAGCGCCTTATCTTGTCACAATGTGTTCAAACTTTGGTGCGACGCAGCACTGAAGAAAGTTCCTGTGGGCTCAAACACATCAAGGTGAATCCGGTTCCGGCCGGGGAACGAGAAAATTCGCTGTTTCGACAGGATTCGAGCCTGATTCCGGCGGTGCAGGGGTATTAAAGTAGGGGTCAGTGCTTGGCGCCTGTCAGGCTTGGCGCCTTGGTTGCAAACTCCTCGTCCTGGGGCGTTGCCGGCAGGCTGCCGTGGGCTTTGGCGTGGTAGATGACATCGGCCAGCAATTTCTGGCCGAGCGGCGCCAGCGCGCGCTCCCAGAGCTCTCGGGCCGTCTCGCCTTTCTTGACGAATACCCACTCCTGCGCGGCGATGGCGCCAGCGTCCATCCGGTCGGCGAGGTGGTAGACGGTGCCGCCGGCGATCGGATCGCCTTCCTTGATGGTCCATTCGACTGCGGCGATGCCGCGATGCCGGGGCAACAGCGACGGGTGATAGCCGATGCCGCCGAGTTTGGAAGCCGCCAAGGCGTCTCTGTCCACGCGGGCATGGCTGTGGGCGGTGACGATCAGGTCTGTATTCGGCGCGATTTCAGACGCGACGACGTGTTTCGGATCGGCCTGCACGACGACCTCGATCCCGGCTGCCCGTCCGGCGGCGGCAAGCCGGTCCTCGCCATCGTGAACGACGACGCGGACGATATCGACCCCGTGTTGGCGCAGCGTGTTGAATGTCGTTACGCCAAAATGGCGGGAACCGACCAGGGTGATCCGCATGTGTTTGCTTCCGTCGTTAATCAGGCCGGTATGCCGATAGCACACCAGGGCGCCCTGTTTCGATGCCGGCCCCGGCGCTTGTGGGTTATCAACAGGGCGGGTCGGCCGGCTATGGCAGGACGGCTACCACGACAGGATGCGCAGTTCCGGCCTTGAATAGGCCGGTATCGGCGGCCGGGCCGGCTCGGGGTGTTGGTCGGCCGCCCTTTGCAGGCAGTCCCGCAAGTCGGCGCTGCATTGCTTCATCTGGTTGCGCAGCTCGCGCCGGGCGAAGGTGGTGAGGGCGGGATCGCCGAGCTGCTGCCAGGCGGCGCGCAGCCATTGCTGCAGGGCGCGGATATCGGAATCGAGCGCTTCGGGCTGGTTCATGCCGCCGGAATCTCAAAACGTGATCGCGCCTCAATTAGGCCTGATTCTCCCGTCGACGCCTACTCCGGAACGGGACTGGCAGAAGGAAAGCAGGCACATCTGGAAGCGAGGGAACGCGCGCCCTAGATGTTCGTTGGGGCACTGCCTTCTGGAGAGACCTCGATGTCCCGCAATCCGGCGCTTGTTCTGCTGGTGGCGCTCGGCCTGATCATCCCCGCCAAGGCATTCGCACAACTGACGCCGCCGGCCGGCTCGGCCGGCGCCGGTAATTCGTCGATATCGGGCGTGCCGTTCGGACCGGCCAACCCCCGGTCGCTCTCCGATCCCAGCGGCATCGGCAATGCCGCGATCACGCCGCCGCTCAGGCCCAATCCTCCGCCACCTACCGTCTCCTACGGCTCGATCGAATCTCCGGCGCGCACACGCCTCGTGACGCCGCCCTATCCAGGCGCCTCGCAACGGATCTTCAGCGCGCGCCAGGCCAAGGCGCGCAAGCCGCCGGTCCGGCCGCGGGGGCGGCCGGAGGTGAGTACGTTCACGGGGATCTGCCGAGGCTGCTAGCGATCAGATTGCGATCGATACCTGCGGGAAACGAAGCGCGCTGGAACACGGACGCTTCGTTGCCAAGGGAACAATTTTCTCCTGCCGAACTTGTCCAAAGTTAAGTTCAGCGGTCATGCGTGCCGATTCCTGCATGTGCCGAAGCCGAGTATCGCGTGAGGCAGGTTTGCCTCTAAAGGCAGAGATGGCGGGAATGAACATCCAGCAACGGACGGCCAAGACTCTCTCCAAGCCTGGCCGGTCCACGCCGTCCGACGTCGCCCGCGCGCCCCGTGAGGAATGGTCGCCTGCGCACGAGGAAAGGCTGGGTGTCACCTACGAACATGTCGGCGTGGGCATCATCGAGATCGATCAGGCCGGGCGGGTCCGGCGCGTCAACCAGAAGGCCTGCGAACTGGTGGGACGCGAAGCGGACGACATGTTCGGCCGCTCGATTTTTGACGAGACCTCGCCTGAGGACGTCGTGCAGGATCTGGCGCAGTTCAGGCGGCAGATTGCCGGAGAAATCGATCGCTACACCCTCGAGAAGCGTCTGGCGCGCAAGGACGGCTCTTACTTGTGGGCGGAGGTCACGTCTACCAGCGTCCGCGATCCCTCGGGCAATTTCCTTTACGCGGTGCGCGTTCAACATGACATCGGCCTGCGCAAGGCAGCCGAAGAGGCGCTGGCGCGGCGAAGCGAAGAGCAGGCGGCGCTGTTCCGGTTCTCCGAAAGGCTCCAATACGCCACATCGCTCCCGCAGGTTTACGACGCCGGCCTCGACGCCATCCTCGCCGCACTTGCCTGCAAGCGCGCCTCCATTCTGCTGTTCGACGACAGCGACGTGATGCGCTTCGTGGGATGGCGGGGCTTGTCGGACCGGTACCGGCAGGCGGTTGAAGGCCATTCGCCATGGGGCAGGGATGAAGCCAATCCGCGCCCGGTCTATTTCGAGGATGTTGCCGCTTCAGCTCTCCCGGACATGCTCAAGGAAACGGCGGTGCGAGAAAAGATCGCGGCCGCTGCCTTCATTCCGATCCTGATCGGCGGCCGGCTCGCCGGAAAGTTCATGGCCTATTACGACAGGCCGCATCACTTCACTGGACCGGAGATCGACGTCGCGCTCACGCTCGCGCGGCAACTCGGCTTCGGCATCGCCAGACTGAGGGCGGAGCAGGCGCGGTGCGTCGCCGAGGAGCGCGCGCAGCAACTCGTGTCGATCGTGGAATCCTCCGACGATGCGATTATCAGCAAGGATCTGGACGGGATCATCCGGACCTGGAATCCAGGCGCCGAGCGGCTGTTTGGCTATGCCGCTACTGAGGCCATCGGCAAGCCCGTGACCATTCTTTTTCCGCCGGGACGCGAAGACGAGGAGCCCGGCATCCTGGCGCGCATACGGCGCGGCGAGCGCATCCACCATTACGAGACCATCCGCCGGCGCAAGAACGGCCGCCTGCTGGACATTTCGCTGACCGTCTCGCCGGTGCGCGACAGCGCAGGAATGATTGTCGGCGCTTCGAAGATCGCCCGCGACATCACCGGCCGCAAGGAAGCCGAACGCAAGCTCCGGGAGAGCGAACGGCAGCTCACCGAATTGCTCGCGGCGATTCCGGCCGCGATCTACACGACCGACGCGCAGGGAAAAATCACCTATTTCAACCAGGCGGCGGTCGAATTCTCCGGCCGTACCCCCACGCTCGGCAGCGACGAGTGGTGTGTCACGTGGAAGCTGTTCATGCCGGATGGCACGCCGCTGCCGCACGATCAGTGTCCGATGGCGGTTGCGCTCAGGGAAGGACGCGCTGTGCGCGGCGCCGAAGCGGTGGCCGAGCGGCCGGACGGCACGCGGGTGCCCTTCATTCCGTTCCCGACGCCGCTGCGGGACTCCCTGGGCAACGTCACCGGCGCCATCAACATGCTGGTTGACATCAGCGAGCGGCGGCAGGCGGAGACCCAGCAACGGCTGCTGCTCGATGAACTCAACCATCGCACCAAGAACAACATACAGATGCTGCAGGCGTTGCTGTTCTCCGCGGCAAGGACCGCGCACAGCGACGAAGCGCGGAAAGTGCTCAACGAAGCCAGCGCGCGGATCGCGGCGATGGCGGCGGCACAGCGCGTGCTGTACGGGCGAAGCGACGCCAGCCGCGTCGCGGCGGAAGAATTTCTGCCGGCGGTCTGCGAGACCATCCGGCAATTGCTGCCGGCGGACGCACGAATTGAATGCGGCGCGGCGCGCGGCGTGCTTTCCAACGACGTGGCGATGCCGCTCGCGCTGATATTGAACGAGCTGCTGACGAATGCGGTCAAGCACGGCGTCACGGATCACGCGAGGCAGAGCGTCCGGGTCAGCCTGACCGGTCAGGACGGACGGCTGGCGCTCTGCGTCGAGGATGACGGCGAGGGGTTCGACCTGGAAGCCGTACGCAAGACCTCGTCCGGGATCCAGCTCGTGCTCGGCCTCGCGCGCCAGCTACATGGAACGCTTCACGTCACGAAAAATCCGTCGCGGGCCTGCCTCGATTTCCCTGCGGCAAAAATCTAGTGCGGTCACCAATGACGCATCCGCACAGCGCAGCGCATTTTGCGCCATCGTCCGCGCCGGACCGGAACGCGCCGCCGGCCGGAGAGATGCGGCGGATCGAAGCCAGGCAAGGCCCCCCGCGCGTTCTCGTCGTCGAAGATGATTTTCTGATCGCGATGCAGACAGAAGTCGCGCTCACCACGGCCGGCTTTCAAGTCGTGGGTCCCGCCACGACGGCGGAGGAAGCTGTTGCGCTGGCCGGTGAGGCGCAGCCGACGCTTGCCGTGATGGATATTCGCCTCGCCAGCAGTCGCGACGGCATCGATGCCGCACGCCAATTGTATCAGGACTTCGCCATTCGCTGCATCTTTGCGACCGCACATGACGATGTGCACACGCGCGGGCGCGCCGAGCCCTACGCGCCGCTCGGATGGCTGCCGAAGCCATACACCATGGCATCGCTTGTCGCGGTGGTCGCCGAAGCTCTTGCGCAGCTGCGCCGGCCATAGCGGCCGGCGTCAGCCGATCAGGAAAGCTCAGTAGTCCCGGTAGTAGCGACGGCGGCCGTCATATCCGCCGCCATAATAGCGCTGGCGCCCTTCCTGAAACTGCGGCGGGACCGTTCCGGTCGGGTAGCATTGACCGTCGCGGCTATCCAGATCTGTGCCATGGCCGCACGGAACGGGATAGCGGCCGCCGCCGCCACGGTAACGCGGATACTGGTATGCGGCCTGATCCTGCGGTGCCAGATAGCCGTTCGGATAGCACATGCCGTCGCGCGCGCTCAGATCCCAGCCATGGCCGCATGGCGGCGGATGGACGGGTACACGGTATTGCACCGTTTGAGGCATGACGGGGGCAACAGCACGTTCAGGCGCCACGCTCAGCTGAGCGGCCAGTGCTGCGGCGACAATGCTGACAATCATGATCGGTCTCCAATCAAACCACAAGCGGCCGGCGTTTCAACGATGCGCCGACCGGTTGTCCGATCACGATCGAGGGGCTGCGGTGGTTCGTGCAAATATATCAAAACACGCCCTGAATACCCGATGAACGCATTTCAGGTCTTGGAAGTCAAATCCGCAACGTCACCAACGGCCGGCCGCGGATCGGCGAACCGACCTGGGGTGTCGCCGCGCTAGCGCATCTCGTAATAGCCGTTTCGTCGCGTGTGATAACCTTTTCGGCCCGCCTGATACTGCCGTGGCACCGTGCCGGTCCGATAGCAGAGCCCGTCGCGAATATCGCGGTCTGCGCCATGGTCGCACGGGATCGGCCGCCGGCCGCCACCATACTCGAGCGGATAATACCGGCCCGACTGATACCGCGGCGGCACCATTCCGTTCGGGTAGCACTTGCCGTCGCGCTCATCGAGATCGTAGCCGTCGCCGCATGGCGGCTGGCGGCCGTGACGCCGGTAACGGATTTCCTGGACCAGGGGGGCGGTTTCGTATTGCGGGTGCGCAGGTGCGCCCAATTGGAGCGCGAGGGCTATGCCGGCAATGCTGGCGAACATCTTTCAGTCCCCTCCGGTGAAAACTGACTCCCTTGCAGCCGATCTTGCGGCTACGGCGGATTGTACGATTCGATATCGATGTTGTGTGAGCTGTCGGAAAGACCGGCGGCGAAAATTGGACGTCATTCAAAAGCGACGTTTTTTGGAAGCCGATATGGCCGCCAGGGCAGCGGCCACTGAACGGCAACCACCGTCAATCTACTGAGGGAGCCATTTCCGGGATGAAAAGATCAAGGTCGCCCGAAGGCGCCTTGTCTTGCGGTCGCCTCTCGGCGAGGTCGCTACAGAAGCCCTCGCAATATCGATTTAATCGCGGCGTCCCATGGAACGTTCCATTTTTTCCCGATTTAAGCACGAGAGCATGGAGGGATCAGGATGGCCAAACGCTGGAGTGCCGAGGATATCAGAGACCTCAAGGACCTTGCTCAGGAATATTCGGCCCAGGCAATTGCGGAAAAGATGGACCGGACCGTAGGCGGGGTGGCCTTCAAGGCCCATCAGCTAGGCGTATCGCTGAAGCCACGCTCGCGTCTTGTCACCTCCGACGTTCACGCATCGAATAGAAGTCGATACGAGACGGCAGACACCTGACAAGCGCCACTCAGGCGCCGCGCAGCATCGCTTGCGGCGACGTTTCGCCTGTATGCCGCGTTACGCTGGCGCTAATCGGTGCGGTAAGCATCCAGCGCGTGGGCGGCGAAGATTCCGATGCTGACCAAAGCGAGGATTGCTGCTGAGAGTTCGATCATTGCCTGACCTCCCGCTTGCCCATTGCAGCGAGGAATCTGCCGCGTGATTGGTTCCAGATGAGATTGAACAAAAATTGCATCACCACGTCCCTGTTTCATTAACAACGGGGAACACAGCCGTTTGTTTCAGGCCGGGCGAGCGATCTCGAATCTGGGCGGGCGAGCCGGCGGATCTAAATCGAAAACGGCAGGACGTTTGGCCAGCGCTTTTTCATCCCGGCGGCAACCTGGAAGGCCAGCCGATTTTCGGGTCGCGTCGGGGGCGTAAATTTCGCGTGAGCGCGACGGTCGGCCGCTTTCTGTCGTCCGCGCTGGCGCCTGACATATCGTTTGGATCGCGTATGCATCAGCATCATCGCTCCAAGGTCTTGTGACCAATCATGATCCTCTCATCGAGTTTGAGGCTTGGCAACCAGACCGGCGCCAAGGAGAAGCGTGCAGCGCACAAATGGTTTCGCTTCTATCGCGTGCGAATCTAGGCAAAGCTTGGGTAACGACATGTCATTGGGGATGAGCATGGACGTTGTCGAGTTCGTCATCTACGGCCTGCTGGCTTTGTGGGGACCGCCTTTGTTGTTTGCGGCGTACCTGCTGCGGCCGATCAAATGAACTGCCTCACGATCCAGACGATGAGGAAAAGCCAGCCAATCATCGCGATCACGACAGCGACGACGTAGTTCACTTTCAGCCATTGGTGGCGCACCGATCATCCTTAAGACAAAGCCGCCGGGCGGAGTATGATCGCCCGACGGCCTTGCTGTGTGGGCCCGGACCACTTGGGGGAAATTGTCCGGTGGCTGACCACTAGGCAGACTCTTGAAGCGTGGCAACCGAACTCGCGGTTTAACCTAACCAGTCAACCTTACCGATCGCGGCGCCATCGCTCTTGGAGCGGCGCCGGCGACGCGGAGTTGTTATTTGATCTGGTTAATGAGGCGGCCGCCGGTTCACGCCGGCGGGGCATCCTTTAATATTTGATTTTCCTTCTGTTCACTTTTGGGCAGACATTGCCGTTTTTTCCCGATCTAATGGCGGCTTTCCAAGTCAAATTGTATTTGCCTATCGCCCGGCGGTCGTAAATGGCCGCCGGGGCTTTGGGCTCCTGCCGCACTGCGCTGCCATGAGCCTATTAATTTCCGCCCCGGACGGCGTTCGCTGTATGCCGACTTTTCCCGTCGGAGTCGACGACCGAACCGACAATGAGAACGTTGTGTGGTTCTATCTCACCATTGTTCGCTTGGAAGCATATTTGCGATCAGCCCGGCAGAGTGCCGGGCTTTTCGCTGCTGACCGTCAGCGAGCGGCAGGGCGTGAGGAAGTGAGTGGTGCCAAGCTCTCCAGATTTGATTGCTCTTCGGTCAGTCGCTTTTCGACGAACTCGCGCTCGAGCTCTGTGAGACTGGTTTGCAATAAGTTGCGATAACGTTGAATATTACGGTGATGCGCTCGCAAGCGAGCCAATTGTTGATCAATCATCATCATGCCCTTTGACGAGTGGGTTTATTATCTTGCTTAAGGCCACAAGGCAGGCCAGAGCGGAATATCTTCGCTCGGCGGCGGTGGCATTTCCCTGGCCGGCTCCTAAAATGCCGACTTTCCAAGTTTGTCGGAGTTTTGTGACGCTTTGATTACAAGG
>Ga0081455_10004195_pt1 | contig 16243 bp, 26 predicted proteins | sample TabmetS3T2R1_FD_70207 | JGI IMG/M metagenome (GOLD analysis project Ga0081455, IMG submission 70207) | Tabebuia heterophylla rhizosphere microbial communities from the University of Puerto Rico - S3T2R1 | ecosystem: Host-associated > Plants > Roots > Rhizosphere ... | reverse complement strand
GGCCGGCCAGCCAGGCCAGGGTGGCGCAGGCCAGCACGGTCGCGCCGGCCAAGGTGTCGGCGCGGCCCGCTGCCTCCAGTTCCGCGTAGGCCGCTGTCTCGAGCTGCCCGGCAGCCGGCGTGGCTGGCGCGACATCAGCTGGGCTGTCCGGGCTGGGAGAAGGTACGGCCGCCACGCGACGCTGGGCGCCGGGAGATCGGTTCGCCCGCACTCGGCAGCGGTCGGAGCAAAAGCGCGCCGTCTGTCGCTTGGCCTCGAAGGACCGCCCGCAGGAGGCACACGACTTGGTCACGGCGCCCCCCTGTTACGTAACACCGACATCGCAGGGAGAGAATTTTGGCTGTGGGCGGGGTCGGGACGGCCTCGTCGGCCCGTGGCGGACCCGCCCCCCTACCCCGCCGCCCGGTGGCTCTGTGTCACCAGGCGCGGGAGGTCTTCAACCGCTTTGACCTGCGCCTTTTCGCGTTTCCGCGCTTGGCGCCGTCGCGTCGGTTGCACGTTGCGTGAGCGAAGCCGCGGTAGCTGGTGCGGTCGGGGGTGTGGTCGAGGTCGAGCTGTTGGCCCTTGAGCATGGGGTGGCCGCAGTGGTGGCAGGGCTGGCCGTACGCCTGCCCCAGGAGCGCGGCGCGGATGCGTTGGTGTTCGGCGCCGTAGCCGCGTGCGGTGGTGCTGCGTTGCATGGCGTCTCACCTCGCACGGTGGCTGTGGCGCGGGTGTGCCGTCTACGGCTGCGGTGGTTCGCCCGCGTCGGCGGTCGCGGCCTGCTCTGCGGGCGGTGTCCAGCCGAGCGCAATCAGGGTCTCGGCGGTGGCGTCGGGCACCAGCACTTCGGTGTCGACGGTGCTGATGCGGCTGGTGTCGATGAGGATCAGTTCGAGGATCACGCGGGGTGTTTCGCCGACGCCTGTGTCGAAGCTGAGGCCGCGGACGCGGTTGCTGATGTCGGTGCCGTCGAGGAGGACTTGGCCGCGGGCGCCGTTGGTGGTGATCTCGACGCTGTGTGTGCCGGGCATGCGGGATCAGCCTCCGGGGCGCCGTGAGTTGGCGGTGGCTGGAGTGGGCTGCCGCTCGTGCCGCAGGCCCCGGACGTGGTCGCGGGGCCTGCGTGGCTCGGTGTCCGGGCATACCGGTACGCGCAAATCGTGGCGCAGAGATCGTTGCACGTCAAGCTGGGCTTGACCGTTGGCCGCTTCGGGTGGGCTTGGAGGCTTCGCGGGCCGTCTGCACGTCGTCGAGGCGGTAGACGGGGCGCTTGGGTGAGCCGCCGCAGCGGGTGAGGATGCCGCGTCGGACCCAGTCGCGGATGGTGGCGGGTTCGACGCCGCAGGCTGCGGCGGCCAGCTTGGTGGTGAGGGTGCCGGGCGGCGGCATCAGGTACTCCATGCGCCCATTGTGGTCAGCGTTTCCAGGCGTAGACCTTCTCGCCGCCGATGAGGGGTGCGCCGTCGGGGCCTTTGATGTGGGGTGCGATCCACACGGGGCGGTGGACTTGGCGTGCGGGGTACCACTGTTGACGCCAGTGGCCTCGGACGATCCACTGGTGGTGGTACTCGCGGTCACCGTCGCCGCGCTCGCCGGTGTGCTGGGGGCGGCGTAGCTCGATCACACGGACCGGTTTGGGTTCCTGACCTGCCCGACGCAGACGCTTGCGGGCTGCACGGTCGGCTTCCACCTCAGACACACAGGCCAGGGGCTGTTGCATCAAGAGCAGCGTGGAGCGCAGCACCGGGATCATCGTGGCGGCCACCGGTGACTGGGCGCGGAGTTCTTCCTCATCGGCGGTCAGGCCGCCCTCGTTGAAGCCGCTGTAGACCCTGACGATGTCGTTGAACCAGAGGCCATCCGCGCGAGCCCCGAGGCTACGCAGTTGGCGCGCCACTTCCGCTTCGGGCATCTCGTGCATGACGGACTGAAGATCGATGAAGAAGGCGACCAAGGCGCCCGTGGCGAGGACTTGCCAGGACGCGGCATGGACTCTGCACGGCATATTTCCCCACGTCACTGGCACGCCGTCGTTGAAAAAGGCGAAGCCGATGGCCGACGGGTAGTCCTCGGGGGCGGAGACGAACGGTGGCAGTGTCTGGGCAGCGCTGAGAGCCAGTTGCGTCATCGCTGTTGAGACGTAGTACAGGTCAGCCATCACCAGCTTGGTGGTCTCCCGGACTGCAACGTCGATGGCACTCAGGCCGGGCATAAGCCTGTTGAGGTTCTGCTCCGTGTGGAGTGAGGCGATGCGGGCGGGGCCGAGCGCGTCTCTCTGTCGGACGATCTCCGCGCGGAGTTCGGGCAGCTCGGTGGGTCGGATGCTGGTCATGCGGCGGCCTCCTCGGCGGTCTGCGTGCGGATCTGGGCGCGGGCGAGCTTCATCCAGTCGGTTGGCCCGTACGTGGTGCCGCACCACCGGCAGGAGAAGGTGCTCGGCCCGGCGGGGACGCGGAGCACGGCGCCGCACGTGCCGTCGTCCACGGTGGCCGGGCAGTTGCCGAGGCGGACGGTGGGCTCGGGCGGGTCGATGACGGTGAGCACCGACCGCTCCAGCTCGCGGAGTTCGCGGGCGAGGTCTCCGGCGGCGGGCCAGCTGGCGGCGATCCAGTCGAGGTTGAGTGCGAGTCCGCGGGCAGCTGCACGGATGCGGTCCTCGATTGAGCCGCTGATCGCGGGTTCGGACCACCCGCGATCCCGTTGCATCGCGGCCCGCCAGTCCTCCAGTAGCCCGACGATGCCGCCGGGGCCGCGGAGGCTGAGGACGTCCGTGCGGACGGGCAGGGGCGCGTCTGAGCGGCTTCCGGCACCGTGTGCAGCCCGGCGCCCACTGGGGGCAAGCCAGGCCGCGAGAGCGGCGTACAGGGCCGTCATGCGGTTGAGCCGCGCGGCGGTGTGCTGGGTGCAGGCGGCGCACAGGTAGGCGTCGCGGTCGAGCTGGGTATCGCAGGCGAGGCAGGTGGTCATCGGGTCCTCGGGTTCAGCGGTTGCGGGGTGCGTGTCCGACGTGCCAGTGGGCGCCGTGCCTGCACCTGTAGATCTCCAGCCGGGTGTCTTCGGCGCGCTGGAGTCGCCGCAGGTGCTGCTCGGCGTCGGCACGGGTGGCGTGGGGCTTCTTGCCGTCGCAGGCCCGCGCCTTGGTGGTGCGGTGTCGTCGGCGGCTCACGTCGCGCCGCCCGGGCCGCCGAGGGCGCGGATGGTCGGGCACGGGTACTCGGTGACGAGGCTGCGGCAGAGGACGCCGTTCCAGCCGGAGCAGTGCGCGCAGATGGTGAACCCGGCGCGGCGCATGGGCTGGTGGAGTGCGCGGACGCGTCCGATGGTGTCGAGGTGCCGTTGTACGTGTCGCAGGGTGGCGTCGGCGACGGCGGTCATGGCGGCGAGGTCGTTCTCCAGGGCGACGGCCACGCGCCGGGCGCGGTCGCGGTCGGCGCGGTGTTCGTCGGCTCGGTCGGCGTCGAGCTGGCGGAGGCGTTCGAGGAGTTGCACGTCGGCGTGGGCCTGGTCGAGCTGGTCGTACAACGCGTCGAGTTGGTCGGACGTGAGGGTGTTGATGCTCGGCCGGCGGCCGTCGGACGGCTCGTCGCCGGTGTGCAGGAGGAGGTGCTTCCGGAATCCTCCGCGGTTGGCCCACTTGAGCAGGCGGACGCGCTCGAGCTCCACCGCGGTGCAGCCGTGGAGCTCGGCGAGCGCGTGCACGACTTCGAGGATGTCGGCCAACTCCTCGATGGCGGCCTCGTCTGACAGAGCGGTCAGGTACTCGACCGCTTCCTCGCCCAACTTGGCGCGGAGGTGGTACCGGTACGCCTCGTCGGTGGCCACGGTGGTGTGCAGCTGCTGGCCGGCTTTGGCGGCGAGGTCCGGGATGCCGTCACGGATCAACTTGGTGGTCATCAGTCCTCCTGCGGCTGGGTGTCGGACGGGCCGGCGTGGGTGTCGTACGGCTGGAGTTGGTAGCCGGTGATCTGCGGGGTCGCGCCGGTCGGGTATCCGCCGTGCTCCCACGCCTGGGTGCACAGGTCGGCGCCGATGCCGACGGCCCACTTGATCGCGTCGGACAGGTTGGTGCTGGCGCGGAGCAGGACGAGCAGGTCGTCGTACAGGTGGGCGTCGATGCGGACGGACACGGCCTTGCCAACGGCGGGCGGTGTCGGACGGGCGGCGGTGGTCACTGGATCTCCAGGGTGGTGTGTGCGAGGCGGCGGGCGGCGGCGGCGCAGTACGCCTCGTTGGCCTCGATGCCGATGGCACGGCGCCCGGACTGGCGGGCGGCGTCGAGGGTGCTGCCGCTGCCGGCGAACGGGTCGAGAACGAGGCCGCCGGGCGGGCAGGCGTAGCGGATCAGCGGGGCGAGTAGCCCTACCGGTTTCTCGGTGGGGTGTATGCCGCCGTTGCGGTGCATGGAGCGGGCTTTGATGACGGACGTCAGCAGGCGGGTTCCGTTGTCCGCCCAGGAGCCGGTGGTGTAGTGGCCGCGGTGGCCGATGTCCTTCCGGCCCTGCTTGACGATTCGGCCGCGTTCCACGATGCCCGTGGTGGTGCGTTGCGCTTCGTGGTGGACGTCTCGCCAGGCCCCCGTGTAGAAGTGCCCGGCTTGTTCGTGGATGCGCCGGAACCGGTCGCGGTTCGGGCCGCTGCCGTTGTGCTTCTCCCAGACGGTGTCGACATCCTTGCCGACGGCGTCGTGAGACAGGTGCCAGCCCGCGGCGGTGAACTCGCCCGCGTAGTGCATGAACATGCGCAGGCCGCCGAAGCACCACATCGACCGGGACGCGCTGGCGCCCGTCTCCAGCCATCCGTCGGGCCACCGGTCCCAGGCGAGGCTGGTTTCGCCGTAGGGCGGGTCGGTGACGATGCAGTCGGCCTGCAGATTGAGTGCGGGCAGGAGTTCGCGCATGTCGCCGTGGTAGAGGGTCACCTGCTCGTCGGCGTAGTAGGGCTCGGGCTCGGTGGTCACGTGGTGGCTCCGTGGGTGGTGTGGCGGCTGTCGTGGGTGGCGCGCAGTGGGCGGCCGGACGGGGGCGGTCACGCGGTCGCCCCGTGGGTGGTCTCGCAGCGGTGGCAGTGGGTGCGGGCCCGGCGCCGGGCTCGCTGGATGAGGGGGCCGCCGCAGGCGGTGCAGCGGGCGACCGCGGGCACCGGGCTGGTTTCCCGCTCGGTGGTGGCTGGTTGGAGAAATTCGTCTTTGCCGGGCTCGCCCGCGCGGACCTGTGGCTGAGGTTCAACCGCAGCCATGTCGTGGTCGGGGAGGGGGTCTCTACCGGAGGTAGAGAGGTATTGGTAGGCGCCCGCCGGGGACGCTGTCCGGAAGGTGTCCGCGGACTCTTTCCGGGGGCGTCCGCGGACGCTGTCCGACCCTTCCGGAAGGTGTCCGGGGACACTGTCCGGAACGTCAGCCGGGGACGCTTCCCGGATGGCGTCCGCGGACGCGGTCCGTTCCTCGATGGCGGCAGCGGTCTCCTCGGCCTTCTGCTTCGCTCGGGCGCGGCGCTGCCGGTTGTCGGTGTACAGGTGGACGTGCGCGGCCCAGTCCGGGCGGCCCATTGGGATGATCAGTTGGTAGACCGCGGAGGCGTTCGGCCGGCGCTTGCGGGCCAGCAGACCGACGGCGATGAGGACCTTCACCGCGCGGGTGACGGTCTCCGGTGCGGATCCTGTGAGGCGGGCCAGGGTCTCGCGGGACGGGTAGGCGTTGCTGCCGTCGGCGTCCGCGTAGGTGGCGATCCACACGCCCACCGCGACGATGCGCGGGAGCTCGGGGATGTCGGACCGCAGCACTTCGCCCCGGACGGCGTTCGTCCAGGCGTTGCGCACGGACTGCACGCGGTCGCTGCTCAACGGGACCTCTCTCGGCATCGGTTCGGCATACGGGCAGGGCGGCTGCTATGCCGGGTATTCGTCGGGGATCTGCATGCCGGGCCGGCCGTTGATGAGGTTCGGCTTGAGGTGCACGCGGCAGCCGGCCTCGCGGGCCTGGAGGACGATGCGGGCCACCCACTCGAAGGGCGGGGCAAACCCGGGGACGGTGCCGTCGGGCTGCCGGGTCTCGGTCTGGGCGCCGATGACGACCCAGTCGAACATCGACAGGTCGGTGAACTCCAAGGGCTCCTTCAAGGGCTCCAGCGAGAGCCACTTGACGGCCGCGCCGTCGATCTCGCGGAAGGCGTTCTCGGCGATCCGGACGCGCTTCTGCTCGTCCACCGAGGTGCCGACCCAGGCGCCGGGCGGCATGTCCAGGCCGACGTACCGGGCGGGGAACTTCGTCAGGAGGATGTACTGCCACTGCGGGGAAGCGAGCATGGAGGCGTGGACGGAGTCGATCCACTCCTGCGGGACCCAGCGGCCGTACAGGTCGGCCATGGAGCACACGAACACCCGCCGCCACGCCGGGTCGTCCCGGTGCTCGGCCGGGATGACGGTGTTGGCGGGCGCGTCGAGGCGCTGTTCGTGGAACAGCGGGGTGAAGCCGGCGGGGTAGGCGGTCTTGAGGCGTTCGCTGGTGGCCAGCTCGCGGGCGTAGCAGTAGGTGCAACCGTGGAGGCATCCGGTGACGGGGTTCCACGACCAGTTGGCCCAGGAGATGCCCGCGCCGGGCGTGCTGTTGAAGGTGGCCTTGGACTGCGGCTTGGGGTAGAGGACGCGTTCGCCGGTGTGGGTGGACAGGCTGAGCATGACCGGCTCGGGCCGCGGCCGCGCAGGTGCTGGCGGCGTGACCGCGGTCTGGGAGCCGGGGCTGACGGGCTGCACCCAGTCCTCACCCGCGAACAGGTCGACGTCCGACGGCGGCTCCGGAGCCGGGCGCGCGACGCCGTACGTCTTGCCGTCCGTGCCCTGCACCGGCCGGGCAGGTGACCCATTCCCCGAGGAAAGTGGGTCACCTGCGGCAAGGTCGCGGCGCACGGTCTCGCGGGGCGTGGCCGTTGCCGCGGCGATCGCGCGGACGCTCAGTCCAGATTCCGCAAGTGAGGCGACAACTTCGCGCCGTTCCTCCCGCGGCAGGGCGAGCCGGGCGGTACCGAATTCGGTGGCGCAGTAGGCGTCCCACGTGCCGTATCCGAGGGAGGCCCAGGCGCGGGTTACATACGCCTCGCGGATCATCTGCCAAGTGCCTTCGACCGCGACCTTGATGCGTTCCGTGAGGGAACGGGCCTGGTCGGCAGAGGGAATCATGACGTCGGTCATCAGTTGGGTTTCCCGTGGATTTCGCAGTGGCATGGGTGGCAGACAGCGGACATGTTTTCCGGGACGTCGAACGTGCCCCAGGGCGGGTATTTCCAGTGGTGCGGCTCGGTCGGCGGCCGCCCCTTGCACCGCTCGCAGAGGCCCCCGGCCCGCTCGAAGACGACGGCTCTGACCTCGAGGAACTTCGGGTGTCGCAGGTACTCGCGGTAGGTGCGGTAGGGCGGGGCTATGCGGCGCTCACGTCGCCGCTCGCCGGAAAAGGGAGCTTGGGATTCTCCCGCTCGGCCAGTTCGGCGCGGGTGAGGATTCGCCGGTCCACGAGCCGGGCGAACTCCTGCCGATCGCGTTTGAACCAGGCGTATTCGTAGTCGTGTTCCTCGCCGGTGGCGGTGAACGCCTTGGCGATCACTTCCTCTTCCTCGCCCTTGTCGCGCCATACCTTCGGGGAGCTGAAGAGGTAGGCCCACTGGGAGGAGTCGCGCTTGAATCCGGCGAGCATCAGATCGAGGCGTTCGGGGAGCGTTTCGGTGATGCTGCGGATCAGCTCGTACCAGTCGCTTCGGGTGCTGATGGAGTCGGTGCTGGGCGCCGGGTCGTCGCGGAGGAACGGGCTGCGCTTGATGCCGGCGACGTTGAAGCCGACGCAGGACAGCGTGCGGATGCCCCTGGCGGCTTCGCCCAGGTCGGTGGTGAAGCGGCGGCGCATGGCCCACTCGGTGATGCTGTTGGGGTCGTTGAGGACCAGGACGGCGTCGTTGCGGCGGATGTGGCCGATGCCGGCTTCCCGGCCGTCTCGGTGCCAGGCTCGGACCTTCGCGGTCCCGGCTGCCCATTCGTTCCAGCCGTTGTCGTGGATGCGCTGGTAGCCGAGTACGGGCAGGTGGGTGTCGAGGCTGTCGAGGAGGTTGGCGTAGGTGTCGGGGTTCTTCTCGTACAGGTCGACGATCACGGGCTTGCGGGATTGCAGGGCGCGGGAGGCGAGGATGCCGGGCGAGCACGCGTCGGCCCAGGGCGCGTCGTAGGCGGGGATGGCGTTGCCTGCGGTCAGGTCGATCCAGGGCAGCCGCTCGAACCAGCCGAGGCTGTTCGCAGCGCGGACTTCCTTCTCAACGAACTGGATCATGACCGCGTGCTTGATGGGCGTGTGGTGGCTGGTTCCGACGTCCTTGGTCTTGGGCATTCTCGTGCTCCGTCCAGCGCGATGGAGTGGTGGTGCGGTCAGCTGGCGATCGGGAGGGGCTTGGGGGCGTCGGTCTGGGCCGCGCGCCAGCGGTCGGCAAGCTCGCGGGGCACGCGGCCGAGCGGGGCGACGGGGATGTTGTGCTGGCGTGCCCAGGCGCGGACGGTGGCGTCGTCGTAGTCCCGCGGCGCCACGCCGGTCTTGCCCTTGGCCTTCGTCTTCCGGGTGGGCGGGCGGAGCTCGGCTTCGCGGGCGCGGAGCTCCGCCAGGCGCTCCTCGAGCTCCTGGGCCTCGGTGGTGATGGCGGTCAGCTCGGTGTCGGCGGCGTGTCGGGCGCGGAGGCCGGCGAGCGCGAGGCGTGCGCGGGCGGCCTGGTCGCGGATGTCCTCGTCGGCGTGGGCGTCGGCCCAGGCGAGCAATCGGCCGACGGGCAGCGGCTGCTCGCTGGGCTGGTCGGGATCGGTGGTCGGCATGGTGGACTCCTTGGCGGTCCAGTGATGGCGGGGTAGACGGGTGGCGGGGTGTCGTGTGACGTGCGGCAGCTCTTCGTCGAGAAGGGCTCGGAGGGCTGCGATGGTCACCGCGGTCACCGCCTGGCGGCGGCGATGTCGGCGGCGGTCCAGCGGCGCAGGAGCGATCGGCGCTGCGCGGGGGTGAGCTGGACGTACCGGTCGTAGATGTGCCGGACGCGGGCGGCCTCGACGTGCCAGGTGGGGAAGTGGTCCTCGTCGGACGGCACGAGTTCGCCGACGGGCTCGACCGTGTAGAGGTCGCCGCGGGGGTGCTTGGAGGCGTAGAAGCGGGCGTAGTCCCGGTCGGTGGTGATGTAGATGCGGTCCGGGTGGCCGGTGAGCGGGTCGACCACCCCGAGGCCCGGGACGGTGGGTTGCTGGCCGGCCTTCTTCGCGTCGCAGATCGGGCAGTTGTCCACGAAATTCGGCTCACTCGGGATGACGAGCTGGCCGGGTCGGAGCCCAGGTGCACCGCCGTGGAAGTACGTGATCACCGGTCCTCCTTCGTGGTGTTGACGGGTCGGGTCCAGCTGGGCCAGCCGGCGAGCGCCCAGGGCGCGTGCCGGTCGCAGCGCCACCCGGCGGGGTAGAGGCGGGCGTGGGTGAGGGCGTGGGGCAGCGCAGGCCACGAGCAGGGCCGGGCGCGGCGGCTCATGCCGCGGCCTGCCGGGCGGTGGTGAGGATCCGCCACACGGTCCGGTCGGAGCAGCCGACGCGGTCGGCGATCTGGTCGCCGGTGAGGCCGCGGGCGCGGAGGATCGGGACCACGACACGGCGCTCGCCGATGGTGAGGTCGTCGCCGGGGGCGCCGTCGAGGACACGTGCCACGGAGTCCGGGTTGATGGGCCAGTTGATGGGGCAGGTGCGGCAGGCTCGGCGGCCGGTGGGGGTGGTGGTGATGTGGTGGCCGGCGTGCCGCCGGGTCCAGAGGGCGCGCTTCTCGCCGGGGCGGCTCACGGCCGGCCCTCCCACGCGTGGAGCTGCTCGGCGAGGACGTCCCGCTGGCGGGTGACGGCGGCGAGTTGCTCGAGGAGCCACGGCACATCGACCCGGGCCTGCGCGATGAACTCCGCGTCGCGGGCGGACTGCGCGAGGTCCTGGTCCTCGGTCCAGGTCTCGTGCGCCGGGTCGTTGTCGGTCGGCCCGTCGATGGTCTGGGCGATCTCGCGGCGGCAGCGGTAGCCGTGGCCGGTGTGCTCCATGCCGGCGGCGACGTCGATGCGGCCGGAGCCGTCGTCGTAGGTGCCCCACGGGCCAGCGGTGGCGTTGAGGTGGCGGGCGGTGATGTTGCGGATGCGGTCGGCCGGGGTCTGCTCGGCCGGGATGGTGAGCACTTCGGCGAGCTGGGGGCCGTCAGTTCCGTAAGTGGTGATGTGGCCGCACGGCCACGGGTTCCACCGGTGACCGTGCGGCGCGGGGTCGGTGTCGGGGGTGTGGCCGGCCGCCGCGATGCGGGCCTCAGCCTGCGCGCGGTGGTCCAGGCAGACGTAGATGCAGCCGTGATGGGCGGGCAGTCGACCGGGGCCGGGGCCGGTCACCCGGGCGATGAGGGACGCGCCGGTCGGGCAGTCCCAGCCGGTGTGTCCGTCGGTGACGGCGCCGAGGCCGGTGCCGGTCGTCGTGATGCTGGTGGTGCTGGGGTTCATGGTGGTGTCCTCCGGTGGAGGCCCGGGGCGGCGGCGGTGACGCGGCACCGCCCCGGGACGACGGACGGTCAGGTGGCGGCGAGCTGCGGCAGCACGAGCCCGGCGAGCGTCCCGGCCCGCCACGCCGCGGCGATGGCCTCCCGGCCGCCGTCGACCGGCCGCACGGAGTGCCCGCGCGCCCGGGTGGCGCGGACCTCCACGCCCGGCACGTCGTGCACCTCGCCCGTGCCCGTGTCGACCCAGCGGGCCACGCCGGCCGCGGTCATGTCGGCCAGCACCGCCGTGGCGTAGGCGGGCCGGACCTCGGTGACCAGCCGGACGCTGATCTCGCCGGGGGCGGTCGCCCGGACGAACTCGCGGAACGCCGCGTCGTCCACGACGACCGCCGTGGGCTTCGGCTCGGTCATGCTGACCGTGGCGACCTTCGTGCCGTCCGGCAGCGCCGCCGTCACGCGGGTCGCGCCGGACGCGTCGAGGGCAGCCTGCATCTCGACCTTGACGGCCTTCAACTGCTCGCCGATCTCGTCGGCCAGGGCCTTCAGCGCCGCTTCCTGGAGGGCGAGTTGCTGCATGTCGGTCATCGGCCGGCCTGCCCTCGGATGGTGGCGGCGAGGCGGCGGATCGCGGCCGGCGCGGCGTCGTCGAGGGCGCAGCCGAGGGCGGCGTGCGCCTCGGTGTCGAAGTCCCCGCCGAGGCCGGCCGCGTTGGCGACGGCGCGCAGCTCGGCGACGGCGGCGGCGTGCTCGTCGGCCGGGGCGTCCGGCACGACCTCGCCGTCCACCACCTCCCCGTCGTCCTGCTGCTCCAGCTTCGGCGCGGCGAGGTCCTGCCCCCGGGCGATCAGGTACGCGCCCAGCTCCAGCAGTTCCCGGTCGCCGGTCTTGACGGTCTCGCCGAGCAGCCCCTCCGTGTGGGCCTGCCGGTACAGGTCCTGCACGCACTCCCGGCTCGTGGTCGTCCCTGCCGCGTCCGCGATGTCCTGCGCGGGCTGCGAGCGGCCCTTGATGGCCACCGTCTGCTGCTCTGCCGGGGCGGGGCTGGACCACGCGTCGACCGCTGGCTCTGTCGGCCGCGACCGCTGCACCTCGGCTTCCAGCGGGGACCCCGAGTCGTCCACGCGGACACCCAGTTCCTCCGGCGTGTAGATCGACCCGTGCAGCACCTCCGGGCACGCCATCCGCACGCACTCGCTGATCGCCCGCGCCCGCAGCATCGCCCCCGGGAACTGGCGCCACGTGTCCTTTTTCACCAGCCCTGCGCGCTCGGCCTTCGCCCAGTCCCACACCGTGCGGAACTCGAACTCCGGGTCGTCCGCCCGGAAGATGACGACCTCGGCCCGCCGGTCGTCGCCAACAATCCGCATCCGATGCCCGGCCCGTCGGGTCAGTGACGCCATCAGGTCGGCGCTCGCGGTGGCCCGGCCCTGGATCACGTGCACGGACTGCGTGGTGGTGATCACATCCAGGCCGATGGCCCGTCCGTACTCCAGCGCCCACAGCACCGAAGCCGGATTGTTCTGGTACTGCCGCGGGAGCATCCCGGAGCCGGCCAGCGCCTCGGCGAACCGCCATGCGTCCGGTACGGCCATCGCTCCGAGAGACAATGCCCCACCCTGGTGCTTCACGATCTCGGTCACTGGTGTTCCCCCTTCGCCGCCCGGTGGCGGCGGTCGTACTCCGACTTGCAGGTCTTGCACGCGCGGCGCTTGACCCCGTGCGACGGCAACAGGTGCCCGTACGGGCAGTGCGTCCGGGCGGCACCAGCGCGGCGGTTGTTCTCGGCCTGCGTCACCGGCTCCAGGTGCGCGGGGTTGCAGCAAGCGCGGTTGCGGCAGAGATGGTCGAGGTGCAGGCCCTTGGGAATCGGCCCGACCAGCAGTTCGTAGGCGACGCGGTGAACGCGGAGGGTGGGACCTCCACGGCCACCGGCTCCGATCACGCCGTAGCCGTTGCTGGTCGGTCCCTGCCAGAGCCAGCAGCCAGACGACGACTCGGTGACGCGGCGCCACAGACGTTCCGGCAGCGAGGCGGGCGGCGCGGCCTGGCGGACAGCGATCTCGGTCATCGGGTGTTCTCCTTGGTGGTGGGCTGGGGCTTGACGCCGGCGGCCTCGTGCCAGGCGGCGAACTCCCGCGGGGCCATGCCCGGCTCGGAGCCGTCGACGGGGGCCTGCATGGCGGTGGCGGCGACGAGCGCGAGGGTGGCGTGTACCTGGGCCTCGGCGGCGAGGGCGGCGCCGACGACCGGGTCCGCGCCGTCGCCGTAGGTGAAGTGGTGGGCGCGGTCGGCGAGGCGCTCGGCCTCGCGGTAGTGCTCGGGTCCGGTCATTCAGCAGCCCTCCGTCTGGATGCGGCGGATCGTCAGGACGCCCTGCTCGCCCTTGAGGCGATCGGTGGCGATCTGGTGGAGGTGGTGGGCGCAGGCGCTGTAGAGCCACGCGCCGTCGGAGTCGGTGACCTGCCACACAGCGGTGCGCGTGCAGGTGGCGGCGCCGGCGTAGGTGGTGCCGTCGCAGTCGGGGCGGGCGGTCACTGGGCGCCTCCCTGCCCTGCGCCCGGCATGGTGAGCGCGGTCCGGGCCTCGGCGATCGCGGTCTCGGCGGTCGGCCAGCAGAACAGCTCGCCGTGGGCCAGCACGGCCGTCATTTCCCACCCGCTGCGGGTCCACGCTCGGCGGACTGCGCGGTCGCCGGGGTCGTGGATGACCGCCCAAGCGGTCCCGTCGTAGGCCGGGTCCCGGCGGACAACCACCGGGGTGCGCCCGTAGCCGGGCGGCATCAGCCGGTACTCAGTCGCGTCCGCGGCCAGGGACTCCAGGGCGGCGACATGGGCGAGCAGCGCGGCGTCCGGCTGGGTGGACTCGCCCGCAGGCCGCTGGTCGCGGTCGCCGGTGTCCTTCCCGAGCGCGTCCAGCACCGCAGCGGCGAAGCGCTCGCGGTCCGTGCGCTTCTCCAACAGCGCGTAGGTGTCGGCTTCCAGGAGCGCGCGCATGATCCGCTCGTGCAGCTCACGCGTGGGCTCAGCGCTCGGCCCGTCCTCGGCGCACGGCACGAGGTTGGAGTGCGCGTTCTTCCCGCAGCCGCAGCGGTAGCCGCGGGGGCCGTAGGCGAGCGGGTCCGGCGCGGTCACCGGCTGCGGCGCGGCGTCCAGCTTCCGGCTGCGGGCCTTGGCGGCGTCGACCAGGTCCCGGCGACAGGTCGCGCACACCTCTCCGGGGGCGATGTCTCGCCAGGCGAGGGGGATGTGGTTGGCCGGTCGACAGCCGTGGCAATAGACGCGGTTGAAGCCGTCGCCGTAGACCGGGGGCTCCGGCTGCGGCGCGGGGGCCTGCCCGGCAGCAGCCAGCGAGCGCAGCAGGTCGGACACCCCCCACGCCGCCTCGGCTGCCTTCTGGCCGGTGTCGTCGTACAGGCGGTCGCCTTCGCAGTGCGCCACGTCGGCAGCCTCGGCCAGCACCTCGGACCGGTACTGGGTCGCGAGCCTCTGCGCCTCGGCCCGGTTGCGGATCTCGGGCGATCCAGCGAGGGCGGCCAGCAGCGCCTCCAGAGCCGCGCTCACCGCACACCCCCAGCCACGCCGCCCACGTACCGCACGTAGATCCGGTGCTCGCCGCACACCGCGCGGGACTGCGCCTCGAACGTGCCAGCCGGCGCGAACGGGGCGTTGCGCAGCCCGAGGGCGCGGCTGATCTCGTACGCCGCCTGCCCGGCGCTTCCGGCGACGGGATGCGCGCCGATCAGCGCCCACTCGCCAGGACGAGCCCGCAGCGCGTCAGCGAACGCGTCCCGAGACTCGGGCCGTCGCGGCAACTCCGGCGCGGGCGGATCGAACCGGACGGACGTCGTCTTCGGGGCGGCGTCGTACTGGGCGATGCCCCACACGATCCCGTGGCAGGCCCACAAGAACTCCCAGCCGTAGTCCCGGAAGTCCCGCTCCCACAGGTCGGAGAACGCGTAGCCCTGGAAGGCGAAGTCCTCCAGCACCCTTCGCGCCTGGTGCTCGTCGCTCAGGTCCTCGGCGAGCACCCAGTCCCGGAGTCGCTTGCCAGTCCCGGCCGGGACGCCACCGTTGTGCCGGGCGTCCTCCACGAACTGGTCGACGACCCGCTGCCGCAGCCTGTCCTCGGAGTACTCCTTGACGGAGGCCCGGCCGCCGCCGAGCTTCTCCGCCCAGTAGTGCGGGTTGACGCTCTTGCCGCGGAACAGCTCGAACATGTCGGGGAGCCGGGTGAAGACGTAGTCCGTGCCGACGTCGCCGCGCATGACGAGCGACCCGGGCCACGTGATCAGGTCGAACCAGTAGCAGGACGACGCCGGAGCCGGGGGCATGAACCGCAGGTGCCGGTACAGGCCGTCGTCGTGCAGGACGGTCATCTGGTGCTTGGCCGTGTCGCGGGCGAACCGCTCGGCCATGTCGTCGACGGTCATGCGTGTCCCCCGGTGATGGTGGTGGGGTGGGTGTAGAGGACGGCGGCCAGCAGCAGGGCCGTGAAGGGCCGGTGCCGGCGCGCCCACACGGCCACCCGGTCGGCGAGCGCACCACCGCGCAGGGCGGCGATGTCGGCGACGGCGACCAGGGCCACGGCCCAGCCGATGACCTCGGCGTGCGACAGGTGGCGGATGAAGGCGCTCACCGGGTCACCTCCGGCGTCAGGCAGCGCTCGCACGGGTAGCCGGGCTCCCGCAGCCGGAACGGCCCGTCAGGGTCACCACAGGTCGCGCACCGGATCCCGCTGACCGGCTCGGCGGCAGGCGCGGTGCGGAGCGCGAGCGTGGCGTGCGCGGTCGCCATCTGCGCCCACAGGGACGCCCCGGCGATGTTCCGCTCGTGGGCTTCCTGGCCGTACGCCATGGCCTCGTACCAGTCGGCCTCGGTGGGGTACTGCTCACGCGGCCCAGCGTCGTCCCCATCGTCGAGGTACAACTCCTCCGCGCGGGCCAGGAGTCGCCCGGCCTCGGCCGCGTGCTCGTCGGGCGACAAGCTCCGGGTGACGTCGCTCACGACCGGTCACCGCCGTCGAGGTCGATGTGCGTCAGCGCGATCCCGCCCGCGTGGCCCTCCACGGACACCACGGGCATGCCGTGACCGAGCGTCCACGCGGGCCTGCGGGTGCGGGTCCTCAGCGGCTCGTCGTCGCGGGTCAGCGGGTAGGCCAGGACCGGCGTGCCCACCGGGTGGGCGGCGTTCCACTCCTCGGCCGTGACCGCGGCCGGCGTGCGGGTGACGGCCAGCCGCGGCACGTGATGCGAGTGCGCACCCGGCAGCAGGCAGGCCGACTCGCCACAGGACGGCGGCTCAGGCTTGGTCCTCGGCACGTACAGCGCGTACGTCACCGGCGTTTCCGCGATGAGCTGCCGGACCGTCGCAGCGGCGATCTGCGGCTCGTAGGAGCACCCGGCGATCGCAGCGAGGTAGGCGGACAGCCACACCACCCGGTGCCGCAGCAGGTCCCGGTGCGCGTACTCGGAGACGCCGTCGGACCGCGGGGAGGGCACGTCCAAGGCCTCGGAGATGGCCGCCAGCAGGCCGGCGTCGGCGGTCGGGGCGGGGTTGGTCGGGACGCTCACGCGGACACCTGCCCGAACGCGCGCGCCAGCGCCTCTTTATCCGTCTCGTGCGCGAGAACCTCGCCAAGGCGAGCGTCGTTCTCGTCACCGAAGCGGCGCCGAGCCCGTTCGAGCGCCTCGCCATCGGGCGGCTGTGAGTGCGCGGTGTCGAGCACGGCGCTGGCGCGCTTCAGCTC